>Ga0172367_10000583_pt1 | contig 56220 bp, 49 predicted proteins | sample Lak10m_FD_114542 | JGI IMG/M metagenome (GOLD analysis project Ga0172367, IMG submission 114542) | Freshwater microbial communities from Kabuno Bay, South-Kivu, Congo - kab_022012_10m | ecosystem: Environmental > Aquatic > Freshwater > Lake | place: Democratic Republic of the Congo: South-Kivu... | reverse complement strand
CAGGCTTGGGCAGTCGCTTCAATGTTCGCCCAGCGCACAAAGCCGTAGTCGTTCATCTCCTTCACAAAGGCGGCGATTTCGGCAATGCCGTTTTCGCTGTTGACCACTTTCAGCGTGGTGGGCAAAACCATCAGCGTGAAACTGATGACGGGAAAAGGATATTCTCCGCTGGCGATGGCTTGCGCCAGGCTGCGCCCATCATCCAGTTGGTGCGTGCCGCCGCCCACGCGAATATATTGCCCGGCGGGGCTGTGCGTGGTGTATTGCGCCGCGCTCAGCGGCTGCCAAATTCCCGCCGCAAGATCATCACAGCCGGGGCGGCGCCTGGGTCAGGTGACTTAACCACGCCACACCCGTTTGCGCTTTTTGTTTGCCGGGTTCCCAAAACCCGCCTTCAGGGAAAATGCCCAACATGCCGCCCTGTTTGAGAACATCCACGCCCATTTTCAAGGATGAATTGCTGGTATACCCGCGATGCACAGGGATCAATTTATACAGGTCGATTATTTTTCCAATAAAACCATTCCAGGGCATTTCTACTGCCCCCATGAATTCAATGGCTTTGGGTGAGTACGCTCCCATCAAAACCACTTCCATGGCGCCGGTGTGGTTGCCCACCACGATCAACGGACCATGCTTGGGGAATTTTTGCAAGCCGGTGATCTTTATTTTGGAAACCAAGGGAAAGATGCCGCGCGCAGTCGAACGAAATAAACTGCGAATGAAAACATTGCGCGGATATTGGATCGAATAGGTCATGTTAATGACGGCAATTTTACCCTGCCATCCAATAATTTTTGCGGTTGTTTCTCTACAAAAAAGCCCCGAATATTCGGGGCTTTTTGAAGTTTGGTATTTGTTATCGTGCAAATCTCTCGTAATAAAACCTAAACCAATTTCGGATATTTCATGGATACAAACTGTCTTGACTTTCAATACAGTTTGTCCTGATGATCTCTCAGGATTGCGGCACGCTTTGTTGGGTGTTTTGCAGCAAAAAAAGAATAAATTAAGTATTTTGACCATTGCGCTCATATTACTTGCCGAGCTCTAGCGTTTTTATCCGTTCATCCATTATTTGTTTGTATTGCTCAAAATTCTTAACTTTTTTGATTTTGTTTGAAATTCGAATGACGAGTGTGAAAAAAATGCCGAGAGTTAAGAAAGCAAGGAACAAAGGTATCCAGGATGCTTGGTGGAAAGAAAAGGCAAGTTGCTGCAATGAACCTTTTGTTGAAGCAGTGTAACTCATGAATTTGAAAATTTCAAAATTTGGCATCTGAATAGCAACTGCTTGAACGAATATCGCCAAAATCCCTAAGATAATTACCAGCATTATTAAACTTATCAAAAAAATTAAATCCCCTGTGATTGTTGCAGTGAACTTGCTTGCATTTGTGTACAAATCGGAAGTCAATTCGAGTTCTTCCTTGAGGGCTTTTAATCTTTTTCCTTTGTTGACAAGAATTGTGCCTTCAAGTTTGGTTTGTAATAAAGGTGTGGCTAGATTTATAAGAACTGATGCAACAATTCCTAACAAAAAATAGGTGAAAGATTCCATATGCTACTCCTACTATACAATTATTAGTTCAAGATATTCTTGCGCCTAACGCCCAACGATTTGCATTACCTGCGCTGGGGCGGGGACGGCGAAGCCGTCCAGCCAGAAAAATGATAAGGCGTAGAAAACTGCTTGGAATTTCGCCAGAATCCCCAGCGTCAGGTGTGCATGCTTTGTTAGGTGCGGTTGAATTTAACGCAACTTTATTCATTGAAGAACTTCTCTGGTACTTGAATGTATACATACTTGTCAACAACAGGTGGCAGGCAAGTTATATCACTACAAGCCATGTATGTAATGGATAATTCTATGGACGCAGAATTGCTATTGTCAGCCAATTCAAAGGGGATGCTTAATTTTACTGGGACTGTAGGGTATACAGGAAATGATATGTCTAGTGCATTCACGTAAATATTTTTTACGGCTTGATCTGCCTCTAAAGCGCCTATAAACTTTACTGAGTTTGATTTGATGACTTCTAACAAAGTGGGGCGTGCCAACCCCTGTATACCATCTTTGGGCAAATCCTTGCCGTATAAATAAAATCCTGGACGTGTTGGGGTGAATATGCCGGATAGCTGTAGCTGCCCTGATGGATTTTTTGTTATATCAATCTTAACTTCAACATGGTTTTCTGTAGACGTCCAGACTGTCAGGGGGCGATGTTCGTCCGATCTAATTGCGATATAGCTCGAAAAGAATATCATGATTAGAACGAGAGTAAGTACGCTTATAACGATCCTTATACGTCTTTTGAAGAAGTTGTCAAAAAACATCACTGCGGTTTTTTGGCGAGCCATGTTTGTAATAATGCTAGAATCTCTTGAGCGGTAGCGGTACTGGCTTTGGCAAGAGATCCATTCTTTGTGGTAGCGATAATTTCGCCACTTGGTGCCAATACAACAACGGCTGGAATTCCATTATCAATTGGATTTCCGTATTTTTCTGAGATATCAAGATTCCTATTCCAGTTTCCAACATCAATTCTTACTACATGGAAATTTTCTTTTAGGAAAGGTTTTACGGTAGGGTCTTCAAGAAGTTCTGCAAGTACTAAGCAGTCTACGCACCAATTAGCTCCGAACTCCAGCAACACAAGTTTTCCATCATCTTCAGATTGCGCAAGCGCGTTAGCAATATCCTTTGTTGGTATGGCATAATCTTTGTATGGCGCCTTAAGATTTACAGGAGCTTCTGTCGCGGTTGGTTTTGGAGATAGGGCGGTTGCTGTCGCAGTCAAAGTGACAGTTGGTTCTGGGGTGTTTGTAAATGGGATTGATGTGGGCGTAGGTACTTCTGTTGGCTTAGGCGCAAACGTATTACAAGATGCCAATCCCGCGACTAGAACCGAAAGTAATATTGCTTTTCCGATGATTTTCATTATTCCTCACTTTTTATTTTGATGGTTTATCAAAGCACCTAACTACTGTATATACAGCGCGATACTGTAAAACACCCTTTATATTCCATAACAGCATTATACAAGCACAAATAACATGGAGCAAGAATACACACACGCTAAATACAGTACAATCCATCCACTCAAAACCTGAAACCTCTCACTTATGCGCCTAAAAGCTGATATCACCCTCTTCCTCATCTCTATCATCTGGGGCTCTGCCTTTGTTGCCCAACGCGTTGCCGGGCAAGTCGGCAGTGTTTATATTTTTAATGGACTTCGTTACACCCTTGCCGGTTTGGTTGTCTTGCCTTTTGCCTGGCGGGCATTTCATACAGGGCGGGCAGAAACTCGGCAGCCTAAAATGCCCCGTGAGCAATATAAATGGATGTTCATTGCAGGCTTCTTTCTTTTCATTGGCAGCGCTTTGCAGCAAGCGGGCATGTTGTACACCACAGCAGGGAACGCGGGGTTTATCACAAGTTTATATGTCGTGTTTATTCCCATCCTGCTTTTCTTCATGTTCGCTGAAAAACCTCACTGGTTGTTCATGGTTGCCATTGTTATCGCAATGACCGGTGCATTTTTACTTTCTACAGGCGGAAAGTTTGATGGAATTCATATCGGCGACTTGCTGGAGCTGATCGGCGCGTTGTTTTGGGCGTTCCATGTTGTAATTCTTGGGAAGTACGCTCACAATTTTGAGGCGATGTCCTTTTCAGTGGGGCAGCTACTCGTTTGTGGAGCGCTCAATTTGGGCGTTGGTCTTGTGATCGAGCCTATGCCTGCCTTTAATACGAACTACCTGTTTGCCATTGGTTACACCGCCTTCCTTTCTCTGGGGCTGTGTTATACGCTGCAAATTTGGGCGCAGAAACATACTCCACCCGCCGATGCGGCTTTGCTTCTCAGTCTCGAATCCGTTTTTGCGGTTCTCTCTGGTTGGCTGTTCTTGAACGAAACTCTGACGACGGTCCAGATCGCAGGCTGTGTATTGATATTTTTTGCGGTCATCCTTTCCCAATTCAAAGAGTGGACATCCGGTACGGTTGATTCAAGTCATCTGGTTGAAGGACGATAGTCTTGATGCCTTGCGTCATGGCTTCTTCAACTTTGAAAACGCCATGAATTGTGAGACAACTACAACCTTCTTGTCATTTTATTTCAATTACAATTGCCCAGACCTTACAGAGAGGACAAATGACCGCAAAAGTTATTCTCAACCCATATTCAAATCGTTGGAATTCGCAGGCGCGCTGGCCCCAAGCCGAAGCAGCGCTCAGGGTAGCCGGGCTGAATTTCGAAGTAGCCATCTCTGAGAAAAAAGGCGCTGTAATGGGTTTGGCAGAACAAGCCGCACGCGCCGGTTTTTCGCCCATTATTGCGGCAGGGGGTGATGGCACCATTGGCGAAGTAGTGAATGGCATGGCAAACGCGGCAGGGTCCATGGAAAAAGCCATCGGTCCGCTTGGCATATTGCCGCTCGGCTCTGCGAATGATCTGGTCGTCAACCTCGGCTTGCCGAAAGACTTGAATGAAGCGGCGAAGGTCATTGCAGCGGGCAAAACTGACCTGATCGATGTTTGTAAATGCAACGACCGTTTTTTTGTCAATAATTCAGCGGCGGGTCTTGAACCGTACTCCACCACCAAACAGGAAAAAATTCATTGGATCAAAGGCATGGGGCGTTACTTGATCGCCGCAGTGCAAGCGATCATGGATAAACCCGAATGGAACGCCAAAATAGAATGGGACGGCGGCTCTTTCAGCGGACCGTTGTCTCTGGTCTCCGTTGGCAACACCCGCCTCACAGGGGGAGTGTTTTACATGTCACCCCATGCCGATCCGCGTGACGGCAAACTAACATGTAGCTATGGTTATCGCGGCACACGCCTCGGGTTGTTCCAAGCCTTGCCTCGCACCATGAAGCCTGATAAAGGCTCTTTCCTCGAAATGGACGGCATGTACGAACAGCATTGCACCCGCCTCACCATCGAGTTGGATACACCCTCCCCGGCTCATACCGATGGAGAACTTTTTCCCGAATGGATCTCCTTGTTCAAATACGAGATATTCCATAAAAAACTACAGATCATTCTCCCATAATGGACACCACAGAACTTACATTTCACTCCCTTACCCCAAAGCTATGGCGAGACTTTGAGCTCCTGTTCGGCGAAAATGGCGCCTGCGGAGGCTGCTGGTGTATGCACTGGAAACTGCGTGGAAAAGCCTTCAGCGAAAATAAAGGCGAGAGAAACCGGCAAATGCAAAAGTCCAATGTAGATGCGAAAGTAATCCCCGGCTTGGTCGCCTATTTGGATGGGTATCCCGTCGGCTGGGTGGCGGTCGAGCCGCGCAGTCAATATCCAAGGCTGGCGCACTCGCGCGTTCTAAAACCCATAGACGATCAGGAGGTCTGGTCTATCACCTGCCTGTTTGTAGAAAAGAAGCAGCGCCGCAAAGGCGTTGCCGTGGAATTAATACGAGCCGCAGTGAACTACGCAAAAGCGCACGGCGCAACGATCATTGAGGGCTACCCAATTGAAACACAGGGTGAAGCGCCGCCCGTTTTTATTTTCACCGGAACTGCCTCCGCTTTTAAGCAAGCAGGTTTTATTGAGTCCGCGCGAAATTCTCCCACCCGTCCGATCTACCGATTTATTATCGAATGAATTTTAAACCGCCGTCCCGTTCGCTGACCACACGCGATAAATTATTCATCACCGTTGTCGTGTTGCTCATTATCGCCGTATCGATCGGTTTGTATTCACTTAACCTCGCATTCCCCAAAGGGGGCGGTGAAATTTTACGCCACTGGGTTGGTGCGCGCTCTTTTGCCTTTGATCATATCGACCCATATTCTGCCCATGTGCCCGATGTCGTGCAGAACCTTGTTTATGGAAGAAATGCTGTAAGCGGCGAGAAACCCTATATATTGGATACGCCGTTTCACCTGCTGCTACTCTACCTGCCTCTTTCGCTTCTTTCGGACCCGTGGGTTGTTCGGGCGATATATACCTTGATCCTCGAGTGGGCTTTGTTCGGACTGGCATACCTAAGCCTGCGCCTCGCGGGCTGGAAGGCTCCACCCTGGATCGTCTCTTTATTTTTCTTGTTTTCGTTTTTGAATTTCTATTCGTATCAAGCTCTTTTAGAAGCCAGCCCCGTTCTCTTATTGGGCTTCTTCTACGCAGCGATTTTGCTCGCCCTGCGCAATGAACAAGATGAACTTGCAGGCGCGCTTCTGGCAGTCTCTTTATATTTTTGGGAGGCAGGGCTGCCCTTTGTTATATTTGTAATCTGGCATTGCTATAAACGCGGATACACTCGCGTCTTTGCGGGCTTTGGCATGTTGACATTTGTTTTACTGGTATCCTCGTTTTTGATCTATCCCAATTGGCTAATTCCCTACCTGCGGGCAGGGATGAACGATTTGCGGGCGGGTTATGGGTTTACCATCGTTACGGCTTTTTCAAATTTGTTGCCAGCATACGGACAGTACTTCGCCTGGGGCATTCTGGTCTTGCTGATTTTCTCACTAGGCTACGAGTGGAACGCTGCAACCCGCAGCGATGAAAGGCGCTTTTATTGGGTTGCCAGCCTTTTTATTGCATCAACTCCGTTACTTGGTTTACGAAGCGAAATGAGCAACCTTTCCATCCTTATTATTCCTTTTGTATTTATCCTTTCAGTGGTCTCTGATCGTTGGAGTCGTATGGCAAATGGACTTGTGTTTATCACGCTTTTGTTGGTTTGGCTTACACCATGGGCATTGGAACTTTTTATTTTGCCAGAATTTGAATGGGCAGAAAGCGCCGTCTTTCTTTTTTACCCGATCCTTACTGTTGTTGGTTTATACTGGGTTCGCTGGTGGGCGATTCGTCCACCGCGCATCTGGGCAGATGAACTTTCCCGTATTTCATAACCATTAATTCCCCATTTCCCATGCCTCGCCGATCCTATATCATCCTCTTTGCCATCTCACTGACTGTACAGTTCATTGTCACCCGCTTCCAATCCATCCCCGGATACTTGGATGCCGACTATTATTTTTCCGGCGGTTTGCAGCTTGCGCAGGGAAAAGGTTTCACCGAACCCTATCTTTGGAATTACCTTGAAGACCCGCAAGGGCTTCCCAACCCTTCGCACGGTTACTGGCTGCCATTGGCTTCCATTGTCACGGCTCTTGGCATGTGGCTTACCGGCTCGCAAACGTATGAAGCCGGTCGTCTTTTTTTTATACTGATCGCAGCCTGTGTTCCGCCGTTAACCGCCGCCCTGTCGTATAAATTTTTTCAAAAAAACGCCCTGGCATGGACATCGGGCTTTTTGGCGATCTTCCCGGTTTTTCACCTGCCTTTTTTACCCGTTCCTGATAACAACGGCATTTACATGGTTGCAGGCGGTTTGATTTTCTTATTGGCAGACCGTCCACGCCCATGGTTTTGGCTTGGTTTGCTTGCAGGGGGCATGTCACTTGCCCGCAGTGATGGTTTGCTCTGGCTCGGTTTAACCTTCATTCTAATTCTCTGGCGCATGGTGGATGAAAAGCGCCCCCTTGGTTGGTTGATCCAGTCAGGGCTTTTGGCGTTTTCTGGTTTCATCCTCATTATGGGACCCTGGTACGCCCGTAACTTACAAGTCTTTGGCTCCATCATGTCACCCGCCGGATCGCGCGCACTGTGGATCACAGACTATGGAGAAACTTTCACATACCCCGCTTCAACTTTAACCATGGAACACTGGCTGGCAAGCGGGTGGGCTTCCATCTTCAAGACATATGGGTGGGCGTTCGGCAAAAATATTCTCAATGTTGTGGCAGCGCAAAGCCATCTTATTCTGTTCCCATTTATCGCCATGGGCATGTACCTGCTTCGCAAAGATCGCCGTATACAACTGGCGCTTCTTGCATGGGCAATCCTCTTCCTTGTGATGACCTTCGTATTCCCGTTCGCAGGTGTTCGCGGAAGTTTCTTTCATGCCAGCGCAGCCTTGCAGCCCATGCTTTGGGTTACCGCCGTCTACGGGCTGGAAAAACTTGTAGCCTGGGCGAGAAGCAAGGGTCGCTTCACAGATCATGCCTATGCTGTCTTTAGTGTAGCAATTATTCAGGTCGTCTTGTTTAGCTCAGTGTGGGCAGTCTGGTTTAAAGCGATTTATAAAGGCTGGCAGGAAGGAGAGCTATCGTACCCAGCAGTAGAACACTTCATCGATCAACAAGGCGGGCAGCCGAATGAAATAGCCATTGTTCTAAACGCCCCCGGGTACTACATGATGACAGGTCGCCCCGCATTGGCACAGCCAGATGGAGACCTGCATACCCTCCTTGATGTGGCAGAGAAATACAATGCAAAATACTTTATCTTTGAAGCCAGGGGTAAACTCGACCCGATCAAAGATGTATATGACCATCCGCAAAATTATCCACAGCTTGAGTACCTTGGTGAAGTAGATGAAACGCGCATTTTTAGAATCCCTTAAACTATCCAACCGCGACTTCGCAATCCTTTTCGCCTCCACACTCCTGGCGGGCACAATCTACCTGCTTGCCAGTCACATCCAATACCGTATTGGCTTTCCCCTTGATGATTCGTGGATCCACCAAACCTACGCCCGCAATCTTGCCGAACACGGCGAATGGTCCTTCCGCGTGGGTATTCAATCCGCTGGGTCCACTTCGCCGCTTTGGTCCATGATACTGGCTGTAGGTTTTCTCATTGGACTCTCTCCATATATCTGGACATATACCCTCGGTCTGCTCATCCTGTTTGGCATGGGCATTCTCGCCGAGTCCATTGCGCGCCGCGAAGTGCAAAATTACAAACCCCAAATCCCCTGGGTAGGTTTATTCTTTATCGTGGAGTGGCACCTGCTCTGGGCAGCCATGTCTGGGATGGAAACCCTCCTACACGGATTAATCGTCACTGGAGTTTTATCTGCCCTGATGATGAGATCGCGTCGTTACCTTACTTTGGGCTTGATCACCGGTCTCAGTGTTTGGGTGCGCCCCGACGGTTTGACTCTGCTTGGTCCATTGGCGCTCGCGGTTATCCTGTTTGAAGCAGACACCCCCGCTCGTTTACGCGGCTTGATGAGGGTGCTCATTGGCTTTGGCGCAGTTTTTCTTCTTTATATATTTTTTAATCTCCTGGTTGGCGGAACACCCATGCCGAATACTTTTTATGCCAAACAGGCAGAATATATCGAATGGCAGAACGTACCCATTGCCCAGCGTTTGGGTGAACTGCTTTTGCAATTGTTAGTCGGTCCATCTCTCTTGATACTGCCTGGTGTGTATATCTGGGTAAGCCACTCGGTCCGTATCCGCTCGTGGGGAAATTTAATGGTGTTGATTTGGTCATTGGGTTACATGTTCATGTACGTGCTGCGCCTGCCCATGTACCAGCACGGACGCTATATCATGCCCGCCATGCCGGCATTTTTTTTATTGGGTTTGCTTGGCATACTTCATTTTTCGTCGCAAAAAACCTTTAAACGCTATCAATGGCTCGCAAATGGAATATGGTTCTCAGGGCTTTCCATGGTTTCATTATTATTCGTCTTCCTTGGCGCGCGCTTTTATTCAGACGATGTTGTTAAGATCGAAACGGAGATGGTGGATACGGCAATTTGGGTGAAAGCCAACCTCCCAGAAGATGCTTTGATCGCCCTGCATGACATCGGTGCGATCGGCTATTTTACAAATCAGCCGATCATCGATCTTGCAGGACTGGTATCACCGGAGGTCGTGCCGTTTATTCGGGATGAAGCCAGGCTGTCAGAATACCTTGACGCGCAAGAGGTCGATTACCTAATTGTTTTTCCTGATTTGTACGATGAAATGATCATTGGGAAGTCAGTGGTTTTTTCATCCGACTTACAGAGTATTCATAATGATTTCGTTCACATGACAATCTTTCAATGGAAATGAGAGAATCGGTTAAAATGATGGAAGGTTTTTCAGCTTGACTATAAGATCAACAAGAGAGCGTGAATCTATGAATCAAATCACATTATTAGTCGTGGACGATCACCCGCTTTTCCGTCAGGGCGTTGTAGATGCCCTATCCCTGGAGTCTGATATGCGAATCATCGGACAATCTGCTGTGGGTGATGAAGCATTGGAGTTGATCCGTACTAAAAAACCCAATGTGGCAGTGTTGGATGTCAACCTCCCCGGTATGAATGGACAACAAATCACCCATCAAGTTTCTCAAGAGAGAATTGGCACTCGCATTATTTTAATGACGGGCTACGATGATATTGAGCAGGCATTTCACGCTGCGCTTGCAGGCGCTCACGGATATTGCTCCAAGGATATTGAGCCTCAAAGTTTGGCTCGTATTATTCGAGAAGTAGCTGAGGGGAAATATGTTTTTGCAAACAATGTTTTTACCCACCGCGAATTGGAACTTTGGGTGGAAGAAAGCATGGAAGGCTCACGTCGTTCCTACAGTGAACCTGGCGCACCGTTTCACCCCTTGTCTGATCGTGAAATGGAAGTACTGGGCTGTGTTGTGCGTGGGATGAGTAATAAAGAAATTGCAACTCTGTTGGGCATCAGCCATCAAATAGTTAAGAACCATGTAACAGCCATACTTAGAAAATTTGGTGTAGAAGACCGTACTCAGGCGGTTGTATATGCTTTGAAGCGGGGCTGGGTAACACTGCGGGATACGAACAACCGTTCCTAGGAGATAAAGCTATGACTGAAATTGATTACAAATCTGAATTGGACGAAACGCAACGGTCTCTCCGCGAAGTAACCTTGATGATTGAGCAAAGTCAGGGTGAACTCTCGAAGTTAGCCCAGCGAAACACCGCTATAACATCTCATTTGCAGCAACTTCAAAAACAGGGATCTTCATCAGATGAGCTAAAGATGGCGTACGATTCTGCTTTGGATGCCCAGCAGCGGTTATTGGTTATGCGGGGTCAGCTTGACAAGCTGCAAAATGATAAATCTCATTTAGAGAAATATGGAGTGGCGCTTAATGAATTAGTGTCTGGTGGAAGCAAACAAGATACCGAGACCCACTCCTCGCCTGTAAGCGAGAAAATGACTGGAATTGAGATGATCGTCAATGCCCAGGAGGCGGAACGTCAACGCCTTTCACGTCAAATGCATGATGGTCCTGCTCAGGCATTGTCAAACTTTATCCTTCAAACCGAAATAGCAATGCGTTTGTTTGATATTGATGCTTCTCAGGCAAAAGAAGAGCTTGAAAATTTAAAGACCGCAGCCATGGGAACTTTTCAAAAAGTTAGAAATTTTATCTTTGAATTACGCCCAATGATGCTGGATGATTTAGGATTGGTGCCAACTCTTCGTAAATACGCAGAGGCATTTAAAGAACAATCTGGCTTGGATGTGAGTGTAACCGTATCAGGCGCAGAGCGCCGCCTTGAACCGTATCTTGAAGTAATGGTGTTCCGTGCAGTGCAAGAGTTGCTTGGAAATGCCTATCGCCATAGTCAAGCAACCTTGGTCAAGGTTCATTTAGACCTGGGCGCAGAGGTTTTGAGAGTTAGCGTAGATGATAATGGTCGCGGTTTCGACCCGGAATCATTAAACGGCTCAAATAATTTAGGCTTAAAGCTGATCCGTGAGCGTTCTGAGATGCTGGGCGGGAAGTTTGAAATTGACAGTGCAGTTGGATCAGGGACAAAAATCTCATTTGTAGTGCAAGCTAAAATATAGATATTGCGAGCAAGTGCTACTGCTGCTGAAATTTTGGCTTGTATATTTATTTGAACAAATTTGAAGCCCTCTGCAGAGTATTTTGTTTTCCACAAAACCATTACCTTGTCCTGAGGTGATTCCTACAGACTCGCCAAAACGTGATTCTCACAGTGAAAAAGGTTAATTAGGGCACGAGAAGGATTTTTTCTGACCAAAGGGTAAAAAAAGTTTTTTTGATCTGCTTTAACAATTTTGTTAAGAAAATTTTGCTGTAGGGGGCGTTCTTTGAGAGGCTTCATGGCATGTTTTTGCCATTTTTCCTGTATAATGATTATGTTATAACTCGTAAAATAACTCGATCACCATCGAGAGGAGATTATTTATGCGTCGCGGTCGAACTCTTATTCTTGTGCTTCTAATCGTTGTAATATTACTGGGTGTTGGTTTTTTTGCTTTCAACCAATTAATATCATCGGCGCCTCAGGAGCAGCCAGACCAAATAATTTACGTAGATGTCTATTATGCGGCTCAAAACATACCGCAAGGTGGGCGGATTACCGAAGATGTTCTTTTGACTCTGAGAATTCCACAGGAAAACGTGGTTACTGTGATGTACACAGCGGATGAACTCCCTTTCATTGTTGACAAAATCGCGCGGTTCCCGCTGGATCAGGGTGTAGTGATCACAGAATCAATGGTAACAGACTCTACGACCTCTGTTTCTGTATCTGGACCTCAATGGGCTTCCATTATTCCACCTGGCATGACCGCCATGTCCATTCCTATTGATCGATTAGCAGTATCTGGATACGCAATAAATAATGGCGCTCATGTGAATGTAAACGCTTGTTTGTTGTTCGTGGATATCGATCCGTCTTATCAGACTGCTCTTCCCAACTTAACTGCCATAGTCACCGGAACAGGCTTATCTCCTGAAGCTGGGTTGCCCATATTGTCGCTTGGTTTGAGCCCAACAAATACTGCTCAAGGGCGCTTGGAATTAGATCCTTCGGTTCAGCAACCTTACTATGTGATTCCGTCTGAAGCCCAGCGCCCTCGAATGGTATGCCAGGCGCTTCTTCAGGATGTTGTTGTAATGCGTTTGGGTGATTTCCCGCTTTCAGGCGAGGAACTTGCCCCTGTTGATCCCGCTGCACAAGATCCAGCTGCTGACCCCGCTGCTCAGCAGGCGACAACTTCCGTTAAGCCTGACCTTGTCACCTTGATCATTTCTCCGCAAGACTCTATTACGCTTTCTTATTTGATGTACACAAATGCTCAAATTTCTTTGACATTGCGCAATCCTTCTGACCAAACTCGCCTTGCAACAGAAGCCTCAACTTTACAGTTCTTACTCAGCCAATATAACATTCCTGTGCCTGCTAAGTTGCCCTATGCAATGCACCCTCCGTTGGGTAGTCTTACCCCCCTGGTGGAATTTCAGTCACCGGAACTTCCCAATGATGTAGTAGAAGATCAAAATCAAGGGCAGTAATAGTATATTGGATCTATAAAACATGGCATCTAATAAAACCCGCGTTATGATCGTTGATGATATTGCTGAAACCAGGGAAAACGTTCGGAAATTACTTCAATTTGAGACAGATATTGAGGTTGTAGGTACTGCACGCTCTGGGAACGAAGGCATTCAACTCTCTCATGAGTTGGATCCCGATGTAATTTTGATGGATATTAATATGCCTGATATTGACGGCATTACGGCAACTGAGCAGATACGACTAAGATCACCTCATATTCAGGTCGTTATATTATCTGTGCAAGGTGATCAAAATTATATGCGTCGCGCAATGCTTGCTGGTGCTCGCGATTTTTTGACAAAACCACCGATGGGCGACGAGTTAATCTCTGCGATCAGACGGGCTGGGGAAATGGCGCGTATGGAACGCACCAAAGGCGTTGCTCAACAATCTTCGGCGTCATCTTCTGCTGGATCATCGAATGCAATGGGTGGTTTTTCCTCAGCGCCAAAAGGTAAGATTGTAGTCGTTTATAGCCCCAAAGGCGGAACGGGTTGTACGACTATTGCGGTTAACCTTGCAATTGCTTTAAACAATGAAGATACAAGGGCTGTGCTTGTTGACGGCAATTTACAATTTGGAGATGTTGCTGTTTTTGTGAACGAGCAGGGCAAAAATACTATTCTGGATATCGCGCCCCGTGTTGATGATCTGGATGTTGAGACTGCAAATGATATTCTTATTAAGCATAAGGCGTCTGGTATTCGGATACTTGCCTCCCCTCAACGCCCAGAGCAGGCGGAACAGGTTTCACCCGACCAGTTTGCAAAAGTGTTGCAGTACTTGCAAAAAATGTTTGCATATGTCGTAGTCGATACGTCTTGTATTTTGACAGATCCAATTCTCTCGGCGATGGATGTTAGCGACCTTGTTGTATTAATTACAACGCAGGAAATCCCCGCTATTAAGAATTCCCGTTTGATTCTTGATTTGTTTGCAACAATGGGAGTTGGTAAGGAAAAGATTATTTTTGCAATGAATCGATACGACAAACGTGTTTCCATTAGTCCTGAAAGAGTAAGCGAGAACTTAAAGCATGAGGTTCTAGCTGTTATTCCACTGGATGAGAAAACTGCCATTACTGCTGTAAACCGTGGTGTGCCTTTCATGCTGGATAACAAAGCTCAACCCGTTGGCAGGGGCATACTTACGCTTGCTGAAATGATACGTTCCCGTGTGCTTACGATGGATAACGCATCTGAATCCCCTGCAATGAGACGGTGAGGAGATAAATAACTATGTCGTTGCTGAGGCGTATTGAACAAGGGCAAAATTCAGGAGGAAACCAACAACCTCAAACACCAGGTCAAGGTTCTTCCAAGCCCGCAGGTGAAACTCCTGCGTCGGGTAGTGGAGGCGGGGATTCTTCGCGGTTATCCTCTTTACAGGCTCGCAGAGTAAGTGCGCCTGCAACTTCGCCTCAGGCAGGCTCCTACTTTGATTTAAAGACACGAGTTCAAAACAAATTGCTTGCCGAAATTGACCCATCGATGGACATTACACGAACAGATGAGGTCAAGCGTACGATTCAAAATCTGTTTGAGCAAATCCTTTCTGAAGAAAATATTGTTCTTTCACGTCCTGAACGAGCAAGGCTGTTTGAGCAGATATCTGCTGAAATCCTTGGTTTTGGTCCATTACAATCTCTTCTTGAAGACGATACCATTACAGAAATTATGGTGAACGGACCGAAGAACGTGTTTATTGAGCGTAAAGGTAAGGTACATCGGGTTCCGATTACATTTGAAAGTAATGATCATGTAATGCGTATTATTGACCGCATCGTCGCTCCGTTGGGTCGTCGTATTGATGAGTCAAGCCCATATGTCGATGCCCGTCTTCCAGACGGTTCGCGCGTAAATGCGGTTATCCCTCCGATCTCGTTGGTAGGACCAGTATTGACGATCCGTAAGTTTTCTAAAAACCCTATTACTGTAGATCAGATGGTTCAATTTGGCTCGGTTACCCCTGAGTCCATTCAGTTCTTGAAAGCCTGTGTTGAAGCCCGCCTAAATATTATTATTTCTGGCGGTACTGGCTCTGGGAAAACAACGCTTTTGAACGTTCTCTCAAGTTTCATTCCTTCTGATGAACGTATTATCACGATTGAAAATGCCGCCGAGTTGCAACTTAGGCAGGAACATGTTGTAACTTTGGAGTCCCGTCCGCCCAATATTGAAGGGCGTGGCGAGATCACCATTCGTGATCTGGTGATGAACTCCTTGCGTATGCGCCCCGAGCGGATCATTGTTGGTGAATGTCGTGGTGGTGAAACGCTCGATATGCTTCAGGCTATGAATACCGGTCACGATGGGTCGATGACCACAGCTCATGCAAACACCCCTCGTGATGCATTGTCTCGTATTGAAACCATGTGTTTGATGGCGGGCATGGACCTGCCCATTCGGGCGATTCGCGAACAAGTTGCAAGTGCTGTGGACCTTATTTGTCAGCAGGAACGTATGCGTGATGGAACTCGTAAGGTCACCTATATTACTGAAGTAAGTGGTATGGAAGGTGATGTCATTACCATGACAGATATCTTTGTGTTCGAACAAACAGGAACAGAAAACGGACGTATTGTTGGCAGAATGCGTCCAACAGGACTTCGCCCAAAATTTATGGATAAGATCGAATCAGCCGGAATCCATCTGCCTCCTTCGATCTTTGGTATTGGCGAACGTAGACGTTATTAATTTTGTAGAATTGAAGAACGTTATCGGGAAGAGGCTAAATGACTTGGGTCATTATTATTGGCGGAATACTTTTGGTTGCGATCCTTGCTGTGGGTTTGTTTATATCTTCCAACAGCGAGAGCAGCCAGATGGAGGAGCGTCTTAATCAATACCTGGATACCGGCGAAAAGGTAAACCTTGAAAAAGAAGCGCAAAAGTCAGCGCTTACTGATTGGGTGTCCAAACGTGTTGAAAAGACATCTTATGGAGATCGAGTCGCGCGTGACTTGGCTCGAGCAGATATGAAATTCAAGGTGGGGGAATATTTTGCTCTAATTGTTATTGCAGTTGTCTTGTTGGGGCTAATCGCCTGGTTCCTGGGGAATCGTCACCCGATTTCGGGGTTGATTGGCGCTGTAGTTGGAAGCATTTTGCCTGGGCAATACGTTAAATCTCAAAAAAAGAGACGACTTCAAAAATTCAACGATCAATTGCCGGATATGTTGAACTTAATGGTAAATGGTTTACGCGCTGGTTATTCAACCATGCAAGCCATGGAGGCAATTAGTAAAGAATTACCGCCTCCACTGTGCGATGAATTTAAACGCGTTGTCCAAGAAATGCAAATTGGTATCCCTATGGAAACAGCCCTGGATAATCTATTGCGTCGTATTCCGAGTGAAGACCTTGATTTTGTAATAACAGCTATTAATGTGCAACGCGAAGTAGGTGGTAACCTATCCGAGATTTTAGATAGTATTTCTTTTACAATACGAGAACGCATTCGTATTAAAGGCGAGGTTCGAGTTCTTACGTCTCAGGTTCGCGCATCTGGGACAGTACTGTCGTTGATCCCCTTTGGTTTAACTTGTATTTTGTGGTTCCTTAACCCTGAATACCTTATGTCGGTTACAGAAGGCGGTCCCGTTTGTACCGCTGCTATTATTTGTATTATCTTGGGATTAATCACTTCGAGTTATCTCATCATGATGAGAATCGCGGATATTGAGGTCTAAAATGGGAACGATTATTGCTGTCATTCTAGGTATTGCTCTTGTTGGTGGAATAGTGTTCGTAGTGGTTATTGGCGCTCGCTATGCGCGTGATGCTGAAGACGGAGACACGTCAGACCCTGTGCTCTCGCGTCTGGCGGAAGCAACACAACGCGGTGAACAGGTTTCTCTTGAAGAGATTGAGCTTGAACTGCCGTTTATGGAGCGGGTTGTTGTTCCAATGATCAAGAGGTTGGGAGAATTGTCTGCGCGGTTTACACCTGAAAAGCAAATACAAGATACCGCTTTGAAGTTGGAATTGGCAGGGAACCCGGGCAGGATTGATGCAACTACGTTTCTTGCAACTCGCTTTGTTGTGGCTGTGGTGTTTGGAGGATTGATGACCCTGATCGGAAACCTGCCTACTGTAAGTTGGCCCACAGGCAGAGTTATTCTGGTTGTCCTTGTTGTTACTGCTATTGGCTTTTTCTTTCCTCAGCTCTGGTTGAGCTCGAAAATCTCCAGACGACAGAACGAGGTTCGTAAGGCTTTACCAGATGCGCTTGACTTGCTTACTATTTGTGTAGAAGCTGGATTAGGCTTTGAAGCGGCAATGTCTAAAGTGGCGGATAAATGGGAAAATGAACTTTCACTTTTGTTTGGGCGCTGTATTCGCGAAATACAATTAGGAAAAACCCAACGTGAGGGGCTTCGTGATATGGCTGACCGAATTGGGCTTCCGGAACTTACAAGTTTTGTCGCAGCCGTTATTCAAAGCCAGTTATTGGGTGTTAGTATGGCTAAGGTGCTTCGCATTCAATCAGACCAGATGCGTATGAAACGTCGTCAACGGGCAGAAGAAGAAGCACATCAAGCGCCGGTTAAGATGATTATCCCGATGGCGTTACTAACTTTCCCGGCTATTATGATTATTCTGATGGCGCCTGCCGGTTTCCAAATTGCCGGTGCTTTTGCCCCGTTTATTGGAAACTAGACTACAGTTAAAATATTATTTTTGTCATGATGAGGTGGAATTGACAAACTGGAGATACACTGCGTATCGTTCGATGTGGGCAGCGCTTGACCTGCTCTTTCCACCTCTTTGCGGGGGTTGCGGGAAGGTAGGTTCAAGGTGGTGTAAGGCATGCCAGGGGAAGGTGAAAATCATTTTTGGGAATGTATGCAATAAGTGCGGCTTGCCACAGGAAAAACCCGGAACGTGCAGGGTTTGCCTTGCGGATATGCCGCACTTTCTTTCCTTGAGAGCGTGGGCGGTTTTTGAAGGTCCGGTTCAATCAGCTTTACATAAATTAAAATACCGTCGCGACTTGTCTTTAGGCGATGCCATTGCTGCATCTATGATCCCATTTGTACGTTCTTTGAATTGGGATATTGATCTTGTAACATCCATCCCCCTTGGCAGGCAGAGAATTAAGGAAAGGGGATATAATCAAGTTGAGATGATAGCAAGACCACTTGCTCTTGGACTTGAAATGAATTACTCAGCCGACGTGCTTGAAAGAAGAAAAGAGACACGCACACAGGTTGGGCTTTCAAGGACGGAGCGCAGAGTTAATGTAGAAGATGTTTTTTGGGCTGACACCAAGGTTAGAGGAAAATCGATTTTGGTGATGGATGATGTATCAACAACAGGTGCAACTCTCTCTTCAGCAGCCCGCACGTTTTATAACGCGGGTGCAAAGCATGTATACGCGTTGACAGTCGCGCGCGCCTTGACGCACCATGATTTGAGACAAGTGTAGCGCGTTTGTGTTTGTAACTTAACAACCATAAAGGAGTTATTATGTCCAACAAAGTGGAAGTTCAGACACGTCATATCCGTTTAACTGAGCGGATAGAAGAGTATGTTTCCAAGAAGGCTGGTAATTTGGATCATTACCTGCCCGCCATCGATGAAGCTCGCGTGGAGTTGGCACACTATAAAGCCGCGCGGGATGCAAATGACCGGAATGTTGTTCAGGTCACTGTGTTTGGAAAAGGCTTCACGCTCCGCTCGGAAGAACGTGCAGATGAAGCCCTTGCTGCTTTTGATAAGGCGTTGGATAAATTACAGCGTCAGATCGAGAGATACAAGGGAAAGAAACATCATGGGCGCGGTGATGGGCGTTCTGCTTCGGATGTGGTCGATGAGATATTCGATGATGAGACCGGCGAACTTTCTCCATTGTTTGCAAAACGTAAAAAATTCGTTTTATTCCCAATGACAGAAGATGAGGCGCTGATCCAGATGCGTAATCTTGGGCATGATAATTTCTTTATGTTCTACAATGCAGAGACAAATAAAGTGAATGTTCTTTACCGCAGACGCAATGGGAGCTACGGTTTGATCGAACCGGAACTTGGATAGATATTTACCAAAAACGGGCTGACCATGGTCAGCCCGTTTTTGATTCAGATGTTTGAATATTTTTGTTTAGCTGCGTTTCGATCGCAATGAAACAGGCGAGCATGACAAACCAAAGGAGGACTTGTTCCTGACGGATGGTGTTGAACATGGGGGTGTAGTCGGCTCGAAAGGTTTGTAAAAACAGGTTGGCAAATGCTGTGAGGGCGGCAAAGATTAAGAAGGTGATTCCTGGTTGTAGATTTTGCTTGAAGCGCCAGAGCAGCCCCAATAGTAGAAAAGAGGCGAGCGTTTCATATATCTGTACGGGATGACGTGTTTCATTCCACATTTCAATTCCCCATGGCAGCGTGGTCGATATTCCAAATGCGGTTTTTGCGGCAAGGTGACTGAGCCCTAAACCAATCGAAATGACTGCAAAGAGCGGCGTCAACGAATCGAAAACACTCCAGTTGTTTAGTTCTTTGTTTTGGCTGTAAACGAGCACGGCAATGACTGCCACTACAATGCCGCCGACCGTGTCAAAAAGAGTGGGGTTGATGGAAAAGATGCTGAGTGGGCTCTTTATAAAAGCGGATATATTTTCTATAACATACAACAACCTTCCGCCGATGACGAATGCCAGCAGCCCGTAAAAGCTGACGTTGTTCAGGTCTTCGCTGCTGATGCCGTGGCGTTGACTGCGCCGTTCTGCAAGCGTAAGCCCAAGCCACATGGAAATAACAAGCAGGATCATGTGACGGGGCGGCGAAAAAAGATTTTGAAAGATTTCTATCATTTTAGGGCTTCCTCAATACGGGTGCGCAGCAAGGCTTCAGACATGGGACCGCCGATAACAACCTCGGTGATGATGCCCTGGCGGTTGATGAAAAAGGAGGAAGGCAGGGAGCGGACTTGGTAGTTGGCGGTGACCTTTCCTGTTTTATCCAATAGAACCGGGAAGGTGAGCCCGTATTCTTTGGTGAAGGGCAGAATATTTTCGGATGTGTCTTGAAAGGTGCTGTTCACCGCAAGGACGACAAAACCCTGGTCTTTGTATTCGTTATATACCTTTTCCATGGCGGGCATTTCGGCTTTGCAAGGCGGGCACCACGTTGCCCACACATTGACGAGCACAGCCTGCCCCTTGAGTTCTGAGAGAGTGATGTCTTCACCTGTGATACTGGTGAGTGTGAAATCGGGCGCAGTGAACCCCGTTTGCGGGGCAGACCCTGCCGAAATGGAGCCGTCTTTTAAGGGAGAGAGGGCGATCCAGGCTGCGCCTGTGATAAGGACAAGAATGTACAAAATAGTTCGTTGGGTTCGGTTCATTGGATTTTGGAAGTAAAATATAAAAGCCTTTGTATCTGTTGTTTCAGAGAGAGTTAATCTTACTATGTTTTTTACAGACCCTGTTTTTGTTGGCGTTGAGCCTGCTTCTTCTCATCGTTCATTTGTTTATGCCGCGCTGGATAAATCGTTGAATTTGCTTGTTCTCGCAGACGGCGAATTGAACGACGTGACCACCTTTTTGGCGGGCGTAAATTCAGCTATTGTTGCCATTAATTCTCCCTCAGGGGTGAGCCGGGGGGCGGCTGGCGCGAAAAAGAAGGAACTGTTCAAGGCGCCCAAATCGCGCTCTTCAAGTTTTCGTGCGGCTGAGTTGGAATTGCGCAGCCGTGGGATTGCCGTATCTGGTACACCTTCTGCGATCACCAGTTGTGCGGCGTGGGTGCAGGCGGGGTTTTCCCTGTATCGAAAACTGGAAAAGAATGGCTTCAAAAAATATCCGGCAGAAGATCATCCCCGCCAGGTTTTGGAAACACACCCAAACGCCGCTTTTTATGTGATGTCGGGCGGCGTGCCTCAGCCCAAGCCTACGCTCGAAGGGAAGATACAGCGTCAATTGATGTTGTATGAAGCGGGGGTCCGCATTAAAGACCCAATGGATTTTTTTGAAGAGATCACGCGGCATAAAATGCTCAAGGGTATCTGGCACTTCGACATGCTCTACCCGCCTGAACAACTTGACGCCATGGTTGCTGCGTACACTGCCTGGCTGGCATTTCATAAACCTGAGAAAATTTCAACCGTCGGCGATCCCCGCGAGGGCTTGATCGTCCTGCCAGGTTGAGTTTAAACTAAAGAAATCCACTAAACGAAATGGTAAAATTCCGCCCATGACTACTCCCGAATTTCAAAACAAAGCAATTAATACACTTCGATTTTTATCTGCTGACGGTGTGCAGAAGGCTAACTCTGGTCATCCCGGTTTGCCGATGGGTGCGGCGGCGATGGCGTACACCATTTGGACGCGCCACCTGCGCCACAGTCCGCGCAACCCCAAGTGGATGGGACGTGATCGCTTCATCCTTTCGGGTGGGCATGGCTCCATGCTTCTGTACTCGCTTCTCCATTTGACCGGATACGACCTATCTTTGGAGCAATTACAAAACTTCCGTCAGTGGGGCAGCATCACACCCGGACACCCCGAGTACGGCATGACCCCTGGCGTGGAAGTAACCACAGGTCCGCTGGGGCAGGGCTTTGCCACTGGCGTGGGCATGGCAATTGCCGCTTCACATTTGGCGGCGATCTTCAACAAACCCGGGCACGAATTGATCGACCCGTACATCTACGCCATTGTGACAGATGGCGACCTGATGGAAGGTGTTGCCGCTGAAGCGGCTTCGCTGGCGGGGCATCTCTCCCTTGGGCGATTGATCTATCTTTATGACGACAACAAGATTTCCATTGACGGTTCCACCGACCTCGCTTTTACCGAAGACCGCGCCAAGCGTTTTGAAGCCTACGGCTGGCACACTCAATTTGTAGAAGACGGCAACGACGTAGAAGCCATTGACGCAGCCATAAAAGCAGCAAAAGCAGACCCGCGTCCTTCGTTGATCCTTTGCCGCACCATTATTGGTTTTGGTTCTCCCAACCGGCAGGGGACGCAAAAAGCGCATGGCGAACCCCTCGGCGATGAAGAACTCAATGCCGCCAAAGACAACCTCGGCTGGCCCAAGGAACCCCGTTTCTTAATTCCTGAAGATGTGCTTGAGTTCTATCGCAAAGCTGTAGACCGCGGACGTGAACTCGAAGCCGATTGGAAGATGCGCCGCGAAGCCTACTCGCGCCTCTTCCCTGACCTCGGTGTGGAATTTAACCGCCGTGTCTTGATGAATAAATTGCCCGAAAACTGGCAGGATGCCCTGCCGAAATTCCCGGCAGACCCGAAAGGCATGGCAACCCGTGCCGCCTCGGGCAAGGTGATCAACGCCCTCGCCCCGAAACTCCCCGAGCTTATTGGTGGTTCGGCAGACCTGGCGCCATCGAACAATACAAAAATTGACGGTACGCCTGCTTTCCAAAAAGATTCGCCTGAAGGACGCAACTTCCACTTTGGCGTTCGTGAACATGCCATGGGTTCCATTCTCAACGGTATGTCGGTCTTTGGCGGCATTATTCCCTACGGCGCCACCTTCCTCGTCTTTGCAGATTACATGCGCTCGTCCATCCGTTTGGCGGCGCTATCGCATTACCCGTCCATTTTCATCTTCACGCATGACTCCATCGGCTTGGGCGAAGATGGACCTACGCATCAGCCAGTGGAGCATGTGACTTCCTTGCGCTTGATCCCCAACCTGGTTGTCCTTCGTCCTGCCGATGCGAACGAAACCGCGCAGGCATGGAAGGTTGCCATTGAACGTCGTAACGGTCCCACGGTACTGGCATTAACCCGCCAAAACCTGCCGACCATGGATGCGCCCGCTCTTGTTGAAAAAGGGGCGTATGTGTTGCAGGACTTCGGCACGCCTGAAATTATTTTGATGGCATCCGGTTCTGAGGTGAGCCTCATTCTCGAAGCCGCGCAAAAACTTGCGGATGAAGGTAAGGGTGTGCGCGTGGTTTCCTTCCCAAGTTGGGAACTGTTCGAAAAACAGGATGAAGCCTACCGTGAGTCTGTGTTGCCGAAAAACATCCAGAAGAGACTCGCTGTCGAAGCAGGATCAACCCTCGGCTGGGAACGATACGCAGCATCCATTGTTGGAATTGATCGCTTCGGCGCATCCGCTCCGGCAAAAGTCATCTTTGAAAAACTGGGCTTTACTGCCGAGAATATCGTTGCGAAAGCAAAAGAAATGTAAACCTGTAGGTCACGCTTCAAGCGTGACCTACTTTATAAGGATAAGAAATGAAAGTTGCAGTAGGTTGTGACCACGGCGGGTTTCCCCTTAAAAATATAGTGATCGAAGCGGTAAAGGCTGCCGGGCATGAAGTGATCGATGTAGGTACGTTCAACGCCGATTCGGTGGATTTTCCTGATTTCACCAAACGGGTCGGCGAGAAAGTGCAAACGGGCGAAGCCGAGCGCGGCGTGTTGATCTGCGGTTCGGGGATTGGCGCTGCGATTGCTGCAAACAAAATGAAGGGTATTTATGCTTCGGTCTGCCATGATACTTACTCGGCTGCGCAGGGTGTGATGCACGATGCCATGAATGTGCTTTGCCTCGGTGGGCGCGTGATCGGACCCGAACTGGTGAATGTCCTTGTTCCTGCTTTTCTTGCGGCAGAATATGAAGGTGAAAAACCCGGCGGTGAACGCCTCGCCCGACGTGTAGGCAAGATCAAAAAAATGGAAGAGAACTAATACGTAATACGTATTACATGAACTTATTGAAGGAGTCGTCGCACTATGTCAGAATCGATTAAAAAATTAACCGCCCTTGGGCAATCCCTTTGGTACGACAACATTCAAAGAAAAATATTGGTGAATGGCGATTTGAAAGCCATGATCGACCGCGGCGATATTCGCGGAGTCACATCCAACCCGACCATCTTCCAAAATGCGATCGCAAAAACGAATGATTATGATGCGGCGCTCATTCCGCTTGCTTGGGCAGGTTGGGATGCCGAGAAAATTTTCTGGCAATTGGCGGTGGAAGATATTCAAGAAGCCTGCGATCTCTTTCGCACGCTCTACGACCAAACGCGTGGCGGCGATGGTTATGTAAGCATTGAGGTCAGCCCGCACCTGGCGCGCGATACCGAAGGAACCATCCAACAGGCGAAGGAACTTTGGGAGCGTATTGACCGCCCGAACCTGATGATAAAAATTCCTGCCACAAAAGAAGGCATTCCCGCCATTCACGCCGCCATTGCGGCTGGTATCAACGTAAATGTCACACTCATCTTTTCACTCTCACGCTATGCCGAAGTGATGAACGCATACCTCACCGGCATCGAAGAACGTGTTGAAAAAGACCTGCCGGTTCAGCAGATCGCTTCAGTGGCTTCGTTCTTTGTCTCGCGTGTTGATAGCAAGGTAGACCCGCAACTCTCCGAAGATTCTCCGTTGCGCGGGCTGGCGGCGGTAGCCAATGCAAAACTTGCCTACGAACAATTTGAAGCGATCTTCACTTCACCGCGCTTCGCCACACTCAAAGCGCGTTTTCGTGCGCGTGTGCAGCGTCCGTTGTGGGCATCCACCGGCACAAAGAATCCCAAATACCCCGACACCCTTTATGTCGATGAACTGATCGGACCCGACACCGTCAACACCGTTCCGCCCACCACGCTCGATGCCTTCCGCGATCACGGCAACGCCAACCTCACCATCACCCGCGATCTGGAGGGCGTGCAAAACGTCTTTGTAGAACTCAAAGCGCAGGGCATTTCCATGAGCACAGTAACAAGTGAATTGGAAGAGGAAGGGGTGAAGGCGTTTGAAGATGCATTCACCGTGCTGATCGATTCCATCGAAACCCGCAGGAAGGCTGCGCTCGCCTCGATCGCGCCGATGGCTGATTCTGTTGCCGAGCGTTTAGCCACGCTGGAAGCGACCTCTTTCACCCGCCGCCTGTGGGAACACGATGTCACCCTCTGGTCTGGCGTAGACGACCCCGAAGGGCAAGCTGAAGCCGCCAAGCGCCTGGGCTGGCTCGACTCGGTGGATGATGCCCGAACCCGCCTCAAAGGCTATGAGACATTTGCACAGCAAGTCCACGCCGAAAAGATTGACCGGGTTCTGGTGATCGGCATGGGCGGCTCCTCGCTTACGGCTGAAGTACTAAGCTCTTTGATGGCGCAGTTCGGTGTAACCGCCAAACTCTCACTTGCCATTCTCGATTCGACCGACCCCATTCAGGTGGCACAGGCATTTGAAGACTATCCACCTGAAAAATCGCTGTATATCGTTGCGAGTAAATCTGGCGGCACGGCTGAACTCATGGCTGCCCTGGATTATGTATGGGAAAAGAGCAAGCACGATGGTTCCCGCTTCATCGTCACAACCGACGAAGGCACATCCCTGCAAAAACTTGCCGAAGAACGCGGCTTCCGAAAAGTATTCAACGCCGACCCCAACGTAGGCGGACGTTTCTCTGCATTGACAGATTTTGGTCTTCTCCCCGCTGCTTTGCTGGGCGTGGATTTGGAAACCTTTTTGAACAATGCCGACCGTATGAGAAGCCAATCACTGGCTGAAGTACACGCCGCACGCAACCCGGGTGTTGTGCTTGGCGCTCTCATCGCAGAATCCGCTTTGATGGGCAGAGACAAGCTCACCGTTTTGGCAGATGCGCCCGTAGCGGCGTTGGCTGGCTGGGTGGAGCAGGTCGTGGCAGAGTCCAGTGGCAAGCACGGCAAGGGCATCCTTCCTGTGGCTTTGGAGCCTATTGGCAAGCCTGAGGAGTATGGCAATGACCGCCTGTTCGTTTACATCCGCAGCAATGGCGAGCTTGAGGCGGGGATAACCGCACTCAAAGATGCGGGCTTCCCTGTCATTCAATACCCAATTACCAATTTTTACGACGCCGGAGCGGAGTTCTTCCGTTGGGAGATCGCCATTTCAACCGCCTGCCACATTTTGGGAATCAACGCTTTTGACCAGCCCGACGTGCAAGATAGCAAGTTGCGGACGATTGCCAAGATCAAAGATTATCAGTCCACGGGCAAGCTTGCCGAAGCCGACTTGATCGACCTCAAAGACGCGAAAAAAGCATTGGATGACTTTTTGGCAGACCCTCAGGCAGGCGAATTTGTGACGATCAATGCTTACATTCCGCGTAATGCCGAAATGATCGAGGCGATTCAAGCTTTGCGGGTAGCCATTCGGGCAAAATCCAAGTTGCCGGTGAGTGCGGGTTTTGGTCCGCGCTTCCAGCATTCCACTGGGCAGTTCCACAAGGGCGGTCCTAACAAAGGACGTTTCATTCAGTTTGTGTACGATGCTGAAAAAGATATGGATATCCCCACACAGGGCTTAACCTTCGGAACGCTCATCCGCGCACAGGCATTGGGTGATTACGAAGCATTGAAAGCAGCCGGACGCAAAGCCTTGCGGATTTGCCTTTCAAAGCCAGATGATATTAAAGAGTTGTTGTAACCAGTAAACAAAAAATCCGAAGTCTCCAAGACTTCGGATTTTTTTATGCAGTCTGTTGAAAAACCGCCAAACGAAATTCCATCACAAAAGAGACTATATCCTTGAGATTCTCTTACTTAAATTTCGATCATCGAGAAATTTTATGATTCGTAACACAAACTTCCAATCGCCCAACCAGCCGAGAAAGTTACCCCAAGCAGCACGGAAACCGGTGGGAGCGGGGGGCAGGGAAACTGCTGAACTAAAATCTACGATGCGGTCATCCAGTTGGTAGGTGTAGCGTCCGGTTTGAGTCACTTCGGGTGAACTTAGCAAAAAGTCTCGCACTTGTTCCCGTTCACTTTCCATCATCCATTGCGGCAGGTCTGAGGTCGCTTTGAAATCGCAGATCAACGCCAGGTCTTGGAGTTGTTTTTTGTGTTCATCTTCCAGTGAATTTTCTTTGGATTCAAAATATTCCACATCAGGGTCAATGTGAGCGAGCGGTTTGAGCCACAAGCGATGCGCCACTGTGCGGATGGCGTTCTTTGTTCCGGGGGTGGTGAAGTTTCGGAGCAAAGTTTCGTTGCGGAAATTTTCCCATTCGTGTGAAACGTCGGGTCCAATGCGAATGGCATCACACATGCCGACGGCGGGCAGGATGGGCGTGCCGCAGGTGAGAAAAAATGAACCTTCGCCCATTGCTTCGCGCATATATTGCAGGCATTCACGATACGCCGCTTCACGGGGAATATCTTTGTGGCGTTTCCCTTTTAGTGCGCCTGCATACAAAAAGTCCAGTTTGTAGTAATCAAAGCCCCAGCGGCGCACCTGTTCCATGAGGGCAACCAGCCACGAGGTTACGTCAGGATGCGTGGTGTCGAGGGCGTAAAGTTGCTGCCCCCAGTTGAATCCCGCTGAGACGAGCTTTCCCTTTTCATCCCGCAAGAACCACTCGCGATGCTCCTTGAAAAGCCGTGACGATTTTGCTGCGATCAATGGAGCAAGCCACAAACCTGCGCGGCGACCGGTTGACCTGATCTTTTCAGCCAGTGCCTGCATACCCGCTGGGAATTTTTCATTCGCCTCCCAATCACCGATATTTTTTTGCCAGCCGTCATCCACTTGCAGAACTTCAAAAGGCAGGTCGCCGAGCCTCTCGAAGGTTTCGTGCAATAGTTTTTCGCTGATGGCTGTGTACAGGCTGTACCACGAACACCATACACGCGGGATGTGGTTTTTATCTGCCTTGCCAAAACGCTTGCCTATCTGTTCGGCGTATTCATTGAAGACGACTTTTTCGAAGCCATGGGCGATGACCCATTCAATTTCGCCCGCCTCACTCTGACCTTTGAGTTGATCCCCAACCAGGAAGACGTGTGCATCTGTGGCAAGCGCTCCGAGTAATAGTATTTTTCCATTGGCAAATTCCACCGCTCCCAGCCATGAACCGTGTGGAACTTTTTCATTCGCGTACACTGCATCCAATTGCAGCGGGTGGAAGATCTTGGGTCTTTGAATTGGTTGCGGTATGGGTTCCACCCAGGCTGAGAATGACCATGATTGCCAGCCATGCAGATAGTAACGAATGGGCTTTTCTGGCAGGGCGATATTGATTTCGCTGCCGATAACGATTTCAGATGTACCGATCTGGGGGGCGGGGAGATTTAGTGGTTTCATAATGGTCGCACATTTTACAGGATTTTGCTTCAAATTGAGAGTCTGCTTTTAGGAATTTTTTTGCCTTACTTGACAAAGAAAAAGCCATAAGGTATATTTTTTATGTCACTTTCGGAAAAAAAGAAAAAACATTATGTATGAATTCGACAAAACAGATATAAAAATTGTCAATTTTCTCTTGGAAGATGGTCGTATGACCGCTTCGGAGATGTCTCGCCGTATGGGGGATATTTCTGAACGTGCCATCCGCTATCGAATTGACCGCATGATCCAGGAAGGGGTTATTCAGATCAGTGCAGTGATCAACCCTGAAGCTCTCGGTTTCAAGATCAAGGCAGATGTATGGCTGGAGGTCGAAGCCGATATGGTGCTTGAGGTTGCCAAAAAGATGGCTTCTTTCGATAATGTGACGTACGTAGCCTGCGGTATTGGACAGAATGACATCAGTATTCAATTGGCGGCATACGATACTTCAGAGATCTATTATTTTGTCACTGAAGTGGTTCGTAAGGTTCCGGGGGTGCGAAAGACCACAACGTCTATTGTGCCGATCGTTCTGAAAGATGTTTACCAGTGGAGAGTGCCAGAGCGCATAGTAAAGGGATTGTCAGAGAGCGAAACAGTATCCGCATCCAAATAATTCATGCGTACCCGCATCAGGAGTTTGAGGAGGCGGGTATAAAAGGAGCAATCATGTTCGGTTCAAAGACTCAGGGGTTGCAGCAACGAGCGCAAAAAGTAATTCCGTTGGGTGTTAATTCCAATTTTCGCTACTGGGGCGAGGGAATCACCCCCTATGTAGAAAAAGCCAAGGGCGGCTATTTATGGGATGTTGATGAAAAAAAATACATTGATTATCGCATGGCATTTGGTCCCATTATTTTGGGACATTCTTATGATGAAGTTGACCGGAAGGTCATGGAAGAAGTTCAGAGCGGTGTTCTGTTTGCCATGACGGGCGAACTTGAAGTTGAAGTGGCAGAGATGATCGTGGAAATGTCTCCGGCGGTTGATATGGTTCGCTTTGCATGTTCGGGCACTGAAGCGACCATGCACGCGATCCGTGTGGCGCGTGCGTACACCGGACGGGATATCATCTTGAAATTTGAGGGGAATTACCATGGGATGCATGACCATGCCTTATGGTCTACGTATGCGCCAGCAGATGCTTATGGCAATCGACGCAGCCCGATCCCTGTGCCGGGGTCTTCCGGCATCCCAAAGGGTATGCGCGAATTCATTATTACCTTGCCATTCAATGATTTTGAAGGATTCGAGCGGGTTATGCGTTCTTATGGAGAGCAGATTGCAGCGGTGATCACCGAGCCGTGTCAGGGGAATTGCGCTGCCATCAACCCACTGGATGGTTTTTTGGAACTTATCCGCAAAAAGACGGAAGAATATGGCTGTGTATTTATTTTGGACGAAGTGAAAACAGGCTTTCGTATTGCCAATGGCGGAGCACAGGAATATTACAACATTAAGCCAGATATGGTGACCTATGCCAAGGCACTCGGGAATGGATACCCGATTGCGGCTTTTGGCGGCAAGAGAGAGATCATGTCTATTATTGGGCAAGGGGTGGCACAAGGCGGAACCTACACCAATAACAAGCCTGGGGTCGCCGGAGCCTACGCAACATTGAGTCTTTTAAGATCCAAGCCCATTCTCAAAACCATTGAAACCCGCGGGAAAAGATTGATGGATGGTCTTAAGGAAATATTTGAAGAGAATGATATTCCGGCTGTATTCACAGGTTACCCGGCTATGTTCTCCTTTTCTTTCGGCATGGATGCGGTGACCTGTCAGCGTGAATGGCAGGAAAGCGATAAAGACCTGTACTTAGACCTTGTAGAAAAAGCCATTCAAAAAGGTGTTATGCCAGATCATGATGCCCGCGAACCATGGTTTTTATGTTACGAACATTCTGATTCAGACATTGATGAAACATTGAATGTGTATGCAGAAATCGTGAAGGAAGTGAAAAAATAATCAAACTGCAAAAGCCAAAGGTCAGACCGCTCGAGACTTTTGGCTTTTGATATGAGGAGCCCCATGTCAAAACTATCTACTCAAGAAATCGTTGATCTCAGTAAAGAATACACATTTTTCTCGTGGTCTGTTCAAGAACAGGTAAATCCGATCCCTGTGGAAAGAGCAGAAGGCATCTATTTTTGGGATACGGATGGGAAACGTTATATTGATTTTTCATCCCAATTGATGAATACCAATATCGGGCACCAGCACCCGAAAGTGGTAAAAGCCATTCAAGAACAAGCTGGAAAGATATGCTTTGTACACCCGGGCAGTACCACGGACGTGCGTGCCTTGCTTGGAAAGAAACTGGCTGAAGTAACCCCCGGTAATTTAAAGAAAACTTTTTTTGCCTTGGGCGGCGCCGAAGCGAATGAAAACGCCATCAAGATCGCCCGTTTTTATACGGGACGTCACAAGATATTGGCTCAGTATCGTTCCTATCACGGCGCAACTCACGGGTCGATTGCGCTCACAGGAGACTATCGCCGCCCCGTTGTTGAGCCGACCATGCCGGGCGGGGTGCATTTTCTAAACCCGCATTGTTACCGCTGTCCGTTTGGGCAAAAGAAAGAAACCTGCAAGCGCGAGTGTATTTCTCACTTGGAAGAAGTGATCAGATACGAAGGTCCTGATAAGATTGCGGCGATCATCATGGAAGGGGTGGTTGGTTCGAATGGCATCATTGTCCCGCCGGATGATTACTGGCCCCGAGTGCGCGAGATCTGCGATAAATATGGCATTCTGCTTATTTCGGATGAAGTGATGAGCGGATGGGGGCGCACCGGTGAATGGTTCGCCGTGGATAACTGGAATGTGACGCCGGATATCATTACCACTGCCAAAGGCATCACCAGCGGATACGCCCCCCTCGGAGCGGTCATCGTTACAGATCGAATCGCCGAATTCTTTGATGATAAATATCTCTATGCCGGTCTAACCTACAATGGACATGCTTTGTCCTGCGCAGCGGCGCTTGCCACCATTGATGTGTACGGTGACGAGAATCTGATCGAGAATGCCCGCACTGTGGGCAAATACCTCGGAGAGCGGCTTGAAGATATCAAATCTCGCCATGTTTCTGTGGGAGATGTTCGATACATTGGTTTGTTTTCCACCATTGAAATGGTATCCAACCGCGAATCCAAAGAACCTTTCTCGTCCACCATCATGGGCGAAGTGGGCAAGTTCTTGAAGGAAAACGGGCTGTTCACATTCATCCTTGCCAAGGATGTAGGAAGTATGCTCTTTGTAGTTCCGCCTCTATGTATCACAAAAGAACAACTCGATGAAGGGCTCGCCATTGTAGAGAAAGCCCTGGATATTGCAGATAAACATACCAAGTGATTACCAATCACTAATCACCAACTGGAGAACTCATGGAAATACTAAATTACATCAATGGGGAATGGGTTAAGCCCAATGTTTCAGAATACTTCGATGTGATCAACCCCGCCAACGGACAGGTGATCGCAAAAACTCCGCTCAGTTCAAAAACAGATGTGGATACAGCGGCAAAAGCGGCACGCGAAGCCTTTGAAAGTTGGCGCAGAACGCCTGTGAACGACCGCGTACAGTACTTGTTCAAACTTCGCAACCTCATGCGCGAAAACGGCGACAAGATCGCAGAGCTCATCACCAACGAATGCGGCAAAACCTTTGAAGAAGCCAAAGCCGAAATGGTGCGAGCCTACGAAAATGTGGAAGTTGCCTGTGGAATGCCGCACATGAGCAAAGGCGAATTTGTGGAAGATATTGCCCCCGGCATTGATGAGATCATGATCCGCCAGCCTGTGGGGGTGTGCGCCACCATCGCACCGTTCAACTTCCCCGGCATGATCCCATTTTGGTACCTGCCTTATGCATTGGCGGCAGGCAATACCTACATTGTCAAGCCGTCTGAAAAAGTGCCGATGACCATGCAGTTCATTTTTAAACTCATTGAGCAAGTTGGCTTTCCAAAGGGTGTTGTGAACATGGTCAACGGCTCAAAGGAGGCTGTGGATGGCATCCTCGAACATCCGGCTATCCGCGCTGTCACGTTTGTCGGTTCGACCCATATTGCAAAATATATCTATGCCACCGCAGCGGCGCACGGCAAACGCGTGCAGGCACAAGGCGGCGCGAAGAACCCCGTCATCATTTTGCCAGATGCAGATATGGATATGGCGACAAAGATCGTCGCCGACTCAGCCTTCGGTTGTGCGGGGCAGCGCTGCCTGGCAGTTTCTCTCGCTGTGACCGTGGGCAGCTCAAAGAACGAATTCACCGAACTGATCTGTGATGCCGCCTCAACTCGTACTGTGGGCTACGGCATGGATTCTGGTGTGCAGATGGGTCCCGTCATTAATACGGCTTCAATGCAGCGCGTGGAGCAGTTGATCGCCCTTGGCGCGAAAGAAGGCGCCGGGGTTCCAGTGGATGGACGCGGGACGAAGGTTAAAGGCTTTGAGAGTGGGTCCTTTGTCAGACCCACGATCCTGTCCGACGTCCAGCCGGGAAGCGAAATTGCCCGCACAGAAATTTTTGGACCAGTGCTCAGCCTTATGCACGTCAACGATATTGATGATGCCATCCGATTGGTCAATAGCGGGCAGTATGGAAATCAGGCTAGTTTATTCACCAATAGCGGGAATGCGGCGCGCCGCTTCCGCTATGAGGCAGATGCGGGCAATATCGGCATAAATATTGGCGTTGCCGCGCCCATGGCGTTCTTCCCCTTCAGCGGTTGGAAAGACTCGTTCTTTGGCGACATGCACGGGCAGGGTATGGATGCGGTGGAATTCTTCACCCAAAAGAAGGTTGTTGTGGAGCGTTGGCCCAAAGAATGGTCGCGCAAGTTCTAAACTAAGGAGAAGGTGCAAATAATCATGGCTTACGACTACGAAGACGCGATGGACTATTCATCCCAGTGGATGAATTGGATTCAGAAAAATGAATTTCCTACGCCAGAACAGGCTCATAAGATCATTGAAGAATCTACGACAAATTTTGCCGAGTACTACAACCGTAACTGGTTGGAATATCGCAAGTCGGTGACTGAGTCTGGGGATTGGGCAGCAGTAGAATGGGGCGGTTCCGGGGCAGTTTTTAAGGATGTGATGGGGCGCGAATACCTCGATTTCCTTGGCGGCTATGGCATGATGGATTTGGGTTGGAGTCATCCTGAAGTTGTGAGCACGGTTCGTGCCCAATTGGAACGTTCGCCCATGCCTTCGCAGGAATTGCTCGACCCATTACGCGGTGTTCTGGCAAAACTGCTGGCATCCATTACGCCTGGCGATCTGAAATACAGTTGGTTTGGCGCCAGCGGTACCGAAGCGAATGAAGCCGCCATGAAGATCGCCAAACTCTACACCGGAAAATCCGCATTTATTGTGGGTGTAAAAGCGTTCCACGGAAAAACAATGGGTTCGCTTTCGTTAATGGGTAAATCTGATTACCGTTCACCCATGGGGCAGATGTACTCAGGGCAGGTCTATCATGTCCCATTTGGCGATGCAGATGCAGTTGAAAAGCAATTGGAAATTTGTGATAAGGTTGGCATTGGGGTTGCTGCCGTTATGTTCGAGCCAATTCAGGGTGAATCCGGCGCCATCGTGCCGCCAGATGATTTCTGGCCCCGCATCCGCGCTGCAACGAAAAAATATGGAGTGTTGTTGATAGCAGATGAAGTGCAAACGGGTCTGGGGCGGACGGGGAAGCTGTGGGGCGTTGAGCATTGGAATGTGACGCCCGATATTTTAACCGTGGCAAAGTCCTTGGGCGGCGGCGTGATGCCGATCAGCGCCGTGACAACCACCGAAGAGATATTTCACCCCATGATGTACCCGAACCCGTTCATGCACACCACCACCACGGGCGGCGGCGCACTTGCTTGCTCTGCGGCGATCTCAGCCATTCATGTGACCTTGCGCGAAAAACTTTGGGAGCAGGCTGCTGAAAAAGGCGCATATCTGATGCCGAAATTGGAAAATTTTGTTGTACAATACCCAAACATTTTTGAAAAGATTACGGGTAAGGGACTGCTGATTGGGATGCACTTTAAAAACCCTGAAAATGGTTATAAAGTTGCATCGGGTCTATTTAAGCGCGGTGTTTTGGTGGCGGGAACACTTACCAGCGCCCAGACCATTCGCATTGAGCCGCCACTCGTTGTAATATATGAACAGATAGACGCCTTGCTTAACCGCCTTAGTGATGTTCTGAAAGAGATTAATAGCGTTATGTAACCCATGCTTCCGAATGCTGTGGCAGTTGTGCCGGAGTTTTTTGGAAGTCTACATTTCATGATGGAGAAGATAGATGGCTAGTGAATTTGCTGTTGAAATGCGAGATGTTGTAAAGAAGTTTATAACGCCTGAAGGGGGCGAATTAAATGCTGTGGATCACGTAACCATGCAGATCCAGAACGGGGAGTTTTTCTCAATGTTGGGGTCTTCGGGGTGCGGGAAAACCACATCGCTGCGGATGATCGCCGGTTTTGAATGGCCCACCGAAGGCGAGGTGTATATTGAAGGAAAGCCCATGGGGCATACCCCGCCATTTCAACGTAAAGTAAACACTGTTTTCCAAAGTTATGCGTTGTTTCAGCATATGTCTGTTGCTCAAAACATTGCTTTTGGTCTCGAAATGGAAGGCGCCAGCGAAGCTGATATTAAGAAACGTGTGGGCAGGGCGTTGGAGATGGTTCAACTTACCGGCATGGAACGCCGTAAACCCAAGCAACTTTCAGGCGGGCAGCAACAGCGTGTGGCGGTTGCCCGTGCTCTTGTGAAAACGCCCGATGTTCTCCTGCTGGATGAGCCGCTGGGTGCGTTGGACTTGAAGCTTCGCAAGGAGATGCAGCTCGAACTCAAGGCTTTGCAGCAACAACTTGGCATCACATTCATCTATGTGACCCACGATCAGGAAGAAGCGCTTACCATGTCTGATCGTATTGCAGTGATGAGCAAGGGAAAAGTTCAGCAGCTTGCTACGCCGGTGGAGATCTATGAACGCCCGGTCAACAAGTTCGTGGCAGATTTTATCGGGGAGTCTAATTTCCTCGAAGGCAAGATCAAGTCAATCTCAAAGGATGAGGTAGTGGTTCATGTCCCAATGTTGAATGCAGAGATGAAAGGCATGCCCATGTCCAGTGACTTTGTCAATGGAGAAGATGTGGTTATTTCCATTCGTCCTGAGAAAATCCGCATTGCAGAAAATGACGCCAAGGGAGACGGCTTGTTCAAGGCGAAAGTGACGAACTCGGTGTATATTGGTTCTGACACCCACGTCTATGTAGACTTGAATGGTATTCGTCTCAAAGTTTTGGAGCAGAACCGTATCTCACGCCTTGACCCTTCTTCGTTTTACTCCAAGGAGCAGGTTGTTACTTTGTTGTTTATGCCTGAAAACACGCTTGTCTTGAAAAAGGATTAGCCATGTTGCAACGACTTCGTGAAAGTAAATCCATGCAGGGAACTTTGCTGGCGCTGCCAACCACAGCGTGGCTGTTCGTGTTGTTGATCATTCCACTAATCTTGACGCTGGTGGTTAGCTTTGGGCAGCGAACCCCTGATGGGAATGTCGTTTATACATTTAGCCTGGATAATTACATCCGCCTGTTTGGGTATAGTACCGACTGTTCCGATGGGCAGGCTTCGTGCTTTGACCCTCTTTATGTAAATATTTTATGGCGTTCACTGAGCTTGGCATTTAACACCACTGCTATTGTAATTATGATGGCGTACCCGCTTTCTTACTTTATTGCGCGTGCCCAGCCTAAACAGCGTAATGTTTTCCTTTTTATGGTGCTTATTCCTCTGTGGACGAACTTCGTCATTCGTGTATACGCCTGGATGATGTTATTGCGAAAGGAAGGCGCGATCAACGCCATTATTGGCTGGGCAGCGCACCTTTTGGGGTTGCATTTCACTCCACTGGAAATGTTGTACACCCCCGGTGCTGTACTCGTAGGCATGGTGTATGAGTTTTTGCCGTTTATGATATTGCCGATTTACACTTCATTAGAGAAGATAGACAACTCTCTGTACGAAGCCGCCGCCGATTTGGGCGCCAATGCCCTGAGAACTTTTCTTCGGGTTACATTGCCGCTTTCCATGCCGGGTGTGGTGGCAGGGACAATTTTAGTCTTCATTCCGGTCATGGGAACTTTCATCGTATCTGATATTCTTGGCGGGCGACAGGTGATCTTGGTTGGAAACCTGATTCAGCGTCAATTTTTGGATGCGCGTGACCCAACTTTTGGATCAGCGGCTTCGCTCATTTTGATGGTAATGACGCTGATTGTGACGTATTTCTATACCCGCAAGTTTGGTTTTGGAGAGGAGATTGTTGTGGCATGACCTCAAATTCATTTTTCTCATTAACGTTGGAGTGCCAGAAATGAATCCTCATCGACGCTCTCCTTTTGTAATAGCCGCTGCCACAATGGTGTACATATTTCTTTATGCGCCTATTGTAGTGTTGATCTTGTACTCTTTTAATGCTTCACGCGCCAATGTTAAGTTTGAAGGCTTCATTACGCAGTTTAGCGACCGGATTGAAATGGATGGCAGCATGGTCGAAGCCAGTCCTTGCGGACCCTTTCACTGGTATTGCGACCTTGCAAAAAATGACGATGTAATGGAAGCGGCGCAAAATACATTGATCATTGCTTTTACGGCTACGATCATTGCCACAACGATTGGAACCATGGCGGCAATTGCGCTGCAAAGATACGACTTTAAAATTAAACCGTTTTCACAATTAACACTTTATATCCCGATCGTTATCCCTGAAATTGTTATGGGTATCGGCATATTGACGCTGTTTAGCCAGACCTTTGGCTGGTTGAATAATGTACTCCACCTCGCCGGAGATGCTCGCCTTGCGCTTGGGATCGGTACGGTGACAGTTAGTCATATTGCGTTTATGGTGCCCTTTGTCACATTGGTGGTTCAGGCACGCTTGCAGGGCTTTGACAAATCCTTTGAAGAAGCTGCTATGGATCTTGGCGCAAACGAGTGGGTAACCTTCCGGCGTGTCACTTTCCCGATGATCCTGCCCGGGGTGCTTTCCGGCGCCTTGCTTGCTTTCACTTTGTCGCTTGATGATTTTGTCATTACATTCTTTACCAATGGACCCGGTTCCACCACCCTGCCAATTTATGTATATGGATTGCTTCGCCGTATTATCACTCCGCAGGTGAACGCTCTTTCTACAGTTTGGATTTTAGTCGTGTTTATTGCAGTTGTTTTGCTTCAGTGGCTGCAAAATCGCGAAGAAAAGATAAAACACTAATTTTGTGTGCATAACGCTTGCGTTTGCTAAATAAAAAAGGAGAGAAGGAAAAATGAAAAGAAATATTCTATTAAAAGGTTTTGCGCTTGTAATCTCGCTTAGTCTATTGCTCGCAGCTTGTGGCGGCGGTGGATCTGCTGACTCCGCTGCCGACGAAGGAAATGGACCCAAGGTTACCTCTTCCGGTTTCGAGTGCCCAGAACCCAGCCCTCGCATGGAAGTTACCTCTACTGAATTGAATGTGTTTGTGTGGACAGAGTACTTCCCGCAGGATATGATCGACTGTTTTGAGCTTGTGTATGACATCAAATTGAACCGTGACGAATATTCATCCAACGAAGAAATGTACGCCAAGGTTGCCGCCGGTGGTACCGCCTACGACCTCGCCCAGCCTACCGATTACATTATTCCGCTTATGATTCGTCAGGGATTAATACAGGAGATGGATCATGCCAAACTACCGCTCATGAGCAATTTTGACCCGAATTGGATGGATCAGCCATTTGACCCCGGTAATAAATATTCCATCCCTTACCTTGCCGGAACCGATGCGATTATCGTCAACACCGACTTGGTTGAAAATGTCCCCACTTCATGGGCAGACCTTTGGAACCCTGAGTATGCCGGACGTATGGTGTTTCTTGATGATTCACGTGCTGTTATTGGTTTTACGCTCATCACTCTTGGCTACGATCCTAACACCACCGATCCCGCACAACTGGAAGAAGCGAAAGAAAAACTTTCGCAGCTTGTTCCCAATGTCAAACTGTTTGACAGCGACAGCCCCAAAACTGCCCTCATTGGAGGAGATGTAGACCTTGGTATGACCTGGACAGGCGAAGCATTTGTTGCAAATCAAGAGAACCCCGCCATTCAATATATCTACCCCTCCGAAGGACCGATCTTGTGGCAGGATAATTGGGTATTGCTAAACGATGCCGCTCATGCCGATGCAGCCTATGCCTGGATGAGTTACATCATGCAGGGTGATGTTTTCTGGCTTACCATTCGAGACTTCCAATACACCAACCCTAATCAAGCCGCGCTTGATTACGCCAAAGCAAACCAAACGGATGTTTACGATGCCTACTTCAACTCACCCATTACCAACCCGCCTGCTGAAGCTGTTGCAAACGGCTTTGGAATTGAAGATGTAGGCGAAGCTACCCCGCTCTACGACAACATTTGGGTCGAAGTCAAAGGCGGAAATTAAGCCGTCAAGTGTTTAGATAACAAGTAAAAGAGACTCCGGCGGCAACACGCCGGAGTCTTGTTATTTACAGGTCACAATGAAAACTACCTTTTTATCCACTCCTTTGTTGGTAAGCCTGATAATGGCACTTGGCTTCGTAAGCTGTCTTGCCGTTCCGCCTGCTGGATCAAGACCAACGCAACAAGCCGCTTCGGCTGGCTTTGAATGCCCTGAACCAGAATTTGACATGGATATTTCTTCCCGGGAGTTGAATATACTTGCTCGTGCCAAAACGATCCCCGCTGATATGATGGATTGCTTTGAGCTTGTTTACGGTATTCAATTGAATGTACATTATTTTGCTTCAGATGAAGAAATGTACATCAGATTATTTAATAATGGCATTATTTACGATGTGATTCAGCCTTCATCATTTATGACCCCATTGTTGATCGAAAACGGAAAACTTCATGAATTGAACTATTCCAACATGCCGTTTTTTAACAACTTAAACCCAGCGTACCTCGATCTGGCATTTGACCCGGGTAACAAATTCACAATTCCATACCAGGCGGGTTCTTATGGCATTGTTTACAACACAGAAACCGTTGATCAGCAAATAACTTCGTGGAATGACCTGTGGGATGAGAGGTACGCTCAGCGTATGATCATGCCGGATAATGGGCGGACGGTGATCGGCGCAAGTTTATTGACACTTGGATACGACGTTAACACCTCGGACGAAAAGCAAATGCAGGCAGCTCAAGATAAACTGTGGGAATTGGTTCCCAATATACAAATATTTGACGGTGAAACCCCAAACACCTCACTGCTTTCAGGTAAAGTGGATATAGGCATCATCGAATCAGTTCATGCGCTTGAACTGCAAGCAGAGAACCCGGCATTTCAATTTATTTACCCCTCTGAAGGAACCATTTTATGGCAGGATAACTGGGCAATATCAAGTATGTCTCGCCATAAAGATGCCGCCTATGCTTGGTTAAACTACGCAGAACAAAGATCAGTATCCTGGCTTGCATTACGCGATAATAGAACAGTACATCCAAACCTGGCAGCAGTGGAATACATCAGGGATAACGAAAGAAAACTTTATGAGGCTTACGCAAATTCAGAATTAACCAACATTCCACTTGATGTCTGGCAAAATGGATATATGCTTATCGACGCAGGTACGCAAACCACTTTTTATAATAATATTTGGGTGACAATCAAAGGCGAGTAGAAATTTGTCAATCAATATGAATTTTCGTCATTAAAATAGTATTAAAAATAAATAATAGTTATAAAATCATTGACAAAAATGAAATAAAGTTATAAAATGCACGCATGGAAAACAATATCGGTAGTGGAACCCGTGACCGTTTAGACGATATTGATCGCCATATTATAAATGCAATGCGTATAGACGGGCGTGTCGCTTTTGCCCAACTTGCAGAGCAGTTAAGCGTTTCTCCGGGTATGATCCGCCAGCGCTACAACCGACTTGTTGACCTTGGCTATCTTAAGGTCGTTGCCGTTACCAATCCATTAATGATGGGTAAGCGTACCATGTCCATGATCGGCATCCGCACCGATGGACGTAAAATGATGGATGTGGCGAACAAGGTCGCAAAGTTTGATGAAGTTGTTTATATTGTAGCCACCAGCGGCAGGTACGACTTAATGATCGAAGTCTTCTGCGCCGACCATGAGGATATGCTCAACTTTATGACCGAAAAGCTCGCCAAAGTGGATGGTGTTCGTGAGACAGAATCATTTATCTACTTGAAGATCATTAAAGAAATTTACTTTTGATGGAAACCCCGCTTCAGCATGGATATTGAACATGCTGCGGCGTTTCAAAACTTTGTCTGCACTGGGAACAGATATTAGCCCAGATCGCAGAGCCAACTGAAAGGTTCTAATGAAAGCCCTAGCTCGCGTACTAAAGACTGTGGGGGATACCTTCTTGAAGGTTTATATGACTTCACTCATGATTTCTATTTTTCCAGGAAATCAAGCCAGCGATACAAATCGTAATTGGTAGCTTCAGTCTGTCCCGCCGCCTTGAATGCGGCGGGATTCTTTTTTTAGTCAATCTAACTCGCAGGTGCGGGTTATAAAATTAAATGGAGAATCATATCTCATGAAAGTATTGCTAATTGGAGTAGGTGGGGTTGGGGAAGCGATTGCTGCCATTGCCAAGCCGCGCAAATGGCTGGAGTTGATGGTGCTGGCTGATTACAACGTCAAGCGCGCCGAAGAAGTGCAGAAAAAAATTGGAGATGAAAAGCGCTTCCCGGTTGAATTTATTGACGCGAGTAACCAAAAGAGCATAGAAGAACTGGCGAAGAAATACCAGGTTGACCTTATTATGAATTCGGTTGATCCGATCTTCAATAAACAGATATTCGACGCCGCTTTTGAAGTTGGAGCCAAATACATGGATATGGCAATGACCCTATCCACACCTCACCCCACAGACCCATTTAACAAACCCGGCGAAAAACTGGGCGATTATCAATTTGATAAAGCCAAGGCATGGGAAGATAAAGGGTTACTTGCCCTCGTTGGTTTTGGTGTAGAGCCCGGCATGGCAGATGTGTTCGCCCGCTACGCCCAGGACCATCTGTTTGACGAAATTGAAGAGGTGGGGATTCGTGATGGGGCAAACATCACCATTGAAGGCTACGACTTTGCCCCCAACTTCTCGATTTGGACAACCATTGAAGAGTGCCTCAACCCGCCGGTGATCTTTGAAGAAGGCAAAGGTTGGTTTACCACTGCCCCATTTTCTGAGCCCGAGGTTTTTGACTTTCCAGAAATTGGACCTGTTGAAGTTGTTAATGTGGAGCACGAAGAGGTTTTGCTTGTTCCTCGTTGGGTGAAGGCAAAGCGCGTTACTTTTAAGTATGGTTTGGGTGATGAGTTCATTGGCGTGCTGAAAACCCTGCATATGCTGGGCTTGGACAATAAAGAAAAGATCAATGTAAAGGGTGTTCAAGTTGCGCCGCGTGATGTGGTTGCCGCCTGTTTGCCAGACCCTGCTCACCTTGGCGATAAAATGCGCGGAAAAACCTGTGCCGGAACCTGGGTGAAGGGTACGAAAGATGGCAAGAAGAAAGAAGTGTACCTGTATCAAGTGGCAGATAACGAAGAGTGTATGAAGGCGTGGGGTTGCCAGGCAGTTGTTGCGCAGACGGCTTTTAGCGCTGTCATTGCCATGGACTTGCTGGAACATGGTCAGTGGAAGGGCGTTGGCGTGCTGGGTCCTGAAGCTTTTGAACCAACCGTTTTTATGGAAAAAATGGAAGATTACGGCTTTCCATACGGCATCAAAAATATGTAATTTAGAAGAGCGGCAGTCATTTTCAAATGGCTGCCGCTCCATCTGTTTCGGGGAGGGAAAGGTTTCCGAAGCAGAATCAGACATCCTTTAAGTTGGAAGTGGGGCTTTTGTTCGTTTCGGAAATGCTCAATTGTCGTATCCAAAGTGTGCCTGTATAATTCAAAAAATCCCAAAGGAGGCAGCCTTTTGACCCAACCACAGATCACCGTTGGTAATATCGAAAAATTGCTGGCTGGCGCCGTAGAAGAGACTGGCGCTTCAGGTGCATTGTCGGGTGACCCTAAAATGCACCTTGGCGCTTTGATCGATAGAAAAGACTTGCAAGTGGGTGTATGGCGCTGTACGCCGGGGGTGTGGGAGTATGATTTTTACGAAGAAGAGGAAGTGATGCTGATGCTTTCGGGGCGCTTGCGCCTGACGGATGCAGGAGGCAAAGAGACTGAGCTTGCAGCGGGTGATGTGTTTTACATTCCGCGTGGGTGGGCTGGCAGGTGGGAAACACTTGAAACCATGGAAAAACTGTACGTTATTGTTAACTGGCACAGTGCCAATGATTCGTAATTTGTAAAAATAAATTTGTAACCCCAAGGAGTTAATATGTTCAACGGTTATAACGGGAAAATCTTGCATGTAGATCTTACCAGCGGTTCATTGATGGTGGAGGAACCGAATGAGGCGTTTTACCGAAAGTATTTGGGTGGAAGCGCAATGGGGATGCATTACATTTTGCGTGATATGCCCAAAGGCGCCGACCCTGTTGGTCCCGAAAATGTTTTAACTCTGTTCACAGGGGTTGCGACTGGTGTGCCTATTTCTGGGCAGAGCCGTATTTGTGCGAATGCCAAATCTCCTATTAGCGGTGGGATCGGGGATGCGCAAGGCGGCGGCTTTTTCCCTGCCGAGTTGAAGTTTGCAGGTTTTGATGGGATCGTGATCAAGGGGAGATCTGCAAAGCCTGTTTATCTTGCCATTATTAACGGGAACTATGAACTGCGCGATGCTTCGCATTTGATGGGCAAGTTGTCTGGCGAGGTGGACGATATTATTCACAAGGAAGTAGACCCAAAAGCGGAAATTCTTCAGCATGGCATTGGCGCCGAGAATGGTGTTCTGTTCTCTTCCCTGGTTTCCATGTCTAACCGCCATAATGGACGCACCGGCATGGGGTTGGTGATGGCGTCTAAAAATCTTAAGGCGGTTGTGGTGCGTGGTACTGGGCGCGTGAAAGTTTTTGACCAAAAAGCAATTACGGCATTAAATCGCGTCGGTCCGAAGGCGCTTCCTGAAAATGGCGATATGGATGGGCTTGCCAAATATGGTACTGCCGTGGTGGTGAATTTCAACCATTCGATCGGTTGTTTGCCGACCCGCAATTACAATGAGGCGCAGTTTGAAGGCGCTGACCCCATCAGCGGTGAAGTGATGGCGGATACTATTTTGAAAGAGCGTGATACTTGTTACGCTTGTGTGGTTAAGTGTAAACGCGTGGTTGAAATTAAGGATGGACAGTACAAGGTTGACCCGCGATATGGTGGACCCGAATATGAAACACTGGGAACATTTGGCTCGTACTGCGGTGTAAATGATCTTGCCGCGGTTTCCCTTGCGAATCAAATTTGTAATGAATACGCCGTGGATACCATTGCCGCTGGTGCGACGATTGCATTTGCCATGGAATGTTTTGAAAAGGGCATTGTGAGCAAGGAACAGGTTGGCGGCTTGGACTTGAAGTTTGGCAACCACGAGGCGATGCTTAATGCGTTGTATATGTTGGTGAAGGCTGAAGGTGAGTTTGGCAAATTGCTTGGGATGGGCTCTGAGCGCATGGCTGCCCAGTGGGGCAACGGCGCGGAGGAGTGCCTCATTACCGTCAAAGGTGCGGAGGCTCCCGCTCACATGCCGCAAGCCAAACGCTCTCTCGCACTCATCTATGCTGTCAACCCCTTCGGCGCAGATCATCAATCTTCTGAGCATGATCCATACTACGAAGAAGGTGTGGGTGACTTCAACCTCGACCGCCTTAAGCAAATTGGGCTTGGTTCTCCGCAGCCTGCATATTCTCTAACTGAAGAAAAAGTTCGTTTTGCTTATAAGACTCAGTTGTTCTATTCATTGCTCGATTCGGCATCCCTGTGCCAGTTTGTGTATGGTCCTACCTGGACTTTGTATGACGGACAGGATACAGCCAATATGCTCAACGCTGTTACAGGATGGGATCTGACTGTGGATGAACTGCTTGAGGTTGGGGCGCGTCGTTTGAATCTTTTCCGTGTGTTCAATGCGCGTGAAGGACTTGACCGAAAGGCTGATAAACTGCCGAAGAAGTTCTTTAAGCAATTGCAGGGAACAGGACCAACGGCTGGTTTTGTCCTGACCCATGCAGAAGTGGAAGCGGCGCTTGATCATTATTATCATGTTGCTGGCTGGGATAACAACGGCGTACCGACCACGCAGACCTTGGAAAAACTTGACCTTGCCTGGGCTGCCTAAGGTGCAGGCAAGCGCTGATTAAATGGACTTACCCACTGGGGAAATTGGAGATCGCTTTTCTCCTCCGATTTCAAGTTGTCATTAGGTCATCAGCCATGGATTGATCGTACAGGGTTGCAAATAAAATAACTATCCCGCAGCTTTTTCTGCGGGATAGTTACCTGAAATTTATTTTGTGATGGCAGAGTCTGCACTTGCCTTACCGTTTGTTTCTTCGGAAGAATTGAAGGAAAGTTCCCGTCTTCTGTTTGAGGGTCGTCCCAAACAGAACTCCCATGATCATTGTGGCAAGTTCGTAGTGACCCATTTCACGCAGGACTGTGGCGATATCTAACTTGACCGGTGCGCCGCCAATGGCGAAGCTGTACGGGCGGGTGAATTGAAGTAAACCCTCCCTGCCATGAGTTCGCCCAAAACCAGAATCTTTAGTGCCGCCGAACGGGAGCATGGGCACTCCAAATTGAGCAATGCTGTCGTTGATGATGATCGACCCTGCCTCAACCTGGTCGGCGACCCGTTTGGCGTGGTCGATATTATTACTCCAAATGGAAGCGCCCAAGCCATACGCATTGTCGTTTGCAAGGTTGATCGCCTCTTCTTCATTCTGAACTTTTACAATCGGCATGACAGGACCAAAAGTTTCATCCCGCATGATCTTCATCCTGTGGTCTACATCCACAAGTATGATCGGGTCGTAGAATAATCCGTCTCGTTTACTGCCCGATAGAATTTTGGCGCCTTTGTCAACAGCATCTTGCAGGTGGTCATCAATGATCTTGACCTGACGCGGGTCTGTGACGGGACCCATAAAGAACGGGCTGTTCGGTTCAGTGGAATAACCGCTCTTTAACTCCTGTGCCTGTTGAACCGCAAGTTTGACAAATTCATCGTACTTTGAACTGACAACGTATACTCGTTCAACGGACATACAGGTCTGACCGGTGTTAAAGAAAGCTCCCCATGCGCCCCAGCGGGCGGCGGCTTGCAGGTCGGCATCTTCGAGAACGATCATGGCGTCTTTTCCGCCAAGTTCCAAAGCCACAGGTGTAAGGGTTTCAGCGGCAGTTTGCATGATCTTCTTGCCGGTGGCGGTGGAGCCGGTCATAAAAATATAGTCGGGTTTACTGGCAACCAATGCAGCACCGGCTCTTCCGTCTCCATGCACGACGCGCACAAAAGGAGCAAGCTCAGGCACACTGTTGATCAATCTTTCAATCAGTGCTCCAGTGGCAGCGGTCACTTCGGACGGCTTCAAGACCACCGTATTCCCAGCCAGCAGCGCAGAGATCATCGGCGGCAAGGATAAAGTGAATGGGTAATTCCATGGTGAGATAATAGCAGTGACGCCATGTGGACGATATTCGATGTAACAGCGTTTGAAAATGTAAAGACCGGAGGATACTCGTTGACGACGAAGCCATTTCTTTGCATTGTGACGATACTGTACGAGCATATCAATTGCAACAAAAAGCTCGAGTAACCCATCTTGACGACTCTTGCCACAGTCCATATTCAGTACGTTGCTGATCTCGTCACGCTGCTCGATCAATACGTGCTGGAGTTTGTATAAAATATCAGCTCGTTCCTGAATGCTTTTGCCGCTCCATTTTGGGAACGCGCGCCGCATTTCACGGACCGCTTCTTGTACTTCTTCAGGAGTATTGATCACCACTTCGCCAAAGTTTGTGCTTGTGGCTGGATTGAAAAAAGACAATGTTTCGCGTTCCATATTTTTTCCTTGAGAGCTAAATTAGAGTATGGCTTCAATTATAACAAGTTGTTCATAAGAAATATCCATTTCAAAAAAAGGATCAACATGACCAATCAACTCTATCAAGACAATTTCCCTCACATGACTCCCGCCTGGAGCCGCATCTTCAATTTTGTCGCTGACCGCGCTGAAGGTGCTTACATCTACACTGATGATGGCAAAAAGCTGCTGGATTTCACCAGCGGAATTGGAGTGACGAATACCGGTCACTGCCACCCCAAAGTAGTGGAGGCTATTCGCGAGCAGGCTGGTTTGTTCCTGCACGCTCAGGCGAATATCGTCATCCATAAGCCGATGTTGCAGCTTGTTGAAGAGTTACGCAAGATCGTTCCGCCTTCCATCGATAGTTTTTACTTTGCAAACTCCGGCGCAGAGGCATTGGAGAACGCCGTCAAGATCGCCAAAGCTGCCACAGGCAGACCGAATGTGATCGTATTCAACGGCTCCTTCCATGGGCGTACTCACGCCACCATGGCATTGACCACGTCCAAAACGGGGTATCGTACCGGCTTTGCGCCGCTTCCGGGTGGTATTTATGTTTCGCCCTTCCCGTACGCATTTAACTTGAAGATGACAGAAGAGCAAGCCAGCCAATATGCGCTTGAACAGTTGGAATACCTGCTTGCTTCGCAAACTGCGCCGCGTGACACGGCTGCGATTCTTATTGAGTCTGTGTTGGGTGAGGGAGGTTACATCGTGCCGCCAGCTTCCTTTATGAAGGGCTTGCGCGAGATATGTGACAAGCGCGGCATTATGCTTATCTTTGATGAGGTGCAGTCTGGTTTTGGTCGCACAGGCAAATGGTTTGCGCTCGAACACTTTGGGGTCGTTCCTGATATTATCACCGCTGCAAAAGGCATCGCCTCGGGGATGCCGCTCTCTGGTGTGTTCAGCCGAACCGATATTATGAAAAAACTCGATGTCGGCTCCATTGGCGGAACCTATGGCGGCAATGCCATCGCTTGCGCGGCAGGAGTTGCCACCATCCATGCGATGCGTGAAGAGAAAATGCTGGAAAACGCCTCAGAACGCGGCGCTCAATTGATGGCAGGGCTTGGCAAGTTACAGGAAGAATATCCACAGATCGGTGATGTGCGAGGCAAAGGTCTCATGGTGGGTACAGAATTCATTATGGATGGTTCTCAGGCAAAGGCAAAGTCACTGGTGAAAGAGGTCATTCATAAAGCAGAAGAGAAAGGCTTGCTGCTGCTTTCTTGCGGAACGTACGATAATATTTTGCGTTGGATTCCCCCGCTGAACGTTTCGTCTGAACAGATCAATGACGGTTTGAAGATATTTGGTGAAGCATTGAAAGAATCCACGACGGAAAAATGATGACACAAACATTAGATCGTAATAAACTCACACATCTGCTAAAAGCCGAAGAAGAACTTTTTCACAAAAATCATCCCAAATCGTACGAGATGTACCAGCGCGCGCGTAAATCCCTTCACGGCGGCGTGCCAATGTTGTGGATGATCCGCTGGGCGGGGTCGTTCCCTGTTTTTGTCAAAGAAGCAAAAGGCGCGCACTTCACCGACGTGGACGGTAATGACTACATAGATTTCTGTCTTGGCGACACAGGCGCGATGACAGGGCATGGACCACAAGCCACGGTCAAAGCCATCAACGAGCAAATTCAAAAAGGCATCACGCTCATGCTGCCGTATGAAGATGTCATCTGGGTTGGTGAAGAACTCCAGCGCCGCTTCAAAATTCCATACTGGCAATTCGCCCTCACCGCCACCGACGCAAATCGTTTTGCGCTGCGCATGGCACGCATGATCACAGGGCGTCCGAAAATTCTCGTCTTCAACTACTGCTATCACGGCTCAGTGGATGAAACCTTCATCACGCTCGATGAAGAAGGCACGCCCATCTCGCGCCCCAACAACATGGGTCCGCAAATTGATCCGCGAGAAACTACGAAGGTCATCGAGTTCAATGATATTGCTGCACTCGAAACTGCGCTTTCTGCTGGCGATGTTGCCGCTGTGCTCGCTGAACCCGCCATGACCAACATCGGCATGATCCACCCCGACCCTGGTTATCACGAAGCCTTGCGGAAGATGACTCGCAAACATGGGACGTATCTCATCATCGACGAGACACATACCATTTGTACTGGTCCCGGCGGATATACCGCCTCTTTCGGTCTTCAGCCTGATTTCTTGACCCTGGGCAAACCCCTCGCTGGAGGCGTTCCCGCCGCGATCTATGGTTTCACCGAAGAAGTGAGCCAGGCTTTCGCTGCCAAACTCGCCTTGGAAGATGCAGATGTGGGCGGCATTGGTGGAACGTTGGCTGGCAACGCCCTCTCCATCGCGGCGATGAAAGCCACACTTCAACATGTGTTAACCGAAGATTTCTACACCAAAGCCACCGCTTTGCAGGAACAATTTACTGAAGGGGTGCAATCTGTTATCAAAGAATTCAGCCTGCCATGGATCGTCAAACAATTAGGTAATCGGTCTGAATATTGGTTCCGACCTAATCCCCCAAAAAATGGCGGAGAAGCCCATGCCGCGGTGGACCCCGAACTGGATCGTTACATGCATCTGTATGCCCTCAATCGCGGCATCTTGATGACACCTTTCCACAATATGGCGCTCATCTCACCTGAAACCACCCAAGCCGATGTGGATTACCATACAAAGGTTTTCCGTGAAGCGGTGCAAAGTTTGTTTGGATAAAACCGTTGCAAGTTACAGGTTGCAGGTTTGAAGGTTTTTGATCGTGCAACTTGCAGACGCTAACCTTCAACGTTCGATTGGAGAACCCATGAGTGAAATTTGGAGAATCAATACAAAGACACAGACCTTGACGCGTGAACCCGTCCCTGAAACCTGGCAACGCCTAGGCGGGCGCGGACTGATCGCGCGCATCATGGTCGATGAAGTGGATGCAAAGTGTGATCCGCTCGGCGCTGGGAATAAATTGATCTTCACGCCCGGCTTGTTGGTAGGGCATATCCTCTCTTCTACAGACCGCATTTCGGTGGGGGGGAAATCCCCATTAACGGGTGGCATCAAGGAAGCCAATGCAGGCGGGCGGACGGGCTATCACATGGCGTTCATGGGCATCCACGCGCTCATTATCGAAGATATGCCAGATAAGGATGGCTATTGGGTTTTGCATCTCTCGCTGAAAGACGGCGCGAAGTGGGAACGCGCCGATGACTTGGCTGGTTTGGGTGTGTATGAAACCGCGCCAAAACTGCTCGAAAAATACGGTGATAAAGTTGCCATTTCGATGATCGGTCCTGGCGGTGAAATGCGCATGAAATCTGCGGGTATTCAAAATTTGGATAAAGATAGAATTCCCTCACGAATTGCAGCCCGTGGCGGGCTTGGCGCCGTGATGGGTTCAAAAGGCTTGAAAGCCATTGTGTTCGACCATGCAGGCGGGCAAAAACCGCCTATTGCCGACCCTGAGTCATTCAAGGCGGCACAAAAAGATTACACCCAATCGGTGATGAATCATCCGCAGTCGGTGACGTACCGCGAGTACGGTACACAAGCCATGCCGCAAATGACCCAGCGTTTTGCCGCCCTGCCTGCTCATAACTTTTCACGCGGCACATTTGATGATGTAGAAAAGATCAGCGGCGAAGCGATGCGTGAGTTTATGCTCACACGCGGAAAGCCCTCTGACCCATCTCACGCTTGCATGGCGGGCTGCACCATCAAGTGCTCAAATGTCTTTGGCGGGGAAGATGGCAAGATCATCGTCTCTCCATTGGAATATGAAACTGTCGGGTTGATGGGTACAAACCTTGATATCAATTCGCTTGATTCGATCGGACGCATGAATTGGCAGGTCAATGATCTCGGTTTGGATACGATTGAGGTCGGTGGGGCGTTGGGCGTGGCGGCAGAAGCCGGACTCATGCGCTGGGGCAGTGAAGAAGATGGCTTGAAGTTAATTAACGAAATGCGCGAAGGTACCGAACTGGGACGAATCCTTGGAGATGGCGCGGTGGCGGTTGGTAAGAGATACGGCGTGGAGCGCGTGCCTGCTGTAAAAGGACAGTCCATGTCGGCATATGAGCCGCGCTCGATCAAAGGAACGGGCGTCACGTATGCCACCACGCCGCAAGGCGCAGACCACACCTGCGGTCTGACCATCCGTGCGCAGGTCGATCACCTTGACCCGACCCAGCAAAAAGACGCTTCGCTCAATGCGCAGTTGAATATGGCAGGCTACGATACGATTGGCGCGTGTATCTTTGCGGGCTTTGGCTACGCAGCGACGCCTGATGGTGTGGTGAAGCGTTTATTGAAATCCCGTTATGGTTGGGATGATGTGCCCGATAATATTTTACAGGCGCTTGGCAAAGAGACCATCAAACTGGAGCGTGAATTCAACAAACGTGCGGGCTTCACCAAGGAAGATGACCGTCTGCCCAAGTGGATGATGGAAGAAGCCCTGCCTGAAAACGGCTCGGTCTTCGATGTGAGCGAAGATGTGCTGGACCACATCTTTGATGGGATCGAGTAGGTTGTATTGCAGACTTTGTAGGTCACGCTTCAAGCGTGACCTACTTTTTTAAGCCGAACCTTCATCAACATCCAGCCGACCAGACCAAACAACAGCGAAACGATTACGCCTTCATTGGTGGGTGTGAATATGGGCGCAAGTGACCCCTTGACTTCGATAAAGCCGTTCATGAGCAATGGCATACTGACCGCGTTGATCACCTGATGCAGTAGGAAGACCGTCCATGTGGATTTGCTGATAAGGCGCAGCTCGCCGAATAGAATGGAGGTGGGAATCATCACCAAATAGCCCAGTGCAATAAAGACAGGGATACTGGTTGTAATTGCGCTTTCCAACATTGCGCGGTCGAGGTAGTAGTAATAATAAGGCAGGTGCCAGGTCATCCACAAGATGCCTACGATAATGTGATTAACCATTGGGCGGACACCCAGCGCTTCGAGGCGCGGTGTGAGATAACTGCGCCAGGCAAATTCTTCAAAAAAGTTCTTCAAAAGGGAGCCTGCAAGAATCATACCGGCAGCGGAAAGATATGCGTTAAAGCCTTGTGCGGCAAAACCATCAGCGGAGGTGATGCCGAGGAGGGCACCCAAGCCAAAGGTTAAGAGAGCGGCGAGCGGATAGACGAGAAACGCTACCAGATACCACTTCCAGCCGGAGGTGAGATTCAAGCCGAGGCCAGCATCCTGCCAGCCGTCCCCGCCGAAGGCACGCAAGGCAAATCCAGAAAGGGCGGGGGTCATCAGCCAGACGAGTGCGCCCAAACTTTGCAGCGGCGGCGCGGTGTTGCCAGTGGCGTTGTTGAGCCAGATGCCCAGCCAGCCGCCGCCGATGGTGAAGAGCGAAACGATGATGATATTGCGAATGATCTTGTTCATTGGTCACCTATTTGAATTGTATAGTCTTTGTTTTCGATACGTTCGATGGCGGAGCGCAGCCATGCCGCAATGGATCGATTATTGACGTAGCCCGCTTCGAGTGTGAGGATCGAAAGAAAGATGGCGCGTTTATCTTGAATTTTGGGCGGCGTGTTTTGAATCATCTCATGCACGGCTTCGTACACCGCCAGCCGTTCTTCGGTCTCTTTGAGTCTGTGGCGCATCACATTGAGTAATTCTTCGTCGCTGATCTGTCCGCTAAAATAGACTTGAATCAGAAACGGTTCGCGGTCGTCGCGCTCGGGTTGTGGGGTGGTAAGCCACAGGTGCAGTTCGCTGCGACCTGACTCTGTAATGTGATAGACCTTCATGTCGAGCCGGTCTTCACGTTGGATCACTTCTTTGATGACCATGCCCTGTGTTTCAAGCTCGGCAAGTGTGCGGTAGATCTGGCTTTGGTTGGCGGGCCAGAAATGCTGCACCGAATTGTCGAAGGCTTTTTTTAGGTCGTAGCCTGAGAAGGGGTTGAAGGATAGGAAACCGAGGATGGCGTGTTTGAGTGACATATGCGTGTAGTTTATATAGTACTTGTATTATATGATTAGTACTATATATTGTAATGTTGTTGCTGTCAAGGGATTGATCTGCGCCACTACTACCCAAACAAAAACACCCCCATAAACGTTTTTTACTTCACCTTATTTCACGCCCTCTTCTACAAACTTCCGTACTTCTGGCAAAACGACATCGCTGTGTTGTTCGGGGAACCAGTGATTGAACTCGGGGTAAAGCACCAGACGGCAATCGGGTCTGGATTGAATCGACCGCTCAAAGGCAGCGGTCGAGGCGATCCGATCGAGGGGTGTCCGCATGTAGAGGACTGGGAATGAGAAGTCCAGGTATTCGGGTTTGTAGAAGAGTCCAAACAGGGCTTGGGGGAGAATTGTCAACAGAAGGCTGGGGCGATCCCAGTAGTGATAAGTATCCTTCCAGAGTTCGGCTGCGGTTTCTGAGCGATACCCGGCGGCGCTGATAATTGATGAGGCAACTGCCTTTCGCAAAAATGGGAGATAGAAAGGGGAGCCAAACCAGAGACCATAGAGCCAGGTAAAGGCATTCGGTCCGTGTTCAAAAACATCATAGCGGAAGGATGACCCAACCGAGAGAGCAACCATCTTTTCAATCGGCGGATTTTTCTGTCCGCGTGCCCAGCGCCAGGTATGCGTTGCGCCCCAATCGTGCGAGAGAAAAATCAACTTGCCCGTTGGGCTTTGCTTGGCAAGCTCATCCATCGCCTGGTCGAATTCGCGAGCCATGACGCCCTTTGTCAGTTCGACGAGCGGCGGGAAGTTGGGATTATCATGCCGGTTCGGGAATGCGTAAGTATATAGGCTGCGTCCTTTCAACCAGGGTTGTTCGCGCTCAGCCTCAGAGTAATAGTCTGCAAACATGGCAGGGGAATCGGGAAAGCCATGCACAAAAACGATCGGGCTTTTTCCGATTCCGTTTGCCTGGTGAAGACAGGTCAATTTTGCATACATTGGGACGCCTCGTAGAATATAGAAATAAATTGCAAGTTACTGGACTCCAGAGGTCATAATGAATTCACTCAAATTCGAGTCCAGAATTCTCTTCAACTCAAGAAAATTATCGGCGCTGGTTTCGGTGAATAAAAAGCCAAAGACCGAATGCTCTTTGAAATCAATTTTCCGCAGTTCCAACGGTTTTTCGAAATTGGCAAGTAACTTTTCAAAATCGAAGCTGATAATGTCATTCACATGAACGCCGGTTGAATTATCCAACACCACGAGGCTGTAGAGTTTGCCTTCTTTTCCTTTTAGCGCTTCATCCCAGTTTGGTTTTTCCTGTAAAAAATAACACAGGTATGGATTGAATCCATAAGCCAGATGTGACATATCCGCCGTGGTACACCAACCGCCAAAACGCATGGGGTTGACTTCAATGGGCATCAAAACGCCATCCTCTCGCCTGACTTCGATGTGGACCGGGAAGTTTTTCAGTTGAGCCAGTTTGCCGATTCTCCCTGCAAAATCGGTGAAATCCGCCAGGTTTTCTTCGATGATTTCCTTTGATGTGGTATAGACCCTGTCGCTGACGTCGGTTTCGGATGCAAATGTGTGCTTGAGAATGCTCAATACCACCGGCTCACCATTTGCGTTGAAATAGGCATCGAAGGCGTATTCGTCGCCGCTGATACATTCTTCGATGATGAATGAACTGGCGTTCAAAACCGCTTCGGGATATGCGCTCTTGTTTTTATCCATTTCAGCGAGGATCGAATCAACGACGCTGTGCCATTCCGCGTGGCTGGTGACTTTGCGAACGCCCATGCTGAAAAATCCCACTGCGGGTTTGATAATGAATGGCAGGGGAATATCCTTGACATCAACCTGGTTCAATTCCTCCGCTTGGACTGCTTTGAAGTAGAAGTCTGGGAACATGGATTTGATCAATTCCCTGAATTTCACTTTATCTTTGAACAGGGCTATTTTTTCAGGCAGGTCGCTGAATGCCAAATGCTTTGAGATCCAGCCGATGGCGTTTTCAGAGGTGGTGTAGATACTCAGATCGTCAGATGTACGAGCCATTTCAATCGCTGCCTGCTCGCTGATAATATTTGTGCCGCTGTGCAAGCCCAACTTTTCTGCGATCTCGGTGCCCACCACTGGAATATTGTTATCTCTGACGGTCTGCTTGAAGAAGTCTGAGATGTAGGGTTTATCTGCGAAGAACATGAATTCCTCCTGGATTTATGAGCGAAGTAAGCTAACGGTTTGTATTACCTACGCTGTGTCTCGACGAGTTCGACAACCAGGGCGGGGACGGCGAAGCCGTCCAGCCAGAAAAATGATAAGGCGTGTGAAACTGCTTGAAGTGTGCGCACGCCCTTCGGGCAGTCCCCAGTGTCAGGTGTGCGCTTCGTTTGGTGTGATTTGTTATAAAAAAATGATCGTAATATTTTACACAAGACTAATTACTTCTGTGAAATTTGCTTGTAAACTCTGTAGTAGGATGTTTCATAAACTAATTCCCAGACATCATTTTGTACTGTAATTGTATCGTATAATTTCCACATAGCGCCATAAGGTCCAATCACTATGTAATCTGGATTCGCAAACATAGGGTTATATTTAACTTCTACTGCTTGGTTTAAAAATGTGCGTTTGTTTAATTCCACTTGAACTTGATCTGGAGGATAGTGAAATCGACGTTGTACTAGAAAAAGAAGTTCACTGTCGTAAGTTTCTATAAGCGAGTTGGTAGGTATTGATTGATTTAAGTATTTAGCAGTTTGTTCGGCATCATTATTAATTGAAATAAACCCCAGAGAGTTTTTTAAAGTGATAACACCTATACAGGAAATTAGAATAATGCAAGATATGGCTAATAACCCATCAGCTTTGATGTGAATTTTTCGTAGTGTGTCTCCAGTTAAATTGACTATCTGGGAGAATCTTAAATTGTTTTTAAGTCTTAATATTAATATTGCAATATATATACTGCCTAGAAATGCGATGGGATATAGATAACGAGCCCAAGGCATTGCAAGTGTTATAAACCAAAGAAGCCAACTCGATGTTAAACTCCAGTAAGTCACTCGAAGGTAAAATGATGGTTCTGCGCTTACATTTCTTTTAGCGTATTCTACAAAGAAAGCATACATTAAGCCAAGTATCAATGGGAAATCATAAGCAACTGCCAATACAAAAGCTTTTATGCGAAGTGTCCAAATTGGAACCCATCCTGTTACGAATATTAACCCTTTCATAGGAGATCCATATAAAGGCAGACCTGTTTCAAGCAAATGTTGAAACAGCAACATTCCTTGCCATATAAGCAAAGTGCCTAAAGTAACGTATAGACTGGTCCGGAAAATAAAAGTTTCTCGTCTTACGCCCGCAAATAGGATTACAGAAAGCATGGATAGAACCCAAAAGGGCGCAGTTTGATGCTTAGATGTTAATGCCAATCCCCACATTAACATGCTTGTACCTATACTTAAGATAGAATGTTTTTCAATAAAATTCCAGAAAATGTAATAACCTGCTAGTAAATAAAAAATCATAGCTGGTTCGCCAATGGCTTGCCTTCCATATAGCAATGGAAATGGAAACCCTAATAGCAGAATATATAAAGAAGCAACACCTACTTTTTCATTGTACATTTGTTTGGCGAGTAAATAAATTAAGAATATAGAAAAAATAGTAAATATTGAGTTTGGCAAGCGTCCTTGCCATATCCCAAACCCAAAGATGCGAAAACTAAGAGCGATTGGGGCTGTTACAGGAAAATTCCACGCCATTCCCGTTGCAGAAATTGGCTCATTATTTAACAATCGAGCATATTGTCCATTTTCAACCCAATTGCGAGCTGTTGCTAATGTCCAGCCCTCATCAAACCATGGTGGTGGCACTTGAGAAGGATGGAACCAAAGCAAAAAAATAAACGCAATGCCCAGT
>Ga0172367_10000581_pt1 | contig 56266 bp, 51 predicted proteins | sample Lak10m_FD_114542 | JGI IMG/M metagenome (GOLD analysis project Ga0172367, IMG submission 114542) | Freshwater microbial communities from Kabuno Bay, South-Kivu, Congo - kab_022012_10m | ecosystem: Environmental > Aquatic > Freshwater > Lake | place: Democratic Republic of the Congo: South-Kivu... | reverse complement strand
CTGGCTCTCCTCAGCCGCTGGCCGCACTCAGGCGCGGGCGGCCCGGGGTGTTCACGGCGGGCCACGCCCGCTGCGCCCAGCGCTGCCACCACGCCAGCCAGGCCCCGGGCACCAGCACCCGCGCCACCCATTGCCGTGCCCGGCGGCCCAGGCGGCCCGGCAGGAACACCAGCTTCTTCATCAGCGTCCGCAAGCGCCACCCCTGGCACTCGTCGTTCAAGTCCAGCACCTTCACCGCCACCATCAGGTCATACGCCCGCGCCGCGATGAGGTAGTAAACCTGGTTGGCCCGCAGCGCCGCGCACGGCGGGTGGTGCAGGTCCAGCCCGCTCAACACTTCGCTGAACCCCTGCTCCTTCTCCCCCTTCAGCCGGTGCCGCGTGAAGACGTTGGCCGCGTCCGTCTGCCCCGCGTCGCACGCCACAAACCCATACCGCACCAGCAGCTCATCCCGCCGCCGCGCGAGGGCGAAGCGGTGCGCCGCGGCCAGTCCGCCGGGCGTGTGCAACCCCAGCGCATATTCCTCGCCCGCGCCCGGCGTCCACGCCCGGTCCGGCAACCCCTCCGCCAGCCGCTCCAGCGGGCCGGTCCACTTGTTGTAGCTCACCGTGTAGTGAAAGCCCTCCTGCGCCAGCGCCGCCAGATGCACGCCCGCGCTGCTGCCGCTGTCGGCGTAAAAGTGCGCCGCGTGCCCGCGCCAGAGCGCGCGGTTGCGCGCCAGCATCGGGAGCAACTCGCTGCTCACGTCGCCGGGGGAACCCAGGTGGCTGTCGCACAGGAACGGCCCCACCCACAACGTCTGCCAGCTCAACGCCAGGTCGCCGTGGTAGTTGATGGCCGCGCCCTCGAACTGCCTGCCCCGCACCTCGAGCTGCGTGTCGTCGAAGAAGATTTCCCGCTGGCCCGCGTGGAGCAGCCGGCGCGGTTCGGCCTGCGCCCACACCCACGCGACGAACTCCCGCAGCAGGTCCCGCAGCGCCGCGCCGCTGGCGGGGGTCTGCTCGCGCAGCCAGGTGCCGACCTGCGACTGGTCGGCGAACTGGGCGACGCCGAAGAGCTCCTTGGCCAGCGGATCGTCGTTGAGCGCCTCGGAGTCGGCGAGACAGCCGCCGCCGGAGCACAGCGCGTAGAGGAGCTGGCCGACGATGACCTCGGGGGAGTAACCGCGCCGGCGGTCCGTGCGCGGATCCAGGACCGTGAGCTGGCGCAGCTTGGTCCAGAGGTCGAAGCGGCGGGCGAGGGCCTCGACGGCGACCAGGCCGGCGTGGACGGAATGGTCGGTGTTGGCGACGAACTGGAGCTTGAGGCGGGCGGCTTTCTTGGTGATGGCGGCCATGCCAAAATGAGAAAATTGCGCAGAGCAAATTCACCGCCAGATGCAAGCTTGCAGCTCAATCGTAATGTTCAGGGCGAGGTGCGGAGCGCGGGACTCCGGCCCGCAGCAGCCACCTCGACACGGGAGCGCGTCAGGAATCCGCGCGCCACGCTGCGCAAGTCGCCGCTGCGGCCCGGAGGGCCGCGCTCCCTTGCGAGAAACTGCTTGCGTGTTTGGCGGCGGCGGTGTTTCTCGCGGCAAGACTTGCCATGAAAACCACCTTGCCGCCGAACGCCTTCAAGCAGGCCCTCCGCGCAGGCCGCCCACAAATCGGCCTCTGGAGCAGCCTGTGCAGCAGCCTCACCACGCAGATCATCGCGGGCGCGGGTTTCGACTGGCTGCTCATTGACACCGAACACGCGCCCAACGAGCTGCCCGCCGTCTTCAACCACTTGCAGGCGTGCGTCGGCGGGACTGCCGCGCCGGTCGTGCGCGTGGCGTGGAATGACGCCGTGCTGTTCAAGCGCTTCCTCGACATCGGCACGCAGAACTTTCTCGTGCCGTGGGTGCAGAACGCGGACGAGGCCCGCGCCGCCGTGCGTGCCGTGCGTTACCCGCCCCAGGGCATCCGGGGTGTTGCGGTCACGCATCGCGCGAACCAGTGGGGCAGGGTGACGGACTATTATCAGCGCGCGAACGACGAGGTTTGCGTGCTCGTGCAACTCGAGACGCGCGCCGCGCTCAGTCAGATCGAGGCCATCGGCGCGGTGGACGGCGTGGACGGTTTGTTCATCGGTCCGAGCGACTTGGCGGCAGACATGGGCCATCTGGGCAACAACCGGCATCCCGACGTGAAGGCACTGATCGAGGAGGCGTTGCCGCGCATCGCCAGGACCGGCAAAGCTCCGGGGATTCTCGCGCCGGTGGTGGAGGACGCGCAGCACTGGCTGAAGCTGGGCTTTACGTTTGTCGCCGTGGGTTCGGACTTGGGAATTCTCGCTCGCGGAAGTGAAGCTCTGGCGGCGAAGTTCAAGTCGTGAACGTCTCCGCCGAACAACTTTCCGCCCAGGCCGCCGCCATCCTCCGCGCGTGGGGTCTCGACGACGACAGCATCGCGGCGACGGTCGAAGTCATGCTCTACGCGGACTTGCGCGGCATTGAGTCGCATGGCGTTTCCACGCTGACGCTGTATGACGAGTTCCGGCGCTCGGGCAAGCTCACACTCCGCCCACAGCCGCGTGTGGTGCGCGAGACGCCGGTGACGGCGCTGCTCGATGGCGACGGTGGTCTCGGCCACCTGCCGTCGCAGCGCGCGATGCGGCTGGCGTGTGAAAAAGCGGCGAAGTGTGGGGTGGGCGTCGTCTCGGTGCGGAACTCGAATCACTTCGGCGCGGCGGGCGCTTACGCGATGATGGCGGCGGAGCGGGGCTTGATCGGGTTCGTCACCTGCGCGACGTGGCGGCCGGGCATCGTGCCGACCTTCGGCGCGGATGCGATGCTGGGGACGAACCCGATTGCCTTTGCCGCGCCGGGCAAGAGCGGCCCGCCGTTCTGCCTGGACATGGCGACGAGCACGGTGGCTTTCAACAAGGTGAAGCTGGCCGCGTGGCACGGGAAGGAACTGCGGCCCGGCTGGGCGATGGATGCGAACGGCCAGCCGCTCACGGACGCGGCGGCGGCGGTGAAGAGCATCCGGCTCACGCCGCTCGGCGGACTGCCGGAGATGAGCAGCCACAAGGGCTACGGGCTGGCGACGATGGTGGAGATTCTGTCCACGACGTTGAGCGGTTCATTCTTTGCGGCCACGCGCCCGCAGGAGCATCCCGCCGCGCCGCGCCACAACGTCGGCCATTTCTTCCTCGCGCTCGACCCGAAGGCATTTGCGGAGGAAGGGGAGTTCGAGTCGGGGCTGGATGCCACGCTGGCCGCGCTGCGGGCGACGCGCCGGGCGGATGCAAATCAGCCCGTGCTGGTGGCTGGCGATCCCGAACAGGAGCAGTTGGCGATGCGGAGTCGGGATGGTGTTCCACTGTCCGAGGAAATGTGCAAGACGCTGCGCGAACTGGGCGCGGCGGTCGGCGCGCCGTGGCTGCTGGGCCAGTGACAGCCTAGAAGCTGAAGAAGTTCGTGATGCCCAGCGCGGCGTTGTTGATGAAGCGGGAGTTGTGATTGGCGGTGTCGGGGACGGGCTTCGCCTTCTGGGCGCTGCCGTCCATCAAGGTCCACAGCAAGCGCCCGCCGTGGGCACCGGTCTTGGCCAGTTGGCCGGTGAAGCGAGTGGGGTCTTCGTAGTAGCCGGGCGGTGCGTTCACGTCGTGGCCGACCACATTGGTGCTCATGTCGGAGGTGACGAAATTGCGGGCGGGCTGCGGCCATTGCTGGACGCGCTTGCTGGGTGCCCAAGCGGCGGCGTTGCCGGTGAAGGCGTTCACGCCGTTGAGGCGGCCCCACATGAGGGTGACGTTGGCGTTGCGTTCATCCACAGGGCGGTCGTTGAAGCGGAGTTCGTAGCGGCTGACAGCGTTCACGAAGCCGCCGGTGAAGCGCGACTCGCCATACAAGGCGGGACATCGCGCCACTTTCACCTCCTGCGCGGCCGTGGGCCAGGTGTTGGTCGCCTGCAAGCCAAGGAAACTGCGGAGGAATAAAGTGCCATACACGCGGTCGGTCAGGTCCAGATCCGCCCGCATGATGCGGGGATAGAATGCGGTGCTCATCCCGCCGGGCAGGAAGTCATCGCTGTCCCCGTGATACAGGTTGACCGCGAGGATGATCTGTTTGCTGTTGTTGGTGCAGACCGCGCCCTTGCCGGCCTGCTTGGCCTTGGCCAGCGCGGGCAGGAGCATCCCGGCCAGCAGCGCGATGATGGCGATGACGACGAGCAATTCGATGAGCGTGAACGCTTCGACCTTGCCGGCGTGGCTGCGCGTGGGCTTCATGGTTTTCGGATGCTTACGGGGATAACCTAGGGAGGTGCGCGTCCGCGTCAATCAGAAGTTTCACCGAGTCGGTTGGTGGCGCCCGCCGGGCCGCACCGCAAACGCCTTGTGAAACCAAGCCTCCGTTCTAGCATCGCGGCGTGCATCCGCTCGTCGCCCGCGTGGCCGCGAACCTCCGCCAGCGCGCCCTGCTCCCTGCCGGGGAAGGCGTCCTGGTGGCGGTGTCCGGCGGCGTGGATTCCGTGGTGCTGCTGTGCGTGCTGCACGCGCTCGCGTCGGCCCGGGGCGGACGGCTGGTGGTCGCGCACTTCAACCATTTGTTGCGCGGCACGGCGAGCGACGCGGACGCGCGGTTTGTGAAACGGACCGCGCGGCGGCTGGGGCTGGAGTGTGTGGTGGAGGCCGGCGACGTGCGGGCGCTTGCGCGCGCGCGCGGCTGGTCGGTGGAAATGGCGGCGCGCGAGCTGCGGCACGCGTTTCTGGCGCGCACTGCGCAGCGGTTGGGTATGGCCACGGTGGCGCTGGCGCATCATGCGGATGACCAGGTGGAGCAATTCTTCCTGCGGTTGCTGCGCGGCGGGGGGGGGGCGCTGGCGGGGATGAAGTGGCGGAGCGCTTCGCCGGCCGACCGGTCGGTCGTGCTCGTCCGTCCGTTGCTTGACCAGCCGAAGGCGGCGCTGCTGGAGTATGCTCGAACGGAAGGGATCCGCTTTCGCGAGGATGCCAGCAACGGCGTCGTGGACATTTTGCGAAATCGCGTCCGTCGCGAGTTGCTGCCGCTGTTGCGGAAGCGCTACCAGCCCGGCATTGAGCGCACGGTGCTGCGCACGATGGAGATTGTCGGAGACGAGGCCGCGTTCGTGCGGGACTCCGCGCGCGAATGGTTGCGCGGAAAAACCCGCGTCCCGTTTGCGCGCCTGCCCGTCGCCGTGCAGCGCCAGTGCGTGTGCCGGGAACTGGCCCGGCTGAATCTGACGCCTGATTTTGAGCTGGTGGAGCGGCTGCGGCTCCAGCCCGGCGTGAAGCACTCCTGGCAGGCGGGCTGCCTGGTGCGCGATCCCGTTTCCGGTGAAGTGTCGCGGCGAGGGGCGGCGGTCCGGGATCATTCTTCGGACACAACAGTGCTGGCGCTGCGGCCCGCGTGCGGAGCAGTGTCGTTCAACGGGGTTGCGGTGCGGTGGCAGATCAAACCCGGTCCGGTTCGCGTGGTGGTTCGTCATGCGAATGGGCGCGAGCGTTTCGACGCGGACAAGGTCGGCCCGTGGGTCCGGTTGCGGCACTGGCGGCCCGGCGACCGCTTCCAGCCGAGCGGCATGGCCAGATCGGTGAAGCTGCAGGACCTCTTCACGAATGCGAAGATCCCAGCGCGTGTGCGAGGGCGTTTGCTCGTGGCCGAGGCGGCGGACGGGAGGATTTTCTGGGTGGAGGGGCTGCGCATTTCGGAGCCGTTCAAACTCGGTGGGACGACCTGCTCGGAGCTGGTTTGGAGCTGGCGTCGTCGCGACGTTTGAAGGGATTCCGGTGTCCGATGGAGCACTTTCCCCGCCCCGCCCCGGCGCTTCTTGAATAGAACGCAACTTTTTTTCTTCATTATCGAATAATGGCAACCCGTCTCCGTCCAGCAATGCGGACGAGAAAATAAAAAAGACCTGTATGAGCAATTATCAACCTCGCTGGTGCAACTCGGCTGAACACAGTTTCTACACCTCCCGCCGCAATTTCCTCCAGGTGGGCGCGCTGGGCACGCTCGGGCTGACGCTCGGTGATGCCTTCAAGGCGCAGGCCTACGACGCTTACCCATCCAAGGAAGGCAAGGCCAAGAACGTCATCAACATCTACCTGCCCGGTGGCATGGCGCATCAGGAGTCCTTCGACCCGAAGATGTATGCGCCCATTGAGTATCGCGGTCCCATGGGCACCGTGAAGACCAAGCTCGACGGCGTCTATTTCTCCGAGTTGATGAAGGATACCGCGCAGGTCGCCGACAAAATCACGGTCGTCCGCTCGATGACCCACGGCGAGGCGGCCCACGAGCGCGGCACGCACAACATGATGACCGGCGTCCGCCCCAGCCCGGCGCTCGTTTATCCCAGCTTCGGCTCGGTGGTATCGCACGAGCTTGGGCCACGCCAGAGCCTGCCTCCCTACGTCGCGATTCCGTCCGTGACCGCCAACGGTGGCACGGGCTACCTCGGCTCCGCCTATGCGCCCTTCAGCCTCGGGGCTGACCCGGCGAGCAACGGCTACAAGGTCCGTGACTTGACCCTGCCCAACGGCATTGACGACAAGCGCTTCGCCACCCGCCGCTCGATGCGCGCTGCGGTGGACGAGCACTTCTCCAAGCTGGAGAAGACCGATGCCCTCGACGGCATGGACACCTTCTATCAGCGCGCTTACAGCCTCATCTCCTCGGAGAAGGCCCGCGAGGCGTTCGACATCGAGAAGGAAAAGAGCAAATTGCGTGACGAATACGGCCGCAATACTGCCGGCCAGCGCATGCTGCTCGCCCGCCGCCTCGTGGAGTCCGGCGTGCGGTTTGTCTCGATGACCTACGGCGGTTGGGACATGCATGACAACATCAAGCGCTCCATGGAACGCCAGATGCCGGACTTCGACCGCGCGTTCGCCCGCCTCATTCGTGACCTCGACGAGCGCGGGATGCTCGACAACACGCTGGTCTATGTGACTTCCGAGTTCGGTCGCACGCCCAAGATCAATCAGACCGCTGGCCGCGACCATTGGCCCAAGGTTTTCTCGATCGTCATGGCTGGTGGCGGTGTCAAGCGCGGATACATCCACGGTTCGTCCGACGCCCAAGGCGCGGAGCCGGAGAACGACCCGCTCACGGTCAGCAATTACTCGGCGACGATTTACAGCCTCATCGGCATTGATCCGGAGCGCCGGCTCATGTCCCCGGGCAGCCGCCCGCAGGCCATCGTGATTGACGGCCACGTCGAGAAGGACCTGCTCGCCTGAGCGAGCATGGGGTTCCGCCGGCGAATTGATTAACTGACGGGGCAATGTCCGGCACACGGCATTGCCCCGTTGTTCTTAAAATGTGCAGGCCGCACGAGTCCGTGACCGATTGGCAACCAAAGACTGATTATTGAACACCGCTTTCCGCATGAACACCCGCACGCTTGCCCTCGCCCTGCTCGCCGCCTCCGCGCTCACCGCCGGGGCCGTCGCCCCCTCGTTGCGCGGCACCACACCCAATGGTGTCCAGCGTGGCACGGAAGTGGATTTGAAGTTTGAGGGCGCTCGCCTCGGCGACGCCGAGGAAGTCCTCCTCTACGAGCCAGGCGTGAAGGTCTTGCAGTTGAAAGAGGTGAAGGACAACTACGTCCTTGCGCGGGTGAAGCTGGAAGCTGACTGCCCGCTCGGCGAGCACAAGATTCGCATCCGCACCAAGACGGGGGTCTCTGATTTCCGCACGTTCGTGGTCGGACCGTTTCCGCAGGTGGATGAGAAGGAGCCGAACACCACGCGTGACAAGGCGCAGAAGATCTCGCTCAACTCGACCGTGCTGGGCACGGTGAGCAATGAGGATGTGGATTACTATGTGGTCGAGGCCAAGAAGGGCGATCCGATCGCCGTCGAGGTCGAGGGCATGCGGCTGGGCCGCACCATGTTCGATCCTTATGTCGCCATCCTTGACAAGGGCGGCAAGCTGCTGGCCAAGGCTGACGACACCGCGCTCTTTATTCAGGATACCTACGCCACCATCGTCGCGCCGGCGGACGGCGAGTATCTCATCGAGGTGCGCGAGACCAGCTACGGCGGCAGCGGCAATCCCTACCGTGTCCACATCGGCACGTTCCCCCGGCCCAGCGCGGTGTTTCCGCCCGGCGGCAAGGCGGGCGAGTCGCTGGAGGTGAAATTTATTGGTGATGCCGGTGGCGAGTTCAACCAGACCTTCAGCCTGCCGCAGCCCAACCGCTTCAAGTTCGGCGTGGTGGCCGAGCGCAAGGGGTTGAGCGCGCCGTCGTTCAACCTGGTGCGCATCTCCCCGTTCGGGAACGTGAACGAGAAGGAGCCGAACGACGACGTGAAATCCGCGACGGTTGCCTCGGGCGCGCTGCCCATCGCCTTCAACGGCATCATCAGCCAGAAGGGCGACGTGGACTGGTATCGCTTCACGGGGAAAAAGGGCCAGACTTACGACATCAACGTCTATGCCCGGCGCATCCGCTCACAACTCGACACCGTGCTCGCCATTCATGACATCGAGGGCAAGCAGAGCTTTGGCAGCAATGACGACACCGGCGGCGCGGACAGTTACCTCCGCTTCACCGCGCCGCGCGACGGCGATTTCACGCTCAAGATTTCCGACCACCTCGGCTACGGCGGTCCGGAATGCACCTACCGCGTCGAGTTCACGACGGTGCAGCCGGAAGTGACCACTTACATCGCGGACACGGCGCGCTACGACGCGCAGACCCGCAAGTCCATCGTCGTCGCGCGCGGCAACCGCTTCGCCTCGCTCCAGAGCGTCCGGCGCAAGGACATGCCCAGCGAAGTGAGCGATTTGGAATTCGCGATGGAGAACTTCCCCTCCGGCATCACCATGCAGGCCGTGAATATCCCCAAAGACCAGACCACTTGGCCGGTGGTTTTCGAGGCGCGGGCGGATGCGCCCATCGCGGGCAAGCTGGCCAATCTCGCCATCCGCACCCCGGCGGACTCAAAAGTGGCGGTCAAGGGCGGCATCTGGCAGAACTACGACCTCGTGCAGGACGGCAACAACGGCGTCTATTACCAGACGTGGACGGACAAGATCGCCGTCGCCGTGGTGGACGAGCTGCCCTTCAAGATCAGTGTGGAGCCGCTGAAGGCGCCCCTGGTGCAGAGTGGCTCGCTCAACGTGCGGATCATCGCCGAGCGCAAGGCTGGTTTCGACGAGCCGATCAAGGTCATCAACCTTTACAACCCGCCCGGCACCGGCAGCACCCCGGACATCACCATTCCCAAGGGCGAGAAGTCAGCCACCTACCAGCTCAACGCCAATGGTGGCGCGCCCACAAAGAGCTGGAAGATTGCTTTCCTCGGCTCCGCCACCGTGAGCGGCGGAACCGCTTACGCCTCCACGCAACTCGCCGACCTCGAAGTCGCGCCCGCGTTTGTGACCGGCAAGATCGCGCAGACCAACACCATCGTCGGCACGCCCGTGAAGCTCATCTGCGCGCTCGACCAGAAGACGCCCTTCGAGGGCCGCGCCGAGGTCAAGCTCCTAGGCCTGCCGGCCGGCGCGACCGCCGAGCCGAAGTCCATCACCAAGGACGACAAGCAGATCGTCTTCGACGTGAACGTCGCGACCAACGCCGTCAAGGGCATGCAGCGCTCCTTGTTCGTGGCCATGAACCTCAAGCTCAAGGGTCAGGATGTGACGCAGACCTTCGCCAACGCCGGTGCCCTGCGCATTGACCCGGTGCGCCAGCAGGTCGCGGAGGTGAAACCCGCCGCCAAGCCCGCCACTCCTTCACAGAAGACCACGCCCAAGACCGGCAAGTGAACCTGGACCCGCATCATCACTCTCCCATGAGAACTCTCCTCACCGCCCTCACGCTGGCGTTTCCGCTCGCCGCGTTCGCCGCTCCCAGCCTCGTGGATGTCCGTGTTTCGCCGCCGGACATCAACCTGTCCTCGAAGGTGGATTTCCAGACCGTCGTCGTGCAGGCCATCTATTCCGACAGCACCACGCGCGACGTGACGGGCCAGGCGCAGCTTGCGCTTGCGGACAAGGCCTTTGCCCGCTTGGACAAGGCGGCCGTTTATCCCGTCGCTGACGGCAAGACCGAGTTGCAGGTCAAGTTCGAGGGCAAGACGCTGACCCTGCCGGTCAAGGTGGAGAAGTCCGGTTTCACGCCCGCCCTCAGTTTTTATCAGGATGTGATGCCCGTCTTCACCAAGGCCGGCTGCAACACCGGCTCCTGCCACGGCTCGGCCCGCGGCAAGGACGGTTTCCATCTCTCCCTCTTTGGTTACGACCCCGACGGCGACTACGGCAAGGTGACCCGGCAGATGCTGGGCCGGCGGGTCAACCTCGCCCTGCCGGAGGACAGCCTGCTGCTCACGAAGGCCATCGGCGCGGTGCAGCACACGGGCGGCAAGTCCTTTGAGCGAACGGATGAGCTGTATCAAACCGTCCTCAAGTGGCTCGAGTCTGGCGCGCCCCAGGATCCCAAGGACATCGCGCAGGTCACAAGCATCGAGATTTTCCCCAAGCAGGCCGTGCTTGAAGGCTCGGGCGCGGCCCAGCAGTTCACCGTCCGCGCGCTCTATTCCGATGGCACGGACCGTGATGTGACCAAGACCGCGCATTTCGTGAGCAACAACGACGTGAGCGCCAAGGTCACGAAGACCGGCCTGGTCACCGCTGACAAGCGTGGCGAGGCGTTCGTCATGGCGCGCTATGACGCCTTCACCGTCGGCGCGCAGATCTTGGCGATCCCCAAGGATCCCTCGTTTGCCTTCCCGCAGGTCGCCGAGCACAACTACATTGACACGCTCGTCCACACCAAGCTGAAGAAGATCCGCATCACCCCCAGCGAGGTGGCGGATGACGCGACCTTCGTCCGCCGCGTGACACTGGACATCACCGGCACGATGCCGACGCCCGAGGAGGTCCGCTCCTTCCTCGCGGACAAGGACACGAAGAAGCGCGAGAAGAAGGTGGACGAGCTGCTGGAGCGCCCGGAGTTCACCGAGCTGTGGGTGATGAAGTTCGCCGAGCTGCTGCAAATCCGCACCGACAACAACCAGTTCCAATACAAGTCTGCGCTGCAATACTACGACTGGCTCAAGGACCAGTTCGCCCGGAACGTCCCGATGGACAAGCTCACGCAGGATCTGCTTACCGCCAAGGGCGGCACCTTCGCCAACCCGGCGGCGAACTTCTACAAGGTCGAGACGGACGTGTTGAAGCTCTCCGAGAACGTCGCCCAGGTCTTCATGGGCATGCGGATGCAGTGCGCCCAGTGCCACAACCATCCCTTCGACCGCTGGACCATGAACGACTACTACGGCTTCGCCGCGTTCTTCGCCCAGGTGGGCCGCAAGACCGGGGAGGACCAGCGCGAGACCGTCGTGTTCAACCGGGGCAACGGCGGCGTGCGCCACCCGGTTGGCAACCGCGACATTCCGCCCAAGTTCCTCGGCGCGGACGGCGGCAAGCCCGAGGCGGGCCAGGACCGCCGCGAGGTCATGGCCAAGTGGCTCGCCTCGCCGCAAAATCCGTTCTTCGCCCGCAACCTCGCGAACATCGTCTGGGCGCACTTCTTCGGCCAGGGCATCGTTGACCCGGTGGACGACGTGCGCATCAGCAACCCGGCGTCGAATCCCGAGCTGCTGGAGGAGCTGGGCAGGCGCTTCACGGACTCGAACTACAACTTCAAGAAGCTCGTGCGGGACATCTGCGCCAGCCGCACCTACCAGCTCACGCCCAAGTCCAACGCGACCAACGCCGAGGACACGCGCAACTTCGCCAAGGGATCCATCCGCCGTCTGCGCGCCGAGATTCTCCTCGACGCCATCAATCAGGTGACGATGCGGCAGGACAAATTTCGCGGCCTGCCGCTGGGCGCGCGCGCCGTGGAAATCGTGGACGGCCGCACCACCACCTACTTCCTCACCACCTTCGGCCGCGCCAGCCGCGACACCGTCTGCGCGTGCGAGGTGAAGATGGAGCCGAACCTCTCGCAGGCGCTCCACCTGCTCAATGGCGACACGGTCAACCAGAAGATTCAGGCCGGTGGCTTGGTCAGCACGATGATGAAGGAAGGCAAGGCGTCTGAGCAGATCATCGAGGAGTTTTATTGGCGTGCCCTCTCCCGTCCGCCGACGCAGACGGAGCAGACCAAGCTCGCCGCCTTCATGGCCGACGCCAAGACGCCGGCGGAGAAGGCCACCGTCCTGAACGACCTGTTCTGGGCCGTGCTGAACTCAAAGGAGTTCATTTTCAACCACTGAGTCGTGGCCGCGCCCGCGAGGGCGCGGCCCGCATTGAATCGTCATGAAAATCGCTGTCATCCTCCTAGGTGCGGGCACAATGTTTGCGGGCCTCGTCACGTCCTCCGCGCAAAGAGTCACTTACGACGAGCATGTCCTCCCGCTCTTCAAGAACCAGTGCCTCAAGTGCCACAACGCGGACAAGCCCAAGGCCGACCTTGATCTCTCTACTTACGGCGGTGCCATGAAGGGCGGTAGTTCGGGCGTCATCGTCATCGGTGGCGATCCCGACGGCTCCGTCCTCTACAAGACCGTCACGCACGCCGCCGAGCCGACCATGCCCCCAAAGAGCAAGCTCCCCGACAAGGAGCTGGACCTCATTAAGAAGTGGATTGCCGGCGGCCTGCTCGAGAACTCCGGCAGCAAGGCCATCGCCTCGAACCGCCCCAAGGTTGACCTCAGCCTCAGCGCCGCCTCGTTCGGCAAGCCCGAGGGTGCCCCGCCGATGCCCGGCGATTTGCTCCTGGAGCCGGTCGTTCGCACCGCGCGCACCAGCGCCAGCACCGCGCTGGCCGCCAGTCCGTGGGCGCCGCTCGTGGCCCTTGGCGGCCAGAAGCAGGTCTTCCTCTACAACACTGACACGCTCCAGCTCGCGGGCGTGTTTCCGTTCCCCGAGGGCTACCCGCACGACGTGAAGTTCAGCCGCAACGGCAAGCTGCTCCTCGCGGGCGGCGGACGCGGCGCGAACAAGGGCGTCGTTGCCGTCTGGGACATCACCACCGGCGAACGCATCCTCACGGCGGGCGACGAGCTGGATGTCGCCCTCGCCTCCGACATCTCCTCAAATCAGAAATGGATTGCCCTCGGCGGTCCCGACCGGCTGGTGAAGATTTACGCCACCGCCACCGGCGAGCTGTTGCACAAGATGAAGAAGCACACCGACTGGGTGCTGGCCGCCGAGTTCAATCATACCAGCACCTATCTCGCGACGGGCGACCGCAACGGCGGCGTGGTGGTCTGGGATGCCGAGGTGGGCCAGGAAGTGCAGACCTTCACCGGCCATCGCGGGGCGATCACCTCCGTCGCCTGGCGCACGCCCGACCTGCTCGTCACCGCGAGCGAGGATGGGACCGTCAAGACTTGGAGCGTGAAGGAAGGCCAGCAGGTCAAGACGGCCAACGCCCACAACAGCACCGTGAGCGTCCGCCTCAACGTGGACGGCCTCATGGTCACGGCGGGCCGCGACAAGACCATCTCGACCTGGGACAAGGAGGGCAACAAGGCCAAGACCTTCACCATCACGAACGATCTGCCCGTCCGCGCCACGCTCACCCATGACGGCAAGCGGGTCATCGCGACGGACTGGACTGGCCGCGCGTATGTCTGGAATGTGGCCGACGGGCGCGAGCTGACCGGTCTTTCGCTGAACCCGCCCACGATTGCCGAGCAGCAGCAGCAGGTCGCCCAGCGCATCACTGATCTGGAGACGGAGCTGCCCAAACTGCAGGCGAAGCTCGCCGAGGCCACCACCGCTACGGTCAAGGCCAAGACGGATCTCGCCGCCGCGAAGGACGGCAATGCCAAGCGCTCCCTCACGTTGGCCGCCGAGGTCGCCGCGAAAAAGCAGGACGGAGCCAAGGCCGCCATTGAGAACGCCGAGTCGGAATTGCAGATCGCCCGGTCCAGCGTGGACCGCCTGAAGCTCGGCGCGTTCTACGCCCAGGTATGGAAGGCGAAGGAAGCGTTCACCACCCACAAGGACGAGCAGAAGCGCCTCCTCGCCGAGGCGGACTCCGCCAAGGCCGCCATCAAGCAGGCCGAGGCCGACATCAAGGCCGCGAAGAAGGTCAAGACCACCACCAAGGAGGAGAAGGAAAAGATCAAGAAGCGCATCAAGGACTTGGAGAAATCCATCTCCGACAACAAGAAGCTCTCGACCAGCTCGAAGTCCGCCGCCGACAAGATGGCCAAGCCCTTGCAGGCCGAGGAGAAGAAGCTCCAGGCCATGACCTCCGACTACCAGAAGATGAAGGCGGCCTCCGTTGCCACGCCGCTCAAGTCGGCCAAGCTCTGACCAGTCCCAGGCGATCTGTCTGATGCGCGATGGTCAGGCATGAATCCGGTTCTGGCACCCGATAACTGGGTTGGCTTGGGCAAAACAGTTTGCCTTCCCGGTCCATCCGCCGTAAGGCAAAGCCCGCATGGATGATTCTGCTTCGCGCCCGCGTCCGGGCGAGTTTCAATGGCTTCCCCGCCGCGCACCGCGTCCGCAGCGTCCCGAGTTTCGGGAGCGGCGGGATTTCCGCGACCGCCCACCCCGCGAAGACTTCTCCCGACCGGCAAGCTTTCGCTCTGGTTCGCCCGGTCCTGGTGGTCCTCCGGAGCCACGCGAGGAGCGCCGCCCCGTGGGGCCGCCTGCTGGCGCGACCTGGCCCACGCCGTGGGTGCAGCTCAAATACATCTCCAATTCGCCGACGATTTACCCGGCGATGATTGCCGGGGCGTCGCCGGACGCGAAGCCGGGCGACCTCGTTGCGGTGTATGGCAAGGAGGGCCGGCGCTTCGGCAGCGGGCTGTGGAATCCCAAGGCGCGCGTGCCGCTGCGCGTGCTGCACCACGGCGAGGAAGCCGTCGGCGAGGAGCTGTTCGTGGCACGGCTCGGTGAGGCGCTCGACTTGCGGCAGAACCTGCTCGCGCTCGACGCTGGCACAGATGCGTATCGCGTCGTCCATTCGGATGGCGACGGCTTGAGCGGCCTGGTGGTGGACCGCTTCGGCGACACGTTGAGCGTGGAGGTTCACAGCCTTGGCATCTTCCAGCGGCTCGGGCGGCTGCTGCCGTTGATTCACGAGCGGCTCGGCACCAAGCGGCAGGTCATCTCGGTGGACGACTTCATCGCGCGCGTGGAGGGCATCCGCTTCGCTGCGGCGAACGACGTGCGCGCCGTGAAGATTCGCGAGCACGGCGTGCGCTACGAGGTGAACTTCGCCTCCGGGCACAAGACGGGTTTCTTCTGCGACCAGCGCGAGAACCGCCGCAAGCTGGCGACGTTCGTGAAGGACAAGCGCGTGCTCGACTGCTGCTGCTACACCGGCGGCTTCGCGCTTGCGGCCAAGGTGCTCGGCGGCGCGGAGGAAGTGACGGGCGTGGACCTCGACGAAAAGGCCATCGAGCAGGCGAAGCGCAACGCGAACCTGAACCAGGCGCGCATCGAATGGGTGCATTGCGACGCGTTCAGCTTCGCGCGGCAGATGCAGCGTAACAACACGCGCTGGCCCGTGGTGATTCTTGATCCACCCAAGTTCATCTTCAGCGGCGAGGACGAGCTGGAGGGTAAACGCAAATACGAGGATTTGAACGGCATGGGCATGAACGTGCTGGAGCCGGGCGGCCTGCTGGTGACGTGCTCGTGTTCCGGGATGATTGACCTGGAGGGCTTCGAGCAGCTCGTGACGCGCGCCGCGTATCGCCTCGGCAAGCGGCTGCAGTTCCTAGACCGCACCGGCGCGGGCGCGGACCATCCCGTGATGGCGAACTGCCCCGAGAGCCGCTACCTCAAGGTGATCTGGGCGCGCGTGTGGTGACGCTCATGGCTTCACGCGCGCGAGGTAGATGGCGGTCTTGCCCTCGTGTGAGGAGTAGTAGCTGACCCAGAGCAGGTTGTCATGCCAGACGAGGCCGGGATAGCTGCTGTCGCCGCCGCTGGGCAGGTCGAGGAGCGGCGTCAGCTCGCCTTTGTTCACGTCCAGCTCGCACACGACGGTCTTGGTCTTCTTGTCCGGGCCGTGGTTTTGCAGACGGCCGCAGGCGATCCAGCGCCCGTCGGGAAGCTGGATGAAATTCGGTCCGCCGAAATACTTGCCGAGATCCTTCCACTCCCACTTGTCGTAGGGAAATTTGGCGATGCCGAGGAGCGCGGTGTTTGACGGCTTGCCGTCGCGGCGTTGCAGGCAATAGAGCGTGCCGTCCGTTCCACCGCGCAACGTGGCCTCGGTCGGGCCGTTCTCGGTGGAGAGGTCTTCCACCAGCGTGTCGTAGTCCACGCCGTTCTTGGTCAGCAAGAGCGTGGTGCCGTATTTCTTCGCGGCACGGCTTTCGGGCGACACGTCATAAGCCACGCCCAGGCCGTTGTTGCGATGCCACGTCACGCGCCACAGCCACTGGTTCGTCGGCCCGACCCAGAAGACCTTGCCCCACTTCTTGCCGTCGTCGGAGAGCGCGACGAAGGACTGGCTCTCGGTCGCCGGCTTGTTCCCTTCGCGCACCGTGGCTCCGCCAAGAATCATCAGGCGTGGCGGGTTGGGCATGACGGAGATTTTCGGGTCGCGCAGGTCGAAACCCGGCATTTCGATGCGCGCGACGGACTCCCACCAGTAGCCGCTGTCGCTGGTCAGCACGCGCACCGCGCCGTCGGGCGAGACGTGGCCGCTGCCCTCGCGGAAGACGCAATACCAGCGGTCCTTGAAGCGCACGAGGTCGGTGAACGCGTTGTGCGGCGCGGCATCCCAGATTTTGCGGTGCTCGACGAGCCGGGCGGCGGGGGCCGGGGCGGCGTTGTCGGCGGCGACGGCGGGCAGCGCGGCCAGCAGGCAGGCGAGGAAAAGCTTTGTGTTCACGCGCTCGTTGTAGCGGGTTGCCGGCGGGCTTTCAACTGTCCGTGTCGGGAGATTGCTGGCTCAGTCCGCGGTGGCGGCGGTCTGCGATCGCCGGGTCGTGGAGCCGGCACTCACAGAGCGCCGCCACGGTTCGGGAGTTTCGACTTTGAACACCCGCCGATCTGCTTACACTCGCGTCATGCTCAACGACTTCACCCGGCAGCTTGAGGCCGGCGTCGCGCTTGGATCGCCACAGGTGACGGCCGCCGTCGCCGCGCTGGTGGATGAGGCGGTTTCCACCGAGACCAAGGCGGCCTTCCTGACCGCGCTGGCGAAGAAGGGCGAGTCCACGGAGGAAATCGCCGCGTTCGCCCGCGAGCTGCGCGACCGCTCCGTGCCCGTGCCGCTCGACCCGGAGACGCGCGCGCGGGAAATCCTCGACGTGTGCGGCACCGGCGGCGACCGGCTGAACACGTTCAACATCTCCACCACCGTCGCGCTCGTCTGCGCGGCGGCGGGCGTCACCGTGGCCAAGCACGGCAACCGCGCCATCACCTCGCAGGCCGGCAGCGCGGACGTGCTCGAGGCGCTGGGCATCCCCATTGAACTGACGCCGGAGCAGGTGGCGGTTTCGCTGCGGGACAAACAGTTCGCCTTCCTCTTCGCGCCGAAGTTCCACCCGGCGTTCAAGCATATCGGCCCGGCGCGCAAGCTCTGCGCCGGGCGCGGCCAGCGCACCATCTTCAACTTCCTCGGCCCGCTGCTGAACCCGGCACGGCCCAGCGCGCAGCTTGTTGGCGTGCCGCGTCCCGAGCTGTGCGAGCCCATGGCCAGGGTGCTGCAAAGCCTCGGCGTGCGGCGGGGGATGGTGGTGTGCGGGGAGGTTTCAGGTTCAAGGTTAAAGGTTCAAGGTGCGGCGGCGCCGGCGTTTCTCGATGAATTGTCCACGCTGGGCGAGACGACCATCGCGGAGTTTTACCATGATCGCGGGTTTTCCGTGACGCGGCTTGCGCCGCAGGATTTCCCGGTGCAGCCCGCCACGCTCGCCGACCTCGCCGGGAGCGACCGCGCGGCGAACGCGGAGATCGTGCGGCGCGTGCTGGGGGGCCGCGAGCAAGGCCCGAAGCGCGACGCCGTGCTGCTCAACGCGGGCGCGGCACTGTTCCTCGCGGGCCGGACCAAGTCGCTGACCGAGGGCTGGCTGCTGGCCGCCGAGCTGTTGAACCGCGGGCACGCCGCCGCCAAGCTCGCGGAGCTGGGCCGGCCTTGAGGCGGGATGGGCATGAACGCTTCGCCTCCCAGCCTGCCGAAGCCGCACCTGGACCGCGCGCAGGCGATGACCTGCCTCTGGAGCAATCTCGCCGTCCCCGGCACCGGCTCGTGGCGGGCCGGCTGGCGTGTGTCGGGCGCGCTGCAATTCATGCTCGCGGCGGGCGGGTTTCTGCTCTCGATGGCGTGGGGCGTGTGGTTCCTCGCGGAGTGGGTGCGCGCCGGCAAGCTGCCCATGCTCGTCATCTACGACAACGAGGGCGTGCTGCCGCCGGGCTACCTGAGGTTCCTGCTCGTCGGGTTGGGCGGGCTGGGCCTGTTCGTGCTGGCGCTCGGCTGGGCCTTCCTGGTCAGCCTGTGCGTATTGCAGGAGGCGAAGCGCCATGAAGGCTGCTGAACCCAACCCGCCGCCACTGCCCCCGGTGGCGGCGGTCTGTGACCGCCGGGCCGGCGAAGCTCCGCGCTCACCGAGCGCCGCCACAACTGCGCCGCCGCGCGGTCGTCGCGCGCTCCTCTCGCTCTTCATGCTGCTCGGCCTGATGGTGCTCGCGCGTGTCGCGCTGCACTGCCAGCTCCCGCTGCCCGCGTGTCCGCTGCGGGAGACGACGGGTGTGCCGTGTCCGCTCTGCGGCGGCACGCGCGCCTTCGCGTCCCTGGCGGGGCTGGACTTCGCCGAAGCGCTGCGGCTCAACCCCCTGGTGTCCCTCGCCGCCTGCGGCGCGGGCGGTTGGTGGTTGCTCGTGCTGTTGCGCAGGGAAGGCTGGCTGGCGAGGCTGAAAACAGTCTGCGTCGCCCGCGCTGGCTGGAAGTGGCTGCTCGCGCTGGCGGTGCTGGCCGACTGGGTTTACCTCTGGTTCAGCCTGCCGCGCTGAATTTCGCTTTACGCCGCCTTGCCCAATCCCAAGGATTCGCCGCGATGCGCGACCTCCTCAAGCAATCCTCCGCCCTCGTCGGTGTCATCAAGGCGCTGCGGCAGATTCCTTTCGACGTGCGGCGCACGCTCTGGTGCATCGGGCGCGACGGCGACATCCGGGAGTATCTGGACAGCCACCCGGTGCGGAAGCTCCAGATCGGCGCGGGCTACAACATGATCGAGGGCTGGCTGAACGTGGATTTCAACCCCTACACGCGCCAGCCCGGCCAGCTTTACCTCAACGCCACGCGGCGGTTTCCGTTTGCGGATGCCTCCTTCGACTATGTGTTCAGCGAGCACATGATCGAGCACATCTGGTGGCCCGACGGCCAGACGATGCTCAAGGAGTCGCATCGCATCCTGAAGCCCGGCGGGAAGATCCGCATCTCGACGCCGAACCTCGCGAGCATCACGAGCCTGCTCGATCCGCCGCGCACGCCGATCAAGGAGCAATACCTCAAGCTCTCGACGGACAAGCACATCCCGCACGCGATCGGCTACCGGCCCGGCTTCGTCATCAACAACTTCTTCTGGGACTTCGGCCACTTCTTTGTCTATGACGCGGAGACGCTGGAGCTGGCGCTGCGCACGGCGGGTTTCACCGACATCAGGCGCTGGCAGCCGATGCAGAGCGACGACCCGAACTTCACCGGCATCGAGTCGCACCAGAAGATCGTGGGCGACGAGGTGAACGTCTTCGAGTCCATCATCCTGCAAGGCGTGAAGGCGTAGCCGCCTGCGCTGAAATTGTAGCGGCGCTCTGTGAGCGCCGGACTAGTCGTAAAGCTCGGCGGTCACAGACCGCCGCTACAAGGCCTGGTCAAGCCGTCGTCGCTTCCGCGGGTTCCGCCGGCTTGGGCGCGGGCGGGAGGGCCTCGATGGCGTCAATGCGGAACTTGTGCTTCGCGCCCTGCAGCTCGAACTCGACCTCGTCGCCGACGGGATGGTTCAGGAGGGCCTGACCGATGGGGCTGAGGTAGGCGATGATGCCGTTGTCGGGGTCGGAGTCCCACGCGCCGCAAACCTTGAAGGTGACGCCCTTCTGGTTGTTCACGTCGTGGACGGCGACCTTGGTGCCGATGCTGACCACGTCGGTGCGCACGTTGACGAAGTCGGTGCCGCGCGCGCGGTTGAGCTGCACTTCCAGCTCGCTCTTGCGGCGCATGAGCACCTTCTGCATTTCCTTCGCGGCCTTGTATTCGTGGTTCTCGCGGAGGTCGCCGTAGCTGCGGGCCAGGGCGATGTCCTTCGAGTTCGCCGGGATGCGCTTCTTGCAGAGGTCGTCGTATTCGGCGCGGCGGCGTTCGAGGCTTTCCCACGAGACGATGATGGTGTGGTCCTGCTTGGTGGCCTCGCCGGTGATGAGTTCCTTGACGACGGGGAAGACCTTGACGATGCGCGCCAGCAACGAGCGCTTGTCCATGTCGTCGAAGCTCGGCGAGAGCTGGAGCGCGCGGGTGAGATCCTTGACGACCTCGATGTCGGCGGAGGAAATCAGCTCGGGCAGCAGCTCGTGGTCGGACAGGATGAAGTCGCGGAGCTTGTTGGATTTCTTCTCGTTGAAGAGGTCGCGCTCGATGGCGCTGACCATCGCGCGGAAGACCTCGGGGCCGAGGATGTCGGCGAAGGTGTCGGAGCGTTCCTTGGCGAGCCAGAGGAGCAGGTCGCTGCTGGCCTGGTGCTGGCTGATGAGGCGGGCCAGCGTCTCGCGGAGGAGGTCGAGCTTGCCGTTCTCCATCAGCATCGCGGCGCACTCGCCGGCGAGCTTGGCGGAGACGTTGTTGAGCGTGCCGATGACGGCCTCGTGCCAGAGCGTCGGGGTGGCTTCCTTGAAGGAGTCGAGGGCGCGGCGGTGCTTGGCGGCGGGCATGCCGTCGAGCAACTGGCCGAGCTTGAGGCCCTGGTTCCAGAGGGCGATTTCGGTGAGTTCGCCTTCGGCCGGGGTGAGGCCGGCGGCCTTGCGCAATTCATCGCGGAGGAAGACGGCTTCAAGCGCGAGCGCCGGCTGGGTGCGCTGGTGGCTGGTGATTTCGGCGTTCAGCGTGGCGATGGCCTCGCCGACGACGCCGGCCTTGTTGTCAAGGTCGTCCACGTTCTTGAGCAGCTCGGCGGCCTCGGCGATGCGGGCCTTGAGGCCCTTGGCGGCCTTGAACTTGTCCATCACGCGCTGTTGGACGGTGGTTTCCTGCGCCTGATAGAGGATGGGTTCGGTTTTCTTGAGCGGCACGATGAAGTGGCCGTCCTTCTTCATCTCGCGCTTGGCGACTTCGAGCCACTTTTTCCAGTCGTCGGTGATGACGTCGGGGACCAGCTCCTTCTGAATCTGGTCGAGCGTGGCCTTCCCGCCGTGGCTGTTGAGCACGAGCCGGATGACGCCGAGGTGGTCGCGCGCGGCCATCTGGCGCAGGCCGTGGAGGTCGGCGGCCTTCTTGGCGAGGATGTGCTCGGCGGGGATGGACTTGAGCGACTCGGCGGCGAAGGACAGGTCCATCTTGTGGCCGGGCTTGCCCTGGAAATCTATGGTGAACTGGCAGAAGACCGTGTCCACCGTGGTGATGCGACCGAAGCCCCAGCTCTTGTGCGCGCAGTAGCCGCCCTGCGCCAACGTCAGCAAGGGGTCAATATGCTTGCTGCCGATTTTTCCGGCGATGGCCAACTTTTCCAGTTCGTCTCTCATAGTTTCAAAAAACTCGCTCTATGCGAAATGTCCGTCATTGTTACTTTGTGCAGCGAATAAAACCAAGCGAAATGTCCGGCGCGAGGGAAGGCGGGGCGTTTCCGAAGCCGTTCCGCAAGCCCGGCGCGAAGCCGTTTGGCAAACCCTACGGCAAGCCCGGCGGTGGTTTCCGCAAGCCGTTCGGTGGCGAACCGGGTGGCCGGCCGCCGGAGGGCGGTGGTGATTTCCGTCCGTGGAAGGCGCGGCGTCCGATGGGGGAAGATGCTCCCCGCCCGCCATTCCGCGAGGGACGGCGCGAGGACGAAAGGCAGCCGGCGAGTGACGAGCCGGGGCCGCACACGGGGAAGTTTTACGAGCGCTACGCCAAGCGGCCCAAGGCTCCGCGTCCCGCGCCAGCCGAAGGGCGTGAGGAACCGCGCGGCGAGGCGCCGCGTCCGGGGCGCTGGCTCCAGTCCAGCGAACGTCCGCAGCGCATCCCGTCGTCCGCCGGGCCGAGGAACTACGACGACCGCCGGGATGACCGGCCGCGCCGGGACAGTTATCAGCGCCGGGACGACGACCGTCGCCGGGACGACGACTTCCGGGGCGGGCCGATGCGCCCCAATGAAGCCCGTGAACGCCTCGGCTCTTCATCCGGCATCCGCCGGGACTTCGAGTCTGGTGGCAGACGTGATGATTACCAGCGGCGAGACAGCCGGCGCGATGACCGTCGTGACGCCCCGCGTGAACGCCCTTTCAACCGCGAGCGTCCGCCCGGTCCAAGTGGAGCGCCGAGCATTGCTCGGCCTGACGACGCCCGCCCAAGGCCGAGCGATGCTCGGCGCTCCGAGTTCCCGCGCTCCGACGCCCCCCGCCCCTGGCAGGACGGCCCCCGCGAACCCCGCCGCCGCGCCCCCGAGCGCGGCGCACCGCATCTCGAACGCCGCATCATCCGCTCCGAGGGTGCCAAGGCCGACCAGCCGTTCTCGCCGCCCCCGCGTGACGATGTTCCCGCCCCGCTCTCCGCCGCGCGCGACATCGCGGCCCGCGTGCTCCTCCGACGGTTGCAGGGCAGCACCTTCGTCGAAGACCTCCTCGACGACGCCTTCGCCACCACGAAGATGCGGCCAGATGACCGCCGCCTCGCGCAGGAGATGGTCTATGGCTGCGTGCGTTGGCAGGGGACACTGGACTGGCTCGTCGCCCGCAAGACCGAGGACCGTCCGCAGATTCCCCAGGTGCAGGTCTTCCTCCGGCTCGGCCTCTATCAACTCTTCTTCCTCGACCGCATCCCGCCGCACGCCGCGTGCTTCGAGACCGTCGAGATCGCCAAGCGCCTCGGCTTCGTCAACCAGGCGAACTTCATCAACGCCATCCTTCGCCGCAGCGAGGCCGAGCGCGAGCAGGTGCAGCTTGCCCTCGCCGACCTCCGTGACACCCAGCCCGCCCTCGGCTACTCGCATCCCGAGTGGCTCGTGGACAAGTGGACCGCCCGCTGGGGCGCGGACGACACCCGCCGCCTGCTGGAGAGGAACAACACCGCCCCGCTCACCCACGTCCGCGTCAACATCTTGAAGACCACGCCCGAGGCGCTCCTCGAACGCTGGCGGCTCAAGGAGAACGTGGAATACGACTTTGTCACCTGCCCGTGGGCGGACGCCGGCCAGGTCTTCGCCCTCAAGACTCATCCGCCGCTGGCCGCGATGGGAAGCTTTCGCGATGGGTGGTTCTATGTCCAAGACCCCAGCACCCTGCTCGCCGTGCAGACGCTCGATGCCTGGGCCGGGGAGAGCATCCTCGACCTCTGCGCCGCGCCCGGCGGCAAGACGGCCTACATTGCGCAGAAGATGGAGAACGACGGCGAACTCCTCGCCTGCGATTCCAGCGCCGACCGCCTGCGCCTCGTCACCGAGAACAGCACGCGTCTCGGTGTCACCTGCGTTAAGACGCTCGCCCTCGGCGACCATCCCGCCGCCGCACTGATTCAGCGGAAGTTCGACAAGGTGCTCGTGGATGCGCCCTGCTCCAACACCGGCGTCCTGCGCCGCCGCCTCGACCTCCGCTGGCGCGTGCGACCGGAGGAACTGGATCGTCTGCGGGAGACGCAATCCGACCTCCTGCATCTCGCTGCCGCGCACCTCAAGCCCGGCGGCACCCTGGTCTATAGCACCTGCAGCCTGGAACCCGAGGAGAACGCCACCGTGGTGCAGGAATTCCTCGCTCACGATCCCCGCTTCAAGCTGGAAACCGAGCGCGAGCTGCTCCCCTTCCGTGACGGGGTGGACGGAGCCTACGTGGCGAAGCTGATCGGGTGAGCCGGAGTGGCTACTCGTCCTTCCACGACTCCAACTGCTCCAGCGGGACGAAGAGCGGGTAGAGCTTCGCCTTGCTGCGCGCGCCATCGGCCCGGCTCTTCAGGCCGGTGTTGTCGGCCCCAAACTCGCGGACGTAGCGGCCCGTCAGCACCTGCTCATACTTGACCGTGTTGCGCAGGCCCAGTGCCACGCGCAGCCCGGTGAAGCCCACCTTCAGATCGGTCAGCACCAGTGAAGCCGCGCGCCAGGCGTCGTCCGCCAGCCGGTTGCGCAGGTCGGGCGGCAGCTTTTGCAGGCCGCCGACCAGCACGAGGAAGATGACCCGGTCCTGGTGCAGTTCGCAGAAGGTCGCGATGAGCAGGGCGTTCGTGTCCAGGCCCGCCGTCGGATGCTGCCGCGCCTGGGCGAGACAGGCTTCGCGCATGGCGTTGTTGAAGGCGTCGGCGAGTTCGAGGGCCTTGGGATTGGTCATGTTGCCGAAGATGGCGCTGCGCCTGGTCTGGGTGAGGCTCTTGTCGGCCTTCTCGAATTCAGTTGAGCCAGGGCCGGGGGCCGGCTCGCTGAGATCGCCGTGGGCAAACGCCCAGCCGAGCCAGCCCACGCCCAGCCACAGCGCCAGCGCCAGCGCGGCCATCATCAGGCCCAGGCTGCCCATCAACGCGCCCGGCGGCGCGCTGGCTTGATGCCGGGCGCAGGCGGCGGCGGCGCGGGCGTGGCCCACGAGTTGGGTGAGGGTTTCGAGGGTCGCGTCCTTCCCGCCCTGCGCGTTGTGGTGGATGGTCGAGATGGCCCAGATCGGGCCGGGGATGCCCCACCAGCCGAAGAGCACCGAAAGGAGCGAGTAGCGCAGCGCCGGGCCAAAGCCGTCCGCTCCCGCGCGCACCAGCACCGGCGGCGAAGTGTGCTTGAAGGAGACGACCAGCGACCAGCAGTAGCGGTAGGTCACGAACCTTCCTCCCGCGATGACCTCCCGTTCGGCTTCGGTCAGGGACGCCGCGTCCATCTCCTCCGCGCTGCGGCGCAGGAAGGACGTTTTGGAAGGCACCGGCGCGGAGCCGGCCTCGGGCTCGCCGGCGACTTCCACAGTGGCCTCCCCCGCCTCGGCGCGCTGGTGGCGGTGTTCGAGAAAGCGGCTGACCGGCAGCCAGTTCTGATCGCCCTCGTGGCAGACGAGGTCGCCGGCGCGCAACGCCCCCTGCGCGGACATTTCCTCCGCGACGCTGTCGGGAAACGGGCCGAGCTTCTGGCCGTGGCGCAGGACGTAGAAATTCATGTTGCAAACTCGACGGAACAGATCGTCGGCTTCCTCAACGGTCCAGGCTGTCCACCACGACAACCAATTGTGGGACGAAGCGAGCATGTGGCGCATCGGTCCCGATTTCAACGCGAAAGGTGGCCCTGGCTGGCCCTACTTTGCGCCGGTTCCGGGATTCGTCCCCGTAAGCTCGGCCAGCAGCTTGAAGAAGCCGCGTTTGCGGGCGCTGCTGATGCCCCAGTTCACCGGCACGCTCTGGTAGCCTTCGGCGAAGCCCTCGTCCTTCATGCGGAAATCGAAGTAGCCCCAGCCCGCGTATTCGCCCACGGCGGCGGTGAAGTTGTTCACGGGCCTGTCGAAGTCGAAGTGGTCGTCCTCGTTGAAGAGGATCGGCTTGGGCGTGTAGCCCGGCACCGCACGCGTGAGGCGGACCAGCTCGGCGATGCGCTCGGGCTTGGCCACGCCGTTGCCGTGGAGCAGCAGGAAGTCGCCGGCCCGGACGACGTTCTCCTTGGGGACGGTGTTGCCACCGTAGCTCGTGGAAACCAGCAGCCGGCGGCCGCCGCGCTTGGTGTGCTTCACGCGCTCGATCAGCTCATGCACGCGGTCGGGTTTCAGGATGGCGTGGTCGTAGCGGACGTTGCATTCGTTGTTGACCTCGACGAGCACGTGGCGCCAGCCGCCGTCGAGGAGCCACTTCGTTGCGTTGTCGGTCGCCCGGAGGACGGCGGTCTCGTCCTTCAACCGCTCGTCCTGGCCGAAGTAGAAGTAGCCGAGGATCACCACCATGCCGAGTTCGTCCGCGCGGTTGAGAATGCGCTCCAGCCGCGCCAGATAAGCCGGTCGCAACGCGCCCTCGGGCGTGAACGCGTTGTTCTCCCACGGCTGCTCGCGCGAGTAGCCCTGCGGCGAGCCGCCCTGCAAGTTCAGCGTCACCGCGAGCAGCCCGTGCCGCCGCCAGTCCGGCAGCGCCGCGAGGAACTCCCGCGTGTTGCGCTCGGCGTCCCACCGCTTCGTGTCGGGATACGCCCAGCGCGCGACGGTGTCCGGATTCAGATCGTCGAAGATGCCTTGCACCATGCGCGAGTTCATGAGCAGGCCCTGGATCTTCTTCCCGTTCCACGTCCGCCCCGCGTAAGTCGGCCGGCCGTTAAGGTGGAACGCTTCGCCCACGATGGCGACAGTGGTCTTGCGGGCCGGCTCCGCCGCCGGGCTGGCCAGCAGCGCCGCGAACAGGGCGAGGCAGGGCAGGGGAAGGCGCATTTCAGCGGTAGGGCTGGTGCAGCGCCACCATCGTCGCCTGTTTCGACTTCATGCGGATGTTCAGCATCTCCACGATCACGCTGAAGGCCATCGCGAAGTAGATGTAGCCCTTGTTCACATGCTGGTGGAAGCCCTCGGCCACCAGCATCGTGCCGATGAGGATGAGGAACGACAGCGCCAGCATCTTGATCGTCGGGTGCCGGTCCACGAAGCCGCTGATCTGGTCCACGAACATCAGCATCACGATCATCGCCAGGACGACGGCCGCGATCATCACGCCGATCTGCTTCACCATGCCCACGGCGGTGATGACCGAGTCCAGCGAGAACACGATGTCAATGAGCAGGATCTGGATGATGACGCTCACGAACGTCGGCGCGAGGTGGTTCGTCACGGAGCCGTCCTCGCCCTCGAGCTTCTCGTGGATTTCCTTCGTGCTCTTGCCGATGAGGAACAGGCCGCCCAGCAGGAGGATCAAGTCCTTGCCCGACACCGCCAGATCCCAACTGAAGATGCGCGCCTGCCAGAACGGCTTGTCCAGCGACACCAGCCAGGCCAGCGAGCACAGCAGCAGGATGCGCGTGATGAGCGCCAGCGAGAGGCCCACCTTGCGCGCCCGGGCCTGCTGCGCCGCCGGCAGCTTGCCGCTGAGGATCGAGATGAAGATCAGGTTGTCTATGCCCAGCACGATCTCCAGCAGCGTGAGCGTGAGCAGGCTGACCCAGATTTGCGGCTCAGTAATCCATTCCATAATGCGGCGCAGCGTAGGCGGCGGAGAAAAATTTGCCAGCCGGAACGAGCCAACCCCGGTGGCGGCGGATCTGTGACCGCCGATTTTCCAGCCCGGCGCCCGCCAAGCGCCGCTGCCAGGAGGATTGCCGCTTCGGCCTCGCTAAATCTCCTTCCTTCAGCCGCGCTTTCCCTTAATCCTCCCCGCCAGCTTATGGCCAAACCCTGGTTGGACATCACAGTGGAAATGTGCGACGGCATGGTGCAATGGCCCGGCGACCCCGTCTGCCGCGTCGGCCTGCACGTCAAGCTCGGCGACCCCATCCCCGGCCAGCCGGGGAAGAAAATCCCCTGCAACCTCACCAAGCTCGCCCTCAGCGCGCACACCGGCACGCACATGGACGCCCCGCGCCACTTCATCGCCAACGGCATCACGATGGAGAAGATGCCGCTCGAACCCGTCATGGGCCCGTGCCGCGTCATCGAGTTGAAGGACAAGGTCGCGATCACCGTGGCCGAGCTGAAGCCGCACCAGCTCAGGCGCGGCGAACGCGTGCTCTTCAAGACCCGCAACTCCACCCGGAGCTGGCGCATGGCGAAGACCTCCACCTTCGACGCGGACTTCATCTACATCCCCGCGCCGACGGCGCAATACCTCGTGGACTGCGGCGTGATGACCGTGGGCGTGGATTATCTGAGCGTCGGCGGCTACAACAAGGACGGCGTCGAGTGCCACCAGATCATGCTCGGGGCGCGGAAGCCCATCTGGATCATCGAGGGTCTCAACCTCGCCAGGATCAAGCCCGGCAAATACGAACTCGCCTGCCTCCCGCTCAAGATCGTCGGTGCGGACGGAGCGCCGTGCCGTGCCGCCCTGCGGGCACTGTGAACTCCGGTGGGGCCGTCGCCGCGCGCGGCCCTTGCCTCCTCACTCCAGCCATTCCCCCTCGGGGAGCCGAAGGCGAAGCCACCGCCTACTTCAGATCTTTTCCCAACGCCAGGCCGCCGGCGGTCCAGTCGAAGTTATACGGGCCGTAGGGGGTGGTCGGGTTCACGTTGATGTAGGGCGTGTAGGCGGCGTGACCGTCCGCGAAGAGCAGCGGCACGCCTTCCTTGCCGTGGGCGATGATCTTGGCTCCGAGTGACAGAGGATTCGGTCCGGCGTAGCAGGTCATCATCACCTTTTGAGAGGGAAAACCAACCTCGCTGGTCCGGCGCTTTCGGAGCGTGTTCGCTGCGGCGTCAGCCCAGTAGTATTGCGTGGGGTAGTAGTAGCTGGTGGGGCAGGGGAGTTGGGCAATCGTAAGGCCGGAACTTGTGTTGGCGGTGACCCAGTCATAGTTCCACGGAATACCCTTGTCGGCGGGACAGAGGTGGAAGCCGCTTTTGACCGGGATGTAGCGGTCGAGCAACTGCCAGATGCCGATGAAGGACATCGGCGGCCAAGTCGTGCCGTTGTAGGGGAAAATCTCGTCGTGATCCGAGGCATAGAGCAGTTGCGACATCCCAAGCTGCCGCAGGTTGGAGACGCACTTGGTGGTGTTCGCCTTGATCTTGGCACGGCTCAAGGCGGGCAACAACATCCCCGCCAAAATGGCGATGATGGCGATGACCACCAGCAGCTCGATCAGGGTGAACGCACGCTGTTCACGGTGCGGGAGCGGGGAAGCCAGGCGTGGGAAAGGCATGGAGGGGTTGTCGGTGTTGAGGCGCTGCCCCGGTTTGCTGTGATGGGGCCGAAACTAACCGGGTTTCCGCCGCTGTCAATCGTGCCGGTTGCGTCCGGCGGGACTAGCCTGCCGTTGGGGCGGGCGGTTCGGCCGGCGCATCGTCGTCGGGCAGGTGCTTGCCCTCGCGGCGGGCGGCGAGGATCGAGGCGGCGATGGAAGTGAGGATGATCGCCAGCACGATGGTCAGCGAGACGCCGGAGCGGATTTGAATGTCCCAGATGCCCAGCAGCATCTTCACGCCGATGAAGGCCAGCACGATGGAGAGGCCGACCTTGAGGTAGCGGAAGAAGCCAATCGCCCCCGCCAGCACGAAGTAAAGCGAGCGCAGGCCGAGGATGGCAAAGACGTTCGAGGTGAAGACGATGAACGGGTTCTGCGTGACGGCGAAGATGGCGGGGATGGAGTCCACGGCGAAGATCAGGTCCGTGGTTTCCACCATCACCAGCACGAGGGCGAGCGGGGTGAGGGCGGCCTTGCCGTCGAGCCGCGTCACGAACTTCTGTCCGTCGAACGCGTGCGTCACGGGGAAGAACTTCTTCGCCAGCTTGATGGCCGGGTTCTTCTCGGGATGCACGCCGTCGTCGTCCACGAAGAGCATCTTGACGCCGGTGAAGACGAGGAAGCCGCCCATCACGTAGAGCAGCCAGTGGAACTGTTTGATCAGCGCCGCCCCCGCGCCGATCATCACGCCGCGCATGACGAGCGCGCCGAGGATGCCCCAGAAGAGGACGCGGTGCTGCTGCACCAGCGGCACGCGGAAGTAGGTGAAGATGAGCGCGATGACGAAGACGTTGTCCATCGAGAGGCTCAACTCGATGATGTAGCCGGTGACGAAGTCAATCGCCTCACCAGGCGGACGGTTGACCTTGATGAGGCCGGCGAAGGCCATCGCCAGCGCGAACCAGAGCGCGGTCCACGCCAGCGCCTCGCGGAACTTCACGACGTGGGCCTCGCGGTGGAAGACGCCGAGGTCCAGCGCGAGGAACACCAGCACGGTGGCGACAAAGCCGGCGTAGTGCCACGCGGTGATTTCGATGAGGCCCAGCACGGTGTCAGGAATGTCCAATGCCCAGTTCCCAAAGTCCAATGAATGCCCAGGCCCCAATGTCCCCGCGCCGCGGCCGGAGCTTCGTCATGGGGCGTTGCGTCATCGGAAATTGGTCATTCCACCGACGTCGCCCAGTCGCCGGATTATCAGCCCACCCGCACTTCGCCCGCCGTCTCCGCCACGCCCACGGCGACGGTGTTGCCGCCGATGTCGGGGCGCTGGCCCTTGTGCCACCAGAGCACGATGGCGCTGGCGATGTAGATGGACGAGTAGGTGCCGGTGATGACGCCGACCAGGAACATGAACGCGAAGTCGTTGATCGGGCCGCCGCCAAAGGCGTAGAGCGCCACCGTGGCGATGAACACCGTGCCGCTGGTGATGATGGTGCGGCTCAGGGTCTGGTTCAGCGCACGGTTGAGGATCTCCTTGAACGAGCCGCGGATGCCCAGCTTCAAGTCCTCGCGGATGCGGTCGAAGATGACGATGGTGTCGTTGATGGAGAAGCCGACGATGGTGAGGATGGCCGCGACCGTGGTGGCGTTGAACTGCCGGCCCTCGCCGACCAGCCCGGTCAGGCAGTAGATGCCGGCGGTCATCAACACGTCGTGCGCCACCGCCACCACCGCGCCCACCGCGAAGCTGAACTCATAGCGGAACGCCACATAGACCAGGATGCCAAAGAGGGACAGGCCCAGGGCCAGCACCGCGCTGCGCATGATCTCGCCGCCGATGACGGCCCCGACCTGCCGGGACTGCTCCAGCTTGAACTTCGCCTCGGGGAAGCCTTTCAGGAGGGCGTCCTTGACCGCCACGCCGGCACCGGATGGGACGGTCACGCGGAGGTTCTCGGTGCCCGTGGCCGGGTTATTCTGATAGGAAACCTGCGGGTCGCCGACCTTGCGCACGCGCGATTCGGTCTTGCCTGCGCCTTCCACGACCTCTTGAAACTCCACCTTGCCGATCTGCTCGCGAAGCTTGTCCGTCCCGACGCGCTGGGCGAAGGAGAACGTCAGCGCGTCGCCGCCGATGAAGTCCACGCCCAGCGTCTGCTGACCGCGGCCAAACACGCCGTAACCGAGGCCGACCAGGATGACGACCCACGAGGCGGCGAAGGCCGGTTTGGACCATTTCATGAAGTCCAGGCTGCTGCCTTTGACCAGATGCAGCATGGACAGGCTCTTGAGGAGGTTCTTGGCCAGCAGCCAGTCGAAGATGAGCCGCGTGCCCACCAGCGCGGTGAACATGCTCACCGTGATGCCGATGGTGAGCGTGACGCCGAAGCCCTTCACCGGGCCGGTGCCGAGGTAAATCAGGATGACCGAGGCGATGAGGGTGGTGAGGTTCGAGTCGAAGATGGTGCCGAACGCGCGGTCGTAGCCGGCGTTGAGCGCGCCGCGCAGGGACTTGCCGGCCGCCAGCTCCTCGCGGATGCGCTCGAAGATGAGGACGTTGGCGTCCACCGCCATGCCGATGGTGAGCACCACGCCGGCGATGCCCGGGAGCGTGAGCGTCGTGCCGATGGAGCACATCACGCCGAGGAGGATGACGACGTTCAGGAGGAGCGCGAGGTTCGCGACGAAGCCGGACATCATGTAATAGACCAGCATGAACACGGCGACGGCGATGACCGCGATGATGGCGGAGTTGACGCCGGCCTTGATCGTGTCCGCGCCGAGCGAGGGATCCACTTCCTCGGTGTCCAGCAGGCGCACGGGCGTTTCGAGCGGGTTCTCCAGGACGTTGGCCAGCTCCCAGGCCTCCTTGATGTCGAAGTCGCCGTTGATCACGCCGCTGCCGCCGCGGATTGGCTCGTTGATGACGGGCGCGGAGTAAAGCTCGCCGTCCAGCACGATGGCCATGCGCTCGCGGACGTGCTCGGAGGTCAGGTCGCCAAAGATTTTCCCGCCCTCGGTGTTGAACTTGAACGTGATCTGCGGGCGGTTGGAGACGTTGTCGCGGATGACGCCCGCGCGCTCGATGTATTTGCCGGTCAGCCCGCGCTCGGCCTTGGTCTTGACCACCACGCGTTCGAGCGTGTCGCGCCCGTCCTGGCCCTTGCGGCGCTGCACGAGGATTTCATGGCCGGGGGCCATCAAGCCCTGCGCGATGAGCTTGTCGCTGTCGGGATGCACCATGCGGAATTCGAGGAAGGCGGGCCTGGTCAGCGCGTCGCGCACGGCGTCGCGCTCGGCCTGGCTCAGGCCGGGCATCTGCACCACGATGCGGTCCTCGCCCTCGGCGACGATGATCGGCTCGGCCACGCCGAACTTGTCCACGCGCTTGCGGAGCACTTCGATGGCCTGGCCCACGAGCGCCTGCTTGTCCACCGTCTGGGCGAGCTTGTTGGTGTCAATGCCGATGAGGAAGGACGTGCCGCCGCGCAGGTCCAGGCCGAGCTTGATCTTGCCGGCGGCCTCGCGCTGGAGGCGGTTGAGGATGGCGCGGTTGGCGTCCCGCTCGCCGCCCACGCTGAAGGCGATGAAGTTGGTCAGCGCGTTGGTGCCGATGGCGTCGCGCAGGTTGGCGAAGTTGCGCTCGGGGAACTGCTGGTCCAGCGCGCGGGCCTGCTTGACGATGGCGTTGAAGTTCGTGCCCTTCTGCGTGGCCCGCTCCTCGAAGACGTCAATCAGGTTGCGGTCGGCGGGCGGGTAGGTTTCAAAGACCGCCCAGACGGTGATGAACAGGATGAGGAGGGCGCGCCAGAAATTGTTGCGTTGCATGAGCGGAAGGGGCGGGAGATGGGTCGCGGGCTAGCTTTTCGCGGCGGCGGGGGCGGGCGTCGGGTCGGCCTTGTCGAAGTCCTCGACGACCTGGGTGATGGCGGACTTGAGCACCTCGAGCTTCGTGTCCTCGGAGCGGATGCTGACGGTGCGCTCCTTGACGGAGACGACGGTGGCGAGGATGCCGCTGGTGGTGACGACCTTGTCGCCCTTCTTGAGGGCCTTGAGCATCTCCTCCTGCTTCCTGCGCTGCTGGTTCTGCGGGCGGATCAGGATGAAGTAGAAGGCCACCAGCATGATGACCATCATGCCGACGGTCTGCATCATCTGGGCCTTGGGGTTGATCTCCGGTCCGCCGGTCGGAACGGCGTCGGCGGCGAGCAAACCTGCGAGGGCGAGCAATGTCATAGGCACAAGAGCGGCCAAATCTAGGGAGGGGCCGTGCTTTGGCAAGCACAACCTCAGCACAACCTCAGCGCCGTGTGTCGGGCGTGGTTTGGCGCGCGCCCCAAGGGTGCGCTCGACGTTCCAATGGCGAGCGGAGGCGTCAGCGCCGCAAATGCGACATTGGAATGGCGAGCCACCCATCGAGGCCATGCTTGGTGTGGGTGCCTCCGTGTAGCTCGCCTTGACTGGCGGCGCGCGGACGAAGGCCGGCCTGGTGAGTCAGGGCCGGGGGAATTGAAGGGTCACGCGTGTTCCTTTGCCGACCGTGGACGCGATCCACATGGTGCCGCCCAGTTTGCGGGTGGTGTGATACGCCTTCGTCAGCCCAAAGCCCCCGCCTTTGGTCGCCTTGTCCCGGACGTTCGCGGCCCGGTAGCCAAACTCCACCACCCGCTCGATCTCCTCGGGGGGAATGCCGCAGCCGGTGTCCTCCACCACCAGGCGCAGCTCCCGGCCGTTGTCGCTGAGGCCCGCCGCGATCTGCCCGCCGGGCGCGGTGTATTTCCGCGCGTTGGCGATCAGGTCGCGGAACACGTCCTGCAAGACCGGGGGCATGGTGATGGCGTCACCGTCCACGCTCTCGATCTTGAAGTTCACGAGGTAGTCGGTGGGATCCTGCGAGGCGATGTTGAAGATGATGTGGTAGCGCCCCCTGCTGTTCTTCTCGAGGGCGGCGAAGAAGTTCACGAAGTTGTCGGTCAACTGCTGGATGGCGTGGGGCCGCCACAGGTTGCCGGTGCGCTGCCGCGCCTCATACTCCGTGAGCCGCACGGCCAGCACCTTGAGGATGGAGTCCAGGTTGGCGGCGGATTCGCTCAAGGGCGGCTGGCTGGCGGCCGCCGGGGCCTGGCGGAGCACCGCCGACCATTCCTTGAGGAACGTGGCGTGCAAAGCGGCCGCCTGCTCCGCCGTGTCGGCGTCCAGCCGGCCTTCGCGCACCCGTTGGAGCACGTCGTTGGCAAGCCGGGTGGTCTGGGGCAGGGCCGCGGCGTCCTTCAACTCCAGTTTGAGCAGTTGCAGCTCGCCCATCAGGATGTTGAGGATGTTCAGAAATGAATGCAGGTCCAACTGCGCGATCTGCTGCTCGGTGATGTCGAGGGGCTTGGTGATTTGCATGAAAATGCGCCGGGAAGCCGGCCGCCGGGTTCAACTCGCCGGCCCCGTTGCCGGCTCCCATTTCAGGAGCGCGGCGCGGAGCTGCTCCAGTTCGAGGGGCTTGGCCAGGTGCGCATCGAAACCGGCGTCCAGATAATCCTGGTGGGTCATCCCGAGCTGCCCGGCGGAGACGGCCATGATCCTGAGCGGCTGCCGGCGTCCGGGGTGCGCGGCGGCATCCGCCTCGCGCAGCATCTGGATGGCCTCGATGCCGTTGACCTCCGGCATCTCCACGTCGGTGATCACCACGTCAAACCGTTGGGTCCGGGCCTGCGCCACGGCTGCGGTCACGCCCTCGGCGCTCGTCACCTGATAGCCCAGATGTTTCAAGAACAGCTCGGCCACCCGGCGGTTCATGGCGACGTCGTCCACCAGCAGCACGCTCAAACGCGGCGACGTGGCAGGGGGGGTGGCGGGGGATGAGTTCATCACAAGGCACTGGTTGACTGGGCGGCGCGCCGCGTTTATCCCGCGCGGCGTGGTCTTACGTCAATCGCATTTGAGCAAGTTGCCAGAACAGTTGGGAACGGCGCGGTTTGACAGCGCCCACGCGATGTGAGACTCCTTTGCCCAGCAGCCGAATCGCGGCCTCTTCCCGAAGCCGCGAGCGGGGAACCCAAAGTCCGGGCAACCGGACCGGGGCGAACGGTGAAGTCACCGGGGCCACTTTCCAGGCCCAGCCCGACAGCTAACCTCGCAGGCATGGGAAAGGGCGAGCCTCTGGGCCGCAGGTCGCGGCACCCACGTTCACCCCGTTTTGCGCAGCTTGCTCCGTTTATGCACAGCAACGACTCGGCCCGCCCCGCCCTGCCCGCGCTCACCATTGCCGCTCTTGGCGTCGTCTATGGCGACATCGGCACCAGCCCGCTCTACGCGATGAAGGAGTGCTTCCTGCCCGGCAGCTCGCACTCGGTGCCGCCCACACCGGAGAATGTGCTCGGCGTGCTTTCGCTCATCTTCTGGTCGCTCGCGCTCATTGTGAGCGTGAAGTATCTGGCCTTCGTCATGCGCGCCAGCAACAAGGGCGAGGGCGGCATCCTCGCGCTGATGTCGCTGGCGTTTCCCGACCGCGAGAAGCCCCGGCGGTTGCGCGCCATCCTCATGGGCTGCGGCGTGTTTGGCGCGGCGCTGCTCTACGGCGACGGGATGATCACGCCGGCCATCTCGGTGTTGAGCGCGATTGAGGGACTGAACGTGGCGACGACGGCCTTCGAGAACTTCATCCTGCCCATCACGGTGGCGGTGCTCGTCGGGTTGTTCAGCATCCAGCGGATTGGCACCGGGCGCGTCGGGGCGATGTTCGGGCCGGTGATGGTGGTGTGGTTCATCGTGCTCACCGTGCTGGGCATCAAGGGCATTCTGGAAAAGCCCGGCGTCATCGCCGCTATCAACCCGTGGCACGGGCTGAACTTTCTACTGACTGCCGGGCACCAGGGCTTCGTCGTCATCGGCTCCGTGTTCCTCGTCGTCACGGGCGGCGAGGCGCTCTACGCGGACATGGGCCACTTCGGCATCAAGCCGATCCGCCTCGCGTGGTTCGGGATGGTGCTGCCGGCGCTGTTCATCAACTACCTCGGCCAGGGCGCGCTGCTGCTGACCAATCCCGACGCGGCGGCGAATCCCTTCTACCTCCTCGCGCCGAAGTGGTCGCTCTACCCGCTCGTCGCGCTGTCCACGGCGGCGACGGTCATCGCCTCGCAGGCGCTCATCTCCGGCGCGTATTCGCTCACCATGCAGGCCATCCAGCTTGGCTACCTGCCGCGCATGCACATCCGCCACACGAGCCGCGACGAGCGCGGGCAAATCTACATGCCGCACGTGAACTGGGCGCTCATGCTCGCGTGCATCGGCCTCGTGCTGGGCTTCCGCTCTTCCACGAACCTCGCCGCCGCCTACGGCATCGCGGTGACGCTCACCATGCTCGTCACCACGATGCTCTTCTACTTCGCCGCGCGCCGGATGTGGGGCTGGACGCGCTTCAAGGCCGCCGCCGTCTGCTGCGTGTTCTTCGCCGTCGAGCTGGCCTTCTTCGGCTCGAACGCGCTCAAGATCGCGCACGGCGGCTGGTTCCCGCTCGTCGCGGGCGCGGGCATCTTCGCCATCATGGCGACATGGAAGACCGGCCGCCGCCTCGTCTGGGAGCGCATCAAGGACGCCACGCTCCCGCGCGACCTCTTCATCGCCGACATCCAGGCCAACCCGCCGCAGCGCGTGCCCGGCACGGCGATTTTCATGGCGGGCAATCCCAACGGCACGCCCGTCGCGCTGCTCCACAACCTCAAGCACAACAAAATCCTCCACGAGCGCAACATCCTGCTCACCATCGTGACCGAGGAGGAGGCGCATGTGCCCGAGGCCGAGCGCGTGCAGGTCGAGCAACTGCCCGCCGGCTTCCAGCGCGTCGTGGGCCGCTACGGTTTCATGGAGGAGCCGCACATCCTCAAGCTGCTGGCCGACGCGCCCATCGGCGGCGGCCCGATTGACCTCGCGAAGACGACCTTCTTCCTCAGCCGCGAAACCATTCTCGATACCGGCAAGGCGCGGCTCTGGCGCTGGCGCAAGTGGCTTTTCGCCGTGCTGGCCCGCAACGCGCAAACCGCCACGTCCTACTTCGGCCTGCCCGCCAACCGCGTCGTCGAGCTGGGCATGCAGGTGGAGATTTGAGGGTAGACAAGCTCCAAATCCCAAGCTCCAAGTTCCAAAGAAGCTCCAAACACCAAGCACCAAACTCGACGTGCGCGCTTGGGGTTTGGACTTGGAGCTTCTTTGGAGCTTGGGATTTTGAGCTTGGAACTTTGCGCTGTTTCCCCAGTTGAACTTCACCGCCCTTCCGTGAAACTCTCCGCTGGTCGCCGTGTCCTGATTCCATGTCTGCGCCCCCCAAACCCAAACGCCGCTCCGGCCTGCGGTGGTTCCTCGTGCTGTTGTTGCTGGCCGGCGCGGGCGGCGGCGGCTGGTGGTGGTTCAACAAGAACAAGGTCGTCTTCATCACCGTGCAGACCGAGAAGGTCGCGCGCCGAAACCTCACCGAGGTCGTCGTCGCCACCGGAAAAATCCAGCCGGTCACGCTGGTCAAGATCAGCCCGGAGGTCAGCGGCGAGATCATTGACCTGCCGGTGAAGGAGGGGCAGCGCGTCCAGAAGGGCGACCTGCTGCTCAAAATCAAGCCCGACTTCTACATCGCCAACACCAACTCCGCCGACGCCAGCTTCAAGTCCTCGCAGGCCGGCCTCACGCTCGCGCTCGCGAATCAGGAGAAGGCCCGGCTGGAGTTCGAGCGGAACAAGAAGCTCTTCGACAGCAAGCTGCTGTCCGAGTCGCAATTCCTGGAAGCAAAGACGGCTTACGAAGTCACGCAGGCGCAGGTGAAGTCCGCGCGGCACCAGACCGAGGTCGCGAAGGCCGCGTTGGACCGCTCGCTCGACGACCTCGCGAAGACGACGATTTACTCCCCGCTCGGCGGCACCATCAGCAAGCTCAACTCGCAGAAGGGCGAGCGCGTCGTCGGCACCGCCACGATGGCCGGCACCGACGTGATGACCATCGCCGACCTCGACGAGATGGAGGCGCGCGTGGACATCGGTGAGGTGGACGTGGTGCTCATCAAGGTCGGGCAGATCGCGCGCCTGGAACTCGACTCGTTCCGCGACCGGAAGTTCGCCGGCGAGGTGACGGAGATCGCAAACACCGCGAAATCCAGCGGCCAGGGCACGCAGCAGGAGGCGACGAAGTTCGAGGTGCGCGTGCGCGTCAAGGACAAGGAGATTTTCCGTCCCGGCATGAGCGTGACCGCCGAGGTCGAGACGCGCTACCGCACGAACGTCATTTGCGTCCCCATCCAAAGCGTGACCACGCGGATGCCGAAGGGCGCGGCGGGCAAAGACGACAAAGTCGCGAAGTCCGACGCGAAGGAAGCCTACGGCAACGGTGACAAGGGCGGCGCTGCCGGCAAGAAGAAGGACGAGCCGCCCAAGCCCGTCGAAGTCATCTTCCAGCACGACGGCGACGCCGTGAAGCAAGTCCCCGTCAAGCGCGGCATCAGCGACGACAGCTTCGTGGAAATCATCGAGGGCGTGACCGAGGGCGCGGAAGTCATCTCCGGCGGCTTCAAAGCCATCAACCGCGAACTGGAAGACGGCAAGAAGGTGAAGGTGGACAATGAGAGGAAGCCAGCGGGCGATGGGAAATGATTTTCTAGCCACGGATGAAACACGGATGAAACACGGAACTTGCGCGAGGACCGTTCGGTTGCGGTGGGCCGGTCATGCTGGCTCGGCACGCGCTCGATCCAAGGGAACGAGCGTGTGTGAGTATGCAGCCATGCAGACTGGGGAGAGGGGCGAGCGCGCCGCACCCCCGCTCTTTCCGGTCCGTGTTTAATCCGTGTTCCATCCGTGGCTAAAACAAATCTGTGAGCCTCATCCGCCTCCAAAACATCTGGCGCAGCTACCAGATGGCCGCCGAGACGGTCCACGCGTTGCGCGGCGTCTCGCTGTCCATCGAGCGCGGCGAATACGTCGCCATCATGGGGCCGAGCGGCTCGGGCAAATCCACGATGATGAACCTCCTCGGCTGCCTCGACACGCCCACCAGCGGCACCTACGAGTTGAACGGCACCGATGTGAGCGGCATGGACGACAACGAGTTGGCCGAAATCCGCAACCGCGAGATCGGCTTCGTCTTCCAGACCTTCAACCTCCTCGCCCGCGCCACCGCGCTGCGCAACGTCGAGCTGCCGATGGTCTATGCCGGCGTCACCCCCGACGAACGCCGCGAGAAGGCGATGGACGCGCTCACCGCCGTCGGCCTGGCTGACCGCGTGGACCATCGCCCGAACGAACTCTCCGGCGGCCAACGCCAGCGCGTCGCCGTCGCCCGCGCGCTGGTGAACACGCCGTCCATCCTCCTCGCCGACGAACCGACGGGAAATCTCGACTCCAAGACCGGCGTGGAAATCCTCGGCCTCTTCGACCAGCTCGCGAGCAAGGGCAACACCATCATCGTCGTGACGCACGAGGAGAAGGTCGCGCTCCACTCCCGCCGCATCGTGCGGATTCTGGACGGGAACATCGCGAGTGATGAACCCGTGAATCGGCCATGACGCTGCCTTTGCCTCCTGCTCGTAATCCTGATCCTAATCCTGCTCCTCCCAGTTTTGTCGGAGGAAGGAGGAGCAGGATTAGGATCAAGATTAGGAGCACGAGCCGAGGCGTTAGCCCATTGGAAGCCACTGCATGAACTTCCTCTCCGAGCTTCGCGAGGGCCTGCTCATCGCGTGGGATTCGCTCCGCGCGAACAAGCTCCGTTCCGCGCTCACCACGCTCGGCATCGTCATCGGCATCGTGACCGTCACGTTGATGGGCACGGCGCTGGCCGGCTTGAACGCCGCGTTCCTCAAGAGCATCTCTGCCATCGGCACGGACGTCTTCTTCGTCGCGCCGTGGCAGTGGTTCAGCGACGAGCCGTGGTGGAAGATGCGCAACCGCCGCCCCATCCTCCTCAGCGACGCCCGCGCCCTCATCCGCCAGACCACCTTCGCGCGCGCGACCTCCATTGACGTGAACCGCCGCATGACCGTGCGCTATCGCGACCTGACCGCCACCGCCGTGACCGTGAACGGCACCACCGAGGGCGGCGCGGAAGTCGGCGGGCTGGTGCTCAAGGAAGGCCGCTTCCTCTCGGCGGCGGAGGTGGACGGCGGCCGCCCCGTCTGCGTCATCGGCGCGGACCTGGCGGCGAACTTCTTCCCGTTCGAGTCGCCGCTCGGGAAGAAAGTCCGCATCGAGGGCAGCAACCTTGAAATCATCGGCGTGCTGGAGAAGCGCGGCAAGTTCCTCGGCATGGAAAGCCTCGACAACCAGGTGCTCGTGCCGGTCACCAAGCTGGTTTCCGACCTCATCGCCTACCGTCCGCCCGTGATGGTGCGCATCAAGGTCCGCGACCTGAAGGAGATGGACGAGGCGCGGGAGGAGATTCGCGGCATCATGCGCAAGATCCGCCGCCTCGCCCCCGGCGACCCCGACGACTTCGCCATCAACGAGCAGGGCGCGTTCATCAAGACCTTCGAGCGCATGAACACCGTGCTCGCCAGCGCGGGCCTCTTCATCACCAGCCTGTCGCTCTTCGTCGGCGGCATCGGCATCATGAACATCATGTTTGTGACCGTCGCCGAGCGGACGCGCGAGATCGGCATCCGCAAGGCCATCGGGGCGAAGCGCCGCGCCATCCTCACGCAGTTCCTCGTCGAGGCGGCGATGATCTGCCTGCTGGGCGGCCTCATCGGCCTCGCCATCGCGTATCCCATCACGCTCGTGATGGACCGCTTCATGCCCGCCGTGCTCTCGGCGACGCTCGTAGGCATCGCGCTGCTCGTGTCCGTGGCAACGGGCGTCGTCGCCGGTTTCCTTCCGGCCTGGCGCGCGGCGAAGATGAACCCGGTGGATGCGCTAAGGGCGGAATGAAGGCCATGAATGGAAGCATTCAGCGTCCGGGTGTCCGATTGGGCTTCTGCGGCGGGGTGTTTGAAGCTCCAAATCCCAAGCTCCAAATCCCAAAGAAGCTCCAAGCTCCAAACCTCAATTGCCCAGTGAACCTCAGGCTCGACGCCCGGCCTGCGTTGATGGCCTCGCCAGCGGTTGCGTTTCGAGAAGCCCGTTTGGGGCTTGGAACTTGGAGCTTCTTTGGAGCTTGGGATTTGGAGCTTGGAGCTTTGTGCGCATGACCTCGCCCCGCCCCCGCCCCTCCCTCTTCTCCCTCCTCCGCGCCGAGGTCGTCGAGAGTTTCGTCATGGCGATGGCCGCGCTCGCATCGCACAAGCTCCGCTCCGCGCTCACGCTCGTCGGCGTCACCGTCGGCGTGTTCAGCATCATCATCGTGATGACCGTCATGCGCGGCCTCCAGCAGAACATCGAGAGCGAGCTGAGCGGCCTGGGCGCGAACACCTTCACCGTCGAGAAATGGCCGGCGATGAACTTCGAGGGGCCGTCCGGCTGGGAGAAGTTTCGCCGCCGGAAGAACTTCACCCTGCCGATGTGGTATGCGCTCCGCGAGCAGGCCACGCGCGCCCGCAGCGTCGCGGCGGAGACGTGGGTGGCGAACGGCGAGATGGCCTCGCGCTTCGAGAAGACCAACCCCGACGTCGGCTGCATCGCCGCGACGCCCGAGGCGTTCCTCGCGCGCAACTGGATTGTCGAGGGCGGCCGCGCGCTGCTGCCCGGCGACCTCGACAGCTCGCGCAACGTCTGCGTGCTGGGCAACACCGTGATGAAGAAACTCTTCCCCCAAGGCTCCGCGCTCGGTGAGAGCATCAAGTTCATGGGTGTGAACTATCAGGTCATCGGCTATCTGGAGCCGAAGGGCGGCTTCGGCGGACAGCCACAGGACAATTTTATTCTCATCCCCATCACGACGGGCTTGAACCGCTTCGGCGGCGCGCAATGGCGCAGCCTCGCGCTCTACGTGCAGGCGCACAGCCAGGCCGACATGGAGGACACCGTCGAGCAGGTCCGCGGCGTCCTGCGCAAAGTCCGCAAGGTCCCGCCCGGCGAGGCCGACGACTTTGAAATCTCCTCCAACGACTCCCTCATCGCGCAGTTCCGCGAACTCACCCTCGCAGTGCGCGCGGGCGTCGCGGTCATCAGCAGCATCGCGCTCCTCGCCGCCGGCGTGGGCATCATGAACATCATGCTTGTCTCCGTGACCGAGCGGACGCGCGAGATCGGCATCCGCCGCGCGGTGGGCGCGAAGAAGCGGAACATCCTCACGCAGTTCATCATGGAGGCCGTCGTCATCTGCGAAGTCGGCGGCCTCATCGGCGTCGCGCTGGGCATCGCGGGCGGCAACCTCGGCGCGCATCTGATGAAACTCCCGCCCGTCTTCCCGGTGGACTGGGCCATCATCGGCCTGGCCATCTGCTCCGTCGTGGGCATCGTCTTCGGCACCTACCCGGCCATCAAGGCCGCGAACCTGGACCCCGTCGAGTCGCTGCGGTATGAGTGACGAGGCCAATTCGCGCGGGCTTGTCGCGTGGCCACGAGCGCGTTAGCTTCTCCCCATGAGCGCGACCTTGACCCTCAACCTGGAGTCCGATGTCCTTCAACTGGCGGAGGAGGAGGCGCGGGCGCGGCACACCACGGTCGCCGAGGTGGTCAGCCAGCAGCTTCGGGTCATGGCACGCAACTGGCGAGACAGCCGGGCGGGCAAGACCGCCATCACTGACTCACTCCGGGGCGCGGTGCGGCTCCCGCCGGATTTTGACGAGCGGGCGGCGCTGACGGAGGAACTGCTGAAGCGGCATGGCACCTAAAATCTTCCTGGACTCGGATGTGGCACTGGACCACCTCGCGGACCGCCAGCCCTTTGCGGAATACGCCCACCGGCTCCTGGCGCTCGCGGAGACGGGCGAACTCACCGTCTGCCTGTCGGCGCTTTCGTTCAGCAACCTGCACTACATACTCCGCAAGCTGAAGGGGCGCGACGAAGCCCGCTCGCTGCTCGGCCAGCTCAAGCAAATCGTGCGGGTGTCGGCGGTGGGGGAGGCGGAAATTCAGTCCGCACTGGCATCGGGCTTCACTGATTTCGAGGACGCCATCCAGCACGCGGCGGCGAAGGCAGAGGGCGGCGTGCGCGCCATCATCACCCGCAACCGGGCGGACTATGCCGGGAGCGAGATTCCCGTGCTGTCAGCGGACGAATTTCTGGCACTTCTTGAGTCACGGAGCGAGTGAGGCCGTTCCATGCCTCGTAGGAGACGACGTGAGGAGTCTCCGACTGAATCCCGAATTTGAAGTGAGACTCCTCATGTCGTCTCCTACAGGAGCAGGCCCGGAGCAAGCCGTTGCGCTGCGTGTGATTCGCCGCGTGAGAAGTTCCGTCCAACGCAGGCAACCAAACCTGACCCGCACCGCCCGCCGCCATGAAATTCCCCTACTCCGCCGCCCTTGCCCTGCTCGCCGCGTGCTGGCCGGGCGCGAGCGCTCCCGCCGCCGAGAAGCCCGCCGACCTCGTCGTGCTCAATGCCAAGGTGCTCACGATGGACGCCGCGTCTCGCCGGGTCGCGGCTGTAGCGGTGCGGGATGGCGTGTTTGTCGCGGTTGGCTCGAATGACGAGGCACGCAAGTTCACTGGCACCGGGACGCGGGTGATTGATGCCAAGGGCAGGATGGTGATGCCGGGCTTGATTGAGACGCACGTCCACGCGACGGGTGCGGCGCGGGGCGAGGTCAACGCGCCCTTCGTCCAGCTAGGTTCGATTGGCGAGATTCAGGACTGGGTGCGCCGCAAAGTTGCCGCGAGCGCGCCGGGCGCTTGGATTCAGTTGCCGCGCGTGGACGTGACGCGCATCCGCGAGCGCCGCCTGCCCACGCGCGCAGATCTTGACGCCGCCGCACCCAATCATCCCGCCGTCTTCACCTGGCAATACGCCAACCGCTCGTTGCAGGTGCTCAACTCCGCCGCCCTCCGCGCCGCCTCGATCACGAAGGACACGACACCGCCGGGCAAAGGGAAGATTCATGTCGGCCCGGATGGTGCGCTCACCGGTCTGCTGGAGAATTGCACCGCGTTGCTCGTGAAGTTCCTGCCGGCCCGCAACGTGCCGGATGAGCAGTATCACGATTCGCTTGTGAAGCTGCTGCACCACTACAACGAGCTGGGCATCACGAGCATCTTCGAGCGGAACTCGAACGTGGAAGGCTTCCGCACCTACGAGAAGCTCAAGACCGCCGGCCGCCTCACCGCACGCGTGACGGTCACCATCGGCCTCGGCACCGACGGCACGGTGGAGGGCACCGAGAAGGCCATCCGCGCGCTGCCCTTCAAGACCGGCGACGGCGACGACTGGGTGCGCGTCGGCCCGCTCAAGGTCGGCGTGGACGGCGGCGCGCTCTACGGCACCGCGTTCATGCGCGAGCCGTATCCGAAGTCCTCGCACGCGCTCTACGGCATCACCGGCCCGGCGTATCGCGGCGACCTGCGCATCACGCCAGACAAGCTCAAGAACATCATCCGCACCGGCCACCGGCTCGGCTGGCAGATGTCGTCGCATGTGACCGGCGACGCGGGTGTGGACGCCGTGCTCGACGCGGTCGAGGCCTCGAACGCGGACAGCCCGGTCGCGCCGCGCCGCTACACGCTCATCCACGCCTACTTCCCGAACGAGGAAACGGCGAAGCGCGCCGCTCGCCTCGGCGTGTGCGTGGACACGCAGCCCGCGTGGTATTTCAAGGACGGCGACACGCTGGCCGACGCGCTGGGCAGCGACCGCCTCGCCGGCTTCATCGGCGTGCAGACCTGGCAGCGCGCGGGCGTGAAGGTGGCGCTGAACTCCGACCACATGCAGGGCTTCGGCCCCGACTCGGCGCTCAATCCCTTCAATCCGTTCCTCGCGATGCAGATCGCCGTCACGCGCAAGACCCAGGGCGGGCAGGTCTTCGGCACGGACCAGCGCGTCTCGCGCGAGGAGGCATTGCGCATGGTCACGCGCGACGCCGCGTGGCTGAGTTTCGACGAGTCGCGCAAAGGCTCCATCGAGGTCGGCAAGCTCGGCGACCTTGCGATTCTCACCGACGACCTGCTCACCTGCCCCGAGGACAAGATGAAGGACATCCGCGCGGCGGTGACCGTGGTCGGCGGCAAGGTGGTGCAGGAACGGGCGGCGAAGTGAGCGGTGCGCATTCGTTCAAACGACGGTCACAGACCGCCGCTCCAGCACGCAGCGGAATTTTCGGCTTGTATCGGTGGCCTGCGCGGTAGCCAATGATGGCGAACTAAGCCGTCAACCGTCATCTCCAAGCACGCCACCATTATGGTCAAAATTCCCGTCCTCCGCTGGGGCCAGCCCTACGAGAGCCTCGACCACGATAAAGTCATCCACTTCGTCACCGGCGAGACGCTCGCCCAGGTGAGCCAGGCCAACCCCGGCCTGCTCGCCAAGGACATCCGCAAGGCCGCGCGCGCCCGTGAGGTGCTCCGCGAGATTCCCATCCGCCAGCTCGTCGAGATGATGAAGAAGGCGGCCGACCTCTACCGCGACGCCACGCTTCCGATGGGCGACGGCACGCAGTCGCCGGACGACTTCGCGCGCCAGCAGTCCGCGTCCACCGGCCTGCCGGAGCACATGTGCAAGTTCAACATGGCGAAGAACCACTTCGTGTTGTCGAACATGGACAAGATTCTCGACTGCCTCACGCGCGGGCTGCCGCTGGACATCCTCACGCGCGGCTACGGCGAGGAAGGGCGCGGCGTGGTCGTGAGCTACCAGGCGCAGTCGCCCGTGCTCGGCCTCGTGCTGCCGTCGAACTCGCCGGGCGTCCACACGCTCTGGCTGCCGGTGATTCCCATGCAGGTCGGCCTGATCCTCAAGCCCGGCCCGCAGGAGCCGTGGACGCCCTATCGCATGGCCGCCGCGTTCTTCGAGGCAGGCGTGCCGAAGGAGTGCATCAGCATCTACCCCGGCGGCGCGGACATGGGCGCGGAAGTTGTCGCCCGCGTGCCGCGCGTGAAGATTTTCGGCAGCACGGAGACGGTGAAGCGCTATCACGGCAACCCCTGCGTGCAGGTTCATGGGCCGGGCTTCAGCAAGATCATCCTCGGCGACGACTGCGTGGACGACTGGCCCAAATACATTGACCTCATGGCCGACAGCGTCGCGCTCAACAGCGGGCGCGGCTGCATCAACTGCTCCGGCGTCTGGGCCTCGCGCCACACGAAGGAAATCGCCGCCGCGCTCGCGGAGAAGATTGGCCCCATCCCCGTGCTGCCGCCGGAAGATCCGAAGGCCGCGCTCGCGCCGTTCACCGTGCCCGGCCAGGCGCAGGCCGTCCACGCCTCCATCCTCGACAAGATGAAGGAGGACGGCGTGACGGACATGACCGCGAAGTTTGGCCCGCGCCTCGTGGAGAAGGAACGCTGCGCCTACCTGCGCCCCTGGGTCATCCACTGCGACTCGCCCGAGCGGAAGATCGCCAACACGGAATATATGTTCCCCTACGTCACTGTCGTGCAATGCCCGCAGGCCGACATGCTCGCCAAGATCGGCCAGACCCTCGTGTGCAGCGCCATCACGAATGACCGGGCGTGGAGCCAGCAGCTCATCGAGGCCACGCACATTGACCGCCTGAACATCGGGCCGATCCCCACCATCAAGCTCGACTGGCTCCAGCCGCACGAGGGCAACATCGTGGACTTCCTCTTCCGCGCGCGTGCCTTCCAGACCACGCCGGAGCGGCTGAAGGCCTGAGCCACCGCCTTGGCCGCCCGGGTTTTTCCTCGTCAACCGTGGCGGGGCGACGATAGTCCCGGCATGGATGTCCAGATTGCGAGCCTGTGCGACTCGGCGGCGGATTACGGTGGCAAGCTCTGCCTGATCGGGGCCTTCGACACAATTCTGGTGCGGCAGTTTCCCGCACAACACCCGTTTTGCTCGGTCGCGCTGCGCATCGTCTTCCGCGACACGGACGAGGGGAAGCACACCTTGCGCGTGAACCTGATTGACGACGACGGGCAGAGCCTGTTGCCGAAGATCGAGACGCCGATTGACATCCGGCTGCCGGAAAACCAGTTCTTCGCCACGGTGAACCTGGTTTTCAACATGCAGGGGATGAGCTTCAAGAAGCCCGGGCAATACTCCATTGACATCACGCTCGACGGGACGATGGTCGCCCGCATTCCGCTTCAGGTGCTCCCCATGCCGTCCGAGGGCGGCACGCCGGGCTAGGCGTTTCCCTTAGCCGCCTAAGCGTCCGCCATCCCTCCGGTTTGGGGCCGGCCCCAATTGTTGCCCGCCGCCCCCGCCCCTAACTTGGCGGTGTGAAAGCAAGAACGGAACGACAAGAAAAGTTCAGCCGCGCGACAAGAAACGCGCGGCCTGTCGTCCCGGCCTGCCCAGCGCAACCCATCCGAGGCGACCTATGAACACCCACGAAGACAGCAATCACATCGTCAACACCCTGGCCCACTCGCAGGTCTATCAGGACTACGAGCGCGCGTTCAACGAGATGACCGGCCTGCCCGTCAACCTCCGGCCCGTCGAGAGCTGGCAGCTCCCGCACCACGGGCGGCGGAACGAAAACCCCTTCTGCGCCATGATGGCCGAGCGCAGCCGCACCTGCGCCGCGTGCCTGCAAACGCAGCAGCAGCTCACCGAGGCCGCCCGGACCTGCCCCGCCAGCGTCACCTGCCAGTTCGGCCTTTGCGACTCCGCCGTGCCCGTCCGCACCGGGGAAAAGACCATCGGCTACCTCCAGACCGGCCAGGTCTTCCGCCGCAAGCCCAGCGAGGCGCAGTTCGACCGCACGGCGAAGCTCGCCCAGGACGGCGGCGTGACCGCCAGCCGTGACGAGATGCACGAGGCCTACTTCAACACGCCCGTCCTCCCGACGAAGCGCCACGAGGCGGCGGTCAACCTGCTCCACATCTTCGCCGACCACCTCGGCATGGTGAGCAACCAGATCATGGTGCGGAACGCCAACGCCGAGCCGCCGATGATCACGCGCGCCAAGCAGTTCATCGAGGAGCACCACAAGGAGGACATGTCACTGGGCATGGTCGCCAGGGCCGTCAACACGAGCACCTTCTACTTCTGCAAGATGTTCAAGAAGGCCACCGGCATCAACTTCACCGACTACCTCTCGCGCATCCGCATTGAGAAGGCCAAGAACCTCCTCCTCAATCCGAACCTGCGCATCAGCGAGATCGCCTACGAGGTCGGCTTCCAGTCGCTCACGCACTTCAACCGCATCTTCAAGAAGCTCGCCGGCCAGTCGCCCACGCAATACCGCGCGCACCTGCCGGCGGCGGTCTGAACTTCACCGGAAACAAACAGGAGCCAAACATGAGTGCCAAGACCAAGACAAACGACGCGGCCCAACGCATCGCCACCCCGCCGCGCCGCGAACCGACGCATGATGAAATCGCCCTGTGCGCCATGACCATCTGGGTGGAGGAAGGCCGCCCGCAGGGCCGCGATCTCGAACACTGGCTGCTGGCGGAAGCCCGCCTGCGCCAGGCCCTCCAGGTTGAGGCGGCCGCCGCGTCCGGCGGCCAGCCGCGCCGCTCCAGCCGGAATGGTTCCAAGCGGAGCCAGCCGCATCCGGTGGCGCTTTAGTCGTGTCAGGCCGGCGCGGATTCGTATCCTGCGCGCATGGCCGACTACTCCCAGATGACCAACGCCGAACTGGTCGAGCGCCTCGCCGCTTTGGAAACCAACCCCCCGCGCGCGAGCGCACCGACCGGCGAGGAGCTGTCCCGCCAGCGCCTGCGCGCCGACACCTCGCTCAAGGAGCTGCAGGACCTCAAGGCCGCGCTCGACGCTCATTCCATCGTCGCCATCACCGACGCGCGCGGCCTCATCACCTACGTCAACGACAAGTTCTGCGAGATCTCCAAATACAGTCGCGACGAATTGCTCGGCCAGGACCATCGCCTCATCAACTCCCGCCACCACTCGAAGGAATTTTTCCACCACCTCTGGCAGACCATCGGGCGCGGGCAGGTGTGGAAGGGCGAGCTGCGCAACCGCGCCAAGGACGGCGGCATCTACTGGGTGGACACGACGATTTTCCCCTTCGTGGGCGCGGACGGGAAGCCCACGCAATACATCGCCATCCGCACCGACATCACCCAGCGCAAGCGCGACGAGGAGAAGCTCGCCGAGCTGGCCCGCTCGTTGGAGGAGAAAAACAAGGAGCTTGAAGCCATCGTCTATGTCGCCTCGCACGACCTGCGCTCACCGCTCGTGAACATCCAGGGCTTCAGCAAGGAACTCACGCGCGCGTGCGAGGGGCTGCGCGCCAAGCTGGCCAAAAGCGACGGCCCGTCGGTTCCCAAGAGCGAGTTGCACGAGGCGCTGGCCGAGGACATCCCCGAGGCCCTCTCCTTCATTCAGGCGGGCGTGACGAAGATTGACGCGCTGCTCGCGGGGTTTCTCCGCTTTTCCCGGCTGGGCCGCGCCGCGCTGCGGGTCGAGCCGCTTCAGATGAGCGCGATGCTCCAGCAGATTGCGCAGGCGATGGAGTTCCAAGTCCAGCAGGCCGGCGCGGAGCTGGTCATCGGCCAGCTCCCTGACTGCCTCGGCGACGCCACGCAAGTCAACCAGGTCTTCTCCAACCTCCTCGACAACGCCCTCAAGTATCTCGACCCGCGCCGCACCGGTCGCCTCCGCGTCACCGGCCGCGTCGAGGACGGCCGCGCCCTCTACGCCGTCACCGACAACGGCATCGGCATCGCGCCGGAGCATCAGGGCAAGGTCTTCGAGATTTTCCACCGCCTCGATCCCGCGCACGGCACGGGCGAGGGCCTGGGCCTCACCATCGCGCAGCGCATCCTCGAACGGCAGAACGGGAAGATCTGGGTGGAATCCGAGGCCGGCACGGGCAGCAGCTTTTACGTCTCGCTGCCCGCAGCGTCGGCGAAGTAGGAGGGCGGCCTTCAGGCCGCAGAAACGTGCGCTGGCCATGGTGGTTTGAACGCACCTCTTCCCTCGGTGCCTTCTGCGGCATGAAGGCCGTGCTCCCTCCGCTAAGGCGCGGCATCCAAGGCCCGCACCGTGTAGCCGCCGGACCTTTCATCAGCCTGGAGCTTGAGCATCCCGCGCTTTTGCGCTTCGAGCAGGAGGTCGTTGAAGGAGCGGAATCCGTGGGCGCGCTCGTTGAAGCCGGGATGCCGGCGCTTGATCGCCTGCTTGATCATGGAAGCCCAGATGGGTTCGTCCGCGCCGCGCTCCACGCTGAGGGCTTCGAGCGTTTCACTCACGAGATCGAACGCCTTTTCCAGCGACGGCCCCTTGCTCTCCTCGCCCACGGGCCGGGCTGGTGCCGGGCCGCTGGCCGCGCGCCGCCGCCGCTGCGCGGGTTCCGCGCGCACGAGGTCGTCGTAGTAGATGAACTCGTCGCAGTTGTTGATGAACAGGTCGGCGGTCGAGTTCTTCACGCCCACGCCGATGACGGTCTTGGCGTTCTCGCGCAGCTTGCTCACCAGCGGCGAGAAGTCCGAGTCGCCGCTGAGGATGACGAAGGTGTCCACATGGCCCTTGGTGTAGCAGAGGTCGAGCGCGTCCACGACCATGCGGATGTCGGCGGAGTTCTTGCCGGACTGGCGGACGTGCGGAATCTCGATCAGCTCGAAGGCCGCCTCGTGCAGGCCGCGCTTGAAGTCCTTGTAGCGGTCGAAGTCGCAGTAAGCCTTCTTCACCACGATGTGGCCCTTGAGCAGGAGGCGTTCGAGCACCTTCTGGATGTCGAAGCTCGGGTAGTTCGCGTCGCGCGCGCCGAGGGCGATGTTTTCGAGGTCGAGGAACAGCGCCATGGTGGCGGTGGCCTCCTGGGATTTGAGTTGGTCGGGGGTCATGGGTTCGGCCTTTCGTGGCTGGTGGGTCAGTGCTGGGCGGCTGGCTGGTGCGGCCGCCGGAGTTGCTTCAGGTGGCGGAAGCCGGCCAGCTTCTTGAGCTGCTCGTCCCGAGCGGAGGGTGAGCGACCCAGGGCGGGAGGTCAACGAGGGAGAGCCGCCGTTTGTCCTGCAAGTCCCCGGAGGCGCGGCGACCTTGCCCGATTTGCCGCGCCCCGCCTCCTCTGCGCCCCGCCCTGCGGTCGGAAAAAGAAACCGTGAGGGGTCGCGTCGCCCCCGGCGTAAGCAGGGTGTGAATGAACCAAGCGGCCCCAGGCCGCACAACCGAGAAAGACAAGATTATGAAAACGAAAATGTTCCTCGCGACTGCCACGGCAGCGCTGATCCTCATGGGCAGCAACGTCTCCGCCAGCGAGCCGCTGTTCTCCCCGAAGGCCAAAGAGCTGGCGGATTCCCTGGCGAAGGCGCCAGGAACCACGGCCGACATGATTGACCGCTCGGTCAAGGCCGGCTCGCCCAAGCACACCGAGTTCGTGGCGTCGCTGCACAAGGTGCCGGGCACCACGGCGGACATGGTCGTGCGTCACGCCCGCGTGGGCACGCCCAAGCTCCTGTAGGGCCGCTGAAATGAGCGTGCAGCGGGCGGCGGTTCAACCCTAATCTGGGCGGCGGTTCAATCCGCCGCCCACGGGCGCATACCATGAACACCAAGCACACAAATGAAAGCGATCCGGCCCTGAGCGCCGCGCTCAAGGAATGGAAGCTGTCCGATCCGTTGCCGCCACGTTTCCAGGAGCAAGTCTGGAAGCGGATCGAAAGCGCCGAGGCTCCGCCTGTCACCCGTGGTTCGCCCTGGTCGCTCCTGACGGACTGGATCAACGCGATGCTGCCGCGTCCCGCCCTGGCCCTCGCCTGCGCGACGGTTCTGCTGCTCGTCGGCGGGGCGGCGGGCTGGGCGCAGGCCCGGCACGAGGCCGGGCAGGTCGGGGATGAATTGGAAGCCCGCTACCTGCGCGTGATGGATCCGTATCAGGGAGGACGGTGAGGCCATGCAACGCGGCGCGACCATCTTGGGGATCGGCCTGGCCGGGGCGCTCCTGGCCTACGCCTGCGTCTATTTTGCCGGCACCGCGGCCCACCGCGAGCTGCTGCGCGACCAGACGCCGGAACTGGCGTGGCTCAAGCGCGAGTTCAAGCTGGGCGACGCGGAATTCGCCGAAGTGGCGCGGCAACATGCCGCCTATCTGCCGCAGTGCCAGGCCATGTGCCGGCGCATTGACGAGCAGGATGAGCGCCTGAAGCAGCTCCTGGCCGCCGCCCCGGCGGTGACGCCGGAGATCGAGGCCGCCCTCGCGGAGGCCGCCCGGCTGCGCGCCGAATGCCACGGGCAGATGCTGCGGCACTTCTTCGAGATGAGCCGCGCGATGCCGCCCGAGCAGGGCCGGCGGTTCCTGGCGTGGATCACGGAGCGGACCCTCCTGCGGCCCGAGCGCGGCATGGGGCCGATGGGACAAGCTGCGCATCCATGACTGACCCCGGCCCCGATGCGCAGGACACGCTGGACATGACGCGGCTGGCCGCCGGCCATGACGCGGCGCTGAACGAGCTGATGGAGCGGCATGGGGAGAAGCTCTTCCACTATCTGATCCGTTGCCTCCACGACGAGGCGGAGGCGGCTGATCTCGCGCAGGAAACTTTCGTGCGGGTTTATCAGCACCGGGCGGCCTTTGACTCCGGGCAGAGGTTTTCCACCTGGCTCTACACCATTGCGAGCAACCTGGTGCGTGACCGCCATCGCTGGCGGGCGCGGCATCCGCAGGTCTCGCTGAACGCCGGGCATGAGGAGACCGGGACCGAACTCGGCGCGCGGCTGGCGCATCCCGGCGCGTCGCCGCGCGAATCGCTGGAGACAACGGAAAGAGTGGCCGCCATCCAGCACGCCGTGACGGCGCTGCCGGAGGAACTCCGCGTCCCGCTGCTGCTTGCCGAATACGAGGACAAGCCGCAGGCCGAGATCGCCCAGATTCTGAGCTGCTCGGTCAAGGCGGTCGAGACGCGCATCTACCGGGCGCGGAGACAACTGCGGGCGGCACTCGGTTCCCTGCTCGGGCCAGGCGGGGCGTGACCAGCCCGCCCCAGTTGGCCTGACCGCATCACCGGCCGGTGGAAGGTGCGGCTAGGCGTTCCCCTTAGCCGCCTAGGCCGGACGGCTATTGCGATTCAGGGAGACAACCGATAGTCGGTGGCGCGGCGCGTTCCCTAATCTCGCCGCCATGACAACCAAGTGGAACGACACGGCCCGTGATGGCTGGGGCCTGCACACCGGCGAACTTTTCAATGTGATCCTGGTCTACGAGGACCGGGCCAGCGCGCAACGTGGTCTGGCGCTGTATCAGCGCCTCATGAGCGACCTGGGCGTCGAGTATGAGTTCAACCTCAACGTCTGGAAGTTCGCCGTGCTCGGGCTGGCGCGGCTGGACGAGATCAGCACCGAGCAGGCGGCGGCGGCGGACCTGGTCATCGTCTGCACGCGGGACGAGTCGGCTCCCCCGGAGCGGGTGCAGGCCTGGTTCGAGCGCTGGCTGGAGCTGAAGGGGCGCGACGATTGCGCCTTGGTGGTGCTCGAGGATGCCGCGTCCGATTCCGTGGCGCCGCCTCCGCCCGGTGGTTTCTTCGACGATCTCGCGCAGCGCGGCGGCATCGCCTGCTTCCCGCCCGCCGCCGCCCACGCCTTCGCCGCGCGGGTGGATGGCCGGGGCTGGCAGCCGCGCCGGGTCAATGCGCCGGTCGCCGAAGGCTGGTTCCCGGCCGACCGCCGGACCTCGCCCCGATCCTGAAACCAACGTCCAACCAGCATCCTCGAACCACTGCCTGCCATGAAAGAATCCTCAGTCACCTCCCTGGACGACCTCGCCAACGACTACGCCGCCCGCTGGTCCGCGCGACGCCCGGCCCCGGAACCGGTGCGCCCGGCCACCCGCGCCGAGTTGCGCGTGGCGCTCGAAGCCGACGAAGTGTTTCTCTACCTCACGGAGTTTCTGCCGGATCATCGGCACCGCGCGATCCGTGGGTGATCCGCCAGGCTGGTCTGGGGAACCGGAGCGCGGGTCTGTGACCCGCAGCAACTCCCCTGGGTCGCTGCCGCCCGAACCTGCCAGCGAGGCTGGGTGGTCGGAAGTGGCTGCGGGTCACAGACCCGCGCTCCGCCAGTTTCGGGGTCAGGTGCCCGCCGCCGCGCCCGTTCTTGTCAGCTTGCCAACCAATGGAAGGGTGATAAGACCATGCCCGTGACCACAGAAGTCGTGATCCTCATCGCGGAAGATGACGCCGGCCACGCGGTGCTCATCGAGAAAAACCTCAGGCGCGTGGGCCTGCACAATCCCATCCAGCGTTTCGAGAACGGGCAGGAGATCCTGGACTTTCTCTTCCGTCGCGGCTCCGGACCGCAGCGCCGGCCGGACACGGCGTATCTCCTGCTGCTCGACATCCGCATGCCGAAGGTGGACGGCGTCGAGGTGCTCCGCCAGATCAAGTCCGAGCCTGCGTTGCGCAAGCTGCCGACCGTCATGCTCACCACCACCGAGGATCCGCGCGAGGTCGCGCGCTGCCACGAGCTGGGCTGCAACAACTACATCGTCAAGCCGGTGGACTACGACAAGTTCTCCGAGGCCATCAAGCAGCTCGGCCTGTTCGTCTCCCTCGTGCAGGTGCCGGACATCAACGGCAGGCCGTAGCCGGAACGATGCAGGTGGTTTGGGGAGCGCGCACGCCGAGTTCGCCGCGAGAGCGCGGCGAACGGCAGCCGGGGCGGCTGCGGTCCCCAAGTCCCGCTGCTGAATCGTTCCGGCCTACCGCCAGCTCTTCCACAGCGCCGCAATCGAACGCCCGAGGGAAACGGCCCCGGCGAGCTGGCCGAGGAAGCCGGAGGATTCCGACTTCCGCGCACTCCACAGCGACAGCAGCGGGGCCAGCGCGCTCAACGCCGTTCGCGCCTTGCGGGCGAGGGCGACGCCCAAGTCCACCCACGCAACGACCGGCTGGAGGTTCTGCGCCACGTCGGTCAGCGCCTGCCGGTTCACCGTGCTTTGCCGGAGCAGGGCGGTTTTCCGTTCCTGGCAGCGGGTCAGTTCTCGGTTTCCAAACATGAGCGGTCTTTCTTGAGTTCGTCGAGCGTGCTGGCAAAGGCGCTTCTCGCCTTCAGGCGTGCCTGCAAGGCCCGCCAGGCCAGCGCGGTGACCAGGAGATACAGGACGCTCAGGCCGGCGAGCGCCGGCAGGAGACCGTTCTCCCAGCAGAGCACGACGATGGTGAGCGTCACCAGCGAGAGGGCCATGAGGCCGAAGGCGACCACGGCGGCGGCGCACAGGATGGCCTCCACCAGCCGGCACTTCTCCTCCTGCAACTCGACGGCGAACAGCTCGACGCGGTTGTGGGTGGTGGCGAGCAGGGCGTCGAGGCCGCGCCGCAGCGAGGCCCAGACGCCCGGTTTGGTTTCGGTGTCCTCGCTCATGCGCGCTCACTTTCTCGTGACGAGCACGCCGATGAGCAGGCCCAGGCCGAACGCGACGCCGATGGATTGATACGGATGCTCGCGGATCGTCCGGTCGGCGGCTTTGGCCCCTTCGACGGCCTTGGCCTCCAGGCGCTGGCAGGCGCGCTTGGCCGACTCCATCGCGTCGTGCAGGCGTGCGCGCATTTCCTGGGCTTTCGCGCCGGCGGCGTCTTTCGAGTCGTGCAGCAGCTCCTCGGAGTCGGTGACGATGCGTTTCAGATCGGTGACCAGCTTGTCCGTGTTGACTTCGGTGGCATTCATAGGTGGCTCCTTTCGGTTGGTTTCATTTCCCGTTTCGGTGCCCGCGACGGCGGGCCGTTACACGACGCAGACTCGAATCCCCGCCCGCAACGGGCTACACGGGAATTGTCAATCGCTGGTCCAATGCGGGGCGGAACCGCGCGCGGGTGAAAACGAGTAAGAGCTACCCAACCGAAAGCAGACTGGTTATGAATCCCGCGTGCCTGACCGTCCGCCAGAGTCCTCGCCCGCGACCATCTTCGTCGTGGACGACGACCTCGGGCTGGCCCGGCTCATCGAGCGCACGCTCCAGCGCGCCGGCCACACCACCGCCTCCGCCAGTTCCGGCCTCGACGCCATCAACTGGCTCGCGCGGCACCGCCCCGGCCTGCTGCTGCTGGACCTGAAGCTGCAGGACCTCGAGGGCCGCGAACTCATCAGCCAGCTTGAGGCGCTCGGGCGCACCGTCCCCTTCCTCGTCATCACCGGCCAGGGCGACGAGCGCGTGGCCGTGGAGATGATGAAGCGCGGCGCGCTGGACTACCTGGTGAAGGACGCGCAATTCCTCGACCTCGTCCCCGCCGTCGTCCAGCGCGCGCTCGCACAGATCGAACGCGAGCGCCGGCTGGCCGCGACCGAGGCGGCCCTCCGCCACAGTGAGGAGCTGCTCGCGCGAGCCCAGCACATCGCCAATCTCGGCGGCTACGAGATCGCGCTGGCCTCGCCGCCGAAAGTGAGCTGGTCCGACGAGTTGTTCCACATCCTCGGCGTGGAGCCGGAGACCTTGGAACCGCTGTCCGATGAATTCTTCAACCGTCATGTCCATCCCGACGACCG
>Ga0172367_10000580_pt1 | contig 56320 bp, 25 predicted proteins | sample Lak10m_FD_114542 | JGI IMG/M metagenome (GOLD analysis project Ga0172367, IMG submission 114542) | Freshwater microbial communities from Kabuno Bay, South-Kivu, Congo - kab_022012_10m | ecosystem: Environmental > Aquatic > Freshwater > Lake | place: Democratic Republic of the Congo: South-Kivu... | reverse complement strand
TGGCAGGAACAGGCAAGACAACCATTGCCACTGGTATGGCCTTGCGGATGTTGAGTGAAAAGCGAATCAGCAAAATTGTTCTTACACGTCCTTATGTCAGCGCTGGTGAAAGACTGGGATATCTTCCTGGATCTCTTGAACAAAAGTTCGATCCTTTTGTTTCTCCGGTCAGGATGATCATGGAGAAGATCCTTGGTAAGAGCACGGCTGGCAGAATGATGGCATCTGATCAAATTGAAATACTCCCTCTTGCCTTCATGCGTGGTGTTACTTTTGAAAACACTTTCATGATTATGGACGAGGCGCAAAACAGCACTCCTGAGCAGATGCACCTTTTCCTCACCAGGCTTGGCAAATCATCTAAGGCAGTTGTCGCTGGAGACGAATTTCAGTGCGATTTGGATTGCAGGTCGTCTAGGAATGGTCTGACAGATGCCTTGAGAAGGCTGAAGGGGGTGGATGGCGTTGGATATTTTGAATTCCCACCAGAGTCTTGCCAGCGACATGGTCTTGTTTCTCAGATAGATCTCAAATACAAGGAAAAAAACTAACATCGCTGCGGCGGTGTGGGGCGGGGCAAATTCTCTGCCCCACACCTCCGCACAAGGATAGGTCGCGATAAGTCAGAAATACCATCTATGGGAAAGGATGTCATGTTTTCACAGAAATTGCAAAAAACCGCAGCTGGCGCTTGCGAATCGGTGACCCTTAAACTTGACTTCATAAAGAATCGCAACAAGGAATTACACACATACTTGACTGAAGTGGTCAAATCCATGGTGGAAACTTCCAATGATTCTGAGAGGTCGGTTGGTGTTCGGCGTCAGGAGTTGAATCGTCTGTCTGCGGAGGCTTACGAAAAAATTAATGAATACGAGGATGACTATCGTGTTGCCGATGAGGCACAAGAAGTTTTGTCTGAAAGTTTTACTTGTTTACAAGAGTGGTTGAATTCCCCTCAGGCGGGCATACAGGGTCATAATGCTCCCCAACTTATTCAGGGCGGAGCCGTGCCCCTAAGGCAGATGAGAGAGGTGCCGGATGTAAATCACGATGAGTCTCCATGTTCAACTTTTCCTGAAGGCGGAGATGACCTGCCAAGCATCATCGCACATTTGAATGATGTGATATCTAGAGGCGGTTTGCCAGCATTCGGCAGGCAAGCTCTTGCCAACCCCCAAAGTGCTGCTCGTGCAGCATGTGTTAGGAATGGCTTGAGCGCTGACTGGTTTAGGGGAAGATCAGACGCTTTATATCCTGCATATCTGAATGAGATTGAAGGAGGGAAAGCAGTCATAGATATTTCTGATTTTCAGGCTGCTAGGGGAAACTTCGTATATGGTTTCTTTGATCGGCATCGTGAAAAGATGCCTCAGCGTGTCCAAGATGTTTTGAATAATTCTGGCAGGGACAATATTCACGCAATCTCTCACAGGCCCATTGCACAGATGCCAGGAACATCACTCACTTTTGATGTTGTTGGCATCACGCTGCTGTGCAGGCTTGTAAATCTCCTGCAGGGTGGCGACGAGGATGTGGCTGCGCATATGTTCGCGTATGTGATTGACAAGCATCGGCGTGAAATCGGAGTTAATCAATTCAGACAGGATGAGTACGGCGCTGCTCGTGCAATGGGAGTGAACCCAGAGGAGCAGCGAGGTCTTGAAATGATCGAGGACAGGCAAGGCGGAGATCTTGCTGCCGATATTCAGAATGAAATTGGGAATCTTCAGCGTCAGGCTCCTGCTCCATACAACGAGGTGGCTATCAGAATTCTTACAGAATTCAAGAATGAACTTGCCATCAAGCTTGACACCCATATTGGCTCTTTGAGCGGCATACTGGATAAACTTTCCGTTGAGGCGATTGGTGCTGAACAGATGAAGAGTAGGCAGGCGGCCGTGGAACCTATGAGAAATATTTTGCAGCAGTCTCTCGGTGATGCAATGAACGCACGTAGTAGGATCATCAACGCGCTTGATGCGCTTATGGCTGTTGCTCAGCGTGGCCATTCAATTCCTGCACTGATCTACTTGCAGTCGCTGTTTGGCAGAAAAAAGACAGCGTATGTCAACCACAATCACGCTCAAATTGTAATCACCACAGAAGGTGGTGATGTTAATGAGGGCATCAGGGTTTTGAACGCAATTGTCAGGGCAAATAGGGCTAATCCTCCGATGGATTGGACTAATTTCGCACCTGATGATTTCGAAAGATCTGATCTTCACAGTCTTCAGCAGGCTCGACCGAGAGCTCTTTCTAAAAAAGAAGAGGCTAAGCGTCGCTGCAGAGATGTGCTTGTGCACACATTGGCCCCAAGAATTTCTGGTCTTTCTTTTGAGGAGAAGGTGCAGCAGATCAAAGATGCCATCAGCAGTGAGGAAATGGTTGAGTGTATGATGCAGTTGTTGAGAGACAACACCCACAGAACCGTTGAGCGCATTCCTGCTCGTGGACCTAATGAGGTTCAGTTGATATACCAAAAACTGAAGCAAGTCGGTGGCAGATTCACTCCTGAGGCATGGCGAGAATCGTTGACAAATGCTGATCCTCAAGAGCAGAAGAAGTTAGATACTGCTCTTGTGGCAGCATTCAATATGGCTACCAGCAGAGACAAGGATAAATACAATGCTGCAAGAGTGATTGCCGGGCTGGCTTGGCAACTCAACCCGTCGGGCATCATCAATGATCAAGAAACTGTCGCACTGATAGATTTTATTGGGGAAGAGCCAGACATCAAGGGCTGGCGACAGAAGGGCCTAGGCAAGGCAGTTCGATCTCGAGACCGAAGGGCATTCATAGATGGAGAGCTCTTAGTCAAAGAAGCAGAATTCAATCACGAAGATGTAAGGAGTTGCATGCTGAAAATGGCAAGGAGTTTGTTCTTTGCCTGAACCAGAGGAGGTGGTCCATGAGTCTGAGGCGTTCAGGGTGGTGTGTCCTGCGTGTTTCTCTAGTACGGCGGCTCGTGGCAACGTGGAGATCAACTTCTCGCAGGGCACGATTCACATGGTTTGTCCATCGTGCAAAAAGAGTTCGACGATGATTGTGGATCCATCAAAAAACTTCAAACCTTTACCTCGAACCAGATTGCAGGGCTGATGTTTTTGGTAGTAAATACAACGAGGCAGCATTTGTCGCTTGGAGACCTTAAGGTAATTCTGTCTCCAAGTGAGTCCATAGATCTTGACAGTGTTGCTGACAGGAGAATCGTCGAGGCAAGTCCTTCAGTTAAGAAAGCCGTGGTCGCCGGTTATCTGAGAGTGGTGACAAAAGATTCTAACCACGGGCGCCAGAATGCCATAGACATGGACGCATTGAGAAAAATAGTTAGAGAAGAAAATGACGGCAAAGCCATATCTGCCATAGCAGAATCACTAGCAGAGTTAAAAAACATGCTATCTTCCATGCCTGCCCCTCAAGTTGTTCATGTTTTATCTCAGGTTGAAAAGGTTGATGTTGTAGAATCAATATCTGAGCCGCAAGCCGAAAACCTTATAGCCATACATGAAAAAGTTGTTTCACGCATGGCGTCCAATCTTTCCACCAATATAGAGCCTCAAAAAGGCAAATCTAAGGACGCGTCCGACATGAAGAAAAAACTAGATGAATTGGAGGGTCTTCTCTGATGAGTGCCCAGCAAAAAGCCATGCAGAATGTTGCCTCCCTAAAGCGACCAGCGCCAGTCGCTCCGAATATCCCTGTGCAAACTGCGAATAGAGCTGAATCGGCACAAGCGCAAGAGTCACCCGCTCGAGCTGTGGGAGTTGATGTGGGAACTATGTTTTTTCAGACAGCAGAGCTCGTTGATGACAAGATAAGCGTCTCTGCGGTCAGGAACGCATTTGTAGAAATCCCATATTCGTCAGAATTGGAAGAGATCTTGACAAGAAATGGCTGGAGATATGTAAACGACGGAACGCAGTATTTTGTCGTTGGAGACGACTCCATGCAGGTTGCCAAGTTATTTCCTGGTTCGGTGGAGATTCGTCGTCCTCTTCAAGATGGAGTGCTCAATAGAGATGAACCAAAGAAGAGTTTGGTTCTTTCTGGCATCATAGAATCTTCTCTTGGTAAGGCCCCTGATGAAAATTCCGTTGTTTGCACATGCGTGTCGAGCCCGTGCGCGGATGCAGGACAGGACAGTACTTTCCATGCAGCTCGCCTCAAGGCCATGTTTACCCGCCTTGGCTGGAATGTAAAGGTCATAGAAGAAGGTCTTGCTGTCATCCTCAGCGAGAGGCCGTCTGTTGTTCTTGATGACGGTACAGAAGTTCCGTTCAGTGGAATAGGAATGTCATTTGGTGCTGGTCGGGCAAACTGCGTTGTGGCATACAAGGGCATGCAGGTTATTGGGATGTCTGTCAGCAGGAGCGGAGATTGGGTAGACAAGCAGGTTTCAGAGCAGACTGCAGTGCCTGTGTCTCAGGTGATTGACTTCAAAGAGCGAGTTCTTGATTTTGAAAATATAGACGAAGACAATGACATAGCCTTTGCCCTTGACGCATATTACGATGCAATGCTGCGTCATGTCGTGGGTTTGTTTGCAAAGAAATTCACAGAAGTTAAGAGTCAGTTTGACAAACCTCTTGATGTGGTGATCGCCGGAGGCACTTCTATGCCAAAAGGTTTCGAGAAGAAATTGGCAAGAATCATGTCTTCAATAAATTTGCCGTTCAAGATTGGCGACGTTCGCAAGGCTGCAGACCCGCGAAACGCGGTTTGCTCTGGGCTTTTAACATCTGCGCAGATTGTAAAGAATAGACTTGTCAAGGGAATAATAACCAGGGATCAGGTCTAATGGGATATGCAACACGAGATCTTTGCAAGCGTGTTTTTGCCCAGTCTTTTACGACTGCGACAGATCCAACGCTCACTCAAAAAGGCAGTCTCATCAACTTTGGCAACAGTCTTAAGGGCAATGTTATAACCGACGAGATTCTTGATCAGCACATTGCTCTCGCCGACGAGTACATAAACTCTATTTTGAGCTCCATGTACAGCACTCCACTGAGAGAGATAAGTGATGTGGAATTTGAACTTGTGGTAGATGTTGATCCCTACAACACAGATGTTGTTATCATGAGTCCAAATGCAAATGTATTCGTTCCTGGTGATGTGATTGTGTTGACAAATGGATTTCTTAATGAGAGAAGAACAGTCGCTGATGTTGTGAACGGAACAAACCTCATCGTCAATGAACCTTTCTTGGTGGATTTTGCAGCCGCAGAATCCCGATTGCTGCGCGTTAAATTCCCAGATCCTGTCCCCGGGGCGTCAGCACGTCTCTGTGTCGCCAGTCTATTTGACAGGTACTTCTCTTCCATGAGCGGCACTGAAAAGAATGAATATGGCAAAGGGTTGAGAAATCAGGCACGCGTCATGTTGACGAACATATTGAATGGAAGAACTGTTCTTCATGGTCAGACTAGAATCTCAAGCAGATTTGCCAACCCTGCGCTTCTGGGGAGATATGCACTACCCAATACTGATCAGGATTCTACCAGAGACATTCCGGAGATGTGATCATGGCAGAAATGGGAGACATTGTGAGCTCGGCTCTGGCGCAGATCAATGCCATAAAAGATGGGCCTGCCGAGTCTTCCGGCGCTCCATCTCGCTTATATGCCGGCACAAGAATATTCTCTTCGAGAGAAGAAGCAACTCAAGACGCTGCAGTAAGAAGCGCTTCGCCCGAAGATGCTGCCAAGATGGACAAGATAAATGCGATTGTGGAAGATATGCTTGATAGGGTTGTTGAAAAAATAATGAAATACCCACTCTGATGTATAAGGTTCTCACCAGTCTCCGACAGATCATACACAGATGGGTTAACTCTGAATCCCCCATAACAGAGCCCATCGCTGTTGGTGATAATGTTTTGACACTGAGAACTTCTCATCGCTTCAAGGTTGGCGATGATGTGCTGATCACCGATGGTTCAGAATTTGAATATCCTCATGTTATTGCTGAGGTTCCTGATGAGACTCATGTAGTTCTTCAAGATGGTGTCAGATTTTCTGATTGGAATGTGGGGAGTTGCAATTTGCGCAAGGCTGTGAAGGGGCAATTTGTTCAGGGTATATATCTTGGGGATCCAGATAATATCATAAAATACCCTGCAATAACAATAAATGGCAAGAGCAAGAACTCTGAATGGATTGGCTTGGAGGTCAGCAGTGAAACATACGAGGTTGACATCACCTGCTATGTTGCGGATGCCACCCAAGAGGAGGGCTATGAGTATCTCATGCATCTTGCCCACATCATAGAAACAGGTCTAAAGAAAAATCCTGTTGCCATTGCCGGCGATAAGGGATACGTGTCAATCATAGCTGATATTGAGCAGGGTGATGTTTTTGTGAGACTTGCAGATACAGACGGTATCACTGCAGGTCAGTTCATTTTGTTGGACAGTGTATTCATATCTGAAGATTGTCATGTGGCTGAGATCGTCGATGGTCAGGTGATCAGGTTGTCTGAGCCAGCAAAAAACGAATATCTCGTTGTAAATGAACCCAAGGCCATACTTGTCGAAAGATTTTTGTACAAATGCTGGCCAAAAAATATTGATTATGGATTCGTCCATAAGGGCACATTGCTGAAGGCTGCCAGGATAAGTTGGAGTGCAACCGAAGCCCAAATGCACCCTCCATACGGATTTGGCGATTCTTGGAGGCAGCCTCCAGGATGATTGTTGCCGTTACAGGTTGCAGCCCTCATCTGTTGACAGCCAATTCAAGAATTGGCGATGTCATATGGCGACATGTTCAAAAATCTTTTCCCGCACATGTTGGGGTGTTTTTTGACCTATCTGCTGATTCAGGCATTCCAAGGTGCTTGCCGTTGCCAAGAGGGGTTGCGGCAGCGGTCAACTTTGGCGCATTTTGCGAATCAGCGAAGCCAGACCTGGTGATATCTTTTGGAGATGACGCAGATGCCGCCCATGTTGCAGCCTGTAGGGTGGTTGGAATTCACGATTTTGGATGGTTGCACATATTGAACGACTGCGAAAGACATGTTGACAGGCCTTATGAGTCATGTCCTCTGGCTGATGCGGTCATAGCCTGCAGCAGGGTGGCAGCCAACCAAGCCGCCCGATCTGGTGTAAAAAATATTCAAGTTTCCACGCCTTCCACTGCCCTATTTTCGCAGGATGTACATGGGATCAAGAGGGAAAAGTATTTTTTTGCACCCATGAGAAACTTCGAGTCTAATAATTTCTCATACCTTCTTTCGGAATGGGAGAAGTCTGGGCTGTCCGACGGTGGATGGGAGCTTGTAATTGGAACAAATGGGGCTGATCCTGGAGATTTTGACCTTGGCCGTGGGATGCTGCCAGCAGGCTCTAGGCAGGCTTGGGCGGCTTCCTCCGTGGAATACGGGGTGGACGACCTCCTGTACGCACAGATGCTTGCTGGCGCTTGGGCGGCGGTTTTCCCCGTCCTCTGCCCGTCTTCTGCGGTTTCTGTGGTTGAAGCTGTCAAATTTGGGGTTGACTCGGTGGTGACCGACTGCCCAGTTTTCCGAGCCCTTGGATGCAGTCATCTCCTGCCATCTGTCCCTTTCATGTCTGCGCCAGGCAAATTGCTGCATATACCTGTCCCAGGGGCTCTTGCAGAGACCTTGGTGACCTTGTCGTCCCTGCAAAAACCCTCGCGACCTTGCGATCTAGCGAACGCTCCTAGCCATCTTGACATTTTTCTCAAATTGCTGCCACTAATCTCTAGAAGGGAAGCAAGGAAACTTGATGTAGAAAGTGTAACACCATTATGAACCATCGGAGGAGCAAATGGCAGTAATTTCAGCAGCAGAATACAAGAATCTTTCGGACTACATTGCACAGTGTAAGGCGACCTTGTTGCTGGCCAAGGATTCCGTGTATAGCGCTGTGTATGAGATTGCGCTGTTTGACGAGATCCAGCCTTCAATTGACCTCTTGTCTCCTTTCTTCAGCAGCTATGAAGCAGTGACCGCGAACACGCAGTCAACCACGACTCTAAATGCTGCCGTGGCATCCCTAAACAACCATGTGTTGCGCAGGACAAATGCTTCTCTTGACAGTTTCTTGCAGGCAGGCGGCATCCAGGTTGACCCAGTTTTTGCGCAGATGAGCGCCAATCTTGGCTTCACCATCAGTGCAGGCAATATTGAGCCCTGATGAATTTGTTCTCACGATCATCGACGAGATGAGGTAAAATCATGCCATCATTTGAGAATCCGATTGATAACTCAAACTTTCCTGTGCGTGCTGGATTTCCTGGGGTGGTGGCCATCAACGGGGCAATCCTGCGTGCAACTAGTTGCAGCATCAAGGGCGAACAGTCAATTGAGCCAGTTGAGGACATCGACGGCAGCATTGACATGACCAGGTATAAGATGGGTAATTTTAAGTCATCAGGCGATGTAACATTTACCCTAGATAAGGCTGTGACTGGCGGAAATCTTGACACCTTCACGCAGCTGTGGAGTGCTGCAGGTAGGAGAACGGCAGATGGCAAATTTGCGGAAACCGTTGATGTGGTTGTTCATTACCACTCTGGTTTCACATTTGCATACGACGACATGATCGTTGACAGAATAAGTTTGAAAATATCTGCCAACGGCACCTTGGATTGCACTGCTTCATTCCGAGGCAGGGGTCGTCGTCCAGCAACTGCGTCAGATGTTCTTCCCAACCTGGACACTGCAAATGCGGAATCTCCCCTCCGTGTGATCTCTTATAACGATGTAACCATCGGTGTGGAGAACATGAACGGCGGTGGGGTCAATGCTAACGAGTTCAATTTGGTTGAGAGCTTTGATGTAACCATTGACAACCAGTCGGAAGAGGTGTATGTCATTGCGGGGCAGTTGGCTCCATACGACATCCTGCCAAAGAAGCGTAAAGTGACTGGTTCTATAACATTTTTTGGTCGCCCATCAACCTTAGCCGATCAGGCAAAAAATCGGGAAGATGATCAGGGCATAAATATTCCGCATGTCAATCTTCTGTTGAATGCCAAAATCGGGCCAACTGCGGAAACTCTTGTGAAGTTCTTCGGCTGCGTCTTCCAGTTGGACAGCACAGAGCTCACCAACGGTATCATCAAGACACCCATGCAATTTGTTTCTCTTGGTACCGATGCCGGCAGGTATCTTGCAATATCTGATTATGGTGGTGGGGAGTGGAGCTCCTCAGACCAGCCACACCCATTCCCTCTCTGATCATCCGATAAAATGGGTTCATGGCAGGACCCTTTGGCGCAGAGTTCACCACATGTACTGGTTTTGTCCGCAGTGAAAAGCAGGGCAGGCGGTGGTCGCTTGTTGGCTCCTGGAGCGGGCAGGTGCCAGGAGCGCCTGTGCACATGTATGTAACTTGTAAATGGAAAACCGTAACTTGGGGTCAGCGTGCTCAGGTTGTTTCGGGCGCCAGGCGTTTCGATCCAATACAGGGGGACTATGTCATTGACCCCGTGGCTTACAGGTCTCTCATGGCACAGACTGGCTTGGTTTGTGGCTCTTGGCACGAAGGGGAAAAATCAGGATCATTTGACAATGGCGACATTACAAAGATGGATTCTGATGTGTTCGATTCCTTGGTGTCTGCATACGAAAAATTCATGTTTACAGATGAGGACCCCGACCCGGGAAAACCATAGAGGCGGTCGGTCATCTGTGGCGTGATGAAGACATCCCGCTCGTGACTGATCGCCTGAGAGAGTACATAATGGCTCACCACTACGGATGGACAATAGAAGACATAAGAAATTTGAGGGTTTCAGATTTTTACGCCTTTTCCAATATGGCGATGTTGGGATCAAGATTAAAAAATGCCGATATAGTAAAGGTGTTCAGTATGATGATGGGAGCAAGGATCTAACATGTCGATATTCATCTCAAAATCGGACGAGTTCAAGATTGATTTCTGGGTTGGTTTTCAGGCAGGTAGGGCAGTATTCTTCAAAACCAAGGAAGAGGCATCCACAGCCTTGGGCGAAGGTAATTTTCAGCAGCACCATATCATGTGCCGACCAATTTCATACGCCGCTTCTCTGAAGATTCAGGAGTCCTCCATGAGAAACGATGGATCAAGACTTGTTTTTGACCCCATCACATTCCGATCAGCTAGGTTCAAAAAGATGATGATAGGCTGGTCATTCACAGACTCAGAGGGCAACGCAATACCCTGCAACGAGGAGAAGATAGGCAGCCTTTCCGAAGACGCTGCCATATTCCTTACCTCTCTCGTCTCGGAGAGGTGAGTCTGCCTTGTGCTAGAAAATAGACAGAGAGGCGGACTCTGTCTTGGCTGATATTGTAGACAAAATCACAGGCTTATCTGGCGCTGTAGCCAATATGGGCGTGGCGGCGAATAATGCCATTGAGAGCATGGGAGGCCTTGGGCTTTCCATGTCAAATTTACTAGAGTTCGGTAACAAGATAAATGTTAGCCTTGTGGCTGCTGAGCGCAGTCTTTCCCTGTATGGCAAGACTGCCGACGGAATTGCAGCGAGTACTGCCAATCTTTCTCGTCAATTCTCTCTTCCATACGAAGATATGTTGACATTGCAGCAGGATCTTGCCATGAAGATGCCTGTGGCAATCACCGGGCAGGAAAAGATGGCTGCTGTGGTGCAGTTTGCTGGTGATCGTTTTGGCATGACTTCAGAGGCCATAAAGGCGTATGCTGGCAGGCTTGAGGGGTTGAGCCAGAAGGCTTACGCAGCATATGAAGATCAGCTGTTGATGATTGATGCCGCTGAAAAGCTGAGGGCTGCTCAGCTTGCTGGTTCTGCCGATGTTGGTAAATTGAGTGATTCGCTCATGAGGCAATCTCAAGTCACAAAGGCAAATGCCGAAATGATGTATGCGATGGGAAAGATCAGCAGAGATGAGCTTGCCACCATAATGAGAACCACTGAAGGATTGAGCGAGCAGTCCAAGCAGCGTCTTGTTCTTGCTGAGGTTTCAACAGTCGCCAGCAATGTTCTTGCGAATGAGAGCAAGATCATGTATGCCATGATAGGAAACATCCCAGAGGTTCAAGAAGCAGTAAAGGGTCTCACCCTGACCCCCGCTACGGCCACTGCCGAGATGATGAAAAAGGTGACAGATAGTGACTATAAGGATGTTGGAGACCTGGGTGCCGACACGGAAGATGCAACCACATTCAGAAAGGAATTGAGCTCAGACACGATTGCCTCTTTTGAACAATTATTTGCCAAGGGTATGAATCTCGAACAGGCGAAGGCCGAAATGATGAAGGCTGCATCGGAAGGCGGGGCAGAGGCTGAGGCTATTTTGGAATTTATGCTTAAGCAAACAGAGGTTGCCGAAGCACTCAAGAACATGGAAAGTGGCAGGGAAAAGTCGGCAAAAGCTCAAGAAAAAATGGAGAATGCCATCGCCCAAGCGATGAAAGATGGTAATACAGCCAATTTGGCTGGTAAGGTTATTGATTCGTTGCGGGTTCAGACTATGGACCGCCTGAGGGTTGCACAGACCCAACTTACGGAGCAGGCAAAAGTGCATGGCAGTGTTGTTGCTGCAATAAATGAAGCATACACTTTGCAGGCAGAACTGCTCGGAAAAATTGCTGGAACAGGTGCAGACATAGGAGATCAGTCCGCCAATGATTCTGCGTTTGTTTTGCAGATGAAAGAAAGCATGGATAGGGAGTTGAAGAGCAAGCAGGCGATCTTGGAAATAGAAACAACAAGACTAAACTTGATACAGAGGGGGCAATCTCAAGTATCGGCAGATCCTCAAGATCGAGAAAAAGCCGCACAAGAACTTTTGTCCGGATTTGAAGCACAGGCCATTGAAGCCGAAAAGCTGATTGAAGCTGAAAGAAATGAAGATAAGAAAGCCGAATTGCGGGCGCAGCTAGACAATGCCACGAAGGATGCGAAGGCGACTGCAGATGCCATCAGGAGTGGTAATTATGATCAAGTTGAGACAATGGCTGAGGAGGCGCGTGAAAAACAAATTAGCGCATCTAATGATGTCACTAAGACTATGACGGGCAACAACACGAAGATTTTGGAGGCTAGCACTGCTAGGTTCAAGGCTGAATCTGACATGAGGCAGTCAGAAATTTCTCAGATTGAGGCTCAACTATCCATGATAGACAGTGTGGCGAGTGGAATTGGAGCCAGTGCTGAGATGCGTGCCGCTGCCGTTCAGAAGATGGGCGAGCAGGTCTCAACTATTGAAAATGAAATGGCAGAACTCACTCGGCGGCAGCAAGATTTTGTCAACAAAGCCGCAGAGGCTGAACAGAGGCTTGCCGAGGCTCAAGCCAAGGGCGATCAGGATAAAATAAAGGAGGCAGATAAAGAGGTCATGGGCAACAAGGCAGCAGCTGCTGATGCTCAAAAGAAGCTTAATGAAGCTGACACCAGGCGTCTCGGTCTGATCAAGCAGCAACTTGATATGACCAAGCAGATCAGGGAGGGTTATCTAGATGCCCTGAGCTCCATGATGGAAGGGGCTGGAGTATTCGCGGAAATTGTTGTTGACCAAGAGAAAAACCTAGGAACTCTTCTCAGGACTGCAAAAGACATGCCCACCAGTCTGCGAACAGGCGCAGCCGACGGACGAGGGGCAGAGATGTCCACTTTTGGAGTGGGTGGCATACAGGCTGGTGAATGGTCTCAGGATATGGCTAATTACACCAATGAGTTGGTTAGCAGTCAAATACCTGAAATTACTGATTATCTCAAACAGATAGCTAGCAGGGCAACTGGCGATGTTGCAAGCCTAAATGCAGACAGATTGGGAGCCGCCATGGATCCGTCTGCAGCAGCCGGGGGTGCTGCTGGGTCTGTGGGAGGCGCATCTCCTGTGGCAACTCCTGCTGCTGCAGCAACATCGTCTGCGGCTGGTACATCTGCATCTACTGGCCAGCTTCGTCTTGATGATAGTGTTGTTGCCAGCATATCTAGCCAAGTTGCCGCCATGGCCAAGGAACAGGTCGTTCCAGCCATAATTGACGGATTTGCCATGGCCATGAAGGCTGCGGTGGGTGCATGAGTGCAATAGGCCTGGGCGGCTTGCCGTCTGGCATACTTGCTCTTGACAACTCTCAAGTTTTGGCCAAGGGCAGCATCCCCACGGTGGCCACGCCTCCGCCAAAGCCTTCAGAAATACCAGTATTCACCCCATTCATAGGTATGTCTGCAGTTGCATCGACAAAGGTTGTTTCGGCATCCGGGTCAGAGCGCACATTCGATGGTTTTAAAATAGAATTGCAGACGAGTGAAGAAGATCTCACAGATTCTATGATCAGTGAGGGCATAGATTCTCGTGTAATCAAAATGTACTTTGAATATGGATGGTATTACTACAGGAATGGAGTTCCAGATCTTCTTCAAGGCACTTTGCGTAGGGTTGGTCTTTCAGTCAGAATCATGAAAGAAGAGCCAACTGAAGCAGAGGCTGGCTCACAATTTTCAACAAGCAAAGCAGTTCAGAGAGGTCAGACTGTATTTTTTTACATTGTTCCAATATATGGCGGGCCGTCTGATGACTTGACGATTAATTCTCTATTTGGTCCTGTATTTGATGTTCCTTATTTTGTTGGCGCTCGTATCAGAATGTTGCCGTCCAACACCATACAGATACAGATACAGTCTATAGTAAATCTTCAGTTGCAGGCGGCAAACCTTTTTGAGCCACTCGCTTCAGTAGGTTTTGATGTTCAGAGTGCCCTTGGCGCGCTAGGGGTGGCTGCCGGAGCCAACCAACTGAATTTTAAGTTGTTTTCCTACAAATACGGCTATTTTATACACAATGGTGGAACTCAGGTCAACAAGCAAATTGGCATCAATAGTATTTTTGACTTTGTTTCATCGGGAGATGAAATAACCCGTGGTGCGATGATACGCAGAGGACAAGAGGAGTTCTCAGACGGAGGGGCAAATTGGCCCATGTTCGCAAGCGGACAAGGCAAAGCCATGATCATAAAGATCCCAGATGGCTATGCTTCTGTCTTGTGTGTGACATGGAAGCCAGTAAACTTTGGAGCTTCAATTCAATATATTGGCAAGGGGATAGTCGAGGGCACTGCTTCTCAAGATCCGAGGAATGGAGTTCCATCTTCAGTCGTGGAGGAGGCCATTCCTCTGAATTTTGCATACATCTCTGGCATCAAATTGAAAAGATACATCATGGCTGGCGGCCAAAGCATGAGCAATGTGCAACTGACAAGCACAATCACATCAGAGGGTGGATCCGATGCTGGTCATACACCTCTTTTTACAGTTAACGAGGATGTAGATCCCACCAAGCGCTATCTTGTTGTGTTTTTTCCTGCAGTCACGGCATCGATGGGCTCAAGCGGAGGAGGAGAGTCAGGTGACGATGAAACCACTTTCATATCAACTGACAAGTACTACAATTCAGTGTACATAACATATCAATCTGCGGAAAAGGTTCTTGCAAGGAGGGTTCATCTAGACAGAACCATGATACAGCAAGGGACATCTATATTGACAGGGTTTAACCTGACAGTATTCCCTCCTAAAAGTGGGGTGTATCATTTTGCTCCGTGTAGAACTATTGTTCGCGAGGTGGACGCTTTTGGGGAGTTGTGTACATGGAGATCTTTAGGGACGGATCTTTCTTCCACATATCAGGGCAGATTGCCAACCTTGTCGTCTGCTGGAACTGAAGGAAGATCTTTTTCTTATCTTGGTTATCTCAAATGTATTGAGTTGGGATCAAGCTCATATGACTCTTATCTTGCATCAGATGAAAACTTCGACGAGATTTGCACCAGGGTAAGACAATCGATAAACATCGATACCGGTCGTCCTGGCTTTGGAAACCCGCTTGATCCTCCTGGTGGCTCAGCTGATTCGGCAGACTTTGTGGAAACTATTGTGGGATCTCCAATAAGCGTGGAATGGCCACGCATATCAAGAATACTGACAAGGTTGCCAACGTTCAGAAGATTTGACTTTCCAAGAGGTTTCTTCTTTGGAGATGGGCTAGGATTACATTTCATGTCTCCGTTGGGGGAGCCAACTCTCCTGTTCTCTCCCTCAGCACTTAACCCTGATTGGTTCGGTGAAAATCTTGCAGACATTCCTCCATTCTCTATAGATCAGATGGCAGAAGGAGACATGTATTTTGACATATCGGAAGCCTGCAACAGTTGCCTTCCCGACGACCTCAAGATTCCGTATCATAAAAATCTTGCACTAGCAATACAGAAGTCATCAAAATACGAATCAAATGGCATAGGCGGCGGCATTGGGGTGCCTAGACTTGATTTTTTTCAACCTTACTCCAGCACGCAAATAAGAGTTGGAAGCATCCCGCCATATGGAGATGTTGGCTTTCCGGATTTGTCTCTGGCAGAGTTCGACACTCGGACGACCATGACCATTCCCACAGTGTCTAATGGAGCCGCTGCGGTCGATCCGACAACTGGTTCTGCATCCATAAACTCCCTGCGAACTGCAGGGCGTGTGACCAACATCAATCTTTCTAGAACCGGCCGAATAAGCATAGAGAATATCGGCCCACAAGAACAACTTGGTAGGGTTTTTGTTTTGACAGAGGGAACGTTTGAGGGCATGCGTTCTGCGATGGATCGTCAGAACAGGAGCGGCGTTTTGACGGTGAGGGACGATCAGAACTTTGCGCTCATGCCGATTGACTCCATGCAAACTCAAAGGGTTGCTTCTGCATGTTCATTTATATATGAACGTATTGATGATGACTCTCTCATATGGCGAGATAAAAAAATCACCAACCTTGCCAACCCAATAAGATCGAAAGCTGCTTTTGGTCCTCCTTTTGACATAGTGCCAACCGTTTATCCTGGTTTCAAGGCAGTTGTCAATCAAGTTGATGCATTCCGTGAGCAGCCGAGCAATATCCCAAAGTTTGTTGAAGATGATTATGCCATATCATTTTCAGTCAATGGAGATGGGGCATCAGCATCAATTCCTTCCAAAGGAGATCACTATATAGCCGGAGTTGATGTGTATATAAAAAATCAATCTAAAGAACAACTTGAGAACATGTTCCTCTCTGCATGCATAGATGATTCATTTTTGTCATCTTCAGGTTCTTTCTATCCGCCAATCGGCAGCAAGATGATGCTTTGGTATAAGGTGGACGATTTGGGCACGGTAAAAATTCGTGGTCCGCATTACGGATCATCTATGAATTTGATCATATCTTCTTTGTCTCCCATTTCTGGATCAATCTCTGCAAATGCGAGGGTGAGATGGATAGAAAAGTCTAAGGCCGACATTTGGTACCCTGAAATGGCGAGTGCATCCCCATTCATAGACTCATATGGCTGTTCTGGTATGTATTTTGCATCGCAGGACGACACCTTGGGTTTGAGTTGCTACATGTCTTGTGATGGCGATTTGCGCTGGAATCTGATGACACATGTGATGCAGGGCTTTAGTGGCGAGGCGTGCAGCGACATTATAGCAAAATCAGATCATCATTCATCCTGCACATACTGCATGTTTAAAAAAGACGGCATGCTACTGTGTAAGAGGATAGATGACTCTGACATGAGCACTGATTTATGCCGATTGCCGAAGTCGATGCCTAAAAACAAGTTTAGGGTTGGATCAGCAGATGGCTTGAGAGATTTCGTTTACTCAATTTCAGAAGAGCCATACAAGAATAATGGATTTTCTCAGAATCAAGCTGATGTTAAGATAAATCTTGGAATGATGAAAGTTAGACTCGCACCTTGCCATGTGGTTTATGCTGATTTTGCAAATAACGAAGAATACAAGGAAGAGGCAGCCAATTTTAGAATCTTGACAAGCAGGCAGTTCACAAGTTCTTCTGGCATCTCGTCGAGCGAATTGTCAAAAAAGACTTTCTATCCAAGAATATCCACATCATTCGGAGAAAGCCCCAAGCTGTGTGTTGGCACATCGGGTAGATTTGATTTTGATCCTATTGGGCCATACGCATTTGATGTGATGCCGAACGGAAGTTTGTTCTGCATGATGATAAACGAGGGTTCAGCTTATGCATTCATAAGTTCTGATGGCGGCAAGGCATGGTATCCAGCTTTCAGACAATATGCATTTCCAATCAGACCAATAAAGTACAAAATCGATGACGCAGATAGTGTTTACAATTTTGATAGTGTTTCCGTATCTTTGGGAGATGCACTGCCCATAGACAATCTGACGATGTGCGTGGACAAATTTGGAGACTTCGTTTTGATAATCTATAATGTGGCAGGATGTATATTCGGTCAGCGTGTGCCTTGTGTTTCCATAATGAACAGATCTGCTGAGGCATCAAAAATATTCACAACTGCTTGGTTGTCAGCAGAAGAAAATGCATTCATGAGACCATTTTACATTTTAGGACCTTTGCCATCTGAAATATCAGAAGAACTCCTTACGGAGAGGTCATTTGTAAGATTGGACAAAACATATTTGGGAGAGCCAAGCAAACTTCAACAAAATCTAGGTGTTGACTTGGGTGGATCTATGCCAACAATCGTTCCTCTTCAAAATGGCATGTTTAGGCTCTACTATACTGCCACAGAGTCTGTGCGTGCTGGATTCCTAATTGGAGACAGGCTGATCCTCGATGCCCAACTCCCGCAGTAATCTTGGTGAAGACACCGTTCCAACCAGCAACCCTTATGGGGGTGGCGTGGATGATCAGGCATCTAATGGCTCCATTGGCGTATTGGGAACTGTCAGAATGCAGGTTATGCTTTTTGAGGCGGGCAGATGCCCATTTTCAAAGCGTGTCAGGCAGGTGCACGAATTCCTGTTTACCAAGAACAACCTTCAGTTCTTGAATGCGAGCAAGATAGATGATGTTGAAGCCATAGACATGGGCTCATCTGTTGGCATCACATTGAAGCGAGCTCAATATGGTCGCTTGCCCACCTGCTTTGCTGATCAGGTTTTTGTCTCTTCATCGGGTGGAGCATCTCTTTTTGATACAGCCACTTCTCAAGTATTGTCTGATAGCCCACTAGAGTTCACTTCAGATCCTAATCAAACATCTCTGAGCATAGATGTTGAGGGCATTAATGAAATAGCTGCAAGCGTAAGGTCGGAAAATGAAAGTCTTTTCATACACCAGTTGTTCAGGCATGTTCCTGGATTGTTCACTGATCTGATTGACAGAGAAAGTATAGAACAATTGGATATGTCATCTGGTCAGCAAGAAGCAAACGCGAGATCTCCCTTGGAAGACTTGATGCCTGTGAGCAGAACGAGGAGTATAGCCGAGCCCAAAAAGAAGGGTCGAAAGCGTATGCCCGGCGAAGAGGTTGATGTCAGTGCAGATCAGCAACTTGGCCCTGAATTGCCATATGTGCAGTTAGACACAAGTTTTGTAGGTAATTTATTCGAGAAACTAGGCGAAGACATAAGAAACTCTCAACTTTTTCAGGGCGGTCGTGTGCAGGCAATTGGAGAGCCTCCACGAAGTACAGCGTCTGGCCAAAACTCATATACGAACTTGAACCCTGGTATGCATGTGAGTTACGAAAAGGTTACTGACCTTTTCGCTGGTCTAGATTTTTCTCTCAGGTTTCACAACACGACTGGACAGTTTCCTAAGGTCAGCGTGGATAAGGTAAATTCTGTTGCTGGTGGAGATGGCGAAAAAGTGGCTACAGCCGCTTTTTTGATGAGAGATGACTACTGCTACCTTGACCCCCTTTATATTGACTATGATGACACAGATGGAGATACCACATATAGCGCATCTTCGTCTCCTAGTGTTGTTTCTGACAACACGATATCTGATGCTGCTACAGTTGAGAGGAATTTCGGAGTGGCTCGTCCTGTCTATAGGGCTGCCGAGACATCTGAAGATGGAGAGTCAGTTTCTGCTGCAGGTTTTGTCATACCGATTGATGCAGAAAAAAACTACCTTGCTGAACAGCCATACATCATTATTGAAGCAGATGGTGGCGAGGAAAACAGATTTTTTATATGCATCACTCATGAATCCAAGGTGTCTGTATATGAGGTGACTAGAGATCCTGAATGGGTTTCTGCTCTGACTGGAGACAGTGCTCAGCAGACGACGGTTTTACGGGGAGGAAGGGATCATTCTCGATTGCTTGCGACTATGAACAAGAGCGGTGCGTCTCTTCTCAAAATGGATGCATTTGAGATAAGTGTGCAGCATTATTTTGGTCGCCTACAGATATCAATCGATGGCAGTGACCCTCTAGTGATCGAAAGAAATAGATGGCCAGACACTATACGAGCATTAGCAACAAATCAAATTTTGACAGAGAGTCAACTTCAGGCTTTGGATGCAGAAAACAAGTCTGGAAGCAATCAGTATTTTTCTCCCATCAAATTATCTGGCAAACTTAGGGTTCATATGGGAAATTACCGTGGTGCATTCAATTTTAGCCCATTGCAATATGCTCCTTCGGTAAGTGTAACCACGCAGTTTCCCGTTACTGCTCTTGACATAGCCAATCCTCCACGCGAAACACCTAGTGAGCAGTCTTCTTCAGTAGCTCTGCTGACTCCTGAATATGACAAGTCTGCCATGAGTGTACTGCTGAGGGCCAAGGGCTCTAGAGACGCCACAAAAAATGCTGAAGATATTGAGAATGGTACTGCTGTGGGATTCGCTGGAGAGGAACCCGCTTATTGGTTTCAGTCCTGTCTAGAAATAGAAGAGGTTATAGGTGGTGCTCCCAAAAAGTTTTCTTCTGACAAGTTTTCTCTAGATGTCCGCAAGACCATTCCCGGAGACACCTATGGAGCAGCATCCTCTGACGCATCTTCATACGCAGGTTTTAAGGTTTCTAGTCCATCTGCCATAAGGGTTGGCTATAAAGATTCTGCAAATCCAAATAATCCAACTTCAATAAACATCACGCCGTCAATAACATTGAAGGCTGGATCTTTGGCATTGTTCGGTGGTTCCCAGCCATATATTGTAGAAAACTGCTTTAGACCATTGTGTACAAGTTTTACTGTATTCATTAAAGAAGATGAATCAGACAGGTGGACTTCAGAGCCTGTTGATATAACAAACCATGTTATCTCTTTTCAAGAGACCTGGACACGACAGGATCGATATCGCATCAACCACCAAGGAACCATGCAGCTGTATCTCACAAAGGGTGAGGCTCAAGGCAACTTCGAAACGATAAAGCCAGTTTCTGTCACTGGTCAACAGTATCCTGTTGATAGCGGCGTTGGAGGACAGGACACAAACAGCAGCCAAGCAGACAAGAGTGATTACTTGGCTTCTTTGCAAGATCGCTATTTCTACATCACTGTTTATGCGTGGCGTGACGGAGCTGGATATTTTGATGGATCTATGTACACAACTCCCGCATCTGGAGCAGGTAAAAAATCAAGAAAAGCTCTTTTTACAGGCATATGTAATGATGTCAGTTTTCAAACTGAGCCAACCAAAATTATCATGACATGCAATTTGCGAGATTACTTCATGGTGCTTGAGCATATGCGATGGCTGAATGCTCCGTACTATGATGCCATGAGAGATTACAACGCAGTTTTAGATGTCATATGTCAAGCAGGATTCAAACTTGGTGGAGGCAATTCATCATCTGAAAACGGTAACTCCAGTGCGACTGGTGTTGCTGCCGCTGGATCTGGGGCATCTCTTACAAATCCAGGAAGGCTAATAAAAGAATTGGCGTCAATTAAGCCACAAAGTGATTATTTGGTTGTGCAGTTTGGAGATGAGCAAGTCATATGGAACGATAATGTTCTTCCAGGCAAGTATGCAACCCTAAATTCTCCAATGTTCAAACCCAAGGTCTCTGATGCCTACATAGGAATCTTGGAGAATATCGCAAAGATGATGGGCAAAACTATGTTTTTTGATGCCAACGGTGTATTTCATTTTGATATACCTGTTGATGAGGCTGAGATGCAGCAGATTGACAGATCTACTCAGCAGACTCAGGGCTTTCCACAGGTAAAACCCGTGGACTATTTCAGTTGGTCTCCTAACGACCCCAAATTGAGACTTGGAGAGGCGGGAGGTTCAAATACACCTGCTCAGGCATCTGCAGAAATTCCATCAGACATTCCTGGGGCAAATGGTGGATCGCCTGATAGTTTTAATGCTCTGATCGCTGGATCAAATGCCTACAAATGGTGGAATGTTGTAAGTGGTAGCAGTTATTCTTTCAAGCGATTGACCAAGGATGTTGTGAACGAGATACGCCTAATATCATCCACTCCAAATATGTCTAAGATGATTGCTGGTCATCTTAACAAAAGTTCGATAGTTGATCCAGCCAGCCCAAGTTTCATAGGCTATAAGAAGATGTTCTTCCAAGCTCAGGCTGTTTTTGGTTCTAAAGACACCTTGGAAGGCCAGCTGTCAAGATACTCAAAGATGTTCAATGCTCCAGTTGAGATAACATTTACTGTTCCAGGGAGAACTGGTTTGCGTCCTATGCAGATTATAGAATTTAATGGTTTCGGTTCTGCTGGGCCAATAAAACTGTTAGTTGGTGAGGTTCAAAATACATTTACTGCTGCCGACAACAAGTGGGAGACAAATGTCACAGGCTTGTATTTCATACCTGGCGAGACAGTCAAGTTGAATGGTGCTGCCCTATGGCAGGTTAATGGTGACGGCTCTGTCACTGACAGAACGGGCAACCAGGTTGGCGGAACGACAGCATAAAAATGTTGTAGGTTATAGTCTCAAAAAAGTGAAACAATTGAGGAGGCAATCATGAATGAAAAAATCCATGACGCAGGCAGATCTATGCTGCAAGCAATACGTGCTGTTGTTTTAGAAGAAATAGGAAAAACTCAAGGAAATGATGCTGCTGAAAGAGAATTGGAGGGCACTCTGGGGACAAGTCTGACCCCATTGTCCTCCATAAATTCAGCAGGTGAAGCAAGGATCGGAGTGAGAAACGGCACCGTTTCGAGGTAAAAGTGGCAGGCAGGACTCCATATTACGGTCTAGGATATTTTGACTTCCGCGACAGACTAGATGCGGCTGTCAGTGTACGTTTGGAGCAGGAGAGATTCCTAACCATTGATAGGCAGATATTTGGCATGTATTCCCTTTTCGGGAATGGCGTGGTTTCAGGAATGTCGGTTACCACAGCCATAGGATCTCAGAGTGGTACGAGTGTGTATGTGTCTCCTGGCGTGGCTTTTGTCCAAGGTAGAGCCGTATACATAGACAGTCCTGCCCAACTTTCTGGACTGCCTTCAGGCGACGCCGTTTATGTTTTTCTGCGGGTGGTTCCTGGCTTTGGTCCAAGTAATGGATCAATATTTTGGTCTCCAATATACAACCTTCCGAATGCCATCAGGCTTGCCAAGGTCACATCTGGGGCGGGGGTTGTCAACCAGATTGACAATTCAGTCAAGCAGCAAATATCATTTCGGTCTCTCGTACTTTCTGAGATAGCCAAGCATAAGCATCGTGGTTCTCCTTCAAGGATCGATCTTCTCAGGGAAGTTAAGAATTTTCTTCCAGGAGCCAGAGTGGGAGATTTGGATGCCGAGCAGATAGCATCTGGTCAGTTGGCCTATGAGCGCATGCCAAGGATGAAACACTCTGAGTTGCAGAATGCAGGAACTCTCAGTCATGCTGGATTGGAATCCTTGGCGAGGTCTCTGCAAACATCAGATAGGGTTTTGCTTGGTGAGGTCACTGCTGTCAATCAACTTCAGCAGAACATTGCTTTCAGAAAATCTCACCCCAACCATGCCGACCACCATATCAACACGATAACTTATGTGCCTGGCACAGCCACTGACAGTATTGTGGATTTTGGAGCCACAACTGCAGCTTACTCCCCTGGTAGCGGATGTATAGCGGGTAAAAAACAGACCGCAGGCACCATAAACACCATCACTTTTGACACCGAAGATGAATTGAAGTCTCACTACGCCCACCAAAACATATTGGTGCTACCTGGGGAGAATACAGGCATCACCCTCACTTCAACGATATCTGAAGAGACTGTTTTGTTCGCTGAAAGTTTTGAAAATGGAGCTGATTCTGGAGTTCCTGGTTTTTCTTTTACAGTTGAGACCACTGGGAGCACTGTGGGCATTAGTGGTGATGTTTCTGTGCAAGCTGATGGAGTCAAATCAGCGAAATTGCGCTCTGGAGTCAAAAGTACAGTCATATTCCGCAAGATAATATCAAGCACCAACAACTGGAGCAATTTTAACAAGTTGTTCATGTATGTTAGGTGTATAGCCGATGTCCACCCCGCAGTTTCTTTTTATCTTGTCAACCAGGGCACCACAACCACCACTACTGCAAAACAAATAATTCTCACTGCGAATGAGGTTACCACCAATCCCATTCCCGCCATGGATAACTTTAAGTTGATTGAATACGATCTCACTCCATTTGAGCGTGGATCAATAACTTCCATGGTATTTGAGATAGAAGACGGATCGGTTGATTTTTCTTTCAACATAGATGATGTGCGGACATCCACCACAACTGCTACTGAGGTGTTTTTTCAGGCAACAGGATTTGCACGCTACAGATATGTGGCGAACTCGCCATTTATTGTTCAGGCAATAGAGTGGAATGCTGGCAATATTCCCGCCACATCTGGGATTGAGCTGAGATATAGATACGGGAATTCAGCCGCAGATGTGAATTCCGCCCTTTTTGAGGGGCCCCTTCCGCCAACTGGAGAGTTGTTGAATGTATCTGCAACCATAGTGGATGTCGAGGTCTCTTTGAGGGCAACAAGTGATCGCTCTGCTGCTCCAGTATTTAAGGATTTCTCCATATTGATGAAAACCACTGGAGATGAATCTGGATTTGTTTTTTCCCGTAGAGATCAATGGGATTCATGTGAATTGAGCAACGCAGAAATTGTTGACCTCGCCTCTGGCCTAGCGGGCGTTCGCATCAAACCGCCCCTAGACATCAACAAGATTTTTTATGCATCAAACGACTCAATACAGCAACTCAAGGAAGATCTTGTCGCAGAGTTTGGATACATGGGTGCTGACTTGCCTATATCTCCTGCTCAGTCTTCAAGACCGTCTAGCGTGTTGTCTGCCAATGGGCTTCCCACGATTGGGTTTGATCAAGTAAGTTCAATATCGAGAACTTCAGATAAGGGCTATGTAGTGTCTGACACATACAATAATAGAGTTCTTCAGATATCTAGAGACGCAAAATTCGTGAGGGGCGTTGGCAACGCAGAGCCTCTGCCAACTGGAGGTCAATTTGTCCCGTTGTGTGCTGTTCTGAATCCTCGCACAAGAATTTTGCAGATGGTTTTCTCTGATGATGTTGCCTTCGAGGCAAGCGCAGATAAGACAAAGTTCACACTTGTAGTTGGTTCAACTTCGGTTAAGGGTAATGCTCTTGATGAGGTGGTCACTGCTGGCAGGCCACCTAATGTGTTTCAGATAAAATTGTCTGCCGACAAAGTGCTTCTGGCCACTCAGGGAAGAGATGCAGGTTTGCAAATTTTCTGCAGATTGGAGCCATCTGTAATTGGTAGAACATCGTATAGCAATTCTAATCTGCTTGCTGCCAATTACACCCTCAACGGTCTCAGGCTGTTTGTGGGTGATTTTACCTACCTAAATTCAGTTTATCATCCTGTATCTGCCGAGGATATGGGAGACCATTGGCTGGTTTGCAACAGCACCATTAATTTTGACAGGATACGTGCTGGCTTGCGTCCAGACTCAGACGAATATTTTCTCAACATAGCGGCTGAAGAGAATGCTCTTGAATTCAGGGTTTCATATAGATTCCCAGATGATAATCCACTAGATCCTAATGGAAACCCATACGTGGTTTCCTTCCTCAATGATCCAACAAAATCTGGTCATATCACTCCTGTTCTTCAGGGCACTCCTGCTTTTTCCGGCACTGTCGCAGTGGTTCAAGATCGTGCTTTTAGTTCCATATTGACCATAACCCCTGGTTCAGGTGGTCAAGCGATGGTTGGAACCACTTACCTTCTAAATTTGCGGGTTCGCATTGAGCAGGAGGTCAATGGTAATCTTGTTCAGACTAATTTTTCTCCGGCTAATATACAGCTGAGGGTGACAGTTGTTGACGAAGAGATCGATGGAGGAGACACTCAGCAGCCCACTGTTCCTACTGTTGTCAAATTGAGAAAGTCAGACTGGGCTGGAGTTTTTGCGTTTGGTGGAGCCACAAGTTTTGCTGTTTCTGATTTTACTCTTGGTAGCGCTATTGTATTCGACGAAGGCAGGCTTCTGCTTTCTGGTGTGGATTTTCAGTCAGGAACAGCACCGCCGATAAACTCTTGGGAGGTTGATGCGTTCGTCGGTCAGGCACTTGCCAAGCACGCGAGTTATAGAGGTAGGGTGGTTGTGGTGAATGAGTCTGACGGAACCAGAGCATTCCAGTACACATGTCCTGATGGTCTGTATGCCTCTGATGTCTCCGTGACTGCTGATGGTCTTTTTCTTGTGGCTGAAAGCGCCATAGGTTCAAGTGCCGGTCGTATTGTTAGGGTGGATCCTTCTGGACAGGTTGTGGGCAACCTTTCCAGTGGAACTCTTGGGGTTATCCATGACGCTCGAGAAACTGGCCCTGGACTGACGATGATCAGCACATGAGATGCTTAAAGTAGAATATGCCTGTTTTGTAAACAACACGGGGTTTGGGCATGCCGCCCTTGGCTATTTGCATGTGCTCAGGTCTTGTGGCCACAGGGTCAGGGTCAGAAGCATGCATCCCATCATAAATCAGTCATGGATGTCGCATGAAGACACGCAAGCATTGCAGCATGACTTTTCCGGAATCGCCCAAGTTGGAATATGGCATTCCATACCACCAAGGTGGAATGGTCTATCTCAGGGTTCGGAGATGACGGTGGGAATATGCACATTTGAATGCGAAAATCCGCCTGCAGATTGGATAAGAACTATCAACTCAAAATGCTCCAACATTTGGTATCCAAGCAAGTTTTGTAAATCAGTATTTGAAAAAGCGGGGGTAGAAAAGTCATCTTCTGTGATATATCACATGGTCGGAGAACCATATTTTCATGCCTCCCCAAAGGGCTATGATGGCGGCGATTTTGTCATACTGTCGGTGGGCGCTTGGAAGACCAGAAAAAATTGGTCTTCACTAATTCTTGGATGCTCTATCGCCATGTCCACTGGTCATCCAGTTCGTCTGGTAATAAAGACAGATAGACCGCATGCCGCCCGTGCGGAAGTGGTCAGGATCGTGCCTGAATCGCTCAGGAAGCACTTCATGATTGTTGAGGGGGAGTTGACGGAGAAAAGCATGGCAGGACTGTATTCGTCTTGCCACGCCTTCCTGTGTGCGTCAAGGGGTGAGGGATTCTGCCTGCCTGTTGCTCAGGCCATGGCAGCTGGGGTGCCCATCCTGAGCACCCAGTCAGGTGGAATTTCGGACTTTTTTGACGATTCTTGCGGTCTTGTAATAGAGCCATCAGGTTTGGAGCAGGTTTCCATGGATGGATACCCACAATTCTCTTCAAAATATTGGCCGGTGATTACATCGGAGTCTGTGGGGAGGGCAGTTGTTGAAGCTGTTGAAAAATACTATGACATTGCATCCCAAAAGGCAAAAAATGCAAAAAAAAGGGCTGAGGAAATGTTTTCGCTCCCTGCAGTTAGAAAGCAGATGTCGGAGGCTTTGAACTGAGAATGAAACAGCCCAAACTCCATATCACTGATGTGAAATCTTCCCAGGGTGGCAGGGAGGTTCATTTCAATTTGGATCTAGATGGCGCAGTCGGCTGCAAATTCTCCATAGAGGATGCCTCTCGTGGTGGTTCTTTGCCAGTATCAACCGATGGCGGCAAGACATGGCTGCATAAGTCCGCTGCTGAATCTGGGTCTGTTGTTGGAGCCGTTAGGGTTCGTCCGACCAGCGATGATTTTGCCATATTCTGCCATGTGGAAGATGTTTCTGGATCTGAAGCCATATGTGCAGCTCTCGTCAAGAGACCTAAGCCTGGTAAGAGTAAGAATTTCCATGTGCATGCTTCTCCAGAATTTGTGACCCATGGTGACAAATGCAATATCGTTGTGGATGGGCCTCCCTCGTCAGCGTTCAGGATAGGCATAGGAGAAAAGAAGTATGCAGGTCGCACCAACAAGAAAGGTAAATCTGTACTAAAATTCACCGCCAACCAAATTTTCTCACAAGATCAGATGTCGGCACATTCGTTGGTTCGTGTCCCAGTAAACATAGCTGACAATGAAGAAAACTGGTTCTACGGCGGGTCTGATGTGCACTTTGTGCCTTCTGTGTTGAGGACGCTTGCCGCTACAAATGATCCAGCAAGGCCTGGTTGTGTGGTTCTTGACCCAACATCATCTCCAGACCAGGGTCTCAGATTCATATCTCAAGAGGCACCCTGCTCTGATTTGGCGATTGTTGGTCCACTTTATGACCCTTATGGTTCTGAAACAGAGCAAGAACTTACCCATCTAGACTCGCAATACATCAGTGTTGGGGAGGGTTTCAGCAGCAAGTTTGCATCCATATCAGGTGGGTGCAACCTCATTGATCATGTGTCGGTTGCTGCAAAATTCTTCGATCCTAAGTCTCAGTCTAATTCATCTCTTTTCCCTGCCTCTGATTCGGATGATAGGGGCTTGAACGCCTTCAATCATGGTGCTTGGGTCTCATACTGCAAGCCATACATGGAAACATCTTCGCAGGCTGGCGATTGCGATGTCTCGGTGAGGCAGTCCATCCCTGTGACAAGGGTTTTTGTGGCAAGTTCCTCTTCTGCAGCCAAAGTGATGCCGTCGGCAATTGGACGTGGACTGATTGTTAAACCTCCCGCCTTCACGCATTCCGTGCGTCCGAAATCGTCTCCATCTGGAGTTGCCGCTATAGTTATTAGGTTGGGTGATGGTCAGGAGATATCTCTCAGTGCAACATGGTCTTCTTCTGCCCTGCAGTCACTTGCCAATCAGATAAACGAAGATATCGTCTTGAAATCGTCGGGCATTTACGCAGAAATTATTGATGACAGACTAGATGTATTTTCTGAGTCAAAATTCTCACTTCTTGCCGGACAGGTTCTCAGCAGTTTGGGTGGCAACGCCATAACTGTTCAGCAATTCAGTGGAGCTTCAGCCACTTTTAGATGCACCACGATAAAAGATCTGACTGCACATGGCGTTAGCGACATGGGTACGCTCGCATTCTTGAGTGGACCCTTCAGGGGTACCGTATTCTCGTACATCAGGTCTGATACAGACTCGGTTAGGCTTCAGGCATGCCCTGGTATCAACAGACCAGGCGGCCTAGTCATTTCCGATGACATCCCGTGCGTTCATGTTGCGTTCTTGTCTGGCTCAGAAAGTCAATCAGCCTCTGTGTCGGAAATTTCTTTGAATGTGCGTGAGGATAATCTTGGACAGCCTGCATCCTGTGTTTATCCAGCCATATCGTCATCTTGCCGCGTGGTGTGTCAGAGTCAAGTAGATGCCTCAAGTCAATTGTTTATGTACTCTGAACTTCCAACAAGCCAACAGCAGGCCAATAATGGGTCTTGGATGCAGTTGACTTATAGCGGAGACAATAGGCGCCCACGCGTGTTTGATGACAGATATGGAAACATGCATATAGTTTGGGAGAGAGATGTTGGAGATGGCACTTTTGTTGCGTATGCCACCATAGGTCCAGATTCGCCCATATTTTCTTCTAAAGCGCTTGTTGCCGATTTCTGCAGATCATCATCTCCAGATACAAGCCCTATTATTGCTCCAGAAAAACGTGTGTCATCCGTTCTGTCGCTCGAGTCTTCAGAGGGAATTTTGGAGCTGCCGTTCAATTCTTCAAACTTTTTGCGGAATGTGATACCATCTTCTTCTGCATATGTAAAAAGAGAGTTCTTGGGAACCTGTCCATCAAATGTTCAGTTCGATGCCAGTAACCCAAACTCTTTTATGAGCAATGTGCTTGCAGTGGATGGATCCCAAGCAGAATTTGACGGAGTCTTTGCGGGAGATTTGGTCGAGACTGTCATCCTCCATATAGACCCATCTGGCAATACTTCAAATCAGATATACAGTGGCAGCATATCTTTCAATGGAGCCATATTGTCAATAGCTGGGCAGAGGTCTGAGATGTCTGTCACTGACAGCATATTTAGTCCTACAGGTATCATATTCCCAAGCAGAGCAGGTGTGGCAAGTTTTTCAGATGGCGTATTCACACTCTCTGCGGATAAGAGGAGTTTTGATTTCTCCTTAACTCTTGCTCCTGTTGACGACCTTTTCCAGGTGAGGCTGATTGTTGCCGCATCATTGACTCCAATATCAATTAGGACAGGGTGGATAAAGGTTGCAGATGCAGGGGCATCCGTGGCAATGCCAAGATCAGACTCGGTGTGCCTAGATTACAGTCCGCTTCAGTCGAAATGCTGCGCAATTATTCCATACTACACTGATGATTCAGGAAGGCAGTTTGATGGAACACATAAGTCGATAGGATACATGGTTGATGCGGACATTGATATACAGCCATCGTTTTCATTTGATGGCTACATACTGTCTGGCTCTGCAATAGGAATCGATCCAGTCATATCCGATGTTTTTTCTGCTGGCGATGGAGTGCAAATCAGAACTGATTTCTATGGGGCATCTCCTTTCTTCAGGAGCGAGCAAGATAGAATATTTGTAAATACGACATTGGATGATGACACTGACAAACTTTCAGGTTTTAAGATTGGTGATTATATAGCAGCCCATATTATTGCAATCCCGCCAAGTTCTGTCACATCAACATCTTCCATAACATTCACAACCGACATACTAGGTGTTGAAACAGATCGTAGCACCGTTTTGGGCCGTCATGCAGCTCTTTCAAGTAGGTCTTTGAGCACGGCCTCCGCGTTTGCTTCTTCAGTACTCGTCAAGCACGCAGCAAGAAGCATTGTTGTTGATATTGTTGGGGCTTCAGATTGGCAATACGCACTTGTGTACACAAAGATGCCTGGCACAGGCGCATTCTTGAGAAATTCTTCTGAAGATGCAGTGGACGATGAATTTAAGAATTTCTTGAGAGGCTTCAGTGTTCGAGATGATGGTTTGTTTGATTTTGATAGCAACATCATGTCCGCAGGAAAGAGCGCAAGAGAATTTTCAGACTTTATTCCGCTGCTTTCTAGTTTGCGACTGAACGACATACACTACAACCCCAGTGGGGTTGTTCAGATTTCAGGACTGGGATACCTAGAAAGTGGCGGTTCAAGTTCCTTCAATCTTCAGTGTTCTGATCTGGTTGGATCGTATTGGAGAACTCCATCTGGATCGACATTTACAAGACCTGCCGCTGATGGTGTCGACGGGGTGGTTTGTCATTACACTGTTGGCGTGATGCTTGAGACAGTCAGATTCTTTGCAAGGAATACGCAAACCAGGCAAGACTGGTGTAATGAAGTTCAGTCTGCTGGCGGGTCTTGTGATAGATATTATGAGGGGTTGGTAAGAACAGCATATACTGGTCGTGCAAAGGTTGTTGCATATTGTGTGTCTAGCGAATCTTCATCTGGGAATGGCGGCGTTCCATATGCGTTTGAAATTCATGAGTCAAGCCACATCATAGATGTTTCCAAGCAGTTCAGGTTAACTGCTGGATCCATGCTAATAAAAGACCACGAACATGCCATACGCACATCTAGAGCGCACCTTGATCCACTTAGGTTTGAAGGACCAGAGATAGCTGAAGATCTTGTCCCGCTAGCGCACAGAAACATGATTTTCTGCATGGTGAACGGAGACCCGCAAATCTCTCACGATTGGCGTGTGGATGTTTCTGATGGTCGCAGACAATTTGATTTGTGTTTCGGGTCTTTCATATCTTCGATATCTTGGTTCCGCCATCACGACATTGGCTACAGAAATGGTTTGGCAGCAGGCAGATTTGCTGTGAGAATCAGCTCCATAGACATATCGGATAATAGGTTGTCTATGGCGAATGGTTCTCAATTAAGTGCTTTTGACATGAGCATGCCAAGCGGGTTTGTTCAGCAGGCCAATTCTTTTGAACAGGCTCGTAACATAGACTATTTGAACGCGACTTCAGACCCGGGTGACTGGATCAATATGGCGTTCAATTTTTCTGCAGTTGATGACTGGTTGGCGTCACCAACAGGTTTTATGTATTCTGGTTCTGTGTTTGCAAGGCAGGAAAATCAATCGAGAGCAGTAGTTCTTCAGCCTAACGCGTCTTCTGACTTCCAATTTGATCAATCGATTTATGAATCTAGTGATTACAGATATCCATGGATGCACTCTGTGCGCAGAGGCAAAGTTGGCCACGGAGGAATTGGGTCTATAAGCCAAAGCGCAGTGTTTGCTGACTCTACTGAATATTCCATATTTTTGCGCGCCAAGCGGATAGAGCCATATAGGGAGGACGGTTCACTAGTTTGTCCAGCGGACATGGTAAGTCCGTTCTTATTTGTTGGCGGAGATCAGGAAGCCAAAATTATCAGAGTCACGACAAATGATTTTATGGGTGTGTCAGTAAAATTGACTCCTGGTGTCGGCAGTCTGCGTCTTTCTGCTCTCCATCCACTATATCAGAAGCGTGCTGCCAATCTTCAAGTCACAGAGTTGAGTGAAGACAATGGCTGTGCTTATGTAGACTCTCAAGGCAAATTGGCGACTGATTCTTCGGGATCATTGACGAGTTTCTTTTTATCTGCTGTGGGAACCGGCTGTCTTGCCTTGGTTACCAATTCCACTCATAACTCTTATGATGGCACCAATTATATGATGATCATGTTGATGATTTCAGATTCAGGCATATTGAGGGGATTTGTTAATGTGGTGGAGGTTACATCTCCTGATACTGCGCTCCAAACCGCAGTGGTTGAAGCTTTTGAATCAGATCTTGCATCGCTAGGATCTTCGTGGAGAGACATTTCCGTGGGCTCTACTTTTGCCATATGTGTGGATGGCACCGGCAATCTTGTATTCCTTGGAGAGGAACCCCCTGGCGGGCATGGTCTTTCTTCACTGCCTTCTGGTAGATTTGTTGCGGTGAGTTGTGGTAGCAACCGTTGCGTCGCCCTCAGGGAAGACGGGCAACTTGTCAACTGGGGTGCCTCATTGTCATTGCCATCAGGGACATTCTTGGCGCTAGGCTCAGAATTGCATATGCGGTCAGATCACCATGCAGTAAACGCCTATGGCGTTGATGTTGCAGACGCAAAATCTATTGCCACATCCTATCTTTTTGACCCAGCTGAGGATTCCAAAGTTATTGATTCTGAGGGTTTGATAATTCGCGGTGGCACAGCTGAGGAGGATGTTGCAGGTTCGACCGCCATAGTTTGCTTCCAAGGGCCTTTCCGTGTTTACCTTTCAACTCCTGGTTTGTCGAGAAGAGTTTTGAAATATCAGAAGAACGCTCTTGAAACTGCAGAGATAAATGACCTTATTGTGGATACATACAAAGATCCATTCAGAAGCAACATTGCCATAGAGCATGTATCTGTCGTTGCTTCCGAATATGCTAATGACGAATTTACTCTACAGAGTGTTGATGAAATGTATGGATTTGCGCTCCCCACTGTGTGTCAGTTTGGTAGTCCTTTCACCACAGGTGGGCTGTCGGTGTCAAGGATTGGGCAAGGAGAAGGCATTCAGCGGAGTCCAGCAATAGTTGTTGATAAATTGGCAAAATTGCATGTCGCCTATGAAAGTAATGAAACAGGCACATGGCAGATAAATGTATGTTCTATGAGAGACTGGGATGAGGCCATGAAGGTTTCACAGGCCATATCTAGGTCTGATCATGTGTCGAATGTCCCGTCTATTTCCGCTGATGGCGATGGGCGCCTGCTTGTTGCTTGGCAGGAAAGGAACGGTAATCATTCAAGAATAGCAGCATCGGTAAGCAGCAGTAAAGATCCGGACATGTCTGACAGCTGCCTGCTAGACAGGGCGGTTGGTTTCATAAGAACTTTTGATGCTGATCCATATGATCCATATTTGCCCACTAGGTTTTTTAGGTGTGGAGTATTTGCTACGGTTAGACCAACACAGACATCAACATTCAAGTTTGTCGTTAATTTCTACCTTGAGGACGGCTCACAACTTTTATATCAAGCAGCATCAACGCAAAATCCTAATGGCTGGCTTCTGAATGGAAACACTTTGAGCTCTGAAGGCCAGGCGCTCGATGCATCTAATGATTACGAAATTCAGTTTGATGCAATACCGCAAGATATAAAAAATCAGGGCGTAATCAGATGGGAGCTTGAGTTGCAGCCCATGGTTTCTGCAACCTCACAGGAGTCTGTTGGCATCATAAGTCAAAAATCTGGGCCGAATGTGGAGCAGCTAGATTCTTCAGATGCAGCCACATGGCCAAATCTGCGAGAAGTTCTCACCGGGTCGACTCCCACAGTTACAGCTGCAAGCATCAGGCTTGTCGTTGTGCAGGAAAGCGCCGGTTCTGCTCCTATGTCTTTTCCAAGCAGGCAACCTTCAGACTATGTAAGTCTAATCAACGGAGAGATCACATCTAACCTTTCACTGCCATCTGGCGTTACTTCTATCGCAGGGTTTGCATCTAGTTCTCAATACAGATCTTTTGTAATACATATACCTGCACAGGTCATACATTCTGGGAACACGATAGATGTGGAAGAATTTGTTCAGTCGACAATAACATTTTCTGCGCCAATAGTTGCAATAGTCGCCACTCCTTCGGATTTGTCTGCCACTGATGGAATTTTTGGTCTGCCTGGTACGCCATGGGAGTCTGCTGGATCAAGGGCTATAAGATTTGCTGATGGCGAATACATCACTCTCAGCGCAAATCTTCGCACCATAGATTTCAGAGTAAAAAAGAAATCTGAGTCTATGTACACCCAAATAAGGGTTGTAACTGCTACAGGTCAAGCTCAGTCTATAGAAAAGAATGGCTACATATTCTGTCCGTTTGCCACGCAGCAAAGATGTTCTGTTCCAGCCTCTTACACAAATAGGTCTTCTCAAAACAAATTGGTTCATTTCAGGGCAACAATATTCACTGATGCTGAAAAGCAAAATCCAATCGCCGTGTATGATTCTTTAAATTATCCTACCTATTGGGACGCAGGCAGAGGATCGTTTCCCGTTGGTGGCGTCGTGTGCTATCCAGGCAACACCATATCAGCTAGTTTCATACCTAGAGTTTCCCCGTCTTCGAGTGTTCAATCTGCTTTTGCTGACATGTCTTCAGCTTCTTCAACGGTTGGCTCAACAAGCGTTTCCGAATTGCAGAGACTTTCTATATTGCCTCACACTAGGTACTATGTATCTGTTGAAGCCGAAATCGGAGGAGTCACTGAACAACTTAATTTGGGTGATGCTGAGATAATGTGCGATCCGTCTTCTTATTTGTCGAGATCTATCAGTTGGTCAGGAGTTGACGGAAGAATATCATACCTGTCTTCCGTGCAATCTGATGCAAAAAACCCGAGTGTCGCTGGTTCTGATTTTGGCTTGTTCTATATATCTTGGCAGGATGGAAGGGCAGGAAGTTCATATAGTGTAGATGACCCTTCGGGTTTCCGTTCGGAGTGCAGATTTGCGACCTACGATTCGTCTTCTGGAAGGTGGTCTTCTGTTGACGGTGAGGGTGGTTCTAGGCCTTTGTATGATTCTTGACAGCCATGCCAACGCCAATTAGACCAGAATCTTTTTCTCTTGGATCAGTCTCCGACTGGACTGGAGGCTTGACATCGTTCGTTATGAATGGCTCTGGTCTTGATTGTGTGATTGCCTCTTCTGCATGTAAGCCAGTTCCAGTGGCGCCTGAATCTCAGTCTTCCTTCAGTCAGTGTAGAATGACAGATGTTCTCAACTCTTCATTAGCTCCAAGTTCTGATTCTGAATTTTTAAAGATGCGTGTTTCTAAGGAATATATTTCAAGACTCATAGACACGAGTGGTGAAGACGGCTTCGTGGCAGAGGTTGAAGATTGCATGGTAATGCTCAACATCATAGGAGCTCCTGGCACATATGCGGTAAGGCTTAAAAATGAGAATGATGTTGCGTTCTCTGACTGGATAGCTGTTGGTCAAAAAGCCGCCATAACAAACAACAATCTTGCTTCTGCATTCAGACCTATTTTTGTCGCCAAGGATGAATTTTTGGTTCCTTGGGTGCTCAGCCCATCATCTGGTGAAAAGCAGGTTTTTGCAGAAGTTTTGACCTTTTTTGGGCGAAGTGAAACCATGACTCTCAATGTGTTAGCAAACTATAGGCCACCTTTATACTCAGCAAGCATCAAAGTAAAGATCTCTGGCGGCGGAGGTAATGCTGAAACATCAGAAATAGATCCGCCTAGGTTCAATGGTTACCCCGTTATCTCTTCACAAGTCCTTATGATGCCGTCGGGTAAGGCAGCTACTCCGGACGACATAGATGCTCTAGAGGTTGGTGAGGAAAAAGAAATAGAAAAGGTGGTGGTTAGATTCAAGTTTTCTCAGCCTGACCGCGTTAAGAGACTTATACAACTTAGCTCTATAGGAGCCTTGGGTTCAGCATCAGATAATGACAAGATTATGGCTCACATGGTAACCCGAGGTGTTAAGAAGTTCTCTTCGATTATGTCTGCTGAAGATGCTGACGCTGGAGTTTACAAAGCAGAATTTGAACCACTGATATCGGATGGAGTTCTTGCTTCTGATGGTATTGCTGCTTTCTATCCTAGTGTTCCAAACGAGTGCGTAAATATATCTCTCACTGGATTTGATCTTGTTGCTGAGGGAATAGATTTTGCTGGTCTTGGAGACAATATAAAGACAGAAGATGAAAGCTCCCTTCCTTCCTACAGGGGATTTTCAGATCCCAAGGATAGAAAGAACGCCTTCGGAGATGCCTCTTACTGGAGGAAAGCATGAGAGTGCCTCGTCCTTCCATTTTGAGACCTGTTGGTGGCAGTGTTATCAATGGCACTAATGTTACCATATCTTGGCTTTCACCGTCTTTAACGGCTTCTCAAATTGCTTCTTATACATTTGAAATATTAACCACCTCAAATCTCGATGTCAAAGATGCACAAAATTCAAAATGGATACTTATTGCTTCAGTTCCTGCAAGCTCCACTTCATTTTCATGGCTGCCACCAAGCCATTTGAATTCTGATGCAGTGCATGTAGGGGTGCGATTGGTATCTTCGAATGGGTTTAGGTCTGAAATATCTTTCAACCGTTCAGCGGTGTCAATTTATGGATTTGAACTTGATCAGATTGAAGTCTTGGAACCAATAGCAGATCAAGAATTGAACGGGCCATTTTTTATCAAACTCAATCTTGGTAGAATGAAATCGACACATAAACATGTGAGATTGTTTGTGAATTTTTCAAGTCAGAGTCTAGGCATATATCAGTTCCCAATATTGGACTCCGCACGGCTTCTGGACAGATATTCTATAGACCTGAGCAGGGTTGGTAATTGCGATGATGGCATCATATCACTATATATGAGAGATTCTGCAAATAGAATGTCTTCTGCAGTCAACATAGAAAAATTGAAAGTCAGAAACACTGGAACTTTTGTATTGGACACAATAGGACCGGATCTGAGCATTGAACTTGCTCAGGGTGCTCTGTATGTAAAATCTGCAGATATTATTGCCAAACTTTATGCATTTGATGAAACCACTTCTGTTTCTTCGTGTAAGTTCAATGTTTTCAGATATGAAAATGGTCAAGTTGTTTTGGATTATGAGGGAGAGCCAAGACAGCCTTTCTTGGACAATGTGATCACATTACCAGAAGGCGATGGGGTCAAGAATGTCACGGTGACAGCCATAGACGTCGGCTGTAATCAGCCGAGAGAAATCATGAGTACCATCAAGACCGTACAGGTCTTGAGTGATGGTCCTGATTTTTTTGAACTTTCTACGCAATCGTCGATAGTTTCTGTAGAGCCATACCAAGCAGGATTCAGACTTTACAAAGTTGCAGATTCGAGGGTATTTTTGGGGTTTGTCCCATCTAGGCCGATTGCAATTTCAGAATTTGAAGGTTTGTATTATGTTTCTTTGCAACATCCCCAAAGCAAGATGCATGTTGCAACGATATCACCAGTTGGAGTGACAGATGTCTTCGTCGGCACCACCCCCAATCAGGTTGCGGTTGAATTGGCTGCCAATTCTGGTGGTGTTTTTGTTTTTGATCAGACAGGGCAGGCTTTCAGAATATCGACAGGCGTTCTGACATCAATTGGATCCATGGGTGGTCCTGTTTCTTCTGTAAGATTGTTGAAATCTGGTAATTTGGCGGTTTCTGTGGGCAATGCCAATAGGCTTGTGATTGTAAATAATACATCAATTGTACAGGTGGTGACCTTATGACATCGTTCGTCAGCATACGTGAAGATGACTCATATGCGGTCTTGCCTGTCAAGTACATGCCTGATGGAAGATCTATTGCGCATATGCCAATGTGCGGCTGGGGCATAGAAGAGTGTGAATATGATATTGGCAGTTGGTACTTAGGTTCTACTGGAAGTCTTTATTCGCATGTTTATGAAATGATGGAGGGTGCGAGCTTAGCAGGCTACGGAAGATTTTTTATGGCTGCGCCTATGGGAACTTATGACGGTAACCCCGCTGCCAACTTGATAGCTGGATGGGATTCATCAGTGCTCCATTCAGGATCAGCATATCAGCCACCCATGGACGGTGGATCGGGTGCACTTATAGCAGCTCTTCGCGATGGCAAGTCTGCATTCGGCTTGCAGGTCATTGTGGGTTTGCGATGGTCGCTGCCTGTCACAGTTTCATCTTCTTCTAGCTCTTCCAGCAGCAGCTCCCCTAACTCTTCTAACTCTTCTTCCAGCAGCAGCTCCCCTAACTCTTCTAACTCTTCTTCCAGCAGCAGCTCTCAGACCAACAGAGTTTTGCAACTGAACACATGGGCGGGTTCTGAGTTTCCAAATCTCTCTGATACTCTAACTGTGAAATGGCTCAGGCAAAATCTGCAGCCGCTTGTTGGGGTGGTTGATTGTGTGGCTATTTATGGCGCATTTTCTCCCACTAGGTCTCTTACATATGGTCAGTGTGTTGAGTTGTCTAACCATCTGATGATAAATTTTGGCATGAGGGTCATTTGGTTGGATCCAGAATTGGGCGTTGACAGTGGGGCAAATCTACCTCAGTGGTTTTTGAACTCTGCGCCAATAATAATGAGATACAAAGAGTCTTCTCCGATGCAGTCTATAATTAGGTCAGATTCATCTTTGGCAGTTGGAAGAGAGATTCATCTGGCCTCAGACAGTTACGACTCTGGGTGGTCTAAGCAGCACGTTGTAAACGATGGAGTTCATACAGAAATGTCTCCCGGAGAGACAGTGAATGTCGGAAAGCCTTTGGAGTTTTCTCATAATGTAGTAATAATATCTAAACTTGCTTGTGATTCTAGAACGGCATCCGGTACCATGTCTTCAAACAATTACTATCTTGCATCCTCTGCAAGATTAAACTCAAAAATTAGACCATGCTTTGCAGTGTCATGCCTAGAAAACCCAAATATTACTGCTGATGTCGCTAGGTCGCGCATACCAGCTTGGTGGTTTTCAGGAAATCCACAAGCATGTGTTGACTCCGCAGCTAGGTCGCTAGTGGCTTCTGAATGGGTTACTGGTCTTTCTCAGGCAGACTTAAAGATTGTTAGTCCATACGGCACAGTTGGGGCAGAGAAAGCCGCTGACATGTTGTTCGATTTGGCGCTCACGCTGTCCCCTCTTGCGGCAGGTTCTGCCGAATCGTTGTTCGAAAACGGGATACATTTGTCTTTAGAGCATTTTGGCTCTCCGCTTCCAGCAGATTATTGTGATACAGTAGACCAAGAACTGCTTGACATATATCCGTTTTTGTTTATGCATCCTGCAGATGCCACATATCAATTTTCAGATCCGTTGTCTTCTGCATCTGTGTTCTCCAAGTTCCCGCTTATGACTCCGTTCACGGCAAATGGGATTCAGCAATCTTCTTTGTGGATAAGAAAATTCTTAAACAGATTTTCAGCAAGGTCAAACAGAAGATCTATTGCTGCCGGTAATTCTCCATTCGTGCCATGGGTAAACCTCATATCTTTTGACCACATATCTCATCCATCTTCTGTGCATGCTGCTTGTGTTGCTGAACTGGGGTCGGACACTTCATGCGCTCCTAGCTCTCCATTTGCGGGCGTCTGGCCAGGTATTGCATCTTCAGGAAGATTTTCAACCGAGCAAATTCCTGGTCTTTCATTTGGAACAATGAAAGCAGAATTTTCTTCATCTGATGTGGTTGTCGATCAAATTTCAAGAAGTGGATCTGTAGTTGGATCGTACTCGGCTTCTGATGTTAGATATGACCAAGATGCAAAAATGTATCCTCAAAATAGGGCATTCAGCTTATGGTATGACCGAACGATGAGAAATGTTGCGCTAGCATCATTGCAGCATGCTGCGCTTGATATCATCAAGCATGTTTATCCCAAGTGTAAATTTGCCATACCTGGAATATCTTGCAGCTATACAGATTCCATACCAAGCCTTGCTTCAGAGTTTGTTGCGGACAGGCAGGGAGTGAAGAGTGTTGCTGATTCTAGATTGATAAATTCTCCTATTTTTTCATACATAAATACTTCTCAATTTGGTTCTGAGTTGATACAAAGCCCATTCGTCCCATCTGTGGGGTGCTACAACTCATACGAGGTCTTTGGGAATAGGCAAATTAAAGACGGTAGCAATAGAACTGATTGGGTAGTCGGTGGCTCCAACAGAGAGGTGTTGGTGGGAGTCGCTTCAGCTAGCATCAAATCTCGTGACTTTGATACTTTGCGAACGAATATGCAAAATTTACACGCTTCATATGTAGGACGATGGATCTCAGGGTCAGGACTTTCAAATACTAAGATTTGCTATATGCCACTCGTCGGATTGCGCCCCAAAGGTGGTTTTGGAGATATGCGTTCTGGCTTCAACTCTTCCAATCAGGCTTTGCCAGATGGTTTTGAATCCACAAAATATCACATATCTGCCAGCAAGTTCAGTCAAATAATTGACATGCATAAGGGTCAAGTATTTTATGATATCGATCAGGTACGAAGTAGGGCAGAGTGGGAAGAGCTTGTCAAGTCTATCGTTGCACGACCACTTGCTGCAGAATCCTCTGAAGAGGCGACTTCTGAAGAATTCTTAAAAATATCTTACACATCCAACAGTAAAAACAATCAGGCCAAATCAGTCAAAATATCATTCAATAACGGCAGTGCTTTGATACAATATATAGATGCTCGTGGTGGCGAAATATCTAGGCTGAGGATAGTCGCAGATAACTTGACAGAATTGTCCAGGCAATTAGCAACTTCGGGCATCGATGTTAAGCTCCCACATGCCTTGAGGACGCAGTCGGTTTCTTCTCTTGGGACATTCGAGACATCTTTGGGCTTGGGCTCATACTATTCAGCACCTGTAAGCAGGGTTGATGCTCCTGAGCCTGCGTCTGTATTTGAAATGACTATATACACGACCTCTCCTGATCCGACGCAAGCGTCAAGACTTTCTACTGGCGGTTATGTTGGAGATCCTCTGCAGGTAGAGATTGGAAAAATAAACCAGGGTTTCGGCTTCTTCCCTAAAAATGCAGCTGATGGTGATGGCATATTCGTAAACAAGGAGATTTCTAATCGAGCCATCCGCGTCTCAGTCACATGCCCTGATCTTTTTGATCAGTTTGTTTATGTTGGTCGAGAATTGCTGCGCGTTAGTGTGTCAAATAACATTATGTCAATACATGAAAGATTCAGGTATTCAGTTCATCGCCAAGGTGAATCAATTTACTTGCTGAACAGTAATATATTGCAGCCCATGCATCAGGATGGGGAATATGCTCTCAGATGTATTGCCATCGTTGACAGGATTTTGGACACAAAGAAGCATGGCGCTACTGTTAATCTGACAGGATTGCCCAGCAAGTCTCATGCTGTTCTAGAATTGCCAAATAGGCAAGGCTTTATGATTAACGTTGGTAAGTCTGATGGTTTTACCCTGTCTGCGATAGACAGATCCTCTGCAATTTCCCCTGGTGATGTGCTTGTTGAATTGAACGAGGAAAAATTTGGCAAGCGTCATATAGTTTCAAGTGCAAGTGCTGATAAGGTTAATTTGACCACGCGGGCCGCTCTTGGTTCTAATCGATTCTGGTGCATGCCTTCACCTTCTAGATTCTCAATGTCCGATGTGATTACAAAAAATATCGGCATCGTAAATCAGGCTGTAGAAGGCTCAGTTTCGTTTGATCTTTCAAATTTTGAAACTGGATTTTGCGCGTATGTTTGGCTAGCAATTAAGAAGTCTGTTGCAGCAGAAAATACAGTATCATTCAGGATTGATCCAAAATGATTCCTCCCACGCAAGAAACATCTTTAGGTTTTGCCCTTTCAGCATCCCCAATCGTTGAAGTCTTTTCTAGACCTGTTTCAGTTTCGTCTTCGCCAACAATTTCTAGCACTGATTTTGGCGCATCTTTTGTCATGATTCCTGGATGCGTTGTGTCCTGCCTCATGCCTCAAGCTGTCAACGAGTATCTAACATTCTGTTTTTGGCTAAGAACCGACACTTTCACACCTCCTATAAATGCAGACGGAGTTCCTAGTGAGGTGCAGGCCGCCCTTTTGTCTTGCTCTGAATCTGCATCTGGAGATATATTTTCTGCAGGGGGGTGGGCATTTTCTAGGATTCAAAGAACAGACGGAATAAGCGATTACCTATTTTCTCAAGTTGAAGGCGGAGTGACGTCATCATTCAGATTTTTGGGTAATGATGCTTTTGTCTGGCAATTTGTGGTCTTGCAGTTGGAAACAGGTTTGGGTGAAAATAAGATGCATGTTTTCGTAGACGGTCAGGAACTAGAAAAAGAAACGCCCGGTATACCAGTGCCTTTCGGTAGCACAAGTAATGTCAGAAATCTAAGAATCAACCGTCAATTCGCCAACTTCATCCCAAGCGTGGTGTCTGTTCCCTCTATGGGTGATTGCATGAGAGACCTTGTTGTGACTACTATGGAGATATGGGATGTAGGTTTTATGTATGACTTGGTTTCTGCTGTTGGCGTTTCGGCTGCGTTCGTGGCGGGAAAAAGTATCCTTCAGGATATACCTGGGGTTCCAGCGTCTTCTGTCGGGGTTGCTGGGGTGACAGAAACTTCTTACGGCACATTTGCGGTGCGTGAAGATGGGAAGTTATTTGGGATTACTGGTTCGCAGTTCGATGCTGTCCGAAATTTGAAATCTGCCAATTTGCCCACAGATATTAAGCCTTTCAAGGTTGTTGAAAACTCAGCCTTCAGCAACTCTCCAACTCAAGGCTTGAAGCTTACAGGTTCCGGAGCCAAATTCTTTGACGGAGGCTGATTCTCCGCATGTTTGTAAAAGGCTGTATCGGGCTGAAACCATATGGCTGAACTAGAAAATGTCCGCATAGACGGTAACCAAATATCGGCAGCACCATCCGATGTGCTGCCAAAGGGATTCTTTATTTCATGGGATTCCGATGCTGGATACCAGGGATATGAAATAAGAATAGGATCTTCAACATCTGGCTGGGGCAGTGACAGTTTTGTTGGAAATATAGTCAACGTGTCTCAGCCAAGTCTGCCCTCTGCGGAGCATGCTTTCAATTTTGCAGGTGGTCTCGTGCGTGCTCAAGTGTTTTTTGGTCAGGTAAAACTTCTGCCTACTGGGTCTTGGTTTAAATTCAGCATACGGATCAAGACGGTTCCTCAGGTTGTTTCTGCGTCTTACTCTGAAAACTCTTTGGGTATAGATACGATACTTTCCATCGAAGTAAATTCTTCGCCACCAGATGCTGGATACAGAATAGAGTGGTACGGTAATGGTGTAAGAATTTTCGCTATAGACGATAGCCCAAATCTGCCGTCTTCTTACCTCAGATTCGGCGATGAGTGGTTCGCTAGAGTTATCCCATTTGACTCTTTAGAGTCCGGGGCTCCAGTGGTGCTGCCGACCCTGAAGGTGGAAGCTGTTTCTTCTTTTTCTTCTGATGTCACCATCCACCCCACCAATCCCACTCTAGACGATATTTTATATGCATCTTACGATGCTTCAACTTTTGCAGATGTCAATGAAAATGCTGTATCTTATATACATAGGTGGTTCGTTAACGGCGAGATGGTTCTTCCGCCTATTGGCGAATCCGACACAGATGGAGGCAGATGGGCGCGGCTTAGGGTCGTACCTGGTGACGAAGTTTTTGTTCAGGTTCAGTCTTTGGTTGCTGGCGCTCAAGGGCGAAGCTCGACATCTGAGTTGGTTGAGATAGGCGCTTCATCGAGATCTTTCAGCCCAGTTCTTGTTGATGGTCGAGCAGCAGACAATACATCCACCAGTTTGTCGCCCACAATAACTTGGCGATATCCTGATGCAGATGATTTAAACATGCGAGTAAAAATAGGAAGTCTGCCTGGTGATGGCTCCTATTGGAACGAGACTGTGCCCGCGTCATCAGGAATCGCAGCTGTTCCTGAGGGCGTTTTGCTGCCCGGTTTGACATACTACGTGACCTTGTCAATTGACGGATCTGAGACAGTTTCGGATGTGATTCGCTTTTCTACCCCAGGAAATCCTTGGTTTTCTAGTGCCTCTAATTCAGATGGCTGGAGGTTGCAGTTCGGGATGTCCTGCGTTAAGAATTCAGATTCTGGCCCAACAGTCTTGTATCCGTATTCTCTAGATGCTGCAGATGATAGTTTGGTAATTTCCTTGGACATATCTCCCTTGGCTTTGCGCTTGAGGAGCGGAAGCAATATTGTATACACTGGCGTTTTTGATATGACCGTAGAAAAACAAGTCGGATTGTCGTGCATCGGTAACACTGTTGCTGTGCATGTTAATTCAGTGCAGGTTTTTAACGGGTCTATATCAGGTCAAGAGATTTTTTCTGCCTCCAAGTATGTTCAGATTTCTCCGCGATCTAGAGATTCCACCTCGTATGACCTGACGATATCAAGTGTTGGTTTCGCCAAAAGTTTTTCTCCAGCACAGGCGATAGGCGCATATCCTCTAGGATCTTTACCCTGCAGTTCTGTGTCGCATATAAGTCAGTCTAGTGGTGGATTTTCTGTTGTTGGATCTGATGGTCCTGCTTCAAGTGACACGGTATATTTTGTGTCTCCATCGGTTTCTCCGAGAGTCTATGACTGCAGTGTGATTGGTCAATCAGGATCGGGAATATCTTCAGTATCTGGTGATTCATACGGTCAGCATGTCATAGTTGCTCATCCTTTTGGGGCCACAGTGATTTCTGGATCTACGGTGGATGAGTGGAGCCTGTCCTGCGATTTTGCCAGTCAGTCATCATTGGAAGCGTTGGGATTCTCTTCTGTGTCTTCGCACGGTACTGCTCCATTTGTGTATCAAGGAGATTCCTTAGGCATAGACACAACTTTCTCCAAAGTGGGGGTGGCGGCGACTAAGACATCCTCTGGTTTGTTAAATGTGGCAAAAATAGATACTAGACTTGGCATAGCAGTTTATGAATTTGCATTATCCTCTGGCGTGCTTAGCGCCCAACTCGCTGATGGCTCGTTGAGTGACACTTTTAAGTCATCTTTTTCCATATCTTTTATTGATTCAGATGTTGCATCAGTAATACAGAAACTGAATCAGGTAAACATCAGCGCAACCACCGATGTCATCCCCTTTTCCCTGTATTACAACACCTCTGTAACATTCGGGTATGAGGGCGTTGATGCATCTTTGATATCTGATTTTAGCCCAACTGAGTCTTCGCCCTTGCTGCTTCAGGTGCAGTCCAATGCTATTTTTGCTGGAGTTGCCCCAATGGAGTCGGCTTCAGGAAGGAAGGCATACATAGAAACCATGCGTGGCAGCACCATCTGGTCGCAATATGCACTTGATGAAGGCGGATACACCATGGAGTTGTCTTTTGCGTATGACAAGATAGAAGAGAGTTTGGCCTCTGACTCTGTCGATGAGGGCGGAATAGGTCTATCTTGGTTTGATGGAAAGACAAAGCACAACATAAATATTGAAACTGAAAAAGTCATTATCGACGGCAACCAAGTCGCGCTTTCTGAAGCGGGTCAGCAGATAGACGTGTTGATATCTAAAAATTCCACGGGTACATCTGCATTCATGAAACTTGGCGGCTCTATCGAGTGGAATGGGCCTTTTGAAGCCACTGGGAGCGCCAGCGACATGGTTTCTGGTACATGTTTTGACCCCAAAATAGCATGTTCTTCTGATGGCGCGAGCATGGTCGCGGTGTGGTGGTCCGACGATGGCGGCAATCAGCCTGTATCGTGGATGTCTTGGTGGTCTAAAAATTTGGGGTGGTCTTTGCCAGTCAGGATGTACGGAGACATGTCGTCTTCTAGGCCAGATATAGTTTGGAGCTCCTCTTTGGGTGCCTATCAGGTGTGCCTGACATCCCTTGATGGATCGTCTGCAGCCATCATGCATTCCGCTATATCTATTTCTGAAAAGTCGCCGAAGATTCAGCCATACAGTCGTGTTGCTCTTGCAAGGTCATCCACTTGTGGTGGTCAGGTGTCCGTAGACGGTGTGGACGCAGTTCATGTTGTGTGGAATGACAATGTTTCAGGGCATGACGAGTTGTATCATGCATATCTTCCAGAGTCTGGCGGGTGGTCTTCTAGAGGCGGCGATGGATATAAGGTTACATCAACTCTTGGAGGGGCTAAGAATCACAAAATTGTATATTCAAGTAACAATCTGTTCGTTGTTTTTGAAAGCCTTGACGGGGTTGGCGGCTCCAAGATAGCCATGGCTCGCTATTTGGTTAGCAGATCAAGATGGGAAAGCAGCGGTGCAGGGTTAGTAGACATACAACTGTCTTCAGCCATGGACTCATTTGCTTCTTCTAGGCCATCCATTGCATCATCGCAAGACGGTAACTGCCATGTGTGCTGGGACGACTTTATAAGAATAGGAACAACACCATCTTCTCACAGATGCATAATGTACAGATCTTTTAACCCGTCATTGACAGCACTCAGCAACATCGTGATAGTTGCTAGAGATGATGGGAGAGATTGTACCCATGCCTCTGTTTCTTGCCCAACAGATCCTGTTCAGGTTGCTTTGGCATACTTGAAAAGATCAGTCTCTGTTTCAGGATTGTCAGGCGTGCGTCTAGAGCAGTTGAGCGATGTTCCAACTCTTCATTTGACTCAGCGCAGCAGCACTCAAATAGGTTCTTTTGGATGGCCTGAGATAGAAGGGCACAAGCCAGTGGTGGCCTCAACGGCACGCATAGTAAGCTCCGTTAGCTTGGCCTCATCAACATTTAAGAATCTCCATTTTGTTTACGGATTCAGCTCCATATCTAGGCAGGACAGGTCTCAAAGAGAATTCTTGAACAATGACACGACTGCATACGGTCGCGTATCGTTGGCAGTATTTTTTGCATCAATTACACAACCGTGCTTAGAACTGGGGTCTGCGTCTGAATCCACAGACGATGTTCACCTGGTCAGGGTCAATGAGCCATACATCAGGTTCGGAGACATGAGTTCATTCAGGTCTGCAAAATTGGCTCTATACAAATTGCGTGTATTTGTTGGCGGTGGATATGCGCCTAGACAAATTACCTTTATTGGATCTGCTGCCCGATCCTTGCCAGCTCAAAACCCATCAGATGTTGACATAGGTGCATCTGGCGATGCTTTTATAGTTTCTGATGGTCATGTTTTCCATTATGATTGGCAATCAGAATCGTTATTTGACATGAGTTCTGAAACTGCGAGAGCAATTACTCATTTGCCTGCACCTGCTGCAGAGGCGCAATCTTGTTATTTTGACAGCGATGGCAACATGCTTGTGCTCACACAAGCTGGTGAGGTTTATGTCTCATATGATCTTTTCCGATTTGTGCCATTCAATTTCGACGCTCCTGTGGTCAAGATTGTAAAATCTGACGGTCTATACATAGCAAAGTCGTCTAAACTCTTCTATATCAAAAACTGGAATAGGTATGTATCTCAGATACCGTCTTCTCAGCCATCTTCAGCAATAGCAGTTGCAGCAGATGATATGGAAGAGATTTGCGATTTCAATGGCGGCGATGTTGCACACTCAAATATTCTCGGCGTTTGCCTGATCGGTCAATTTGGAGTCAGGAGAATCGTGGAGGGGTTGCCAGTCAACGTTGGATCATCTGGATCTTTTGGATCTCAGCGCGTGGTGTCGCTGATAGACGGTCATGATGGAAATGTGTACTGCGCCACTGGTTCTAGAGTTTTCCGCCTTGATGGCTCAAGGTGGACTCCGCTATTGGTGGCTTCATCTTCAGGATCTCGCACCAATCTTGGACAAATATTCAGCATAAGTAAATTGGCTGATAAATTGATGGTTGCCTGTGAATACGGAGTTTTTGAGTCAAGACCATCAGGAAGTTATATGGTGGGATCCATGATAGCCAATTCTTCACTATATCTTGTGCCTCCCTCGAGATCGGTTGACACATCATCATATGAGTTCAGCATGCCAGCTGGTGAGACTATAGAGTCCGACTCTGTGCTTCAGGTGTCCATTAATGGTCGCCTGGTCAATGTTGGTTTTGGAGTGTCTCAAGAAGATGCTGGCCGTCGCGTTGTTAGATTTGCATGCCCCCTTCTCGCTGAAGATAATGTATCTTTAGTTGTGAGAGACGATCTCCAACTTATCAGAAAACTCAATCCAAACCGTGCGGAGGTTGCGTCTGGCTACTCTTCAACGAGAAGATTGAATCATGTGGTTGACGGAGGTTTGGAATTCTATGCCGTGGCAGATGCTGGCGAAAGATCTGTGGTAAAACTGTCTTCTTCTTCTGGCCTGCCATCGGACGAGGTTGTCTTGGACACCGAGCCACCGCAAGGCAAATTGAATTTTGTGAGGCAACTTAGCGCCAACATCGTCAGTTTGTCTGTAGATCCTCTCGGCAGCGGAGATGATCAATTGCCGTATGACGCAACAAGCGGGGTGTCCACCTATGAAGTGAGTAATTTTTCTAATTTCACCACTAACGGAGTTACTCCAGTTGAGCCGCAGCCGTTTACAACGCAGTTCGATCATAGTCTACTCAATTTGAGTGCTCTGAGTGGACTTATTTGGAATGAGACAAGCGGTAAGATAAGTGGATTCGCATCTTTCCGACCAGTGTCTGCTCTTTCAGCAAGAGATTTTGTCTTCACCAGTCTGCCTGCGGCTTGCAGGTCAAAGACTGGCGACAATTTTTCGGCAACACAAACCCTGATTGGAACTGATCCTGTCAATTCTAAAATTGCAGGTGTCATTGTATTCCGCAATGAGCTTCATGTTGCTGTTGTTAAAGGTGGAGCCAATGTGGCCATTTACAAGTCTTCGGATGGAGCTCAATTTTCTCTTGTGTCATCCCTTGACGCCGAAGGGTTTGCAGGCTTCTTCCTAAGTGACTATGACAATTCCCTATATATGCTTACAGACTCTCCAGCAAGAATATATCAGTACACAGGCTCAGGCACCCCATCAGCTAGAGTTAACTTTGTCGCCGACAGAGGATCTGGAATATCAGGCTTTGATAGGTTTGTGGTGGTGGCCACCGGGCAGGACAAACGGATATACCGAGCAGATTTGGGATCTGTCCCCATAGTCGTTGAGAGCCTGCATTACGATTCAGATGCTTTGACAACAGTTGACAGCCTTGGTACCAATATTTATGTCGGTACTGCCTCTTCCGGTCGCATCATGCGGTCAGTTGACGAAGACGAGCCATTCTTGGCATCTTTCAGATCCACTGCTGCTCCAATACCGGCAGTCAAGAAGATTGTCCTTGCGGGGCGAGATAATATTTTCGCGTCCGTAGGTAAACAAATATACAGATATGCCAACGGCTGGGTTGTCATGGGGCAATCTGACGCAAACATAGTTGGCATCGGTCAGTCTACGGACAATCAGGTGGTTTTCTGGACAGAGTCTTCTCTCTATGCTGTCAATGTTTCTGGAGCCGTACGTCGTGTCTACCTCAGGCTTACTGACAAGGCTGGCAACTCTACAGTCTTGGCTTCTGAGCCAGATCAAAACGGAGACGGCATTAATGACAATCTGGTATTTGACATAAGTTCTAATTTGCTCAGATCTTCCGCTCTATCCGGTCAAATAATAGAGTTTGAAGCCGACGGAACAACAACGGCTCTCATTGGATCTGGTGATGCTCCGTTCTTCTCTGCAGATCGGGTCCGTAGTGAATCTGCGGTCATAGAAACCGAGATACTAAACGCAAGCGATGGGCATGTGGCTTGGGGGACAATGTCTTGGGTTTCTGAGACCCCACTTGGCTCTGAAATATGGATATACTTCAGGGTAGGCAGAACTAGAGACCAGTGTGCTTCTGCCGAGTACAGCACGCCAATTCCGTCGGTGGTCGAAGAGTTTGACATGAGCGGCCAAGTGGGTCAGTTCGTACAAGTAAAAATCGTTCTCATGTCCACCAATCCTGCTAGCAACCCCATCATGCAGCAGATATCAATAGAATCGTTTACAAGTTCAACTAGCCAATTCATAACGACCACTTTTATATTGCCCTCGCCTGTAAAACGCGGAATTTTGAGCATGGACAAACTCATTCCTGTATCTGCTATGATCGTTCCATGCTTGGACACTCTTGATCGTGTGTCCATAGCCGACTTCCAAGAACTTCCTGAAAACAGGCTTTTCTCAGTTGATGGATCTCAATATGGCACCAAATTGCGTGTGGGATTCAAGTTCTTGACCCCCGCTGCAGGAATAGAAGACGACTCTTCATCTGGAAGTTCTGGAGATATTTATCGCAACACTGTCCTTTGGAAGATTGATAATTCAGACTCGTCAACAGATGATGTTGTGGATTTTGCTGTGTATTTTTATGACGACGAGGAAAGAACATCTCTTCGTGCATCTGCGAACACCATAGAGTCTCCTCAATATTTCTTGTTCGACGGTCTTCCATTCCCCAACGCAAACGGTGCCACCATACTTGCCGGGCGCGTGGGGTCATTCGCCATGCTCCCATATGCATTCTCTCTTGTTTCGGGCACAACATATCATGTCGATGTTTCCGCAATACGAAATGGCGTGGAAGAAGATCTCCCTGAATTGAGCAGACCATTCGTCAAAGAATCATCTGTATCGATGTATAACATAATTGCTTTTGAGTTTTTGCCTGGTGCTGGTTTTGCTGGCACATATGATTTCAGAATACGCATATATGAAGATGAGGCACTCACCAGCATGATTGGTTCCTATTTCTCACTGGCAAACAGCTCTGGATGGACTGCTGGCGATGCGGATGACCCTTGGTTGCCGACGCAGCCGCCATTCTTCGGAGATCAAGATCCAACAAGAGTTACCTTCACCCCTCCATCTGGCGATCTTGAGGTTAACAAGCGTTATTTCATCACCATAGAATCTTTCAACGGATCTAATTTCAGTCTCAATTTTGTTGGGTTGTCATTTATGAAGATCGTAGAAACAGGTTTTGATTGTGGAAATCAGGTTAATGTGCCAATCCTAAAAGGATTCAGCATGATGTTCGAATTGGAAGACGGATCTTTTGTTAAGTTTAATTCCTTGACGCGATGACTAGACCAACTCCATCACTTCGAATCCCATACTTCGAGAGAGGAGACAGATATTCTGCTGCTGTTGACAAGAGCAGGATGATGATGCTTGATGAGCAGTTGCACGCATTTTCTTCTGCTGTTGGTGATGGCGTTGCATATGGACTAGATGCTAGTGTGATTGATGGATCTGTGTTTATATCTAGCGGTGCGGCTTTCATCAACGGAGTTTTTGCGCAGCTTATGCTTGAGCGCTCTTGTCCATATCCCAATATTGGTGAGGGGGTATTCTTGAAGAAGCAAACCAATATGATTTCTAGGGTTGGTAATTTTTCTTCGAGCCGAAAAGTTGTTGTCAACGATGTATCTACTCCATATCCACCAACTTTTAATGCATATGTATCTGACGATTCTGCTTTCATTTCTTTTGATTGGAGCGGGGCTTCTGTAACAGCGCTATATGCGTATCTGATCATTGATGATATTTATGTTGCACAAATATCTAGGTCCGATGATGTTTTTCAGCACTCAATCAGGGAAGGGTCTTCTATATCTTTGAGGATGCAGGCTTTCGGATATAGCGATACGCCTGGATTATTTTCAGATGAACTCACAGTCAGCAGACCTTTTGCGGATGTCATACCTCCAGCTCCAACTGGTGTTGCTGCTGTGGAAAACAACGCATCTATTTCTGTTGTTTTTGACAAGTCTGCGTCTGGATTGATTGGCGAGAAGATTGTCTCTTGGAGACGGGTGGACGTTTTTGGAAATGAAGTTGGTGATGAGTTTTCTGTTGAAGTGCCCGTATCTAAGTCACATTGCATCATAAGAGATTTGATTAATGGATCTAGATACAGAGTTTCTGTATCTAATAGGTCAATTTATGGGAAGACATCAAACCCAGTAAACAAATATCTTGTTCCAACATCTGCTGCTCAACCTGGAGATGTGGATGATATGGATGCTGTCATTTTGAGAAATTCTTTTGGTAGTTTTTATCTTTCAGTATCGGCCATATCTCTTGATGGATATGACCCGATGAATAATCTGTACTTAAGAATACATAAGAACGGCAACTTGGGTTTTGCTTGGACATCTAAAGATATCAAGATGCCAGATAGCGGCAAGATAGAACTTTCAACTGTGCAGGTTATACAGGGTTCTTCTTTTGTTACTCAGTCTTTTGAGGATAAATCAACTTACACCATTGTTTTGTTTAGAAAAGTCGGTCAGTCTCAGACAAGGGGAAGATTTACAAGGGTGATTTCTGGAGATTCTACGCCCCCGCTGCCCGTTGCTGACATATCTGGATCCTCTTCCATCGCCGGATCTGTCAGGTTTAACTGGGCTCATCCAGACCCTTCTGATGTCTCTTACTATGAACTGTCTGTAGTTTCATATCCAATATTAGCAAGGACAGAAAATGTAACTGAGCCTCCATCCGATTCGATCTATATAGCCAGGCGTTATTCTAGCAATATGTGTGATTTCAATTTCACCATATCTGGAGTTACATTAAGGATAGAAGGAGTTGATGATAGCAACTTTACGCCTGTAGATGGTTTTTCTGAGGTGTCTCTCGATTTGACTGGCAAGAACATAACAGATGTTATTGCCTTTATCAACTATGCCAACATCAGGATGAAATCTAAGGCTACGGGTATCACCTACAGCATGTTTCAGCTCATAGAAGCAAGACCTGCTTTTTCTCTTGAGTCAAATCTTTCTCAGACCATTGACTCGCAGAAGATATCTTCGCCATCTCTCGCAGCACAAAAGTTGGCAGCAATGGCGGATGCAAGATTGCAGGACACATCACCCATTCTTTTCAGAATGGGGGTAGTCAATATTAGCACCTACGACGACGGCACGGGAGGCTTCTTTGCTTCTGGCGGCATAATTTTGCAGGTTAAGGATTCTTCAGATTCATCAATAACTTACACATACACAATAGGTGCGCAAACCGCGCAGGTTTCTCAAAAAACAAAACTCAAGACATATTTGCTGCCTTCAGGCCTGACCAAGCCAAGAACAAAATATAGTATATCGATTGTTGCGGTTGATGAGTACAACAATAAATCTATCGCATCTTCGTTTGATCTTTTTAGTCCCTTCAGTGATGACATATCTGCTCCCGGAGAATTGGACGGAGTTTTTGCTGCAGTTGTGCAAGACGGCATCATGGTCACATGGAATGGGAAGTCACGACTTCCTGCAAATAAGTTTTTAGTATACAGAAGCCAACTTACCTCATCTGGTTCTCTTGGCCCATATGGGCTGATTGCGGAGGTTGACCCAAGTGCTTATGAATATCTAGATATCATGGTTTTGGATGGAAATTCCTATTCTTATCGCATAGGATATGAGAATTTTTGGGGTGCTAGGAGCATGCACCCAGAGACATACGAGCTGGAGGGCAGGGTTGGAGCTCTCACCACTTTTGTGAGCAGGTCAGAAAACCCAGGACCGACTGGTCTTTCTGGAAAATTTGTAAATGACGACTTTGTACTATCTTGGAATGCATACACCAGACCTGTAGATGGATTTGAGTTGTATGTTTCTGATCCTTCTACGGGCAGATTCTCTAGAGTTGGATCTGCAGATAACAAGTCGACCACACACATCCTCAGGAACTTTAAAAGGGCTAATGGAGGATACAGGTTTGCTATCAGGTCTGTTGTTTCTGAATGCTCAGTGGTCACGTCTCAAGTCACTAGCCCTCCAGACGGTAGCACGCTATTGTTCTCAAGATCTCAAGATGGGTCATTAAAAGATGAGCGTAGATTGCTATCTGGCATGGTTGATCCTGTTCTTGAGAACGCAGAGCAGCTGATTGCCGAGCACAGACATTTTAGATTGGATGAGAACAATGACTTCAGAATAGACTTGAGCGATCTACATGTGATAGATCAATATGTTTCTGAAGATAGGTTGATATACACTCCTGTATCTCTTATTGAGGCTGGTATTGATCCCTCTCAGGGTGTTGTCTTTGTGAACAACTCAGTAACCTCTGTCGGTTATCAAATATTCGGCGATGGATCAATAGAGTTTGTGCAGGAGCTTCCATCAAATTCTATAGTTAAATCTGTAGTTTTTGGGACATCTGAAGTCGAAGGCATTTTGGACGGAGAGCAGATTGGCATACTTTCTGCAGGCCAATTTACGTCTGGGGTTGTCAGCAGGGGCGTCATGCCACCCCTAAGTCATGATGAGACATTCATGGATATGCTGCCCATGACATGCATCATGCAATCAGCAGATAATTTCAGATGGTTTGCCACTGTAAACGAAAGAAATAAGATCAGATTCTATTCTGAATCAGACTCAAAATACTCAGAAGTTGCTATTGAGTTGGCGGATGCAGAGGTTGATACCCCTCTTGGCTCTGTGCCAAGTTCATTCCCCATCTCAAGGGGCAACTCTCGTGCATTTATACACGACATGGAGTTCTCTGGAAAGATTGGCTTTGTGGCATCAAGCGTTGGCAGTTGGATGTATACAGATACTTCCGATATTGGAACCATTCTTGAAATATCATCATCCTTGCCTCCTGATGATGCTGGTTCTCCATTCAGGATAAGAATATTTGGCGATATCGTGTTCATAATCGCCTTCAGGGGCATAGATATGGCTAGGATTCAAGCCGATGGCACTCTGACTCCATTGGCTACAGGTCTAGGGATGCAGGGGGGAGTGAAGTGTTTTCGAGACATCATTAAGATTGATGACTCAAACTTCATCGCAGTTGCTGCAAATGCCATATGGAAGATATCCATACAGCCAAATTCTCAGATATCTTTCCGACAGTTGCCGCCCATATCCTCAGGAGCCACTTTGATATGGTCTTGTTTCTCGTGGGGCGGACTCCCGTACATCTATTCGGAAGATGGTCTTTTCGTTGGAGACCCGAGTGGCTCAGAGTTTTCTTTACTAGAAACTGTGCCAGGAAGGCTCAAAATAATAGATACGCATATTGAGCAAGATTTTGTATTGCTGATTGCAACTAATTCTGTATGGAGACTTGATAGCTCTTCTGCATCAAAGATGTTTCAGTCGGATGTGAGGCTTGGTCGGTGCGTCGTTCATGCAGACAGGTTGTTTGTATGCTCTGACGATGGATTGTTAAGAACTGGCTCAGACACCAATTTGAGGGAATCAAGCAAATATGTCCTGCGCAAAATGTCTATGCCAAAATTCACTGATGGTCGCTTTTTCGTGCCATTGACCGTGAAGTCTCATTCTGGACGCCTCTGGGTTGGTGGTGAAGGCGGCGCCATATCTGCGGTAAACTTTAACAGGTGGGCTAACTACTGTGATCTCTATTCTGAAATTAGTGTTTTTGACATCAAGGAGTCACCAACAGTTTATATTAACGGCAAGCCTAGGCATGTTGGTGTGTATTTTCAGTTTGTTGCGGATGGATCAAGCGCATTTTCTAGACTCGCTGCTGATCAGGAATATGAATCTCAAATTGAAGTTGGTTTGCCCGAGTGTGTGTTTTTAGAGGAACCTCCTGAGGAATTTTCTGAAGTAGAGGTTGCCAGAAGTTACCATGCATGGAGGCATACTAAAGGTCGATGGGCTCATTTGGATTATGCTGCCCCAATTGCCCTTAAGGTCAACGGCAAGCAAATCAATGATGGTAGCAGGGCAAAAAGACCATATGATGATGTTGCTTTCATATCCAGTTTGACCCCGACATTTGGCGAGGAATCATCCGCCAAAAAATCGTTTGATTCAGCTTTCCAGGAAATGCAGAATCATGCCAAATTCATGTTGATAAATTCAGAGAACGCAGAGACTGGCGAGCCCGAGTCTTATGGCGTTCACAGATTTTCTAGAAGTAATATGCGTATTTTGCTCAGCAAGATTGAGAGAGCCAACCGTTTTGTGTATGACAGACAGGCTTTGGCCTTCTTGGGCGTTGATGGAAATTATAGGCTCCCGGACCCTCTGATCAAGGTTGATTTGATTGCTAACGCCTTTGAGTCGCCATATGGTGTCAGATCCTCTCTCTTGTCCTCTTTGGGTATTGTGTCATCCCCGTTTGAAGAGGTTCTGGTGGGCGACAAGGGCACTTACGACGCCGAGGACATTGGCTACCGCCTGCCCCCTGTCATTACCAAGGACCCCACGGAGGGCTCTCTTGAGCCAGATTACGAACTTTTGGCTGAAGACGCCGCAGCGCTTTCAGTCCCGATTGAAGACCTTTCATTTACTGGAGAGTTCACCTATTTTGGAGCAATCCCTGGGGTAAATAGGTTCTTCGGAAGAAGGCGGCCTAGCGGTCCAGTGCTGGTGGGGCCAACAACCATATTGCCTGAAATACTTAGATAGGTTAGTCTTCTGGCACATGATGATGGTAGGTAGCAGGGTGATTCTGCAGAAATAACATTTTGCCATGGCATCAGATGATACCAGATATGACTCAGATTCTGATTTTCAGAAAATTCTGAATCTTGTCAGGTCTAGAAACCTGCTTGAGATGTCTCTCAACAGACAAAGACCCATCTGCTTCAGTTCAGATGTGGATACTTCTCTTTTCAATTTTTGCAACGAGTCTTTTTATGTGGATGCAATTTTAGAATACGACTACACGCAATATGCGCCTGAAGATTCCAACCTAGCGCTGCAACCATCGGAGCAGAAGATAGCAAAATTGTTCAATGCTACAGTTCCCGTTTTGATATACTTGGGCACAGCAGCAAGCAAGCGCACTGCGGGCTATAGCGCTGTGAATTCGGAAGATTACGGAGAAATT
>Ga0172367_10000579_pt1 | contig 56346 bp, 51 predicted proteins | sample Lak10m_FD_114542 | JGI IMG/M metagenome (GOLD analysis project Ga0172367, IMG submission 114542) | Freshwater microbial communities from Kabuno Bay, South-Kivu, Congo - kab_022012_10m | ecosystem: Environmental > Aquatic > Freshwater > Lake | place: Democratic Republic of the Congo: South-Kivu... | reverse complement strand
GGTGCCGGTCCAATCGCCTGTTGCGTTAATGGTGAGTGCACCGCCTACGTTTTGAAGACCAGTTCCTGTTAAATCTGTAAATGTTTCGCTATTTAGACCAAGAGAGGTGGTGGTGGCGTTCGTTGTTAAAAGATTTGGGAACGTGTTAACCGCAGAGGTGGTTGCCGTGAAGTTTGGCGCAGACACCGTCCCGTATGCGGTAAGGGTATTGCGTATTAGCGCGCTGCCTGCGACTTCAAGAATGTTACCTGTGGTTGTGGTTGCGGACGCACCTATAATAACGACATTTGTTGGTGTGGAAGGATATACCGCCAAACTGTCAGAGGTCGTGGCCCAAGCGCCCGCGCCTCCAGAGCCTTGAAGGTCTGCAGCCCATGAAGGGATGCCTCCAGAAATTTTTAACACTTGACCAGAAGAACCCGCCTCAAGCCGTGCAAACGTTGTTGCAGAATCGGCATACAGAATGTCACCGGTCGTAAATGATGAAAATCCGGTTCCGCCATTTGTTGCATTAAGCGTTCCCGAAAGAGTGAGTGTCCCTGTTGAGGTAATTGGTCCTCCAGTAAATGAAAGCCCTGTACTTCCCCCTGAAGCGTCTACTGACGTAACACTCCCTGACCCACCTCCACCACTATTTCGAATTCCGTCAAGTCTCTCATCAATGCGGTCATCCAAATTATCAATGTGTTTATCAACTTCTGCATCAACATATTCTTTCGTAACACCCGTAATAAAGGTGCGATTATCATTCGTTACATTTTTTGTCTCATACGCAACGACCGTAGTGGTAGAAACCTGTGTGCCTGGTGTCGTGGAAGCAATTTCATTTAGGTAGTTGAAAACGATCGTGGTTGGAGAAAAGAGTGCTGCAAAATATGATCCTGTGTTATCAAACAATTTTTGTACTGTTTCGTAGGTAAAGATTGCAGCAACATCAAACGCATTTTGAGAAACCGCAGCAGCCGTTAATTCACTACTGTGTGTACCTGAAACATTTAAAGATGTCGCCACGCGATAATACCCTGCACTTACGCTTCCGACGATAAGAAGCGCTACTAACCCAACAACCATTCCCTGGAGTTTAAAGACAAACGGTGAAGGAGTTGCTTTTGAACCCTCGAGCGTCAGTGCCTTTTTTTCTGGGACAAGAACCCGCTCAAGCTTCTTTGGAAGAGACTGCATTTCGCGGTACTCCCTAGCACGCGCCTCAGAAAGCTCCCGAGCAATTTCAAGACGACGATCAGCTTCAGATTTCTGATACTCCGCAAGGGATTCTTTATCAACGAGCCATGCACGACCCACGCGGGTGCTCTGGATCTTTCCTTCACGGCAAAGACGCGCAACGTAATCCGGAGTATAACCGAAAAGCTTCGACGCTTCGATCGAAGAAATAAATCGGTTTGTAATGAGCAAAGGTTCCATGTCGGATAACCGTATACACTACATAATCACTTGCTATAACGGTTATTCAAAGCATTTCGCAGTGGATTACTTTAATAATTTTTATAAAAATTTTTTAAAAGAAAAACATTATTGTTTTTGTATTGTGTATGCATTCTGTTTCTACAAATAACTAAACGAGGTGGGGAAGGATTTGGGTGTTTTTAACCAGAGAAACTCTCTACCTAGTACATAAAATAAAAACCGCTTCATGCGATTTTTATTTTCTAGAAAACTAATTAGCAGTAACCTTAGAATAAAAGATATCTCGTCTTGCCGAGACGAGATAGAAAAGCCTTATTTTGCAACACTTCGTACCCCTGCAATATAGTCTATAACTCCTGACTTAGACACCCAGGTAGGACTAATTGAATCAAGGCTACCAGATCCGATTATGGTTACCGCTACAGTGATTATTATGATAGCGAGAAAGACTGCGCGTAGGGCAAGTGCCCCGCCTTTCTTCCGTTCTGGACGTTTCTTTTTAACTACGCGCTCTTTTAGTACTACCCCTGCGTACTCCAGCACCTCTTTTTTATTCTGTTCGGTTTGAATATCCATACTTCCCTGCACATAGGAACGTGTTATGCGTACTAGAGGCTCTTCCGGAATAGTTTGCTCATCTTCGATCTCTTCTTGTCTATCCTCTCTTTCTTCAATCTGTACAGGATGAGACTCTTCGGCTACAAGTGGTTCTTTGGTGCTGTGTAATTCATTTTTTGAGAACCATTCCTGCCAGGCATTTTGTACCTCTTCGATTTGTGATACTGGCAGGGTGTTTTCCTGCGTTGTATTTGTTAGATAAGTCGGATGATTACTATGTACTATCTCCTCTACTGTTTCTGGCGTATAGGAAGCAGGCTCCCACGTATGAAGCGTTTCTTCTTTTTGTATCTCCTCTGGGCTGTCCAATTCCCCAGTTTGAGGGCTTTTATTGCTTTCCGATGCTGTGGTCGCTACAGATTCGTTATGCGTCTTTCCGAAACGATGCTCCCGTACCGAGGATTCTAGTACGTACCAGCTTCTGCCCACCAGTTTTGCCTCTATGCGACCCTCTCTGCAGAGCTGTCCGACATAGTCCTTCGCGTAACCAGTTATTTGAGCTGCTTTTTTGCTTGGGATATATACCAAGTTATCGATAACAAGTTCATCCATGCAAAGAGTATACCCCGCCCCTATATGCGAGGCAAAGAATCATTGTAGAGAAATTGTTTCTTGTCTGGCCGAGATTGCTTGGGTGTACCAACAACAGAAGTCAAAGTACAGGCAGTTCCAATCGTTCTTCTGTCTTCTTACTTCTAACTTCTCGCCAGTTCTTCGAGTAGTACTTCCTTAATCGTACCTGGGTTACCCGCCCCTTTACTTTCTTTCATAACCATCCCGATTAGAAACTGGAGTGATGCTTCTTTGCCTGCCCGGTACTCTCCTACTGCCTTTGGGTGAGCTTGCATTACCTGTTGTACATGTCGACGAAGTGCTTCAGGGTCATTAACCTGCAGGAGCCCTTTCGTCTTTGCAATCTCTTCTGGGTGTCCTCCCTCTTCAGCCATGACTGCAAGCACTTCCTTTGCGCCACGAGATGAGAGGAGATCTTTATTAATCATGTGCATGAGAGCCGCAAAGTGTTCAGGTGCAATACGCTCAAATGCTTCTACGCCTTTTTTTGCAAAAAAACCTGCAAGATCTGATGTTGTGTAATTTGCAGCAAGAATAAGAAGTGCTGTATCTAACCGAAGTGCAGCCACGACCGCATCGAAGAATGCGCTTCGCGCCTTTGTCTCAAGCAAAAAAGCAACGTCAGCGCCCTTGAGACCAAGTGCGTGATAGCGAGCTCGGCGCTCCCACGGTAACTCAGGGAGGGACGCAGTAATGGTTTCTTTTGCAAACTGCGGCACTTCAGTAAGCAGTAGCTTGGGGAGATCTGGTTCTGGGAAGTATCGATAATCTGCACTACCCTCTTTAAAACGCTGATGAAACGTTTGTCGTTTATTCTCATCCCACCCTCGGGTTTCCTGGAGCACTGGCACACCCCTCTCTATAAGTTCGCTCTGGCGCGCGATTTCAAAAGCTATAGCCTCTTCAACCGCTCGAAATGAATTCAAATTTTTAACCTCTACCTTCGTACCAAACGAGTCATCCGTGGAAACAGAAATATTTGCTTCGATACGCATTTCACCTTTCTCAAGATTTGCTTCTGATGCACCGAGTGTGCGAAGAAGTAGCTGGAGTTCTCGTGCAAAATCTCCTGCAGTCTTTGCATCATGAATGACTGGTTCGGTTACCAGTTCCATAAGCGGAACACCTGCGCGATTAAAATCTACCAAGGAAACTCCTCCTGCGTGTGTCGAGCGGGCGGTATCTTCTTCCAGGTGAATGCGCGTAACCACAACTCCATTCAATGATCCTCCCTTGATGAGCGGATGTTCGTACTGACTTATTTGGTACCCTTTCGGAATATCAGGGTAGAAATATGATTTGCGATCAAATTCGGTGAAAGATGCTTGGGTGCCACCAATCGCAGCACCCACTCGAAGCACATGACGAATTGCCTCTTCATTAATCACCGGAAGCGTGCCAGGATGCGCAAGGCACACTGGGCACGTGTTTACGTTTGGACGAGTTTCATTTGGATCGTTTTTTGATGCACAAAACATCTTTGTGCTCGTGTGCAGTTCGGCATGTATCTCAAGGCCGATGGTCGCTTTGTAGGAGGGCGATGTCATTGGCCCTATCCTAGAGGTCTACCGGCGTTCAAGCAAGCGGGCAAGGCTGTCGGAAAACTCTTTCAGTACACCAGGGTCTGTTACCGAGACAAGTGCAACCTCCCCTCCCCCAGTCTCTTTTTCTAGCGCGGAACGCTTTACGGAGAGCTCTTCAGGGGCCAGGAGATCAATTTTTGAGAGAACGACGAGTTCTTTTTTATCACTCAAGCCGTGACCAAACGAATTCAGTTCTGTCCGTATTGTTTTATATGCAGCCACAACGTCTTCTTGTTCTGCCGAGACAAGATGTACAAGAAATCTAGTCCTTTCAATGTGGCGCAGGAACTTTGCTCCGAGACCTTTTCCTGTAGATGCACCCTCAATAAGACCTGGAATATCTGCGAGAAGATGCCCGTAAAAGTCCCCGAGATGCGGTTCGAGGGTGGTAAATGGGTATGCTCCAATCTTTGATTTGGCTCGGGTTAAGGCATTAAGGAGTGAGGACTTTCCTGCGTTTGGAAACCCTATGAGCCCTACGTCTGCGATCAGTTTTAAGGTGATACGGATATCCCCACCCGCCCCTGACTTGCCCAGGCTCGACTCAAAGGGATTTTGATTTGTAGAAGATTTGTAATGATCATTCCCATACCCTCCTGCACCTCCTTTAAAAATAATAATTTTTTCTCCTTCGGTTAACATCTCATGCGTTTCTCCGGTAGCTTCAATGCGTACTTCTGACCCAACTGGTACACGAAGCGTTACTGATGCACCATCCTTTCCGTGTCGATGAAAATTTGAACCCGCACCCCCTGGTTCTGCTTGTACTTTTTTCGTATACCGATAGCTTTGCAGTGCGGCAAGATCACGAACTCCTTCCACAACAATGTCTCCACCTCGACCGCCGTCCCCTCCGCCTGGCCCTCCCCATTCCGTTTCTTTGGTATGGAGCCAACGAACGACCCCGTCGCCTCCTTTGCCTGCTTTTGCGTGCAGAAGCACTTCATCAACAAATGCCATGCTTCCACAGTACACAGGTAACAGTAAACAGTAAACAGGGCTTAGGGCTGCAATTTCTTTATGAAAGCTTCGAGCATTTTCTCGATTTCTACAAGCACATCCAGACACTCTGCAACATCAACCCCGTATATATCCTGTATCAATAGCAATTGAGTTTCAGCTTCGGCGGCAGACGCGTTCGCTATGCGCAGAAACTGCGCAAATTCCTTTTTCCCCCTTCTTGAACCTTCCGCAATGTTTGAAGGAATCGAGACCGCACTTCTTCTTATTTGACTTGTGATTCCGTACTCTTCGGAATTTGGAAGTTTGCTTGTAACGATATACACAAGTTTTGCAAACCTCATCGCCTTCTGCCAAACAAGCAAATCGTAAAAAGCACTCCTCTTATCTGTTTCCTGTTTCCTGTTCACTGTTGCCTAGTATAGTCCAACCCCGAGAGAGCCACTCTTCTGCTTTTTTGTACTTCATCTCTTTTGTCTCGACTCCATTGGTGACCTTCACTAGATCGTTACGGCCATAAGTCTCTGGCTTAACTACAGGACCAGCATCTCCGCTATTCTTACCTGCTTCACTTGCCGCAAGTACCGCACGGCGCGTTTTTTCTTCCTCCGCGCGAATGCGCGCAGTATCTGCTGGCGCAAGCTTTGGGAGCGCGGCGCGAATATCCTCCTCAATCGCACGCTCCATCGCCTTAAACCGCCCTAACCCTTCTCGACGGTATTCAATAAGCGGATCACGCTGGCCGTACGCGCGGAGTGATACTGAGCGTCGTAAATACTCCATAGTCTCAAGCTGCTCAAGCCAGTGCGCATCAGTAACCTGAAGTACGAGACGGCGAAGAAGCGAGATATATACGTCTTCTCCGATATCCGCCTTCTTTGTTGTATATACCGCCTCCAACTGCTCGTCCCCTGCGAGGATCTCTTTGATGAGTGCTTCTATCTCCTCATTAGTCCCTAGAAGGGCGATTTTACGACGGCGATATACGGCCATGCGTTGGGTATTAAGCACGTCATCATAGGCGAGCACTTGTTTGCGTGAATCGAAATTAAACCCTTCAATGCGCTTTTGCGCCGTTTCAAGTGCTTTCGAGATAATGCCGGAGCCGATAGGCTCGTCTTCTGGGATATTAAACGTACCCATCACACGCTTCACCATGTCTGACGCAAACACACGCATAAGCTTATCTTCAAGTGACACCAAAAACTGAGTCTCTCCTGGATCTCCCTGGCGCCCGGAACGGCCACGAAGCTGGTTATCAATGCGCCGCGCCTCATGGCGCTCCGTTCCTATCACCAAGAGCCCTCCTGCAGCGAGGACTTGCTCACGTTCTTGTTCGTTAGTGGGTGCACCCCCAAGCTTAATATCAACACCGCGACCAGCAAGGTTTGTGGCGACAGTCACATGACCAAAACGCCCTGCTTGCGCAATAATTTCTCCTTCGCGCTCATGATTTTTTGCATTGAGAACCTCATGCGGAATTCCTGCTTCGGTAAGGTACGAACTCACCACTTCATTGTCTTCAATAGAGACCGTGCCAATTAATACTGGCTGCCCCTTATCGTGACGTACCCGCACTTCACGAGCCAATGCTTTGTATTTTCCTTTTGTATTCTGGAAAATAAGATCGTTGTGGTCTTTGCGGGCCACGGGCTTATTTGTTGGTATTGCAATTACTTCAAGTCCGTATACCGTGAAAAACTCTTCTTCGCTTGAAAGTCCTGTGCCCGTCATTCCCGCGAGGGATTCGTACATACGGAAATAATTTTGGAATGTGACAGAAGCATACGTGCGCGTCTCCTTGCGGATAGGCACCCGCTCCTTGGCCTCCACAGCCTGATGAAGACCGTCAGACCATCGTCTTCCTGGCTGGAGACGACCCGTAAACTCATCTACAATGATGATTTCTCCGTCTTTGACCACATACTCTTTATCCTTGCTAAATAGTGCTTTTGCGCGAACGGCCGTATCAAGGTGATGTACGTACCGCATCCCTCCTTCGGTATACAAATTTTCAAGCCCGAGTGCCTGTTCAGCTTTTTTAATTCCCTCTTCGGTTATCTGCACCGCACGCTGTTTTTCGTCGACCGTGTAGTCCACCTCTTGCGTAAATGTAGAGACGATACGGGCAAACTGCACATACATATCTCCGGCATCTGCCGCAGGGCCTGAAATGATAAGTGGTGTACGTGCCTCATCAATAAGGATGGAGTCAATTTCATCGATAATCGCAAAATGATATCCACGCTCATTCACAATCTGCGAAGCGTCATATGCGGTGTTGTCGCGAAGATAATCAAAACCCAGTTCGTTATTAGTGGCATAGATAAGATCGGAAGCATACGCTTCTTTTTTTGAAACCGGACGCAAGTAGTCATAAAAAACTTTAAAAGAACCTTCTGCGTCACGCTCTGCGTCTTCCTCTTGTGGAACATGAGAGGGATCATAGCGGTAACTCCCTGTTGACGTAATCACCCCCACAGAAAGCCCAAGGTAGTCATATACCTGACCCATCCATGCACCGTCGCGCCTTGCAAGATAGTCATTCACCGTAACCACATGCACCCCTTTACCTGAAAGCGCGCGCATAACCACCGCCGTCGTTGCAACAAGCGTCTTCCCCTCTCCGGTGCGCATCTCTGCGATTTTCCCCTTCGTGAGTGCGAGCCCACCAACAAGCTGCACATCATAGTGGCGTTCTTTTAGGGTACGCCACGCAGCTTCACGCACAATCGCACATGTTTCTGCGACATCTACATCTTGAGTAGGAACACCTCCTGCCCGCTCCTTAATCTGCATGAGCCGCGCACGCAGTTCCTCCTGGGACAGAGGGGTGAGTTCTGCCTCAAAAGAGGCCGTTTTGTTGATGATAGGCTCTACACTTCGCACAAATGCAGCCGATTGATTTTTTGAGAAAAGACGCCCCAGGAGATTTGCCATAGGTAGGTAAAAGAGTACACAGAAAACAGATAACAGTAAACAGGTCACTCCGTCTTGAAAACAACCCAACACCTGTCTTTCTTAACCTGTTTTTTATGAAGAAAAGAGACACAAAAATCATGCATACGTGTCCAACATAATTGCACAAGCCCAATGACGTTTCCCCTTAACGCAAAAACTCCCTGAAGCGGGAGTCTTTGCGAAGAGCAGGCTTACGCGCGCTTTGCGGTCTTGCGCTTCTTCTTTGCTGCCTTCTTCTTTCCGCCCTTCTTTGCTGCCTTCTTTTTCTTTGCCATGGTATGTGGAATTGATGCGTTTGGTAATTCGACCCACTCGCACGAAAAATGTATTTTCGTTTCGCGAATTATTTTTCGCGCGCGAATGTTCTATACGTATTATTGCGCGCGTAATTTTTTTTTGTAACAAAAAAACTTAATGTGTGGATAACTTTGTAAAAAGATTTTTATGTTACGTAAGTGTTTGCACTTCTCGTTCTATCTGAATTCCCGTTGCTAAGAAAACTTTTTCTGCAACATCATTCGCAAGCACATCCACTTCATGTGAACTCCCTCCTCTGTCGAGCACAAGCACGAGTGGCTGTTTGTCATACAACCATGCACGCCCTCGCCGATAGCCTTTTAGTAAAAGTATGTTATCGAGCACATACGCAAGAGGTATCTTTACCTCGCTTCCGAGCGGGAAACCAGGAAGTGCGGGATAGGTACTACGCAATGCTTCATAGATCTTTGCAGGCACAATAGGATTTTTGAAAAATGAACCTGCGGTACCATAGATACTTAGGTCGGGAAATTTTTCTGCACGTATGTCGCGAATCGCAGAGCCGATGTCGTGCGGTGTGGCGAGTGAACGACCCTGTGCAACAAGCGACGCTACGTCTGCATACGAGAGGTTTGGAGACGGTTGTGTCTTAAGTAAAAACGTAACACGCAAAATAATGTATCCTCCTTCTCGTTTGAATATGCTGTCGCGATACGAAAACGCACACTCTTTGTTAGAGAAGGTAACAACGCGTCCTTCACGCACCTGTAACGCTTCCACTTTTTTAATAACCTCCCGCACTTCAGTGCCGTACGCACCAATATTCTGTATAGGAGAAGCACCGACAGTCCCTGGAATTCCTGCTAAATTCTCAAGTCCCCACAGATGCTGTGCTGCTGCGGTATTAACGAGATCGTCCCACTTCACTCCGGCACCTGACGTTATTTCGGCCTCGTGAACCTGTAGCTCCATGATAGCGGGCATGATAACCACGCCCTCGTATCCTCTCTCTGAAGGAAGCACGTTACTCCCCCCACCAAGCACGTACCAGGGAAGATTTTTTGAACGCGCAAATGCAAGGCCTACCTCAACGTCTTCTAAAGAAGAGGCGATAATGAGAAATCGTGCATTCCCTCCCGTACGAAACGTGCTGTGACGTGAAAGCGAAACGTTCTCTTCTATCTTCATTGACCTGCCTCAATTTGACGCAGGAGTTCTTCACCCGCAGCTTTAGTGCCCGGGAACGCTTTGATGACTGCTTCAATTTCAGCACGAGCCTCGCTCATACGTCCGCCTGTAGCAAGCGCGCGTGCGTAAAAGAGTCGGGCCTCCGCAGTGCCACCTCGCTCCACCACCTGACGCCACGCACTTTGTATAAGTTCCGGATACATCTGCGCATCAACAAATGCAAAACGTATAACATCTGCATCTACCGTGGTAGTGCCGTAGGTATCCATGAGAACAGAGAGTCCGCCTGCCTTATCCCCTGTTATGATGCGACCAGCCGCAGCATAGAGCGCAGCTTCTTTATTTCTCGTGTCAAGCTCATACGCGCGCGTGAAATGCTCATGTGCTTTTTCTTTGTTTCCCATCTTCCACGACTCAAGTCCAATTTGAAGAATGACTGTTTGCTTTTTCGGAGAGAGCTTATTCGCTTCTTCAAGCAACGTAACGGTCGTAGGTAAATTTCCCGCAGCGGCAAACGTCTGCGCGAGCATGATCTTCAATCGTGCGTCTTCTGGAGCGCGTGCAATTTCCTTCTCCATTTCACTGACGGCATACGTAAAGATAGAAGTCTTTGCTTCATTTGAGACTGTCGAGACAGGGACCACTATACCTGCGTAACTTACAAGCTGCTCGCGAATTTCCTGCGTAGCAAATGTTCCGCTTTGAATCGCCTTCTCATAAAACGCGTGTGAATTTGAGACATCCTGACGCGCACCAAGTGCGCGAATGAGGTTTTGTCCCCCAACAATTCCAGGAACATTCACTACCCATATGACCGTCACTGCAACCACGAGCACCACAGGAACTGCAATGCTTGAAAGCGTGCGCTCCGGCATTTCCTTGAGCCCCTCCAGCTTCTTATATGGCTTTGCAACGCTTACGTGCGCCATGCCAAGTATGGCTGCAAACAAGATATAGGACATGAGGTTATCAAACACAAACAGTGCCTGAATACCGTACCCAAGAAGCGCGCAGATGAGGAGCACTTTTGCAACTCTTCCGTATGAAGAACGAACAAGCGCATATATGGCACTCACAAACAATCCCACAAACAAAAGAAACGCAGGAATGCCCCCATAAATCATCCAGTCGATAAATACGTTATGCGCACGATCAAACCACGGCTCCTGTGCATAGAGCGAAGGCTCGTAGTGTTTCGTGAAGACATAATTAAACCCTTCATGTCCCCATCCAAGCAGTGGACGCTCACTAATACCCTTTGCCGCCATGCCCCAGAGCGTGAAGCGGGTGGAGCCGTCTGCAAGTGAGATAGACGCGAAGCGGCTAAGCGCAGGGTCATTTTGCACAAAACTCGAGTCTTTCATGATAAGAAAACCGCCCACGAGAAGCACAATACCTGCAAGAAGACCTGCGCCCACCTTCCTCCCTCTTGCTCCCCCAGAAAACGCATACATGATGCTGCCTAGTGTTGCAGCGCCCACCAACCCGAGCATGGCTCCGCGCGTTGCGGTTGCCGCAAGCAACATGACATGAATACCGGTAAGCACAAACAGTCCGTACCGAAGCCAGCCCTTGTGCTCACATGCCTGCCATAAAGCAATTGCAATAACAAACAGAAGGTACGCTGCAAAGTATGCAGAGTTTCCGAAGTTTGCATCAAGACGCGTTCCGCTTTGATGAATTTGCGCCATGCCAAGCAGCTGAAGAATGCCGTGCGCTGCGACAATGGTGGATGCGCCAAGCACGGTAAGCCACCACTTTTTAAAAAGAGTACCGACAGAAAGCACTGACGACGCAACAACAAAGAATACGAACACGTGCGCAAGCGTCACGAATCCGTCCATGCGTTCATAATTGCTCCAAAATGCTTTGTGCGAATTAACCGCAAAGAAGTCCGCGATAAACATCCACACTACCAATGCGCCGTATATCACAAACGGCCAGGAGAACTTCGGACGATATGCCTTATCCGAAAGCGCGAGGAGTACCCAAGCAGCAGCAGCTATCTCAACAAGAATACGGAATGCAAACCCTTTTCCACTAATGAACGGGAAGAAAAGAGATCCTTCGCTATACAGCGGGAGGAACGGAATGATAAAAAGAGGCGCAACGGCAAAAAAGCGAATGATGGCAGTCATGGCGCGTAGTATACCTCATGAGACACCACCTCAAAGGTATTAAGCGCACCCGCTCTCTCGTCTCTCTCAATACTGTAAGCTCTTTTAAGGAGTAATCGCCCCGGCACAGTCATACACCGATGCGGTAATTTCTCCTGACGTGCGTCTATAGAGCGGCTCACAGGAGCCGAAAAACGTGGCGTACATGCTGTTTGGGTCGATGCGAGGTATCTCAACCACAAGATAATGCCCCGTAAATTCGCGCAATATTGGTATATACGACTCCATGAATGCGGGCTCAACGTATAGCCGACGCTGATATTTCCCCATGGCGGTAAGTTCATAAAATCCAATCTCATTGAATGTAATTACTTTTTCTATCTCGGGATTGTTCTCTATGTACTCAAGCGCACCTTCAAGCAGTATTCGAGAATTACCATTGAGCGCCCCAATGTAGTACTCCTCGATAAATACCGCATTATACGTACCCCCCACAATGAGCAGCGTAATTGCTGCGGTGATGCGGGTAATGTTCTTTCCGCAATACGCGATAATGACACCAGCACATGCCAAAAACGTAAGTGCAACCATAAGAAAAGAGACGTAAAAGCCCATCGGACCTGACCCTCCGGTAAATGGAAAAAGAAAATCCCAGTTAAAAGAAGTTAGGCGAGAAAGCCACTCACTCTTAGGGTGCAGTGCGGGTACTGCGTGCGGAAGAAACTGGAGTGCGCTAAGAACTACTGCTATCACACCCCCCGCAAGGAATGCGCCCCGCGTGATTTTTGCGGTATTGAACGCAGTATACAGCGCAACTCCTCCAAGTACCGATAACGGCACCACGACAAATTGGAGATATCTATCAAGCGCCGCTCCCGAAAAATCAAAGAGGAAAACGTAGAACGTAACTCCGGCACATAAAAACCAGAAGAAGAGCGACAGTTTCTCTCGTTGTTCTTTTGGAAGAAGAAACGGTAAAGCGATTAAGAGCGGGGATGTGAACATGATGCTTTTAGCTACCTGTATGCAGGTTTGGAAAAAATTTCTGTCAATGACGAAAAACTTTTTCCAATATTCGATGGAACGCGCAAGATTAAAATCTGGAAATAACCATTGGCTCGCAAGAATAAGTAACACGATACCAATAAAAAATCCGCCAATGCCTGCCGTATACGCAAGTAGCCGCCGTACGTTCAATCGTTTTCGTTGTTGATAGAGATAATCCAGTACAAACGCTCCTGCCGGGACAATAAAGCCGAGTTTTGTCATAAACCCGAACACAAGCGCCCCAAGAAATACACCTCCCCACAGTAGCTTGAGGCGCAGGACCGTAACTTTTTGCCACTCGTAATATGCAATTGCTGCAATAAGGAAGAAAAACGGAAGAATTTGTCCGTCCGTGTCTACCGTTACCGACGCGAGTATAGAAAAGTATGAAACCGCAAAGAGACCCGCCGCCCAGAGTGCAGAATTAACACCAAAACGCCTTCGCACCAGCACATACAACAAAAGTACATTAACAATGGACAGAAGAAACGGGGTCATCCGCAAGTTCTCGTTTCCAAACACGCGGTCGCTAAGCACGTATATCCCTTCGCTAAGAGGGGGGTGCGGAATTCCACCTGCAAGTGGCGAACCTTCCGCAACAATACCTGGCCACTCGTTTTCATCCTGGTGGTACGGAGTAGAAAGCGCTGGTACCCGCAGTGCAATGAGCACGAGCACGATACCAAGCAGAACTACGTGATGTTTTTTTATTTGAAACGGAAGTCTCATATACGGGTAAATCGTAATCGGACAATGAGCCACAGCATCCGAAACCCAAGCTTGGCCGCTTTCCAAACGCTTCCGGTGTACATAGATTCACCCACTCTAGGTTTAAACATGACGGGTATTTCAATAACTTTTATTTGCCGACGAATAACCCACACCATAAATTCTGGCGAGAACGTTCCCTTCCCATCTGACGTAGGAAACAAGTCTTGAATTTTCTGAAGAGCTTCTCGCGATATCAGCTTGAACGTGCATCCCACATCAGAAATAACGGTACCGTTATGAAGCACCTCAAGCACCTTTGCGACAAACCAATTCCCTACACGTACTGACGCTGGCATAAATGCTCCGGACCATATCATCGCACGCGACGTGCGCGTCCCCCACACCGACTCGAAATCTTGACTATATATTAGAAATTTTTCGAGGTCTTTTGGATCAAACGTACCGTCAGCTTCAACCATGACAATAAGATCCCCGGTCGCCTCTCGCAGACCTCGCATCAGTGCATGACCATATCCTTGGTGCTGCGCTTCTTTTACCAACCGTGCCTTCGTCTTCCCCACCTGCTCGGCAGTATCTCCAAGTGCGTTATTGTCTACTACTACCACCTCATCAACAAAACCTGTTTTAAAAAAACCCTCTATAACTTCTCGAATACTCCCGGCCTCGTTATAGGTCGGGATGACAATGCTCACCTTCTTGTGCTGATACATGGTGGTGATGATAGTACGGCCGCAGAGAAACACAATACATATGCGGTGCCATCCTTACGCATGCGCATCTTTTTTTGCTGCACGACGCATGTGTTCTGACGCATTAAAAAGACTTTCAAACGTACCCACATCAAACCACTGCTTCGTAAGAAGTGCCGAAGAAAGCCTTCCTTCTTCTATATATTTATTGTTCACGTAGGTGATTTCATATTCTCCTCGCTCTGACTTTGGCATATCCACAATTTTCTCAAACACTGTTGCGTCATAGAGATACAGACCGGTAACCGCAAGATTTGATTGTGGCTGTACAGGCTTTTCAACAATTTCAAGAACTCCACCTTCCTTGGTAACAGATGCAATGCCAAACCGATGAGGATCGTGCACCTCCTTGAGAAATACTTTTGCGCCTCCGGTAAAACTTCGTATATGCTCTGCCACATCATCCTCGAATATATTATCCCCGAGCAGCAGTGCGCAGTCTTCTTGACCGACATAATCTCGTGCAATGTACAGCGCAAGCGCAATCCCATTTGGCTCATTTTGCACTCCATAGACAATTTGCACCTGTCCTCCATCAGGGCGCGAGAACTGTTGTCCGGAGCCGAGTAGTTTTACGAAGTCTGCAATATGGTCTCCGGAAGAAATAACCATGATTTTATACACTCCCGCAGAAACTAGTTTTTCAACTCCGTAATAAATAACCGGCTTATCGTATACCGGAAGCAGATGCTTATTCGTCGCAAGCGTAAGCGGTCGAAGTCTGCTCCCCGTCCCTCCTGCAAGAATAATGCCTTTCATGAGTGTTGTGCCGCTCGTGGCATAGTAAATATAAGATATCGATACAAAAGAAAACTCGAAACGGCAACCGCGCCTGCACCAATAAACTGTGCCACAAGATGATGGAGAGACATCCATTCCACTAGTACGTATACAAGCGCCGTGTTTATTCCTATATTTGCAAGCGCAACAAAAACATACATACCAAACTGGACCACGGCCCTCCTGCCCGAACGTTCAGCAAACGTCCAATACTTTTGTAGTAAAAAACCTACTACCGTTGAGCAAGAGACCGCACATATTGAGGACGAAAGGTAGTGCATGCGAACGACATCTACCAGCAGATGGAGGGTGCCTAAATTGACCACAAGCCCCACACATCCGGTGCCAATATATTTGGCTATACGATACATGGGAGCTAGTGTACCACCACTGAAACGAAGGAAGGGATATATAGAGGCGAATAGTGCCCAGGCTTCCGTTACGGTAAACTTATCGTTACTCAACAAGTTATACCCTCTGTGAATACCACTTTTTTATCAGGTGTGGTCAAACGCCTTGAGCGCTTTACAAAAACAGACATTCGCTACCTCCTTCGTGGTGGTTTTTGGCTATCTATTGGACGAGTGCTTTCTGCTTTCTCTGCCTTCTTGGTTTCAGTAGCATTCGCAAATCTCTTACCGCAAGAAACATACGGCACCTACCGCTTCATACTCTCTATTGCGGGAGTTCTTTCAGCATTTACCCTTCCTGCAATGAGTACTGCTCTCATACGGGCCGTTGCACGAGGCATGGATGGATCCGTACACCAGGCAACCGGGGTTCGTATAAAAGTTGGCGCACTTGGTGCACTCATTGCACTTGGTATTGGCTTGTATTACTTCATTCAAGGAAACTACGTACTCGCCACAGCAAATCTGATCGTCGCAATGTTTCTGCCATTTTTTGACACGTTTACAATTATCAACGCGTATCTTCAGGGCAAGCGAGATTTCCGTAAAGACACCGTTTGCGACTCAATCGTAAAAATCATTGCTACCGGAATACTTGTTGCAACAGCGTTTCTCACCACCAACCTCTACTTCCTGCTTATTGCATACTTTGGCTCATACACCGTTTTACGCGCGATTACCTATTTCTATATCGTAAGGAGTATCCCTAAAAAAAGTCCTGTTGACCCCGAGATGGTTACCTATGGCACTCACCTAAGCGTCATGGGATTGAGCGGACTCATCGCAACACACATTGATAAAATATTACTCTTCCAACATATTGGCGCTGTTGAGGTTGCACTCTATGCGGTTGCTACCGCTATTCCTGAAAACGCACGGAGCGCCGTAAAAAGCTTTTCCATACTCCTTACACCAAAGTTCGCGAAAGATTCTTCCGAAGAAATCGCTAACCGCGTTGCATCTCTTTGGAGAAAAATGATCCTGATTGGAGGAGTACTTGTGCTCGCGACTCTAGCATATATCCCTCTTGCTCCATTCCTATACGGAACACTATTCCCTACCTATCCGGACGCAGTACTTCTCTCACAAGTTTCTATGATTGGACTTGTCACTGGTATCAGTGCTATTCCCATGATGCTTCTGCAGTCCCAGAAAAAAACAGGACCGCTCTATGGGCTCGTAGGTGTCAACACTTTCATTCAGCTCGGCCTTCTCTTTGTGCTCGTTCCTCTCTTTGGAGTCTGGGGTGCGATATGGGGACGTATTATCAGTGGCTTTATAACCACCGCTACGAATCTGGCGCTGCTTGGCTATTTGTATCGCACATACTAGCTTCAACGTCTTCGTGATACGATTTCGACCAAGTACCCGCCCGCACCATGCACGTCCCGTCTCACGCACTGATTCGTTTCATAAAAAAAATTCCTGGCATTAGGAGTGCTAAACGGTTGATATGGGAAGCATTAAACATAGCGCACCGAAGGGGCTCATCGCGACTTGATGTTCTCTCTACTTTTCCCCTCTACACCCCAAGCGGAGCAGGTACGTATGCCATGCGCGCGTCTCTTACGATACAAACCATACAACATGCGTTTCCTTTTCTTGAAGCATTTGCTTCCTCGCTTGGATACGAGCGCCATATTCCTGTCTCCGTTGAAACGCTCGCAACCACCAGTGAGCAAAAAGCTGCCGTAGAAAAATTAAAAAAAACACTTGATGCGCATAAAAGCGATAAGGCACGCAAACACACCTACCACCACCTCTATGGAACGTTGTTAAAAAACCGAGAAAAGATCACTGCGGTACTTGAAATTGGTCTGGGTACCAATAATACCGACGTGGTATCAAACATGGGGAAAGCCGGCACGCCTGGCGCATCTCTTCGTGCATTTCGAGATTTTCTTCCCCACGCCATGATATATGGCGCAGACGTGGACAAACGAGTTCTCTTTTCTGAAGAACGTATACAGACTTTTTACGTCGATCAAACAAGGAGGGCAACGTGCGAGGAGCTCATGCAGCAAATCCCCGAAGAACTTGATTTGATTATTGATGATGGCCTTCACTCCATAGACGCAAACATCGCCGTTCTTACGGCCGGCCTGCCAAAATTAAAAATAGGAGGCACTATAGTTATTGAGGATATTGCACACAACACTCTCCCGTTCTGGCACGTTGTTGCATCTATACTTCCTGACACCTATCAGGCGACTCTATACGAAGCAAACGATGCGCTCCTGTTTGGTGTTCTCCGGCTTTCTTAAGAAACACGCCTTACAAACTCCACCACCTGATCTGTAATTCCTTTCCACGCATATTTCTCTTCCACAAACGCGCGGTTTTTGGCTACCTCCTGTTCTATAATTTTTTCAGGAAGGTGCTGTAGTCTTTCAATTTCTGCAACATTTTTCTCTACATCATCTGAAGAAAGTTTTATGAAATGCGGATTGTCATATCCTGACTCGGGAGTACACGCGACTAAAAAACCAGCCGAAGTCATTTCCAAAATAGTTGTTGCATTCGGGTCTCCGGTGCTTACATTTATAAACATGTCGTTAGTTTCTCCAAGCGCTCGAAGATAGTCGGGAGACAGTTTTGCAAATGAATCTCGTTTTTTAAATCCTTTGATGGTGCCCTGCCCGATATGAGTAAAGGATATGTGTGGCATACGCGCCGCAAGCGTCTCCAGCATAGCGATATTTTTGTACCATCCCGTATGACCAACATAAAAAACACCGCGCACACCCGGCGGATTATACGTATGTTTTACTCGCGGATAATCATCCGCATCAATACCCACATCAATACGTACCTTGTTTTCAATTCCATACTCCTTAAACGGAGACGCCTCATTCCATGTTTTAAACCAAGGCTCTCCTGAAATAAAAATGCAGTTCTTCCCGTGATTTTTTACGAGCTCGCTCCACCATGCCGTATATATCGCATCGTGCGAGTACGGCATGATGATGATTTTCGTAATGTCTGTTCGCTCGGTAAAAGTCCTGTAGGTAATTGATTCTGTATCAATTGCTTCAGGCGGGACGTTTGGAAGCACGGGAGCAGGTTGCCCAAGAACAATATCTCCCGGCTTTGTGTTACACACGCCATGTTCGTATATGGAGTACAGCTTCACCCGATAGTGTTTTTTTAGCGCCGTAAGAAGGTGGTACGAGACTGAATGTGGGGCGCGAATTGGCCGGGTCCAATGACACCCAATGTCACTTCCGCTTCGGTATAACGGAGTTACAAACCCTAGACGTGCAAGCTTATTCCATGCACGATGAAATACGGTACCTGCAGGAACCGTGTATATAAAGTGCAGTGTTCGCATATTCTTTCCTACCCCTTTACCGCTTCCAGGTTCAAACTAAAGGGAATTTTTTCTCCGCCTGCCTCATACATACGACTGGTCTTGTCCGTAAAATCGTGATGATCTGCCTTTGTGTAATCCCATGCACGAACATGTGCATACCCCACTTCTTTCAGAATTTTTTCAGCATATGCCCTATTCCAAATCGTGTGATGATCGTCCCATTCCCCATCTTGGCCCATGAGCTGATTAACAATGCTATCAATGTCATTTCCTGATTTTTGATAGATACGAACGAGCTGATCAAAATCAGGCACCCCAAAACGAAGAACTCCTCCGGGTTTCAAGATGCGCAACCATTCTGCAAGCGTGTTCTTCACCTGACCCCTTGGAAAATGCTCAATAACATGACTTGCATATATCAAATCCACTGAATTATCTGCAAACATGGGGAGACGGCGCGCGTCTGCAATAATGTGTGTCTTTGCCTGCGGAACCGCGTCCACGTTAATGAATTCAGGTCCGGTATTAACCCCGCACCCAATGTTTACGTACACGTTCCCGTCAGACGTACGAGGATACGCAGGCCTAAAAAAAAGATATTGGAAACGGTACCAAAACTGCTTCAACGCACTTTTGGTTTTTACAAACTTTCCAGTAAACATACCCGCAGTATAAAGGGAAATATATTATTTTGCTCGAACGTCCTGCACAAACCCGACCAGAGTGTTTGCAAGAACCTGCCATGAAGCTTTTTCTGCATAGGCACTCATTCCTGCTTCGGCAAGCGACGTAGCGAGTTCGGGGTTGTTTCGTATACGTATAAGCGCCTGCGCAAGTGCCCGCGGGTCCTCGGGAGGAACATACATGCCCTTGTCTTGTCCTAAAAATTCCTTGAGCGCTCGTGAGTACGCTGAAATATACGGCAACCCCATACGGCATGACTCAAATGCTTTATGCGGAATCGAATGGTGGAGTCGCTCATGCTTGGCCATTTGACCAATACTGACATGGCACTCGCTCATGCGCGTGCGTAGTTCAGTAAATGGTAGGAACGTATCCTGGATAGACACATTCGATGGTATGGCTTCTTCTGGAACATACCCGGGACTATAAATTCGTAGCGCAATGCCTTCCCGCTCAAGAAGCCTGCCTGCCTGAAGCACGACAGAAAGCCCAGCCTCGTGGTTGTGTTTTCCTCTAAATACGGCGGTAAACTGTTCGGTTTTTTTAAGCGTTTCATCATAATAAAAATTACGCTCATCACATCCGGTATACAGTCGCCGCAGTTTCTTGCGTGAGACGCGCATCAGTGTGCAGTAAAAAGAAATTTGTTCATCACTATCAAGTAACACTAGGTCTGCACAAAGGTGTCCCGCGCGGTCTATGCACCACAAGAAAAACCGTGCGAACGGGTTGTGCGCATGATGTCCGCGTGCCAGTACCACACCTTCAAATAACGTCCACCCCGCATCAAAGATAATCGGCCGTTTGGATATAAGGCGCGCCAGTGGAACGACAAGAGCGCCAGGATATCCAACAATAAGCACGTCATACGCATGACGGAGCTCGTGATGTTTTTTATATAAACGCCAAAATTTTCGCCACCCTGGCGTACTATCAAAACATTCGTGTACCACTACGCCCTGCGCACGCAGTGCACCAATATAGACGCCAGCCCGAGAAAAAGCTGGATCGGTAATTCCTAAGTAGCAAATCCGTAGTGGTTGTTCCATGAAGTTTACGTTTGCCTCCTTGTGAGTCGCGTTACCTTTGCTGTTTTACGTATGCGTTCCTGCAATGTGTTTTACGTACCAATCGTACGCATCAACAAGTCCTTCCGTTAGATGAATTTTTGGTTTCCAGCCAAGGTTTGTAAGCATGCTCGTATCAAGAAGCTTACGCGGGGTTCCGTCTGGTTTGTCTGTGGCATACGTAAATGATCCTGTATACCCCACCACACGAGCAATCTCTTCTGCAAGTTCGCGGATACTGACATCAGTTCCCCATCCGATGTTCACGTGAGACTCATCCGAGTACGTATCCATGAGAAACACAAGCGCGTCAGCAAGATCATCAACATGTAGAAATTCACGTCGAGGAGTACCGGTGCCCCAAATTTCTACTTCTGAAGCGCCAGAATGTTTTGCCGCATGAATTTTTGCAATAAGTGCAGGTACCACATGACTTCCTTTGAGATCATAGGTATCGCCTGGCCCGTACAAATTGGTGGGCATAGCAGAAATAAAGTTTGCGCCATACTGCCTGCGATATGCTTGACATAGTTTGAGTCCTGCGATTTTTGCAATCGCATACCACTGATTAGTGGGTTCGAGTGAACCGGTAAGGAGCGCTTCTTCCGGTATAGGTTGCGGTGCAAGTTTTGGGTAAATACATGATGAGCCTAGAAAAAGAAGTTTTTGCGTATTATTTCTGTATGCTGACTCAATGACGTTTGAAGCAATGGCGAGGTTGTTATAAATAAACTCCGCAGGACGTACATCATTTGCAAGAATCCCTCCCACCGTGGCAGCTGCCAAATACACGTGATCAGGTTTATGCGTCTCAAACCATGCCTCAACCTCCTGCTGTCGGCGCAAATCGAGATCAGCGTGCGAGGCCGTCAATAATTCAATATGCGACACCTCTTTGAGGCGACGCACAAGCGCTCCCCCCACCATTCCCCGATGTCCCGCAACAAAGACTTTAGTTTTTTTGTTCGTTTGCATAGTCAGCTTCGGTCATGAGACGAACGAGTTCCGCAAACGTTATCGTCGGTTCCCACCCTAACTTCTCTTTTGCTTTTGAGTAATCTCCTAAGAGAATGTCTACTTCTGCCGGACGGAAATATTTCGGGTCTATCTTTACAAGCACCTTACCGGTATGTTTATCCACGCCACGCTCCTCTAGCCCTTCCCCTTCCCATACAATCTCGTACCCAAGGTGCTTGCCAGCAAGCTCTACAAACTCACGTACCGTATGTGCTTCATTCGTTGCAATGACGTAATCATCTGGTTCATCCTGCTGAAGCATGAGCCACATCGCGTGCGCGTAATCTTTCGCATGACCCCAGTCACGAACCGCATCAAGATTGCCCAAATACAACACTTCTTCTTTCCCTAATTTAATACGGGAAAGACCGCGAGTTATTTTACGTGTCACAAAGGTCGCACCACGCCGTGGCGATTCGTGATTAAAGAGTATTCCGTTGCAAGCAAATAAGTTATAGCTTTCTCGGTAGTTACGCGTTAGATGATACGCATAGACTTTCGCACAGCCATACGGAGAACGAGGATGAAACGGGGTTGTTTCCTTAAGGGGAATTTCAATCGCTTTTCCAAACATCTCACTTGAAGACGCTTGGTAAAAGCGCGTTTTAATACCAGTCTCTCGTATCGCATCAAGAAGACGTACGGTTCCAAGTCCCGTTACGTCACCAGTATATTCTGGGAGGTCAAAGCTAACCCGTACATGACTTTGCGCCCCGAGGTGGTAAATCTCGTCAGGACGAATTTTTTCCAAAATACGGTTTAAGCTACTGCTATCTGCCAAATCACCATAGTGCAAAAAGAGGTTTGCTTTATTGGTGTGCGGATCTTCATAGAGATCGTTCAATCGTTCCGTATTGAACGTGCTGGCGCGCCGAATAATGCCGTGTACCTCATATCCCTTCTCAAGCAGGAGTTCGGCCAAATAAGACCCGTCTTGCCCTGTTATCCCCGTAATGAGTGCCTTCTTCATGCCTGGCAGTATACCCGATTTCGGGCAAAGCGTAATAACCCGTAGAGCGCTTTTACCCGTATGCCTTGTGGTATTATGTCGCAAAACAATCGACCGCTCTCGTGAAAAAAGAACATCACCCTGTCCCTGTTTCCGAAATACAACTCTCTGTAGTCGTCACCGTATACGGTGAGACGTTCTCTGTTGGCGAGACGGTTCGGCGCCTTGTTGCTGGTGACCGCGGGTACCTGAAAGAAATACTCTTGATGGTTTCACCTCGATCTGGAGAAGAATCTATAGGCATGTGCACCAACCTTGCAAAAGACTACGCCCTGGTTCGCGTCGTGATGCAAGAACATAACCCTGGTGTCGGTTGGGCCTACAGAGAAGGAATGGAAACCGCACAAGGAAACTATATTGCACTTATGTCCGGGGACCTTGAAACAGAGCCCGAAGCGGTTGACCGCATGGTCCGTAAAATTGAAGAAACCGGGTGTGACGGCGTTATTGCAAGCCGATGGCTTCCTGGTGGCGGATTCGTAAGATATGACAAAACGAAGCTCGTATTGAACTGGTTTTTCCAGAAGGCGTTTTCGGCTCTCTACATGACACGACTTTCCGATATAACCTATGGCTTTAAAATTCTTTCGAAGGAAGTAACGGACGCAATACAATGGGAGAGTGTCTTGCATGAGATTTTTATAGAGACCACGGTAAAACCTCTAAAAAAGAAATTTCATATCGAACAAGTCCCCTCGGTATGGATTGGCCGCACGGAAGGCGTGAGCAAGAACACGTTCTGGCGCAACTTCCGGTATGTCGATCTTGCCCTTAAGGTGTTATTTTTCTATCGCTAACCATGAAAATACTAATCACGGGAATTACAGGAATGATAGGTTCGGAATTCGCACGTCAGGCACGTGAAAAGGGTTATGACGTCGTCGGTATTGCCCGCTCGAGCGCCTCGAGTCGCCTCGCTGCACTACCAGATCCTTCAGTGATTGCCTGCGACATACTTGATCGCGAGGCCCTTCGAGACGTACTTCGCAGTACCAAACCAGATATCATCGCCCACTTTGCGGCACAGGCGTTCAATGGTCTTTCTTGGAAGATGGAGGATGTCACGCATATGACAAACTACATCGGCACCACTAACGTCCTGCGCGCTGCCCGAGATGTGGTTCCTGGCGCCAAAATTCTCCTAGCGTGTTCGAGTGCAGAGTACGGAATTGTTCCAGAACATAAACAACCCATTAAAGAAGACGAGCCACTACGCCCCCTTACTCCCTACGGAGTTTCTAAGGTTGGCGTTGAAAACCTAGGGTATCAATACCTCGTGAACTACCACTCCTCGATTTATCTTCCACGCCTCTTCATTCATGTTGGTACCGGCCACCCGCCGGCCACCCTCATTCAAAACATCGCGCGTCAAATGGCACTCATAAAAAAAGGTAAGCTCGATTCGAAAATTCAGGTTGGCCGACTTGATACTGCACGTGATTTCATTGATGTGCGCGACGGCGTGAACGCAATGCTTCTATTACTTGAACGCGGTGTCCCAGGAGAACCGATAAATATCGGGACAGGAACTGCGCATACGGGCCAACAGGTCTTCGACCTATTCTCCAAAATCTCTGGAGTAATGCCCGAACTGACGGTGGACCATGCGCTCATACGCCCTCTAGACGAAACACTTCTCCTTGCGGATACAACAAAGATTAAAAAACTTGGATGGGAACAGAAATACAGTCTGGAAGAAACCCTCACTGATGTGTTCAACGACTGGATGAGCCGAATCTAATATGAAAAAACCGTACCATATTGTTTTTACGACCATTTTCCATCCCCTCGTATTGCACGAGCTTTTTGACAATATTTCAAAACACGGCCACCTTGAGAGTACGAAAATCTGGATTGTTGGCGACCGAAAAACTCCCGACAGCACGCCGGTGCTCGCAAAAGAAATTAACGACCGAGGACTCGAGACGGTGTATCTTTCCATAAACGATCAAGATACTTGGGGTGTCGAGTTTCCTGAATTTTACAAACGTATTCCGTACGATAACGAGACGCGACGCAACATTGGATACCTTCATGCTCTTGCAGATGGATGCAAAATTCTTATCTCAATAGATGATGACAACTTCCCCACCGGAGATGATTTTATTGGCGGACACTCCCAAACAGGTTCAGTGTGGAAGGGCGACCTGCTCCATGAGCCTCACCAGTTTCATAACGTGTGCGAACACTTGGTGTTTGAACCTTCTCGCCCCATATTCCCTCGCGGATTCCCGTTCCATTTGCGAGGCACAAAAAATGTCTCTGAAATGAAGAAACCCGAACGCCCCATCCGAATTGGAACAACAGCAGGACTCTGGCTTAAGGAGCCTGATGTGGATGCGACCACATGGCTGAATGGCAAAATACATGGCGTTGCACATACGGGCGCACCAGTTACCGTTCTTGCACAATCAACCTGGACACCCGTTAATACCCAGAACACGAGCGTAACGCGCGAACTTATCCCTGCGTACCTGTGTGTTCCTATGGGTTGGGATGTTCCAGGAGGAAAGCTCCAACGCTACGGAGACATTTGGGGAGGGTATTTTCTTCAGGCACTCATGCAGGGAACTGAATATCATGTGGCATTTGGGAAACCCCTGGTCGAACACCGACGAAACCCCCATAACTACGTTGATGATCTCCGCCATGAATTTTGGGGAATGATAAAAACCGATTGGCTCTTAAATGCACTTCGTACAGAATTTAAACCAAAAGAAACCACCGTACTTGGTCGCATTCACGAACTTGCCGAATTTGTGAGAAAAGAAGCTCATCCTACCCTGCCTGCATACACTCCTCAGGAGATGCGCACGTACCTCGTGCATTTAGGCGACACCTTAGATGCATGGGCACATGTTTGCAAAAAGTACTTGTCTTAGCCGCGAACCGCAATCGTAAGACCGACAATAATAAGTAAACACCCCACAAGGCGCACCGGGCTTGGCTGTTCTCCTAAGAAAACTATCGCGGCACTACTTGCAACAATAAAACTCATGCCCACCATGACCGGATACGCAAATGAAAGCGGGAATGCACGAAGCGCAGCAATGTAGAGCACCAAGTTAACAGCAAAAAGCACCGTCCCCAGTATGAGATACGCATGATGCGAAACGAAACCCATCAGACCCAAAGACCAATCCAAGCGCACGCCCTTATCTGCGCCAAGTTTTAGTAGTACATTTGCCGTTCCATTTGCAAGAAATGCGCCAAGGAGAGCGAGGTAACCAATCATATGTGCATCATCTCTCAAGATCTATAAAAACACTAGTCTCTTATATTATAAATACGAGCCCCTCCAGCACTAAACGCAAGGTCATAGGTTGATGTAAACCAGGCCCCTTCTCTAAAACACGGAACCATTTGTGCATCTCCTGCCACAATCCATTCTGGTAATTCATCCATAATGAGCTGTGGCGGTATGACATACAGCTCGTCAGGTGGTACACACTCATCTTTCACCGGGTAATACGCAACAGAATTAGGCGAGACCAAGCCAATAAGATCAAGAAGTGGTGCATTTGTTTGATACCCAATAATACCGAAATCTACTACCCCCACGCGCTCTCCGGGTTTCATTTTTTGTGACAAATATTGAGCAGTATGAAATGCAGTCATTTTACTGCCCGGATCTTGCGCGGTAACCAACGAAAGATACTGATATAGTGGCCCAAAGACAAGTATCGCACCAATAAGTATCGGCGTGATCGTATACGGAAATCGTTTAGCAAGCACGACGACACCCCCCATTGAAAGCAGTAGCCAAAACGGCTCCATTTGCGAAAGATACCAAGGGAACATATTCGGGTTGGAAATGGAGAAGGATACAAAATACGTAATGGGTATTGCAAAAAGTAACCACGCCCCTCCCCGCATGCGAACAAATTTCCACGCACCAATTCCCGCAAGTAATAAAAATGGCGCAAGGTTTACCACGGTTTGTGCAGGAATGTTTTCTGGATCAATAAGACGACCCCAGTATATGCGACTCACGCTTGCAAGCTGCATCTTTGCAGCCTGAAAATCTGCAATCTGATATATGTCATCGGAGTGCATTTTTGTGAGGACTGATTGAGGAATGAACGAACCAAAATACACTGTGGAAAATACAAGCCACGGAAGCAGAACGCTTGCCGCAACAACTCCTATGCGTATCGTCTTTTCAAACCCTGCAGTAAAAAACCAGTACGCAGCACCCAGTGCAGCTATGAGGAGTGCATCCGGCCTTGTAAGTACGGTAAGCGCAAGAAATATCGCAGAACGGTAGTGATGCCCGCTCACAAGCGCGTGCAGGAAAGAAAAGGACGTAAGGAGAAACAGTGAAGTCTCCATCCCCTCAGGGATAACGCGCGCAAGATTAAAAACATACACGACTACAGCAATACCCACATAGGGTCCAGAAAGAACACGCCGACACAAAAGATAAAAATAAACTGCAGACGCGCTAAAAAGCCCAATGTTTAAAAACGCAACAATATCTGGTGTTGATACACCTGAACATACGTATTTGAATAGAGATGCCGTAAGAGTAAAGAGTGGTGACGTTGAGCCAAGCACCTTTTCTCCAATGTTATATACAAACCCATTCCCCGCAGCGATATTTTCTATGTAGCGATAAAAAATAAATTGATCATCGTTTGAAAAACGAAGATTCGAAAACAAAAAAACAAGCGAAGAAAGCGTGGCGGTGGCCACGGCAATACCAATTTCAATACGGCGCTTGAGCAGTGTACGCATCATATGGATGAGAGTATACCCTGATCCGCAATTTCATCGTGAATACGCTGCGAAAGTCTTGTAAGTGATTGAGTTTCCAAACGTAGCTCCGAAATACTGGTGTGGGGATTTAGTAAGATACGTTCGAGAGCTTTCTTGAGAGAGTCTGCAGTGCCGTCAAACCAATACTCATCCCCGGCAATCTCTTTCCAATCATCACTTGCGGCGAGCACACAACAACCGGACGCTGCTGCTTCAAAGATGGTCTTATCAAGCATTCCTGAACGCCCTGCATTAACGTATATCTCGTGTGAGCTATAGAGCTCTGACGCCTTGGCATGCTCTACTCCTCCTATAAACGTAACCTCGCTTTGAAGACCGTGGTCTGCCGCACGCTGCTTAAGCGCCGTAACATAGTGCTCCTCTCCTTGCGGAGGCGAACCTGCAAAGGTTGCCGTAAATGGAATCCCCTCTTTCTTAAGATCAATTAGGGCGTCAAGAAGAAGTCCTGGCCGCTTGCTCGACATCATCCGTCCGAAAAAGAGGATGGAGCGCGGGACACGTGCGACTGAAGCAATCCCACTAAAACGTTCGGTATCAATACCGACCGGCATCTGCACACTGCGTTTACATGTGGCGGTATAGGAATGCTTCGAGGTATAGAAAACTTTGCGACAGAATGACGCTGCAATATCTGTGAGCCATGATCCCGCGTAGTGATTGCGCCAGAGATAGATGCGCTTTCCTAGAACGTCCCAAAGCATACCTGCAATAAGAACGTATTCCTGATTCATGTGTACGAACACGGTGTCGTAGTCGTGACGCAGCTTCCACGCAAGCTTAAGGAAACGAAATGCATAGACGTACGAAGGTTGCTTCCTTTTCTCTTTCCCCAAAGAGTGCACGCGCACATTGCCCGGAAGCGCATAGTGGCCTTCCTTAAGACAAATAACATCTATGCTCTCGAAGCGCAGCGCAAGTTCTTCTATCCAGCGATGAAAAAACCCAAGATACAGGTCTTCTGAATCAACTACCTGAGTGACGATGAGAAGTTTCATATAAGTCGCGCTAAATCTTCTCTCACGCGATCGGTGAGGCGTCCGCACGCAGCAACATGCGCTTCGACTGCAAGAGCTGCAGATTCTGAAAGGCGCGTACGAAGTTCACCGGATTCCATAAATGCGCGCATATGTGATGCAATTTCATCAATCTTGCCGACACCCGCAACAAGCACATCGCGATCTGGCATGAGCACGTCTCCAATAAGCCCTACGTCAGTCGAGATGATAGAAACATGCGCGACAGCTGCTTCTACAAGCGTCCTTCCGTACCCCTCATACGAGCTCGCTTGTATGTATGTTTGGGCGCTCTGAAGAAGCGAAAGCGGATTACCGCTCCATCCTGTAAACACGACTCGATCTGAAACGTTTAGCTTATTGGCAAGCGATCGAAGTGCCGCTTCTTCCTTCCCTGCTCCAACGACAATAAGTCCTGCCGATGCATCAACTTTTGAAAGCGCGTGGATGATGTCATCTATGCGTTTTTCTTTTTCAAGGCGTCCTATGGTTATAAATGCAAACGGAAACTCGTGCGGCGGAAGCGGTAATGGAGCTGGAAGCTTAGCTTCTGCGGTAAGCGGAACTACCGCTGGCTCTTCTATCTTTTGACCAAACCTGCGCGTAAGCGAGTCTTTGATGCGGCGTGAGACAACGCGAATGCCATCTGCTTTCGGGAGCGTGATGCCTGCAAGAAATACGCGAATGCAATTAACAACACTCTCACGACTAAACCATGGCGAGAGAAAATCGGTATGCACCTGCATATGCAGTTTGGCGTTCGTTCCCCGAACGGCTTGAGATGCGATGAGTCCATGCTCAAACGGATCCTGAGCTGAAACCACCTCAATACCATGCTCGCGGATGATCTTTTTCGCAACCACGATTGCTTTCATATACGCCGTGAGCTTGTTCCCAGAAACTGGATGGAGCGTGAGCGGCCCTTCGGTAATCACACGAGATGACGCACTTCTTGAGACTATATGAAGCTCCCCAAAAGCTGCCGCGTATTCGCGCATGCGCACTCGTACCGGTTCATTCTCGCTGAAAATCCGAGGATCGTTTGAAATAAAGAGGATTTTCATATGAGCGACTTAAGGAGCTCCGCCGTGCGACGTGCCATGGTTTTAGATGAAAACCGAGTCACCACATCTTCTGGACGGGTGCGTCTTTTACGAGTGAGCGCCTCTTCGAGGGCGCTTTGAAGCGCCCCACTATCGTTTGATGGAACCAGAATGCCCTCAGCTTCCGTGCGAACTATTTCCCTATTTCCACCAACATCGGTAGCAACTATAGGTATACCAAGCGACGCTGCCTCAACCAGAAGATGGGAGAACCCTTCGTACGATGAGTTAAGGACAAATGCCTGCGCATCAGCCAGTATCGCAAGCGTCTCTTTGTGAGGAAGTGCTCCGGTAAACGTTGTGCGCGGGAAAACTTTTGCTGCATGTGCGACAAGAGATGCTTTTTCAGGACCATCGCCAACGATAATAAGTGACCCTTGTGAAAGAGACGCTGCAGTGTCAATAACGCCTTTCATGTTTTTCCAGGGTACGAGTCGCCCAATGGAGACAATATGCGGGTATGGGAGCGTCGCAACTTCATGCGGGAGCGTTCCTGGTTCTTCAAACCTCATCGCGTTATGAATGACCGAGATCTTCCCATGGAAGATTCCCCATGACATCACAATACCCTTAAGGTATTCGCTCGGCACAATAACTGCAGAAGCTTGTTTGGCGACAAGCGTTTGAATACATCTGAAGAAACGAACTTGAATGGCTACCTTTTTCGTTTGCACAAATTCATCAAGCGGTGCGGTAATCCCGTAGCGCTGCGTACCCTGCTCCCATGCGTAATCACCAACCACCTTAACTACACACGGTTTTCCTGAAAGCTTAGATGCAAGGACTGCCGGAAATCCGGTTGAAACCGGATCAAGTACCAAAATGGCATCTGCTTTTTTAGCCTCTTTGAATACCTTCCATAGATACGCAAGATGGCGAAACGCTTTTGGAAGCGGGCGCACATCGCTGAACTTCACCAAGGTCGCATCAATCCCTTCACGAACAAAAAGCTCCATCAAAATAGAGGCGTAGGTTGCAGGTCCTCCCGGCTCTGGAGGAAACAAGGGAGTAGCAATGACGACCTTCATACCGCTATCCTACCAGTCGTCTAAACACCTCGCTCATGGCGCCAGTGATACGCTCCCAGCCATAGCGCATGACCGCAAGCTCTTGCCCCTTGCGAGCAATCTTCTTCGCGCCTTCTGGATCGTTGAGTATGTTCTCAACCACACGAGCAATCTGCTCTGATGAATTTTTATCAACGGCAAACCCAGTGGCTTCTTGCTCGGGATTACGCTTCGCGTCAAACAAAAAGTCAGCAATGCCGCCTTCTTGGGTAGCAATGACCGGGAGCCCTGCGGCCATAGCTTCTATAAAGGAATTGCCCATTCCCTCTGAGCGCGACGGGCGAATGAATATGTCGCAGGCACGAAGAATTCCCGGAAGCTCGCTATGACTAACGTGACCCATGAATCGTGCGCGGTCTTCCACTCCCAACTCTTTTGCAAGTGCCTTAAGTTTCATTTCATCCTGCCCCAGTCCATAGATAAGAAATGAAACATGGCTAGGTAAAAGCTTGAGCGCATGAATGACATCATCAACCGCATTCTTTTCAACAAGCCTCGATGTCGTCACGAGGAATACATCGCCGTCTTTTTTTCCGAGCTTTGTGCGATTGTCAGAAAGCTTTTCAACTGAAACATTTTGTGCAAACCGTGCAAGATCAACACCGTTTGGCACAAGCACTGGTTCACCCTTGTATCCGAACTCTTTAGCAAGACCTGCCAAGTACGTGCTTATAACCGTGACTGCACGGCTTCGCTGTAAGGCGAGACGCCATGAAAAACCGACAAGTCCAAACCATTTGGTACGAATATAGTGTGGCGGATCTCCTTCTTGAAGCGTAAGTACCACCGGAACGGTACGCCTCGAAACCATGTTAGTGAGATATGCGGCTCCCGAGCCATAAGTCACCATCATAGCCCAATACAAAGCATACGAGTGTTTTTGCGTGAGCCGTAGCGCAAGGAAAGTACCTAAAAACGGCGCCAACAGTTTATCAAGGATACGTATACCACAACCAACTCGATACACCTGCACCGCATCGATCTTTTCTGTGTGAGGAAGTTCGCGACTATAACGTGCACAAATAAGATCAAAATCATATTCGTGCGAAAGCCGATTAGTTATTTCCCGTATCGCCACTTCAGCCCCGCCAACATGCGGAAAATATGCTGTTGAAAATATAAGCACGCGCGGACGCGCGGCAGAGGTGTTCATAGAAAGTATGTTAGCGCGAGAATATCCCCGTAACGGATGAAACGACTGATGAGAGCAGCGAACTGAAAAAGCCTTGCTCCTGACTAAGCACGACCGTTTGCTCAATCTCAGGCAACGCAGCCCCCGCCGTAGCGAGGTCTTTCTTTACGGCGGGGGCGCTTACTGCTTGAGAAGCATAGGGGCGCGGTGTTATGGCTAACGAGTGCAAAGGCGCAGATGCCTGTACTTTCTGTAACTCATCACCTACCCCATCAGGTTTCGTATACGCATATGCGACACGACCATTAGGAAATGCAAGTGAGGCATTGTCCGAAGAATCGATACCAAGAGTCTCGTACGCAAATAGTGTGGAAGCCCCCGGCGCAAGCACCGTATCGTCAGGAAGTTTTACTGACTTGCTCGCGGTGTGAATTTTCCATCCTGACAAATCAGCGAGACTCTCGCTTGTATTAGTAAGGGTAATTCCTTCCTCATTAACCTGCGTTATAGAAATATGTGGCTCTCGCACGACAACCTCAATAAGACTGACGGCACTTATACCTTTATCTTTTGCACGAATAACCGCAGTATAGGTTCCTGGTTTTTTGTATGCATACCTTACTTCTCTTCCCTTCTCCTGTCCGCCATCTCCAAAGGTAAAGGTGATGTCCGCATTTTTACGGAGCTGACCGATGCTGTCATACGCAATTGCAGTGAAAAAAGTATCTGCACCAGCAGTGACGATGCGGGATGGGCCGCCATCTACATACAGCTTTTGCACAGGATGTGTGACAGGGACCAGAGGCGCAGTCCCACCCACCGTAACCACAGGAGGCGCGTCTTCTGCTTCTTCTTCAGGTAGCTCTTCAAGTGGCGCGTTCCTATTTGGGCCGCGTGGCGTTGGAGCTGCGGTTATCCAGGAAGAACCGGTGTATTGCGGCGTCTCTTTTGGTGTGGAATTTTTACCGCCCACTCCGTTTTTTGAAGTTTCCCACCCTGTTTTCGAATCTACGACGTCCCGCTCTTCCGTTCCTTCTTTTAAAATAAGCTTGGCACCAGAATTGCTAATACCGTTCCCAAACGAGCCCAACCAATCTGCAGACGTGTGTGGCATCAGGTCTTTGCATGAACCGCTGTCGCGCGCAATAAGATAATATCCGTTTTCTGCAATTCCTGAATATTTCACACTTGCAGCTTCTCCAAGAGAAATAACCTTAGGCACACCTGTCCCACTATTTTCTATCGTAAGAGTCCAGGAAGAAAGAGGTACGACGGTATTTTCTGTATTACGCAACTCAACCCATTCACAATTTGCACCTCCTTCATCAGTTCCCATCCACGCAACTTCGTTGATGATGATTTTTGCACGGACAGCATAAGGGATTGTAAGAAGACAAAAGCCGAGCACAAAAAGACACACGAGTCTCATGGCGTCAAAAGTATGGCCCGATTATACGCCTGCCCCTTCCCCTGTCAAAGCGGGGTTCCTTCGCCCGATTATGGTCAACACCAGGTGTTGACCATAATGAAGATTCTTGGTTATTTTGGACCTTCTGAAAAAAGAGAACGTAAGGTGTCTTCAGGAACTTCAAATGGTTTCTTGTTTTGAGCAATAGAAGGGGCCACTTCATTTTTTGGAGCCTCCTTTTTTTCTTCCTCTATGGGTACTGCCGTTTTTTTAGTGGTTTCTGTATGCTTTTGAGCCTCTCGAGGAGTATCGATTTTTGTCTCATTCAATTTTTTATGAGAAGAGGTTTTTTCTTCTTCCGTACCACCCGCCTCTTGAAGTGCTATTTTTTGCACCGCCTTAGTGAGGGCTCCTCCGTGCTTTTCTTCCTTTTTCTCTCGCTCACGCTGCGCTTTTTCAGTCATAGTTTTTAAAATGGCACGTAAATCATCCACGTTTTTTTCAGGAGGAGGCGCTATTCGCTCATTTCGTGCAGGTGCTGGCGATGGTCGCTCGCGTGAGGCAGGACTCGGGGACGAGGAAGCACTACGCGTGTCTCTCGTTCGCTCAAAATCACGTACGGGAGGACGTGAACCGTCAGGGCGCAGAGGACCTTTACGAGAAGCGGGCTTTGGTGCGGGCATCTCAACGGCGGCTAAATCTGCCACAATTGCTGACTCTATCCCTGCGCGCTCTGTTGCGTAAAGCTTCCGAGAAGACGCAATTACTTCCGCTTTAAAATTTCTTACGGGGGGCAAAATGGAAGGAAGCGTGGAAGCTGAAAAAGGACGCGACCCCACTCCGTCAATCATGAGTGTCAGGTATACCTGCGCAAACCCTAAATTTACTAAGTCTTCTTTGAGAAATTCTGGAGAAAACACCGGCTCGAGCGTTTCGGCATCAAACGGTCCCACGCGAAACGAAACGGTACTACCTACGTTTCCAAACACTGCGTCACGCACCTCTTCCTCCATCTGCTCCACATACTGGTGCGTCATAACAAGGTTTAAATGATATTTACGAGCCTCGGAAAGAATCTCCGCAAACGTTTCATTCGCGAAGTTCTGGAATTCGTCGACGTAGAAGAAAAATGGCGGCACAAGTGCCAAATCCCGATGCGAAAGCTCTGCGCGGCTCATGGCACCCAGGAATATGCGCGTGGTAATCATAGAACCTAAAAGACGCATATTTACATCTCCCACCAAGCCTTTTGAAAGATTAATGATGAGAATTTTCTTCTGGTCCATCATCTGCCGAACATCAAAGGAAGAACGAGGCTGACCGATAATGTTTCTAATAAGAGGATTGCTCGTAAACTGCCCCACTTTATTCTGAATTGCGGGTGTCGCCTCTTGGGTAAAGCGATCGGTATACCCCGCAAATTCTTTTACCCAAAAATCTTTCACTACCGGATCTTTTACGAAGTCCACAACCTTTGCACGAAACACCTTGTCGGTATACATGCGATTTACCGAGAGAAGTGTCGAATCTGGATATTCCAAAAGCGCAAGCAGTGTGTTTGTAAGAATGTACTCCATGCGCGCCGACCATGCGTCCTGCCAAATCTTCTTGAATGTGGCCATAAGTCCGGACGTTACCAAGTGACGCTTGTCATACCCCACATCCTCCATGACGTTAAAGGCAATTGGGTGTTCAAGGTCAAAGGGCGCAAAATACACAACATCTTTTATTCGATGCTCGGGCACATATTCAAGAAGTTTTTCCGCAGTTGAACCGTGCGGATCAATGAATGCAAGCCCCTCCCCATTCCTAATGTCTTGAATAGCCATATTTTCAAGCATGGTCGATTTACCCATACCTGTCTTTCCAATGACATACATGTGACGAGAGCGATCTTTTCGCTTTATGCCAAACGGAATTTTTTGTCCGCGTGAGTCGGTTGCTGCAAAGTACGTAACGCGCTCCGGATTATCCATACGTCTAGTATATACCGACAATTAGTAATGCCCGGGAAAATGCCCGGGCATTAGTTGCGCGTCATGCAACGCGGCGTATCTTCGCCGCTTTCAATTCGCGCGCCGCCTCTACTGCTTTACGCAACGCCTGGTGTCGCTCATCCTCATCGTCAAAGTATTCATGACCGACGACTTGATCTGCGCGAACACGTATTTTCGTGACCTCATCAAGACATGAAAGTGCCTCTTCGAGCTCGCGCTCATACTCGCTGAGCGGTTTTGACATGAACCTGACCTCCCAAAATGTTCTGCCTATCACCTACTATGCGCTGTTCTTTTTATAGAAGGAAGAAGTGTGATGTTAATAAGATTTGTTTACTGAACCATAACCTCATGCAGTGAATCATAACGATTAGCGGGGTCCCAGAAAATCCATGACGTGAGCCCTGCGTCATAGGTTGCTTGAATTTGTGCCTGAATGTCTTCCGGAAGATATTCTTTTCCGTAATCAAAGTCCTGGAGCCACGGACGAATTTTCTGCTTATCAAACGCTGGTTTTGTAAATTTTCCTGTGGGAACTTCGCGCGTACTTGTCGCGACTGTTGCGGTTGCCGGTATAACTTCGGTCTTCATCACTGCCTTCCCGTCAAGCGTTTGGACCACGGTTTCGGTCGCTATGGTACGCGCCACCGCCTTATCCATTTCATATTTGATAATTTCATATGGGTAGTCATTTGGATCTGCGTACCCATTAAAACCGTCCGGATAGTGTGATGGGTATATCATCGGCATAATGTAATCAAAGTACGGAAGCGCGCGCTCAAGCTGCTGCCCTATCCCAAGATCAGAGGTGTTTGATGATGTGAGTCCAAACAAATCAGCAGACATCACCACACCCGTTGGATCCATGTGCTCATGTAAATATTTCCAAAACCGCTCCACCGCTTCTGCCTTGTTTTCATTTTTGTACACCGCATCTTTCATAGGCCCGTCTGACGGATAGCGAATATAGTCGTAATTCAACTCATCAAATCCAAGCGCGTGCGCTTCTTTAGAAAGCTCAATGACGTAGTCCCAAAATGGAGTAGACGAAACGTCCACAAAGTTAAGTCCCTTGTGGTCTTTCCATGGCTGTCCCGGGCGCGCAGCACTTTGCACTGCCTGTTCAGGAAAAAGTGAGCTGTAGTGCGGGTCCTGAAATACCGTGATGCGGCCAATAGTATATATCCCCTTTGCATGAAGAGATTCTATGAACTCTTTCATGTCATGCGCACCGCAGTGCTGCATACTTGCTCCGTCAAACATTGGATGTTTGGTGGGAAAAGAAATTTGACCGCTAAAGTCTTTTATATCAATCATCACTGCGTTCAATTCTGTTTCGTCAATAAACGTGACGAGTGATTCGCGAAAGGTGGGCGTACCCACTACGCACTGACTCATGTAGATACCTTTCAGCGGCTCAGGTGTGGGTAGATGATTTCCGTAATCTTTTGCAGATTCCTTTTTTTGTTCTTGCACTTCAACATGTGTGCCTGGTTCACTTCGAACATATGTTACTTCAAAAAAATTAGGGAGTGCAAACAAAAACGCGAGTCCTCCGATAAGAGAGAGTCCTCCGAGAATAACCGGAGTATTAGGCGACGGCGACAGACGTTTCATCACCCTGTTCTTTTTCGCGAACCATCACTTCTTCTTTTGCGACACGCATACCCCTCATCCGAACAAGTATTGAGAACCCAATCACCGCGACACCCAAAAGAGGAATAACCACCATAAGCCAAGAATACGGGAGACCGAGGAATGGTGAGAGAACAATGAGAATCCCAAGGAGAGTGAGCGTGCCTTCGTTTGACATGCACGGAGTGTACCGTGTATCCGCTTCAAACTCCAAGAAATGGGGATAACTAGGAGGAAACAACGATGACAAACTCGCCCCGAACCTGGTCTTGATGTGTCTTGAAGTGCTCTGCAACCTCCTGTGGAGAGCCCTGAACTATCGATTCATGCATTTTAGTGAGCTCTCTGGCAACCGTTACGGTATGGTTTTTAGGAAGGACTTCCGCCAACGAAGCGAGAGCTTTTTCTATGCGATGCGGAGATTCATAGAACACTACTGCTCTTTTAGACCCTGCGATTTCCTTAAAAAGTGTCTGACGCCCTTTTTTATGCGGAAGGAACCCCAAGAACACAAACTCATGTGTGGGTGCCCCCGCTATCTGGAGCGCTGAGGTAAGCGCAGAAACTCCAGGAACAGCTTCAATACGGGCATGAGGCAATCGACTGCGTACCTGTGCCACCAGCTCATTCCCTGGGTCAGAAATGCCTGGCGTACCTGCGTCAGTCACCAACGCAACCCTCTTTCCTTCGCCAAGGAGTTCCAAAATACGTTCGGTTGAAAGCTTCCCGCTTTGTGCATGAAAAATAATGAGTGGTTTTTGTATCTCATACTTTGCCAACAGTTTTGCCGTGACCCGCGTGTCTTCACAGGCAATCACATCTGCCTCCCGAAGAGTTTGTAGCGCACGAAGTGTGATATCACCCAAATTCCCTATTGGGGTTGCGACTACTGAAAGCGTGCTCATATCGTTATTGCTTCTGCTACTTTGTAAATATCTCCTGCGCCCATGGTAACAATGGTATCGCCTTCACGAGGTTCCGCGATAAGACGTGCCCGTATCTCTTCCATAGAAAGTGCAGTTGCGCTTGTTCCATTCTTGGTTATCGCCTGCGCAAGCAGGTCACTTGAAACTGTGCCGTCGTCTTTCTCGCGCGCAGCGTAAATTGGGGCGATGAACGCAACATCAGCGTCCGTAAACGCGTGAGAAAAACCTTCAAACAAATCACGGGTACGACTAAACTCGTGAGGATGAAACACGGCAAAGACTCTTCCTTTTGTTTGCTTTTTCATTTCCGCAAGCGTGAGCGCTACTGCCGTTGGGTGGTGTGCATAATCATCATATACGTTGGCGCCTTGTACCGTTTTACCCTTGTAGTCAAAACGTCGCCAGGTTCCGTGAAAACTTTTTAATGACGCAGCAATATCTTCTTTCGTGAGAGTTTCTACCGCAAACCGAGCTGCTGCAGAGGCTCCACGTGCATTATTGCGATTAAATTCACCCGGCATCAAAAGTTCGTACACAGGCTCTTGTGTGTAATCGATAATTGGGACAGAAAGACCCTGAAGAATCGGCGCGATGTTCGGATCACCAGGATTCGTGACAATAGCTCCTGTCGTCTTTTCAATGAGTTCACGAAACGCACGTTGCACGTCCGCTAAATCTGTATAGTAGTCAGTGTGTTCAAGCTCTATGTTTGTAATGACAAGCACATGCGGAGTAAGGGTGAGAAAATCACGTTTATATTCACACGCTTCAACCACAAAAATATCTGAAGATCCTGGAAGATAGTTACTCCCGAAGTCTTTGGTGATGGAGCCCACAATTGCAGAAGGGTTAACCCCTGCATCTTTGAGAATTTTTGCGAGCATGCCCGTGGTTGTAGTCTTACCGTTTGTTCCTGAAACAGCGAGGGTCTTTTTTCCTTTTGACACTTCGCCCAGCATGCCAAAGTAAGAAATTTCCGGTATGCCGAGTTCTTTGGCACGCACGCGCTCTACGTTATCCGCGCGTACCGCTTCGGTATAAATAAGACGCTCTGCGTCGGTAGGTACATTGTCAGCGCTCTGCCCTATCACCACATGAATCCCTTTTGATTCCAGAAGTTCGGTTGTGGGACTTGCGGAGCGGTCACTCCCGGAAACCTCGTGCCCATGGTCCTTCAAGAGCTGCGCAAGCGCGCTCATGCCAATACCGCCCACACCAGTCATGAAAAACTTCATAGCGCCTTAATGAGTGCATTGAACTGATCGCCTCGATCATATTCATTTTTGAACATCCCAAACGACGCAAACCCTGGCGAGAAAAGCACGATGTCTCCAGGCTGTGCCGAACCCACCGCATCCTGCACGGCAGATTTCAACGTGTCATACACCGGAGCGTCCTGCAAATAGGTGCTTACGAACTTCGTGCCTGTTCCTGCGAGCAAAATGATTTTTTTAACGTAGAGCTCCACTTCCTCCATGAACGGGCGAATGTTCAGTCCCTTATCTGCTCCACCCATAATAAGAATAATATTCGGATCAATGCTGGACATCGGATGTCCCGCATTTTCTGAAAGCGCCTTGAGTGCGGCGGTAGTCGCATCCGGTGTCGTCGCGTTCGTGTCGTTATAGAACTTCACCCCGTCTTTTTCGCGCACGAGCTCAAGTCGGCCAGGAACGCCTGCAAAGTTTTCAAGCGCTGTTTGAATCACCTCGTCATCAATATCAAGCGCTCGAGCTGCTTCTACCGCGAGTGCCGCGTTGTATCGATTATGCTCGCCAGGGATGTTAAGACTCCAATCCGCACGGAAATCCTGTGCGCCTGCTTTAATAACATGCGCAATAATCTGATTGCCGTACTTCTCTTTGATAAGTTCCGCGCACTGTTCGCCGATGATCAAAGTATCGGTCGCATCCTGATTGAGGAATATATTCGCCTTGTCGGCAAGATATTGATCCGTATCCCCTCGATAATAATTCGCGTGATCGTCGAGGAAGGTCGTGAAGACCGCGACGTCCGGGGAGAGTTTTGCGTCCCCAAACCCTTGAAGTTGCCATGAATCGAGCTCGAACAAGGCGATCGAGTCCTCTTTCACCTCATTCAAAAGTGCGAGCGTGGAAACTCCACGGACATTCCCACCCAAAAGAACATTCAGGCCTGCTTCTTTCATAATGGCGTGAAGCATGTGCGTTACCGTTGATTTCCCCCGCGTACCGGTTACCCCCACCACAGGAATTTCCGTGAGCTCTGCAAACCAGGATGCGCTCATTTTTATCGGTATGCCCGCAGATTTTGCATGAGCTATGAATGGAGAATCGAGCGGAACGCCTGCGGCTTTCAAAATATAATCTCTCCCCTCAAAGTCTTCTAGGCGATGCTCTCCGAGGACGTAGGTAATATTCGTGAATCCTTTTATCTCCTCGAGCGACGAGGCTAGCTCCTCGGCTGACTTAAGATCGGTAACAATAAGCTGCGCACCACACTCGGCCAAGAATTTAGTATCCCCTACCCCCCGCCCTAAAAGCCCGAGACCCATGACGGTTACTTTTTTGCCTTTTAGATATTCACGCGCATTCATCCGGTTGTAGAAAACGGCATCGGAGATTACTCCGAATACTTGAATTCTGAGAATCCTAAGCGAAACGGAATGGCGGTTTCGACTACCGCTTTCCTGCCAAAGGCAATGCCGTTTTTCACTACGGGATTCATTCCTGCATGGTATCGCAGGAATAGATTATTCGCATTCCCGAGTGGTGGTGAGGTCTTCTCGTATAATTTTTGCGTCGCTTTTTGGCACTACAATAAGCTCAAACGGAGACGTTATGACTGACGTGGTCATACAGGTGTTACCTGGCTCTTCATGCAAAATACTTACCGTTACCGTACCATCTCCGTTGTCCATAACTGACACAACAGAAATGTCATACCCTCCACTAGGGCGTTCTCCTTCAAATACCGCGAGCACATCATGTGCTTCAAAATCAACAAACGGAACCGGCATCAGATCATCTGTATGAAGCGCTTCCCATAGCGCGGTAAACTCTGGTTCAGTGCGAATACGGTAATTCACCCGCTGTGTTATCTCTCCTGACTGCTCACCTTCGGCAAGAACTGAAAAAGATACTGCGGCAGGCTGTGCATGGTGTACTGCGCCAGTGTCATCGCCGTACGCCAAAAGAAGCGAGCCAAGTATAATAGCCACTCCTATCCCAAGTCCTATAACTACCGTGTCCTGTTGCATAGAGAAAGTATACCTCCTCTCCACTTGTGCTTGTGTAGTGTGTATAGGGAAAAGAGCACGTTAGTTTTTGTGGTATGGTTTGCGGCTGTATTGCTCATATTGTTGGTGGTCACAGATATTTTGCTCGCCGTCGCTCGCAAAATTCTTCGACCCCGCCTCGCGGTTTGGCCAGTAGGCCAAACATCGCTCCGGCCCGCACAAAGCGAAAAGCTTGGCGCAGGCCAAACGTTTCGTCTTTTGTGCGCGCACTAGGGTTCGAACCTGGGACCTTTCGAGTATCAGTCGAATGCTCTACTCCCAAGCGAGTCCGAGCGAAATGCGCTTGCGTATTTCCGAGGCAAGCGTCGGGAGCAAGAAATCCTGAGGTATACAGGATTTCTTACTGGCTGAGCGAACGCAGGTAGGAAGAAACCCGGGTTAAACCGGGTTTCTTACCAACTGAGCTTGCGCGACGGTCCTGCACTGTGTGCGCGCACTAGGGTTCGAACCTAGGACCTTTCGAGTATCAGTCGAATGCTCTACCAGCTGAGCTATGCGCGCACACAGTGCAGGACCTTACGTACCTGGCATCCTAACAAAATCCTTGGTTTTATTCCACCTTCCGCCCAATCCCCACTCCTCTCCCTTTTTCATGTCTTCCTGCTTGCTATAATTGATTCAACGATGGTCCACCGTGGAAACACGCGCGAACCCAAGCGAATCAGAGAGATTCGCATTTCAACTATCGAAGATAAGTGGCGCCGCCATAAAAATAAACGAAGAAATTGGCAACGATATATGCGCAAAATCGCTCTGACGCAGCAGGCAGTATAATTACGAGACTATGGGATTTGAACATAAAAAACCAGAACCTGCTCCCGGAGAACTTTCTCCAAAAAATCGTGAGGACCTGCGCAAAACTCTGGAAGAGACAGGGGTCGTTCCTATAGATCCCGGCGAGCTTCCTCCTCTTCCTCTTAGCCCTCACGCATGGCGCGTGGCATATGAAGCGCCCGAACATCGCGAGCCTCTTCCTCTCCATGATCCAGAAGCGGCGCTCGCAGAATTGGAACGCGTAGTCAATGAGATCGCAAAAAAACAAAACGACCCGCAACGCGAGTCGTAGAGAGTGATGGAAGCGTCCGTAGATGCTTTTGCGCGTGTTCGCACATACCGGTGCATGCATCTTTGGACTTTAGAATAAAGTCGCTGCTGTCTCCCCTGCCAGGTCGTCACAGAGTGTACCGCATCGCGCATACGCAGTGAATCCATGACTGTCGGTAAGTAGGCAATGCGACTCCAGTGTCTTTCGACGAACGCTTCCTTTTTAATCATATACTTGTTGTAGGAAAACACGAACAGCCCCATTTGGGGCTGTTCGCTTTGTAAGAAAACCAAATATGGAGAAGAGTATGCTCTTGTGTTCCGCCTATTCACAATTCTTCAAGCGTCAATTGAGCGCTTCAAGCACTGTACCGGTATACGTTATCCGGCATCCGAGTGGCATGTAGGGATGTCCACTAACTCCCTCCAGCTCCAGTTTCGAAAAACTGGGGCTGGAATCGACATGATGTGCTTTTCGAGCGACATCGGTTCCGATTGGATATGTTCCACGAGCAGCTTCCGCTACCCGTGCCTTGTTACGACTTACTCCCTGTCATTGAATTTACCGTAGTCCTACAAATGTAAGATTTTGGGTACCTCCAACTTCCTTGAGTTGACGGGCGGTGAGTACAAGACTCGAGAACGTATTCACCGTGGTATGGCTGACCCACGATTACTAGCAATTCCGGCTTCAAGAGGTCGGTTGCAGACCTCTATCCGTACTGGGGTTCAGTTTGGGGATTTGCTCCACCTTGCGGTATTGCGTCCTTCTGTATGAACCATTGTATCACGTGTGCGGCCCAGGGCATCAAGGGACATGCTGATTTGGCGTCATCCTCACCTTCCTCCCCCGTGAGGGGGCAGTCTCGCCTGACATAAATAACAGACAACGAGGGTTGCGTTCGTTACCCCACTGAAGGGAACAGCTCAAGCCACGAACTGACGACAACCATGCATCACCTGCCAAGCACCCTCGAAGGCTTCCCGACTTTCATCAGGAATGCAGCTTGGTTTCTAGCCCTGGTAAGGTTCTTCGCTTATCGACGAATTAAGCCACATGATCCACTGCTTGTGCGAGTCCCCGTCTATTCCTTTGAGTTTTAAGCTTGCGCTCGTACTACCCAGGCGGCGTGCTTACCGCGTTAGCTTAGTCCCGCAGAGGGTCGATACTCCGCAGAACGAGCACGCAACGTTTAGGGCTAGGACTACCGGGGTATCTAATCCCGTTCGCTACCCTAGCTTTCGTGTGTGAGCGTCAGAAATTGGCCAGTGCGCTGCCTTCGCCTTTGGTGTTCCCCACGATATCAACGGATTTCACCCCTACACCGTGAGTTCCACGCACCTCTCCAACTCTCAAGTCATGCCGTTTCGCTTGCGGGCCGGAAGTTGAGCTCCCGGATTTTACAAACGACTAACATGACCGCCTCGACACCCTTTACGCCCAGTGATTCCGGATAATGCTTGGGGCCTCTGTATTACCGCTCCTGCTGGCACAGAGTTAGGAGCCCCTTATTCTTCAGGTACCGTCAATAATTTCGTCCCTGACAAAAGAAGTTTACGTGCCGAAGCACTTCGTCCTTCACGCGGTATCGCTCCGTCAGACTTGCGTCCATTGCGGAATATTCTCGTCTGCGGCCTCCCGTAGGAGTATGGGCCGTTTCTCAGTCCCATCGGTGGGGGTCAGCCTCTCAGCTCCCCTAAACGTCGTAGCCTTGGTAGGCCGTTACCCTACCAACTAGCTGATATTGCGCAGGCCGCTCTCGAAGCGATAAATCTTTACTCTCGCGAGACCATCAAGTATTACCCAACCTTTCGGCTAGCTATCCCTGACTTCGATGTACGTTCCTACGTGTTACTACCTCGTCTGCCACTGGCATTGCTGCCCGTTCGACTTGCATGACTTATCCATACCGCCAGCATTCATCCTGAGCTAGGATCAAACTCTCATTAAGAATAGGCGGAACACAAGAATTTACTCTTTGTTATTCCACTGTATCTAGAGATTTCTCTATAACTGTGAATCTGGTTTTTTCTTACCATCCGTCGCACGGTTGTATGTGCGACGGGTTTATTCAGTTTTCAAAGACACACGCCCTTCTGGTACGGAACGAGTTTTCTAAGAACGCGCATAAAGCTCGTTTCTTAAATTGAACCCGAAACCTGCACCTAAGGGCTAGTAGAGCTATCCTACCCTCCCCCATACCCCCCGTCAAGCACCCCTAAAACCTAGGAAATAGGGCAATTTATGGTGATAATACGGGTATGAAAGTCGTTGCAGTATCAGGAGGGTTTGACCCAGTGCACGTAGGACATGCTCATCTATTCCGAGATGCTCGTGCCCTTGGCGATAAACTTATCGTCATTTTGAATGACGATGAATGGCTTATGCGGAAAAAGGGGTATATCTTTATGCCACAACACGAACGCAAAGAACTACTTGAGCATATTCGATGGGTCGATGAGGTGGTTATCCGCGAACCGCGAGAGACCTATGATGTGGCGCACATGCTTGAAAAGCTTGACGTGCACATCTTTGCAAATGGAGGTGCGGACCGTTCAAACACAAACGAACTCCCTTCTCCTGAAACACTCGTATGTGCTGCGCGCAATATTGAGATGGTATTTGATGTAGGAGACACAGGGAAACCACAATCGTCGTCATGGCTCGTCAAAAATCTTGCTCTACAAATAGACGAGTTTGAAAAATTCTTAAAACTTCGCGATACCGGAAAAGCGTTATAGCAGTGCGCCTGTTGTGTGCGCAAAAAGATGCCACGGCGCATGCGCCGTGGCAAAAATCGGAGTCGGGTGATCGAACTACTGTCTGCGCGCTCCACCGTCGTGTGCAATGATTACATGTTCAGGAAGTCGGGGACGCGCAGGGGCACTTACCCGTCGCAATACGTCAACAGTATCCAGAAAATTGAAGTCGCGAGAACGTCCCGGCGTTTCTTTATACTGGATGACCCTGGGTGCCGATGTGAGCGAAACTCCCTGCTCCCCGCGAACATGCAGTGCTGTTGGTGAGTGTACGCCGAAGAAGGTGAATTCTTCGGCACTCGTGTCGCTTGTTTTGAGGTATAGCGTCCGAGCACTGTTCTCCTGGTTCAAGGTCATAAAAATAGACCCTATTCCCAGATACCCAAACTCTTCTGATAGCCCACGTTCCATTTCTTACTCCTTCACACTATTCAGGACCATAGCGGCACCTGATTGCCATACTATCGCAAAACCTGATTCTGTACATTCTGGTTACGCGACGAATTTATTTTTCCCCAACTTGTATATGCGCACATGACGCATATGCCCCGTAGTAGATTTTGGCGATACGCAAAGCGCTAGCCTGAAAGGCTTTCGCCAAAATTCACTACGGGGTATGATGTGAGAAGCCGTCACCCTGTCTATGAAACGCACAAAGCGTGAATTTGTGGTTGTGTCTGTAGGAGGTTCTCTTATTGTTCCTGACCAGATAGATACTGATTTTCTAAAAAGATTTCGTGAGTTGATTTTACGTAAAGTTGAGGAAGGGTTTGGTTTTTACATCATCACAGGTGGTGGAAAATTAGCACGCAGATACCAAGAAGCTGGGCGCGACGTGCGCAACGGGAACCTGACGAGTCATGATGCGGACTGGCTGGGCATTCACTCTACACGTCTTAATGCGCATCTGCTCCGCACGATATTTCTTGAGGAGGCACAAGAGCGTATTGAAAAAAATCCTGTTCGATTACGAAAAGTAAAGCACTCGATAGTTATTGGTGCCGGCTGGAAGCCAGGGCGCTCCACCGACTATTGCGCGGTGATGGCCGCAAAAAAGCTTGGCGCAAAAAAGCTTGTAAATCTTTCAAATATTGATTACGTCTACACTGCGGATCCAAAGAAAGATCCTTCCGCGCAAAAAATAAAACACACTTCGTGGAAAGAGTTTCGAACAATTATTCCGTCTGAATGGGATCCGGGTCTTTCATCACCATTTGACCCTGTTGCTGCACGCGAGGCAGAAAAACTGAAACTTGAGGTTGCGGTCATGAACGGAGCACATCTGAACGAGCTTGAGAATTACATTTCTGGAAATGCGTTTGTTGGGACGGTGATTGGATAAAAAATGCGGCGCTTTCGCGCCGCGAGATTACGCTAGCTCCAAGTCTTTGTTGTTGAACTGCAGATTGCACCTGCGGCAAATGGAAATGAGTTCCAATCGACGCAGCGTACCGGTGCATTTCTTCCCCGAATCCTCCTCTTGAGAAGGACAGGCGAGCTCCTCTTCTTTTGTAGTTTGCTTAGCAAGTACCACCGTTCTTGACATCACACATCCTCTTTAAGAATATCTCCCAAAGCTTTATTCGCCGTACATTTCCCGGCGTTTCGCCTCAAGCTCGGCGATAATCTCTGGATTCCTGATGCGCATGAATCGCGGCACCGGAACGCTCTTCCCTTCGAGCTGCACATCTCCCATCCACATCTCAAGCGGACGCAGATCGAAGAGTTTGCCCATACGGTACACGAGCGCATCGTAGAGCGGACGATACACCACCATATTCGCATCTTCCGGCCGGCAATCATCTTCCGTGTGGTGTCCCACACCCACAACTTCGTAGGCATAGTTATGTATCGGCCCGGAAGCATCGTGCTTGTAGTGATAATAGAACCCTCGCTCTGGCATGGGTCCGGGAACTCGAGTTTCATACGTGCTCATAAGTACTCCTTCTAAGAACGTTCTGCGCTACAGCCTATCACCCACGCGAAAGCTTCGCGAGTACGGTGTCTACTTGCGCAATAAGCTCTTCGCGTGTTCCGTTATTTATAAGCATCATATCGGCACCACTGAGAACCGCGCGAATATTGTTGTCGCGTGAACTGTCACCACCCCCTTCTTCCTCTAGATGCGCTTGTCGTACCCACTCCTCATACCCAACCCTGTCTTTTTCTCCCTCGTTTCTTAGCACCGTTCGCTTATAACGAATGTCAAAATTCGCGTCAACTCCGAGGACACTCCCTCCTATACTCTTAATAAAATGTGCTTCACTTTGACGATGAATCGCTTCGAATACTGCGTGCTCGGGACGCTCCTTTAAAAACTTTTCTTGATAATTTTTTTCTACAACCCCGCCGGAATACTGCTTCTGAAGTCGCGTCGCCATGGGAGAAAGAAAATCGCGAGTTTTTGGGTTTCCTTCTTGTTCGACCAGTTCACCAAGGAGTCTTGAGCTTGAATAATGCGCAAACCCTTTTGTCTGAAGGTATTCAACCACAGTCCCCTTTCCTGCCCCTATGGTGCCTGCAAGACCGATGATCATGACTGCGGTTTTTTATAATTACTAATCGACTCCATACGCTTTTGATGAAGCGTAGCGCGCAGGGTGGAAAGTTCTGAAATAAGCTGAACGCGCACGGCATCACGTTCATCCGGAGGGGCGTTATCGTATAGAAGTTTGTATTTCTCCTCCAGTTTACGAAAAAGCCGCGCAACACTCTTTACTGATTCTCGTCCAGAGTCAGAAATATCATCTATCTTTTGTGAAGACGAGCCCATTTCTTCATAGGCTCGATAGCTGTATTCAGATTCTATTTTAATTGCCGCAGTGAGAAGAATTTCTGAAAGCTTCTCTCCTCTATATCGGAGCAGCATTTCAATAACGCCACCGACGACCTGTGCCACATCATCCTCGTGAATACCTCGTTCAAAGATTTGCTCTTTCGAAAAGATTTTTCCGCGCTCAGGAGATGGCATATGCTACGTCTTATTCTGGAAACGCTCTGCGAGCGGGATAAGCAGTGGCGCAGAGCGCGCGATGGAAGAAAACGTCCCAATAACAACTCCCACCAACATAACTATGGCAAAGTTTTTTGTTACTTCCGCGCCAAAGAAAATGATTGCAACGAGTGCGAGTGCGACCGTAACCGACGTGTTTATGGACCGCCCCAAGGTCTCATCTATCGAGCGTCCCACCGTTACCTCAAATGCTTCTTGCCGGTGGAGATCTTCGTTTTTCTTCAAGTTCTCGCGGATGCGGTCGAAGATAACGATGACATCGTTCACGCAGTATCCAAGAAGAGCAAGAAGTGCCACCACAAACAAAGGATCGGCAACCGCTCCGGTGACGTGTGCATAGGCGGCAAAAAATCCAGCGGGAACAATCACATCAATTGCAAGCATTGCGACAACAATAAGCCCATACCCCCACGAAGGGACTGGCTTGGAGACCTTACGAAACACAAACGCGATATAGAGCACAATCGTAAGCATGACAGCAGCGATGGCGTAGAGCGCCTTAGTTGCGAGTTCAGAACCAAGTGACGGACCTATCGAGTTGAAGCGAAGTTCTTGTACAGAACGGTTTCCATCGTCACGGAGCACCGCGAGCAACTCCTCATACTCCTGACCAGTGAGCGCATGAGTACGAATAGAAATGCCAGATTCTCCACTCTCACGAACTGATGCTTCCGCGAGGCCCGCCTGAATAAGCTGTTGTTTGATATCGCCTGCAGCCGGACGTTCGCCTTCATACGCAACCTCAACCAAAGACCCTCCCGTAAATTCAATCGAGAGCTTGAGCGGAAAAACGAAAAGTGCAACAACCGCACTTACAAGGATGAGGCCGGTGAGCCAGAAAAAGAACGTGCGATTTTTTATTATCCACATAATTACTTTGTGTGAAGTCCGCTAGAGAGAAGGAATTTCCAAGCTCCTTTGTTCTCTTTAGGGAGAATGGTATTAAGAAGCGACTGCGTCACCGTAACGGCTGAGAAAAGAGAAAGTATAACCCCGGCACCAAACACGAGCGCAAAGCCCTGCACCAAAGAAGTGCCCATCCAAAAGAGAATAATGGAAGACAGCATCATCGTGAAGTGACCATCACGAATGGCAGGCCATGCGCGTGCAAACCCGATTTTCGCCGCATCATGTGGAGCCTTCCCTCCCCGAAGCTCTTCTTTCATGCGCTCAAAGATAAGTACGTTTGCGTCCACTGCCATCCCAATAGAAAGAATGAAGCCCGCGATACCAGAAGCGGTAAGCGTAATAGGAATGAATTTAATAAGCGCGATAGTAAGTAGTACGTAGAGTACCAGCGCAAGTGTTGCCATGAGTCCTGGCAAGCGATACCAAAACACCATAAACAACGCCACCAGAATAAACCCAACGACTGATGCGGCTAGTCCTGCGGCAAACGCCACACCTCCTAACGTTGGTCCCACCGAATTACTTCCAGAAAGCTCAATTGGTACTGGGAGTGCGCCGAAATTAAGGTTCTGCACTAAATCACGCCCTTCGACCGGCGTAAATTGTCCCGTAATAGTTGCGGTGCCTCCTGGAATTGCTTCTTGGATAACCGGCATTGAAAGCACGACGCCATCAAGAATGATCGCAAGCTGTTTACCAGTATGCTCGCGGGTAATGGTCTCAAATAGTTTTCCGCCTTCCTCGTTAAAATTAATTACAATCACCGGCTGACCCGCCACCATTCCTCCCTGTCCATTCCCAAACTGTAACTGTGCATCCTTGAGATATCGTCCCGTGAGTCCGGTTGCAATAAGCGGGTCGGTTCCGGTTGCAGCACTAGTATCAACTAACTTAAACTCAAGCACTGGAGTTTTTCCAAGCGCGTCTACTGCAGCCTGCACATCGGTCACGCCAGGAAGCTCCACAATGAGACGATCTTCTACTTTTCCAGCAACCGCGCTTGATTTTTCAAGCTGCACCAAAGGCTCTGCAACCCCAAAAAGATTTACGCGCTTCTCTACCACCTCGCGAAGCGAATTAAGCGCCCCTTCTTTATCAGTCAGTACTTCAGACGTGTCAGCGGTATACATGAGTTCGGTTCCTCCTGCAAGATCAAGCCCGAGCTTTACTCGGTACATATCCGCAGGACCGTTGGTAGAAAAAACAAACCAAGTCAGAAGACCTGTTGCTATAACTATGGAGAAAACGGGGAAAAATCGCATGTCGCCAAGTAGTGTACCCTGTAGTAGATTTTGGCGAAAGTTCTTGACGAGATGCTTCGTGCGTCGCCCAAATTCACTACCTGGGCACACTTCTTAAGCGCCTGCCTGCAGATCCGCGACGTTTTTTAAAAGCATTGCAACCGCAACAGGACCCACCCCGCCAGGTACTGGGGTAAATACCGAGGCTTTTTGAGCGCAGTCTGGATCAAAATCACCTACAACAGCCCCCTCAAGTTCAGAAGTTCCTGCATCAATAAGCACGGCACCCTCTTTCACCATGTCCGACTTTATAAAATGAGGCTGCCCTGCTCCAGAAACAATTATGTCTGCCTCTTTAAGGATAGTTTCTGGATTGTGTGTATCCTTATCTATTGAAATCGCATCAGCACCCATAGTCTTAACCAGGGACAGCACCGGTACTCCCACCAGCCTTCCCTGTCCAACCACTACCACTTTTTTCTTTGAAACCTCTACGTGGGCTCTCATAAGTATTTCCTTGACCGCACCCGCCACTGGAGGAATGAGTTTCCCGCTTCCAAGCACATCCGCATCTTTACCGCTTGGAATAGCTGCTAACACTTTTTCAGTATCGACATGAGGTGGGAGCGGGAGCTGTATCACAATTGCATCAGCACCACCGAGACCTATCTTATGAACAAGATCGTCGGTGCTCGCATCGTCTTCCATGCGGATGAGCTGAATATCGATTCCGGCTTCATACGCACGCGCTTCTTTTATGCGCAAATATGACTCTGTAGCAGGCGACGGTTGCATGACAATAATGCGGACGAGCGGACGCCTCCCCGAGAGAGACGTTTCCACTTCTTTCAAAATCTCTGACGCTATAGCGCGTCCATCGATAGTCATATAATTCCGTAATTTTTCATAAGACTACGAATTCCTTCCTGAAACTCAATCGTGGGTTTGAAATCTATCTTTTCGCGCGCACTCTCTATGCTCGCATAGCTGCGAAGAATATCCCCCGCGCGAGGCGGAAGATACGCAACTGAAAGTGGCCTGCCCACCTCGGTGCTTAATAAATCCAGGACATCTTTTAAGGATCGTTCTGTACCTGACGCCACGTTTACCACGCCCTGTTCTTTAGAACTAAGAGCTGCAAGGACCGCTGAAGCCACATCAGAGACATGAACAAAATCCCTTGTCTGAGAACCATCGCCATACACGGTAATTTCGCGACCATCTCGCACAGCTTCCATCCAACGCGGAATTACCGAAGCGTAAGCATGCGATCCTGTTTGACCTGGTCCATAGACATTAAAGAAACGAAGCCCCATAGTCGAGATTCCTGAAACAACAGCGCTCCGCTCATTCTCAAGCTTCGAAGCTGCATACGGACTCTCTGGCTTTAAGATACTGCCCTCACTCTTTGGAACTGATGGTTCGTTCCCATATACGGCTGCCGATGACGCGTAGACGACTCTTCTGACTCCCAGTTCACGAGCCGCTTGGAAAATATTCTTTGTCCCTTCGACATTTACCTCTTCTGTAAGACCGGGGTTAGCAACACTTATTGGCACCGAAACTAATGCTGCCAAATGCACAATGCCAGTAACATCTTGTGCTGCTTTTTGAACAATCTCCATATCTCGTATGTCGCCGCGCAGTACCAACACACCCTGAGGAATATTGCTTTCGCTTCCTGACACAAAAGAGTCTAGTACCACGACCTCCATTCCTTCATCAATAAGTTTTCTAACTACATGAGATCCGATAAACCCAGCACCTCCGGTGACAAGTATTTTCATAGGCTATTTACCCGTAAGTGTAGCGAGTGCTCGAAGTGTTTTGAGCGCTATGGTCATATCAAGTCCAAATGAACGATTTGAAAGATAATACAAATCGTAAGAAAGTTTGCGCTGTGTCCGCTCTACATCAGCCCCGCCACGCGGCGCATCGGTGTCCTTTATCTGCGCCCAACCGGAAAGGCCAGGAGGAATTAAGTGACGCATTTGATAATAAGGAATTGCTTTCTTGTATACCTCTGCGATTGTAGGAAGTTCAGGTCGCGGACCTATAAAAGAAAGCTCACCGCGAAGTATGTTAATGAGCTGTGGAAGCTCATCGATTCTGGTCTTTCTAAGAAACTTCCCTACGCCAGTGACCCGGTTTTTCTTCTGTAACTCAGGGTCGCCATGATCATTCATAAGCATGGTGCGGAGTTTCAAAATACGAAACGGCTTCCCATACTTTCCAATACGCTCATGACTGATGAATGGAGTTCCACCAAGTACCTGCAACACAAATGCCGCAATGAGTACGAACGGTAGTGCAATTACGGAACCTACTACCGCAAGTACGATATCAAATACTCGCTTGGTTACGTCGTACACACGAAGACCGCGTGGCAATCGCTCAAGTACCCAGGCATCGTCCACATTTTCAAGAGGAACACGATCGAAAATACTTGTATAAAACTCAATAAACTCAGCGAAAATCACCCGCGAAGACGCCGCTTCAAAGAGACTTGGCAGGGCTCCTCGAACTTTTTCATCCCGAGTGTCAAGAACTACAATACGTGCGCCGTTTTGGATTGCGGTCTCAATGCGAGCAGCAATATCCCCCTTAGTATCCTCTGGATCAACATGTTCGGAGAATACGAATCCATATCGAGAATTTCTATTAACTTCGTTACGCACCTCCTCTACTGCAACCCCCCTACCTACCAGCAGAGCTGGCGTACGATCGACATATCCTGTAACCCGGAATGTGATTATGAGACGCCAAATAATCATAAGAACCACTGAAGTAACCAGATAGATAACCAAGACTACCTTTGGGGCTATTGCAAAAGGAAGGATAAAAAAGAGCACCGCAGCTACTAGTGTCGTCGCTGCTTGGGCGCCAATTATGCGAGCACCGATAATGCGACGAACAGGTAGGGTCTGGTGCTCATATAGGCCTGCAATAAAGAATACGCCGAGGGAGAGCACGAAGGTTGGAGCAAAGGCAACTACGTGTTCAAGAAAATATGGGATTTCAGGAACCGAAAATGTACGCAAAAAAAGCGTAACCCATAGCGCAAGTGCCAGGAAGAACAGATCTCCGACAAGCAGCATGCCGGCATCTCTACGAATAAAAGGCATAAAGAGGTATATTTGGGGTTTGCATACTATAACCTGTCTAGAGAGGTTAAAGTAACTATATGGAAACAGGAAGTATTCTCTACGTAATCACTAAAGCCACTCAGGGCGGAGCCCAGCTCTATGTCCGTGAACTTGCCCTAGAGGCAACAAGGCGCGGTACTCGTGTTGGAGTGGTTTTTGGTACCCCGGGAAAACTATCCGAAGACCTTGCCAACGACAGCATCAGAACAATCCCTATAGCTAACTTGGGGCGTGATATCAAGATATTAGACGAGTTTCGAGTCTTCTTTAGACTCATCAGTATCTTTCGCAAGGAAGAACCAACCACTGTTCATGTAAATAGCTCCAAGGCAGGAGGACTAGGTGCACTCGCTGCTCGAATTGCTCTCGTACCGCAAATTATTTACACCGCACATGGATGGCCGCACAAAGAGCCTCGGCCACTGCTTGTGCGATTTATCATATGGCTCCTGTCTTGGCTCACCATCTTACTTTCGACTTCAGTAATTGTTGTATCCAAAGACGATTACCTGCGCGCGCCTGTTATTTTTTTTCGTAAAAAAGTTCATTTGGTGCGAAACGGTGTCGAGCACTTCCCTCTTCTTTCGCGCGATGATGCTCGTGCGAAAGTGTTGTCAAAAGATTCCAGTCTCAATGTTCAAAATCAGTGGATCTTGTGTCTTGGAGAACTTCATAAAAACAAAGGTTTCGATGTACTGATTAGGGCTTTTGCAAAAGTTACACAAGACCATCCCACGACTCACTTGGTCATCCTCGGCGGCGGAGAAGAAAACCAACACTTACGAACTCTCGCCACAGAACTTCGAGTTGATAGTCGTGTACATCTACTTGGGTTCATTGATGCTGGAAGAAGCTTACTTAACGCAGGTGATTTCTTTGTGTTTCCTTCTCGCAAAGAAGGCCTGCCCTTTGCGTTACTTGAAGCCGGAATGGCAGGTCTTCCGGTTATCGCATCAAATGTGGGAGGGCTCCCTGAGGTTATAGAGCATGAAAAGACAGGGCTTCTTGTTCCTCCTGAAAACTCCGCAGCACTTGCTGATGCAATAGACACACTCCTTTCGAACAAAGAGCGTGCGAAACAATACGGAATTGCACTCAAGGCACACGTAGAAAAAGAATTTTCAAAGGAAAGAATGGTCCGAGAAACCTTCGCGCTTTACAAGAATTAAGCGCCGAGGTACTCCTTAACCCCCGCACTTCTTGGCGCAGACCGTCCATGGCGAGCCAAAGACGCCACAACGCCAAGCGCCGCAAATTCCATAACGAGATGTGAGCCACCGTAGCTCATAAACGGAATAGTGGTACCGGTTACAGGGAGAAGTCCCAAGTTAATGCCTGCATGAATACATACATGTGAGCCAAAAAGAATAGCGACCCCAATAGTAAAAAAAGCATCAAAGTTGGTAGCGGATCTGCGTGCAATAGAAAGCAGGCGCGCAAGCAAAAGTCCATATAAAAGAAGTACAAATGCTACTCCGATAAAACCCCATTCTTCAGAAAATGCCGCGAAGATAAAGTCTGTTTCGTATTCTGGAAGAAAGCGTAGTTTACTCTGGGTGCCATACCCTATTCCCTTCCCCATCATTTCTCCGGACCCAACCGCCACCACCGCCTGATACGCGTTATACCCCGCCCCGCGAATATCTGCCGCCGGATTCACAAACGCAATAATACGCGTGCGCTGGTATTCATGGAGGCCAAAGAACCAGAGCCCTGCCGCAGCCACTGCGCCAAGTATGAAAATTATCGCGAGGTGTTTTTTTGATATACCCGACACAAGCACTAACCCCAACCATACAAATCCTAAAATGACGGCGGTTCCAAGGTCTGGCTGCACAAGCACTAATCCAATAATAATTCCTGCATATGCCCCTGAAAGAATAATGTGCTTAGGGTGCTTCATTTCGACGTGACGACGAGAAAAGTACTTTGCAAGGAGCGCAATGAATACGAGCTTTGCAAGATCAGAAGGCTGAAACGAAAATGAGCCAAAGTTAAACCACGACTGCGCCCCCTGTACCGGGTCTGCCACAAGAAGGAGCAGTGCAAGAAGTGAAATGGCAACAATATATCCCGTGATAAGCACAGGAGTCCGACGTACGAAATGAAGATCGGTACACGCACAAGCAATGTACGCAAACACACCCACAAGAAGCCAGGTGAGCTGACGTCCTGCGAGCGATTCCACCTCGCCGCCAAACGGATGCATGGTAAGTATTCCAAGCAAGGTAAGCGCTACTCCTATTGCAAGAAGCGGCCATTCTCTAAAAATCGTTGAGAAAGGAGTTCTAAGAGCGCGCTCTGGCATGACTTAGAGCGGCACGACCGCACGAATTTCAACAGGACCAGGAGCAGCGATAAACGGTTCATTCCATGAGAAGGTAATTTCTTCTGACGATTGTGCGGAAAGGCGCTCGACGAGCGTTTGCGATGCGGCCATAATGTTCCCTTCTGTATCCTGCACCACAACAATCACGGTCAAATCTTCAAGTGCACGCGCCCCTGGATTAAAAAGGTGTGCACTAATTCGTGGCGCATCTTCCGTACCGCTAAGCAAAACAGCATCAGCGCGCGGAAGCGTACGAAGAGCTCCTCCACGGGTAAACATAAGACTGTCTTTTTCAAACGTAAGAAGTGCACGTCCCACCACAAGTCCTGTGGGCGCTATACCTGGAATAAATATAGGTACTTCTTCTCCGGGTGGTAAATCAATTTCACCACGATACGTTACAAGGAGTGCTCCTTCTGGACTATAGAGCTCTACAACGTACTTGGCGTTTTTGACGTGCGCAGAAGATTCATTGTTTTTAATTAGTGCCACGACATCAATACGACCATGTTGTTCGAGTGTACGAATATAAGAAGTAGATGGTTGAGCTAGATCTGCATTGCACAGATATGCGCAGCTTCCTCCACAATCAATCCCGTTCTCATCCTGGTTTTGAATACCATCAGAACAAGACGGCTCTTTAGGGAGTGTAAGGACTAAAATGACTGAAAGTACGGTAAGCACCACAAAAAGAATGGTTGCAATAATGAGGAGTCGTTGGTTACCTGCCCATGACATATATACTAGTTTACAGTGAACAGTCTAAAAAGAGAAAAAGTGCGCGCTTGACGCGCGCACTAAGTGTTCAGGTATTCGCCAAAGCGTACTGATCTCCAGCTACTGACCCGTTCGAACATGTCGCGATTTTGCCCAGCAGGGCACTCTAGTACTTTCGCTCTACGCTCTTGCTCCTCATCCTTTGAAGAGGAACTTTTTAATTTTACAAGAAAACGAAAAAACGCGCACACAACGTTGGCGGCTAGCTACCCGCGCTTCGCCGGACGTGCAGACACGTTCCCTTTGCGAAGTAACTGTTTAAATAGCAAAAAACGCGCACACAACGTTGGCGGCTAGCT
>Ga0172367_10000578_pt1 | contig 56425 bp, 65 predicted proteins | sample Lak10m_FD_114542 | JGI IMG/M metagenome (GOLD analysis project Ga0172367, IMG submission 114542) | Freshwater microbial communities from Kabuno Bay, South-Kivu, Congo - kab_022012_10m | ecosystem: Environmental > Aquatic > Freshwater > Lake | place: Democratic Republic of the Congo: South-Kivu... | reverse complement strand
TTCCTATAGCCTTTCTATAGCCTATAGCCTTCCTATAGCCTTCCTATAGCCTTCCTATAGCCTTTCTATAGTCTTCCTATAGCCTATAGCCTTCCTATAGCCTTTCTATAGTCTTCCTATAGCCTATAGCCTTCCTATAGCCTTTCTATAGCCTTCCTATAGCCTTTCTATAGCCTTCCTATAGCCTTCCTATAACCTTTCTATAGCCTATAGCCTTTCTATAGCCTTCCTATAGCCTATAACCTTCCTATAGCCTCCCTATAGTTCCTATAACCTTCCTATAGCCTTTAGCCTTTAGCCTCATAGAGTCTATTTAGCTATAGACTTAATAGACTGATAGAGTCTTAAGCTTTAGTGTTTAGCCTTAAAGGTTGGAGTAATAAAGTTAAATAGGTAGCCGCGCGCCGGGCTTATTAGAGGTTAATTGATTGAGGTTCCTATAAAAAAGATTAAAGTAGGAATTAAAAGGTAGCCGCGCGGCTACCCTTTCCCTTTAGTTATTCTACCATAGGGAGTTCTATTAAGAATAACTAGTTTATTAATGCTTGTAGCAGTAAGTTAAATTATACTTTTTGCCTTAAAAGTATAATTCTACTAAATAGAATTGTACTTGAATATGAATTCAGTAAAAATCTTACAGTAGTTACTTTTAAAAGATGCTGTAAAAGGGGAATAGAGCTGTTAAATAGAATAAGTAGCCGCGCAGCTGCCTGTTTAACATTAACGGAGTTTATGTATGATAGAAAATCTTAAAAACAAAGAGCTGATAATATTCCTAGGGCCTAAATCCTTATATTTAGGTGGTAACACAAAAAGTAGAATCCCTAAAGGTAAAGAACATTTTAGAGATGTGCTTGGGGACGAATACCCTATGCACAATACAAACTTCTGGCAAAATCGTCCTAATCCACGGTGGACTACACAAACTAGAATTGCTGGTTTAGCACTAAGTGCTCCTTTTCTTTTAGATAACCTTCACCAAGAAGAAGTCTATTTCCCAACTGTAGATGCTTTAATAGAAGTAATTAAAAAGGTTTATGAAGTAACGTTTATTCTGTATGGAACGCCTTTTAAATCTCAAGAGTTTGCAGCATATTGGCACGATACAGAAACTCTTAATCTAGTTATGCCTAGATACCTAGAACTAAAGTACGGCGTTACTACCGCATCTACCGAAACAATATTTGTCTCTGATATTAATAACGCATCAGAAGTTTTCCAGCGATTGCATAAAGCTTTAGTTTTTATAGGCAATAGGCCATCAATCTTTAATGTACAGGATGCACCTCCTGTACTAACTTATGCTTTAATGAGAAGACAACAGCGTTTTGGTATAGAGTCTGAGTGTATATGGCTTCAAGGTTATCATAATGCGGAGTTAGGGAGAGATATACCTATATTTCCTATTACTCCTCCTATTATAGAAGTTGATTTATGAAAGTAGCCGCGCGGCTACTTATCCTTAACCTTGTACTCATAATAGTAGTAACCTGCCAATTTCTATAAATCTTCTTGCCATTCTAATGGAGAGTTTATCTCTTGTAGATTCTTGCATAGCAAGACTTTGACAAGTTCTAGATTTGCCAAATCAAAAGTTTCTATGGTTAAACTGGCAGGTTCACGGGAAATCTTAAAATACTTTTTCCGCCAATTATCTACCCAATCTTTAGCTAAGTTTTCAGACACAACTAAACTACTACCATGAAAAACATTATACGCAGGCCCTTTTCCGTAAAATATCTGTGATAAAAACATATATCCGTATTCTCTATTTGTTATTCTTGGTTGTTCCGGTTGTTAATGATTACCGCTGTTATTTTACAACATTAAACTATTTTTGGATTTTAATGTTGCTTTCCTCAACTTATAAAAGTAGCCGCGCGGCTACCTATCCTTAACCCTATGCTCATAATAGTAGTAACCTGCCAGTCTTTCTATAAACCTTCAATATGTGCTGATAACTGTTTCTATGGGGAAAATGAAGAACTAGCTATAGATTGGGTAGACCGCTGGAGGCAGCAATACTTCCAGGGTTATTATGAAGTAGTTGATTGCAGAGTAGAAACCTTTAGGCTTTTAGAGGGAGGGTACACAGAGTCTGTTCGCATAATCTACTGTGAAAATGTTCAGAGGCTAGATACTCCTTTAGAGTGGAAAGAAGACCTAGAGGAGTTAGAATGTGTAAAAAGAGAACGTTTGGTAAGGTAGCCGCGCGGCTATCTTATTAAATTACCTGTAAAAAAGACTAAAAAAAGGAGTTAAAAGTAAAACAATGAATTACCAAACACCAAGTACCATAGAAAATCTATACTCTATAATCTACGATATAGTGGCTTATTCCGAACCTCAGCAAATCATAGATAAAGTAGATGATCTACTCCTAAACTGCGATCTCCCTCTTGAACAAATGGAGAGCATACGCAGTAAGCTTTATGATTGGGTTGCTTACTACGAACCTAAAGATGTCTTAGAAAAGATATATCAAACCATTGAAAATATCTTTAATGAGCGGAAAGAGTTTATTCATTCTCTTAAAGGGAAATATGAAGATTCCTTGAATTCTAGTGAATCTTTTATGCACCAAAAACAAATAGAGATTGACTGGGAAGAGAGAAATAAATAAGTTCATACTTAACTCTGTTTTAATAGCCATTCGTTTATTTACACTTGGAGAAAACTATGCAATACATCATCGAATTTTACGTTTTATACGTGGGTTCCCGATATTACAGCCATGATTTACAGCCTGGACTTACTACTTGGTCTACTAATGAAGACGAATTAATGCAAATAGGAAATGAATGGTTGCAGAAATCTGAAAGTCATATAGAAGCTAAAAGGTTTACTATCAGACAATTAAATCCAGATGGGACTAGTAAGTTTCTTTATACTGGGGAGTAAAACGTAAGGTAGCCGCGCGGCTACCTTTGTTTTTACAAACCTTCTCTAGGTAACCTCTTTTATCTAATCCTATGCAAATACTATCAGACGACACCCATACAGCTTCTATTGATTGGTATGAGGAAGCCGCAGAACTTTATAACCTCCTCAGTACACACGGTGACTTAGGAGCACAATTGATCGCCTACTTTGATAACGACATTGAATTAGCACAGAAAGCGATTGATGATCATTACTGCGGTCAGTATTCAAGTATTGCTGACTTTGCTCAGAATTTTACAGAAGAGACACACGAAAATATTCCTCCTTATCTTGCCTATTATATAGACTATGAACGTATGGCCCAAGACATGCTGCTAGGTGGAGATATTTTTGTAATTCAGATTGGCTACGACGAGGTACACATATTCTGGAATTTTTAAGCCTGTAAGTCTCTTAAACTTAACTTAGCCGCCCGCCATGCACAACAACATCTTTGTTTCTCAAATAGTTTTTGCTACTGAAGAAGCTGTTAAAAATCAAAATCCCACTTTATTCTACGCTAATACTCCTGAACAAGCACACAAGTTAGCTTTAGACTACATAAACAAAGTTCTAGGAACTTGCAATTATGAGTACGATATTTGCTCTATAACTATATACACTTTCACACCAAATGGTGAATCAGAGTGTATACTCAAACTGCAAGCTGATAGAATATGGGGGTACTACGACGATTATAACAATCAACAGGTTAATTACAAAAAACCTAATCTAAACTGGCAAAATATAGATTTAAACTCTTCTGAACTTATTACTTTTTTCTCGTACTTATGAGCAACCAAAGTTACAACATTATTCACTACGGGGGAGATAACAGTTGTTCCCCAGAAGCTTACAAAGAAACCTTTGGTATTCCTACTCTAGAAGAAGCTATAGAATTAGGAAACGAATTAATTAAAGAAGGATTCCGCAACGCTCCCTTAGAGACTAGCGACTGGGTAGAAGGATTCTACGTTATAAATGCAAATTCAGATGAGTTAGCTTACACTTCTCCCGTTTTTGGATTTGAAGACTTAGTAAATCAAGCTGAGCCTGTTTATCTTTCAACTTTTAGATACTATAATTTAGCAGGTAAACCAGTATTAACACATAAGTTGTTAACAGAAGTACAACTTGACCAGCAATCTATAGAATTGCATGGTAGTCACTAGATCCACAAGATTGACTTTGAAAACAACTCTTTGAAACTAGTACACTTTGAGAAAAGACAATCTCAATAAACCTCTTTTAGCTAATCTTATGCAAATACTACCTGACGACATTCATAAAAGTTCTATTGATTGGTATGAGGAAGCACTAGCACTTTATAACCTCAAAAATTATAATGAAGCAGTTAAGCACCTTTTACAGTCTATAGGCATTAACGGTAACTATCCTAAAGCACATCATTTGTTAGGAATTTGTTATCATAAATTAGAAGATTATAAGAAAGCTGTTAAGCATCTTAATTCTGCTAAATCTCTAAACCCTAATGCTGCAGAAACTTATGTAGCATTAGGTAATGTCTTTTATGACTTTAAACTACTTGATAAAGCTATACGTCATTACAGTATAGCTATAAGTATTGATGAAAATTTAGCTTCTGCTTACTATGGTAAAGCTAGAGCTGTACAATTTAACAGTCCAGGATCAAAACAAGCTATCAAATATTATACTAAAGCTCTTCAGTTACCTAATAACTATAAGCATAAGGCTTATAACATGCGTGGTATTGCGTTTATGTTTTTAGGAGACTATAGAGCTGCTGAAAATGATTTTTCTCGTGCTTTACAAATTAATGGTTCTTATGCTCAAGCCTATGAAAATCTTGCTCGCCTTTATATAAGAAAAGGTGAACTAATGTTAGAAGAACTGGAAAAAGCAAAGAAGGAAACGTATGCAGATTTATATTCTGGAAAAGAAAACTCTGTATGAGGATGGTAATTATCATCTTGACCGTATGCTTACTACTTCTCTAGAGAAAGCTCAAGAATTAGAGAATCAAGGTTATACTCTTCTTAATCCTAATTTGTAAGGTAGCCGCGCGGTTGGCTACCTCTTTCTATCTAGATAGTAATTAACTACTATGTTAAGTAAAACTCTTCCTCAGATTCAGTACATCAAAATCGAAAACTTTAGGGCATTACCGAAAGTCGAGCTCAAAAACCTTACGCCATTCACACTCCTCCTAGATCCCAATAGTAGCGGTAAATCTACCCTCTTTGATGTCTTTGTTTTTCTTTCTGAGTGCTTTGAAATAGGATTGCATCGCGCTTGGGATAAACATAGACTAAAAACTAGAAGCAGTAAGGAAGCAATTGTAATTGAGATTCAATACAAAGAAACCGACTATCCCACTATTATTTACCATCTAGCAGTAGACGAACGCAATGGCGCACCTTTTGTCAAAGAAGAGTGGCTAAAATGGCAACGAAACAAACATGGTCAACCGTTTAATTTCCTGAACTATAAAGAGGGAAAAGGAAAAGCAATCAGTGGTGAACTACCTGATGAAAAAGATAAACGCATTGAGATTCCTCTCAAATCCCCTGACCTACTAGCTGTTAACGCCTTAGGTCAACTTGCTCAATACCCTCGCGTTGCCGCTCTACGAGACTTCATAACGGGTTGGTATATTTCCTACCTGACACTATCCGCACTCAACCTGAAGTAAAATACCAAACTACCTTTATGTCCCCAGTACCCTCTTATTTACTCATCTCTGAAACCCTCTTCTCTAAAGCACAATTTGTCCTTGCTCGTTTTCCCCATTCTTATGCATTCTCCCTAGAATGCAAGTTCGCACGCACTGATAGGTTCAGCAGATATTTAGACAGAGAAAGCTACGTACCTGTTAGTAAAACAATTAAAAGGTATGTAAAAGAGGAGCTTGATACTTTAAACAAAGTTTTTCAGTTATTAGTTAACCCTTCTAATGATACCATTACCTGCTTTAATTACGTTAAACACGTTATGGGATGGATTATTGATGGAGCGCCAAGCCACGAATTCTTAGACTTTTCTCGAGAATTAGATATTGCTTTCTACCTTTTAGAAGAACAAAATCTAATAATTGAAGAAGAAGAACGTAATTTAGAACTTAACCCCTTTTAGTTATGTACACCGCAGAAAACATCCCTACAACGCACGTAGTAGACCATAAAGGACAAATCTACCCAGAACCACCTAAAACCTCTGGAAAGCCAGAATTTATGCGAATGGTAGAATTTCTTAGAAAAAAAGGTAGAATACTACTAGCTATTAAGAAAGCTGCAGAGCTACCATTAGTAGATGATAATAATAGAATAGAAGAGTAGTATGTTTAAGGTAGAACGTTTTTAAATCCTTAGAACTATGCAAACCAAAACTAAGCCAAAGGCTCCTAAGCCAAAACCTAAACCTTACTAGATTTTTATGCAAGAAAAGGACAGAAAACCTTTAATAGGGTTTAAACTATTAACAGATAACAAAGAAGCTAAAAAATCTAAAGAATCTGACGTTGAACCTGATGAAAACGGAGATTTTCCAGAAAAAGCTAGAGATTAATTAAAAAGGTAGCCGCGCGGCTGCCTTTTCCTTTTTAACCCCTACTTTTATTACTTTTAAGGTAGCAATTCAATTAATTTGTTATCATGAACCTCTCTTCTTACTGTCTATCCTGTTGCCTTTCTGTTTACGATGACTGGCTTGATGTTCTAGTAGAACCTTCTCCTGATTACACTATTATTGCCTGCTCTGGTACTGAAGACTTAAGCGATTGGCTTATAAACCTCTCATTTATAATTAATAAAGATTCGGTACATCGCGGTTTTCTTTCAAACTCTTACAGATTAATCCCCCTTATACTCACAAAAATCAATACTAAAGAACCTCTAATCCTTACAGGCCACTCGCTTGGTGGAGCTACTGCTATTCTATTAGCTATTATTCTTAAAAAATGGGGCTATAATGTATCTCAAGTCATTACTTTTGGATGTCCTAGAATAGGTACTAGCATTTTTAATAATATATATAATGATTTAAATATATTAACTATTAATTATGTTCATGGGAAAGATATTATACCTTCTTTACCTTTTAATTTTAAACCTGCTCCTGGTATTAGAGTAACTTTACCAAGTAATAGAATATTTGGTTTTATAAGAGATCATTTTCTTAGAAGTTACATTAAACATTTTAAAGAGTAGCCGCGCGGCTACCTTTATACTAAGCTAACCTTTTATGCTTTATGAAAGTCAAATCGGAAATTCTTACATTATTAATATTTTTATAAAATACCTGTAAAAAAGACTAAAACATGAAATATATAGATTACCCTATATATGCTTTCCTTTCTCGTCTTTTTGATTGATAGAAGTATGTATGGTAATATGCATACTTCTTTCCTTTTGTACTAACTCATGAAAAAAACTCTAAAGGCTACTATTATTATCTACGAAATAGATCCTGAAGGTAATAAATCTCTATATTCCTCTTATGAAGGTGATACCTTTACTAGTTGGGAAGATGGAATCAGAATCTCTGAAAGAGAAGCTACTTCTCTTTGTAAAGAACTTAGTAGCTTTACAAAACTAAAGTATAAACATTATGTACACTTGGAGTACGTTGAACCTGTTTAAAATTAGCCGCGCGGTTACTGTATGATAACACATTTAGAACTAACAAACTTCACGGCCTTCACAGACCTGAAAATAGACTTCTCTCCTAAAATTAACGTCATCATCGGCGAGAATAACACAGGAAAAACACATCTGCTTAAAGTTGCTTACTTCCTTAGTGGTGCAGCTCCATTACTCAAAAACAACCCTAGTATCGTTGACCAAGAATTTGCTTCCATTCTTACCCTCAGGCTTTTACGTCTATTTTTACCCTTGAATGGTAAATTAGACGAAATACGTCACCGCAATGGGAATGGAAAAGCCGCATTAGAAGCCCACTTTGCCCATGATCAGCAGATAGCTGTTAGCTTTAACAGCGGATGTGAATCTTTGCGAGTAAAGATTAACGATAAAAATAACTGGGCACAATACCAATCCAAGCCAGTTTTCTTTCCAAATAAAGAAATCCTTTCTTTTATGGGGGGATTTAACAGTTCATACCCAGTCTTTTTTGAGCAGACCTATCAAGATATTCGCTTGTTGTTAGAGCTTCCAGAAAACCTGCACGAAAAGTCCAAATGGGCTATAGAAGAGCTAAAAGCCATCTGCGGTGGTCGATTCATTTTTTATGGAGGAGGCAAAGTCACCTTCAGAACCGAGGATTCTGAATACTCTGCTAACTCTATAGCTGAGGGTATTTGCAAACTTGGAATGCTTTACCGTCTGTTAGAAACGGGAGCAATCCAACCTGGTGTTAATGGTTTGCTGCTGTGGGATCAACCAGAATCAAACATGAATGTTAAACTGATGAAAAGTCTGGTTACTATTTTGCTAGAGCTATCACGCAATGGACAGCAAGTTATTTTGGCAACCAATGATTACGTCCTGCTTAAATGGTTTGACTTACTTAATGACAAGAGTAAGAGGGATCATATACTGTTCCATACTCTTTACCGTGACGATCAATCTGGAACCATTAAACTAAATAGCGCAGATAACTACATAGGCATATCACCAAATCCTATTGCAGACACTTTTAATGACCTTACTAAAGAACTAGCAAACCTAAAAATAACAAATAAAAGGAGACTATGCTAACAACCTTTATTGAACTTCTTGAAGACCAAGGAGTTTATAACTTTAGAATCATAAAGAAGGAAATAACGCCCCCTAACGGTTTTAATCCTTTTGATGATGATTATGAAGTCATTCCTCCTGACGGTTTTGACCAAATGGAAAATCCTTTTGATGATGATGATGAAGTCATTCCCCCTGACGGTTTTGACCAAATGGAAGATCCTTTTGATGATGATGATGATGAAGTCATTCCCCCTAACGGTTTTGACCGAATGGAAAATCCTTTTGATGATGATGATGATGAAGTCATTCCCTCTGACAGTTTTGACCAAATGGAAGAGCTTTTTAATCTTAAAGAGTATGAGTACTATGCAGCCTACACAGATTATAAGGACTCTACTGGTCAGCGTATCTTTAAAATACTAAACCTAAAAGAGCTAATAAGTTTGATAACTAAAGACTTATTAGTAATTAGAGGCCATCTTGACTTAGACTTGTCTAACTTTAGTTCTCTTTTAGAGGAAATAGTTGAAAGGTAGCCGCGCGGCTACTCATTAACTTACCTGTAAAAAAGACTAAAAAATGGAGGAATAACTGAAAAACTAGTGAATTTTCTGGTCTTGGTGTACCTCCTTTCTCCACTAGCCTACTGCTCTACAGTAGGCTTTTCTTTCCTTATGCACAACATCTCCCCTAAACGTAAATCCAGATTCTACACCATTACAATTAAGGAACTCTTTATCCTCTCTGTTATTAACTTCTCGAACATACTAGCCTCTGCTTTTCTTCTCTTTAAAGCTGAGTTTAGTACACCTGTTTATGTACTGTGTATAACTTTGCTAATCCTTAGCATTTTACTAGAAATTGTTGTTCTACGCAAATTAATCAAGGTCACCTAATCATGTTTATAGTCACAAAAACCCTGCTAAAAAACACTAATACCTATTTATCTAGAGTTACTGATCCTAGAGGTAAAGTAGAGTATTTTTCTACTGAAATAGTAGTAGATAACTTTAATAATTACTTTGAAGTCTATAAAGAGTTTAATGGAATAGATGAAGCTATCCAATTTGCTCTAGATGGTTAAAATTTTATGTCCTACACTCTTACTAGCCAGATAAAAAATGGTATTGTAATCCTAGAGTTGCATGATTCTAAAGGCAAACTACTTTATGCCGAGGAATCTAGCTCCAAAGCTAATAAACGCAAATCTACTAAAACCTACGATACCTACGACGAAGCTTACTTTGATTTCCTCTCATTCCTTAATTAACTCGACGAACGATTCGTTAAATGTTTACTACAACTCCTTACGCGCTACAAGGTGATTTTACTATTGCTCTAAGAAACCTTTTTGTTATACAACCCGCTATAACAGGTTTTCCAGTAACTGAACCAGTTTGGGCAATAAAAACTCCTTTTCTATCTAGCTATCTTACTTTATTCTTCTTTCCAGAAAGCTCTACTCTTTGCGACGGTGGGCTAGTCCATCAAAAATATCTATCATCTCTTTCTCTAGATAAGTGTAATACATTATTCCAAGAGTTTATACCCTTAGCTATTAAATCTGGGTTGATAAAAAAGGGTAGTGATGGATGGGAAGAATCTATAGAATTTGTACAAGATAAGTTAGGAGGAATCCAACTTCGTATGTCTGATCTTTATTTCGATTATTCAATTAAAAGTTCTAGTATCGTCTACGATATTTTTCCCTTTTATGAGATAATTGTAGCTTTCTCGTCTTTTATTTCCTTTAAGGAGTTATCTTAATGTATTACGGCGCAGTTGCTTTCTGCGAAGAACACACTATACGCACTAAACTTAGTTCTCGCTCAGAATTTGATAATTGGAAAGATATTCTAGAAGAGTCATACCATGTATCTTTTACTGTCTTTCTAGAAGCTGATACTGAGCAAGAACTTGATAAACTCCTTTCTTCGTAAACTTTATAAGGTAGCCGGGCGGCTACCTTTTTTCTTTTAACTATGGACACCACTATCTATACCTCTTCTTCTCCTCTGATTCATAATCTCCCTGTAACCAACTCCACCCCACTTACAACTACTAACTTTAATAAAATAGCTGGCCTCTTATCTGCATCCCTTTATAGCTACCCTATCCCTTCTGCTATTAGAGAAATACTCCAAAATGCTTTAGACGCTAACAAAGCATCTAACGCAACTGATAAAGTTAAGATAATTCTACCTTGTAGTGATTCTCCTTTTATTAGTATTCAAGACTTTGGTTTTGGCATCTCTCCTGAATTCTTTTCCCAGTTCTATTGCGATTTAGGCTATTCTACTAAATCTTTAGACAACAACTATACCGGCGGGTTTGGTATCGGTAAACTCGCTCCCCTTAGTTTTTCCTCTCAACTCTTTATTAACTCTGTCTGCGACAACCAAGAACATACTTATCTTATAACTAAAGAAAACGACCAATTCTCTTTTAATCATCTTTCCTCTTCTCCCTCCTCCTCCCCGTCTGGTACTACTATTAAATTCCCTTGCCCACCTTCCAAACATAGAGAAGTTCACCATGCTGTTTTGTATTTCTGTGAGTTTATACCTTCTTTAGTAGAAGTCTATGAACAATATACAGATGGAAACTTACGTAAAAATACTGCTTTGAGTGAGCATTTAGAGTATTTTCAATCTTCTAAAATAGAAGACCCAGTAGAACTAAGCTTTAACTATTTCTTACCGAGAAATGCTGGCGGTGTAAATTTTTCTTTAGGTAGTAAAAGTTCTACACCTGTTCCAATACTTTTGTCTTTTCTTATAGGTGATATAGCTTACAGTCTTTCTACTTCCCTAGAAAATCAATTGTTTAGCTACTATAAAGAAACTTCAAAGAACGAAAATAATAAAATTAGAATAGAAAGATATGAAAGAGACAATAACACTCTTGAATTGTATCCTTTCTTTTCTAATTGTATAAACAGCTCTGAACATTTACCTAACTTTAATCTAACAGTTAAGTTACTAAGCAATAACTTTAGAAATATTTACTCAAGTGACTACCAGCCTTCTTTAAAAATAGAAGAAAACTTAGAGTATCACAACATAGTTATACAACTACCCCCTAATGCTGTTACTTTAACTTCTAGTAGAGAATTTATCCAAGACACTCCTCAAAATAACTCCTTTCTGCTAAATGTTATTTATGCTGTCTTGTCTAAAATTGTATACATAGAAAACTCTCTTCCTAGAGAGTACGAACATTTTATACAACAAGGTGATTTGGCTCAATTCTTGTATGAAATGATTGACCCCACATTTCTAGAAGAAAAACTTCCTGTTTCTTGTTATCTTACTTCTACAGAAGATTACACTAACACTAAAGGATTTTTGTACAAAAATACAGTCTACCCAAAAGTTGACCCTAGAATTAAAAATTCTTATCATATAGGAGAATATTGTCCTACTCAAACATCTTATTCTCTACTTAAAGTACCTTTTGACTCTAAACTGTTTCGCACAAAACAGTTTATTAACTGTTATATAACAGAAATTTTCTGTTATAGTGCAAAAACTGATGTTGAACTTTCACTATTAGATTGCAGCAGGGAAGGCTCTTTTGTAAAAGATTTTCGGTTTAAGTCTTTTTATCAACGTACTGAATATAATACAAAACGTACAAATAAACGGGGTTCCGATAACACAGGGCTTTTTATTCAATGCTCTTCTTCCTCTTTTATTTCTTTCTGTAAATATCTAGAATCTGTTAAAGTCTTAACTAAATGCTCTAAACTTAATGACCGATATTACTGCTCTAAGATTAAACACAATGAAGTAAATCATCTTGAGTTTACTTACTTTTTATCTTTTTTTAGTCACACTAGAAAAGGATACATAGTTTACTATGAATACGAAACAAGTAGTGACTTAAACGTAAAAAACTTAGTAAGTAGACTACAAAAACAATATCCTGATAGTGTTGATTGGGATATCTTATTTGTGCCTTACTATTCTGATAGAAATAGAACTACAGATAGAACTCTTACTATGTCATATAATTTTGTGACCGAAGAGTTCATATATCCTGAAAAGTTTCATGAAGGTCTCTATGAACTTTACTCCAGCAGTGATTTAACTCGTTTCTTAAATTACTTTAGAAGCTCTTTAATAATTCTAAACTACGATTTAGAAGAAGAAACTGTTAAAGAGATTCCTAAACTTAGGCGCGCTAAAGTAGAAAAATCATCTTTGCAAATAGCTGCCACAGCTATTAAATCTGGTGGTTTCTATACCCTTGATCCTACTAAAAGCAAATCCCTAAATATATCAACAGAACCTCCTAAGACTACTATCTGTTCACCCTTTAAATATTGCAACACTTATGATGTATCTGTGCCTACTACTACTTTACCTGAAGCTCCACCAGGTACTGTAAACATTATCTATTCTACTAGCAAAGACTGCGGTAACTATAACTATAATATTGACAATGTTATACCGCCTAATTTAGATTTTAATAGAGTTTATTTTGCTTCTAACTCTGTTAAAGCTTTGCTGCTGAATTGCCCTTCTTGGATAACTATAGAAGAGTATTGCTTTCAACAGTATAAATTCTACTTAGAAGAATACAAAGAAGTCTTTGAATTATTTGGTTATTGTTTCCCACAATTCTTAGTTGGTCGTTGCACTACTCATTTATACGACTTCTCTTCTATAGAACCTTTTGTTAGAACTTTTGTTCACCAAATATTTTCTTTGGTAGACTTTCTAAAACCTAACGTAAAAACTAAACTCCTAAAACTTCTTAAAGAAGATTGGAAGGTTATTCATTGGATGGATGAACTGTATCATACTCCTATTTGTTTTAAAGGCAACAAAAAAGATAGTTATATTTATGAACATTATAACTACCATAAACTCAATCCTACCTTTCAGTTTAAACTGCCTAATCATTCAGATTCTGATACAGAATTAAAACGTGTACGAATCTGTGAAACTCCCTCTGATAACGGACTGTTTACTACGTGGGTTAGCTCTAACGAAACGCAAGATAAGTTCTTTAAAGAATTATTTAGTCGTTATCCTCTTTTACAGAGTGTTATGCTAAACTTAATTTCTTGCAGAAAAAAAACTCCCTTTGACTCTCCCTCCCTTGACCACCCTATATTTAGGTATCTTGACCATGAAAATTCTAAAAACTGTAATTGACTCTAAATGTCTGAGTTTTGTACCTTACATTGATGGTAAAGTAGATTTCCCTTCTATTATTAGTATCTCTACCGCAAATCATCTGTATGCTGATATCTTATATCAAATACAATCCGGCAAGCTTTCAATAGAAGAAGTCAGCAAAGAATACATCAAAAATGAATTAGTCTTACCTAACCTCAAACGTAAGAATGATTGCTTAAATAGTTTAATTTCTGCATTAGGCCTAACAAAAGATGATCTACTAAACTATTATATGGTCTCTTATATTGAAGTTCTGCAGAATCAAGACTTACCTACTCTACCTTTAGAAAGTCTAATTTCTAAAACTCTAGAAAGTAATCTACCTGCCGTACAAAAAATAGAAATATTGACAGCAGTAGAAACCTGTCAAATACCTATAACTTGGGATGGTGATTTGGTATTTTACAGCCGCGCCTCGTTTACTAATAAACACGGTAGTACAAAACCAGTAGGAGTTTTTAATAATGCTCCCTTTGAAAACGGTAAGTCTTATTTATTTGATGAATCTCATCCTGCTTTAGCTGGCAACTTAAACTGGGTATACAAAATGTGCCCTGACACTGGAGTTATACAGGAATTAGTAGTCAAAGTAAATAACATAGTAGATTTTTCTTTGTCAGAAACAGTCTTTAGCTGCCGACTAAAAGAGTTTGAATATCTTACTGTGTTGAATGAAAAATTTCATTTACAAAAAGATTCTAAAACTCCTGTAGTAATAATCAACAGTAAAGCAGACTCTTTAGGTAATGAATTTAAAATTCGTCAACCTTATAGCCCTTCTACTCTAGCTAATTACTTGTATGGAGGACTTAAAGGTATACCTTTAAAACAAGCTCCTGTTGTTGTTAATCCTGTAAGCGTTAGTTGTTAACTTATTTAAAGGTAGCCGGCCGGCTACCTTCTTTTTATCATGCCTAATCTCATTAAACTACGTAGCTGGGTTACTAACGGCTATCAATGGATCGAAATCTATGACTGTGATGCTATTATCTGGACCATGGAAGAACAAACTAATAAAACATCTAATGATATCAAAAAAGATTTTACAAGCATACAAGGAGCCCTAGATTATGCTAAGCAAATTATGGACGAAGCTGAAAGAACTATGGGATAAACTCTTTCCCACACCTTATAATGCTTTGCAAGATTCTAAGCTATCTACTTTTAATAGCCTCTTTCGTCTAATAGATAACACTTATTGCGGTTTTCCTTCTTCACAATCTGATGTCCGTATCATTAATATGCTCCTTGTAGAAGACTATACAAATATACTTGAATATGCTTTTACAAGATTGTATACTCTTCAAGAAGATAGAAATAGTTCCTGTTCTATAAAGTCTGTTTTTGGTAGGTTTCTATTAGAGTTAAGTGATTTAAAACTTAACTCTGACAACAGAAACGAATCTCCTTTCAAAAACATATCTTACTTTCAAACCGAGGATGAGCTATTTGACTACTATTCAACGTATTGTTTTAAGGGTGAAAATACAGATTTTGTAAATGTTATTCCTAAAAACTCCCATCTTGTGTTAGTTGATAGCTATTGGAATGAGTTCTTAGTATACAGATGTTTTAATAGATTAACCCAACAGAAATCTTTCTTTTTGATTGATTTTAATACGGGGAATTAAGCTAAGGTAGCCGCGCGGCTACCTTTAAAGCTATAATACTAAAGCTAATTTATTCTACTTCTATGCTCCTAAACTCTAATTCTAATAAACTTACTGAAAACCAACTAGATCAAATTGTAGCTTACATCCTTTTGGGGAGATATTCTTTAGCATGTTTCCTTTTTCTTAAGTGGCGAGGTTTGGAACCTAGATTGTATATTCCTTATAGAACTTATTGCCGTCTTCTTAAACAAACTAAAAACCTTTATGAATAAGCAAATAAGAGCTAAAGTTTAGCCAACTACCTTGTCATTACCAGAGAGAGTTAGAGAAAACAGAACTTTCTGTTTGTTTGATAGAATCTTCTAGTAATCCTAATAATTTTATATAAAGTAGCTGCGCGGCTACTCTTTTAACCATGCCTAACCTAACTTACCACACTGCTTTTGACACTACTAGAGTCCCAAACTTTAATCGTAATAAGTCTTACAGAATCCCTTTACAAACAGGCACAGGACATTATAAAACAGCTTTGGCTCGTTTTACTGATCAATCAGGCTGGGAGTATCTTCATTTAGATTACGATAAATGGTTTACTATCCCAGATGAGGTTGAAATCTTTGAAAGTAGTTTCTACGAATTAATACAAGATTGCGTCGATGAGTCCATTAAACCCAATGAAGTCAAGGGATTTCCAGTATTGGGTGTGGATCCAAGTGGGATGGGAAGGGATTACACCGTTGGTCTGGTGGGTGTGGCGACCTCTCACTATGATCAGGTCTTGGTGGTGGATGAAATTTATCGGGTACAAAAAGCTACCATGAATCAACACCTATACGGACTTTCTGAAATAATTAAAAGGAGGGATATACGTCTTGTGGGTATAGAGAAAAACTCATTTGGTCAGATCTGGTTAGAAGAACTAGCAAAAAAAAAAAACAACCCCTTGACGAACGTTCATGGTATCCATACCACCACCAATTCCAAGTTACTAATGTTGGATAGGGTTGCGTACCTAATGGCAAGCCAACGGTTGTGGATCCCAAACCACAAACCATTGATAAATGAGTTGTTGAGTTACTCTATAGACAATAAAGGACATGATGACTGTGTCATGGCTTTATGTATGTTAGTTTCAATAACACAGGAACTCCATTGGGGAGTACCTGATGGAATGCCAAGGGTTGTGGTTCCCACACCACACAAACCAAAAACCATTGATAAATGAGTTGTTGAGTTACTCTATAAACAATGAAGGACATGATGACTGTGTCATGGCTTTATGTATGTTAGTTTCAATAACGTCGTTATTTGCTTTATACTAATTGTGATCTTTAATTAAAGTAGCCGCGCGGTGGCTTGAATAGAGTTCCCGCGCAGCTAACTTCTAATAAGGAAATATTACCCTACCACCTGGTCTAATATCAGCATGGAAAAACCCTTTATTTCTTCCCATAAACACCCCATCCCCCAATCCACTAAAATCTGAATCCTTCAACACAGCCCATAACTTCTTAAACTCACCATTAGCAGGTATCATATCTATAGCTTTAAAATATAGATGTTGACTGTTTCTTGCACCTCCTATCTGACTATTTACTTGTGGGGGCCTATACCCAGAAGTAATAGTAATAGGGGAACCAAACTTCTCTCTTACTTTACCAAACCTTTTAGCTACTTCTAGAGCGTTCTTAACATGTTCCATTGTAAGAGGAACTCTAGTACACTCTTTTGTTGTTTCTCCCCAAGTTAAGGGTATGCCTTTTACTATCTGTTGATTAGCAAAAACTTTTGTATTATTAGGCAAAATCATAAAATTACCTGATTTTACTGAATCTGTTTTATCCTCTACAGATTGTTCTTCTTCTTCCCCTAGCTCTACTAGCTCCTTAGCAGTAGTTACTCCTAATACTAAAGGATATTCTAGGTTTTTTTGTTTCTTAAAATCCTCAAAGGCTGCTTTTGTCTTTTCTCCTACTATTCCATCTATTTCTATCTTTAATAACTTTTGTATCTCTTCTATTAATTCTTTTGATAGTTCTGTTATTAAAGTAGCCGCGCTCTTCTCTTCTATAAATCTGTTTAACTCTATCATATTTTGTGTTACTATTCTTTACTAGCTAGTTCTATACCCTACCCTAACTTAAACCTTTATGGTAAGATCCTACAAAAGTAAATGGTCTAATAATCAAGGAGTAATACAGCGTATCTATAAAATATGCTCTACTACTAATTATAAAAAGGTTAGACAAATCTATGAATTAGTAACTGGAGAATACCCTGATCTCAGTCTTACTACTTTTTATAGAATCTATAACAGCTTAAAAGAAACTACTTCGTCTTCTACTTCTAACCTTTTAGAACTCCTTCTTTCTTCTACTGCCCTTTTTACTCCCTCTGGCCCTATTTCTTTTACTTCTATTACTCCTATCTCTAATAATCCTTTTCTTAGCGCTGAGGCTATATTACCTAACTCTCAGCGAGTTTCCTTCTTTTTATGCCCACAATCTACTATCCTTACTAAATCTATTCTTTCTAAAACTTGTGAGGAATCTAGTAACTTATTCTATGATTCTCTTATTATTATTGGTTTTGAACCTCCTAATTTTAAATTTAGCTCCCTTCCCTTTACTTTTCTCTCTGCTACCCCTTACCTCTTTACCGGCATTTCCTATTTCTATAAACCAGAACTTAGCTCCTCAGCGCATTTCTCTATTTCTATTGAAAACCTTGATCTACCTAAATGCGTTCAGGTTCTACGCTCTCTCCCTACTAAAATAGAAATAGATACTAAAACTCAACTTACTAAAAATCTCTCTGATTATCTCCGCAAACCTATTGACTCTATTCTTAATGACTTTACTATTGAATCTATTAGACTCTCTTGCGACATTATTGATGCTTTTAATTATGATATTCCTTTTTTTGCTAAGTGTTTAGCGAGTAGTCAGTTTTATTTACCTTATTTTTTTGAAGAACTATTAAAGCTAGTAGAAGATGATTCTATTAAAGCATTAAACATTGTTGAAGGCTGTTTTTGCTCTGTATTTAGTAGCTATCAGGATTTTCTAAGAACTTGGTATTCTAATAAATCTAAGAGGGAAACCAGTATTATTCATGGGATACAGATACCTGATAAAGGTATTGCTATGTTTGATATTCCTATTGATATGTTTTAAAATTAGCCGCGCGGTAGTTTGAATAGATTTCCCGCGCGGCTATCTTATTGACATATCTTTCAATACCTCCCTATAATCTTACTATCGCTTCTCTGGCCGAACGGTTCAGGCAACGAACTCATAATTCGTCTTAAACAGGTTCAACTCCTGTGGGAAGCATAACTACTCATACTGTGGCATAGTCTCTCTACGCATTTTTATAGTAGTGCTTGTAGAAGTGTTATTAGTTATAGACAAAGTTATTCTACTAGCAGATATGTAAAACCGGAAAATGGGGTCATGATTAGCATTAAGATTCATAGATTGCTGTCTACTATAAATATCTGTCCCATTATGCTGCACCCATAAATCAAACCACCCTGTAGCTGTACCCTGCGTTATCTCTAACCTATAACTAGCTGTTTTATGCCCCGCCATCGGAAACGAATCTATTATCGTCTGACTCGTAGTCCCTACTATCACTGTCTTAGTCTCTACTATCAACGCTTCCGCTATCACATTCCCATCATAACTCTTTGACACAAATAACTGCCCATTATTTGTGTTAACCGCTATCTGACCCGCTGTTAAACTACTGGGTCTTCTATTTAGTACACTAGTCCTCAACAACGCTATTGAATGTGGCATGTTTTTAATACTTTAATGATTATTCTATTAACTTAATTTAGAAAGTACCACCATCAATATTTATAGTATCTACTACTAAAGTACCTGTTATAGTAGCTGATGCCATTGTTGTTGTCCCTGTCAACGTTGGACCATTTGCTAATACTACGTTACCTGTACCTGTTGACCCTACAGTCGAAAACGTAGTCGCACTAGCTTTTGTCACAAATCCTGTAGTCGCAGTCGGTAACGCCCCCGCTGTTGTTACTTGATCCGCTGACCACCCTGATATAGTTGTTAACCTTGCATTAACTGGCTGAGCCCAATCCTGAGTCGCTAAAGTTCCAGTAGTCGGTAACGTTAAACTAGTCGTCGCTGTTACTGTAAATGTTGTATTGAACGCACCACTAGTCGTTAAATTCCCTCCTAACGTTATCGTCCTTGAACCATTGTTTATCCCTGTACCCCCATTTGTACCCGCTACTATCCCTGTAACGTTAGCTGCATTTCCTGTTATTGTACTGTCTAAAAACGCTAGAGTCTTTGTACTAGTACCATTGTTATACTTAATAGCTCCAGTATTAACCCAAAAATCTCCATTAACTAAAGTAGTTGGATCAGCTGTTCCTGACCCAATATTGGCAGAAACTAATGATGTAGTCGCGCTGACTAAGTTTAACTTCCCACTCATACTGCCGCCAGATCTAGCTAATGCCGCATTAGCCAAATCCCACGAAGTTTTAACGGAATTTGGTGTCGCTGCTGTAGTAGTTGATGTAGAACTCGTTGAATCTGTTAACTGTAATACCCCTGTCTGCGCCGTAGTCCCAGTTCTTACATCCGCTAGTACTGTACCAGAAATTCTACCATAACTATCTTTTGTTATACTCTGTAAAAAGTTTATCCCCGCTGTACCACTAGTATCAGTTTGAGTAACTAAAGCTAAATCTATATTATCAGCGTTAACTACTATTCTACTAGCACTAGCAGTTCCTAAATCTATAGTGTTAGCTGTTTTAGTTAGCCCCGCGCCCGCTGTTATCTGCCCCGCACCACTAAACTGTGTAAAACTTAATGCCGTTGTTCCTAACGTTATTGCTCCATCTGTCGTTAATACCCAACCTGAATCACTGTTTGTTGTCCCTTCTTCTACAAACACAAACAGCCCAGAAGTCACTTTTAAATTACTGTTTGCATCTGTCGCCCTAGACCACACCCCCGTTGCAAACACATATATCCCATTCTCTGACCCTGTTGTCTGATTCTTTACTAGTATTCTATCCCCAACTCCTAGTGTTATACTATCTATAACTGTAGTACTAGCTCCTGTTAACGCTACGTTTGCTGTGGTCGCTACTCTTACTGAGTCTTTAGTGTCTAACCCTTGCCTCGAAGCATCTACATACGCTTTAGTAGCAGCATCTTGTGCATTAACAGGATCTGCTAAATTTGTAATAGTATTATTATTTAAACTAACACTAAGAGTAGGAACTGCTAACTGGTCTAATCTACTAGTTCTTACTTGCGTATCAAAATTACTTATTTTGCTGGAAGCTAAACTGGGAATGTCATCTGACACTAAACTTCTAAAAGTAGGTGCAGCAGCAGAACCAGTTGATGGCCCCGCAAATACTATGTTTGCGTTTTGGTTTACTAAAGTCCCTGTCAAAGTCCCTGTAGTAGTTACTGGAGAATTACTAACAGTAAATATATTTGGTAAACTTAACCCTACAGAATTAACTGTAATGTTATTTACCCATGCTGTTCCATTATATCTTAGTACTTGATCTAAAGAAGGACTAGTAATAGTAACGTCGCTATGAGCTGTTAATGGTAAAGACTTAGTTCCTGCTAAAGCTACTATTGAAGTTGCATTACCAGCTCCATCATCCCCTTTACCTCCATATAATATCCCTGTCCCACTGTCTTGCATATTCCATGCTAACTCTCCAGACAGTAATCCCGCCGGCGCTCCCGCAGCACCAGTTACTCTTCTCTTTACTCTTATAGTTTGTGGCATATATACTTTGCTTAATATCTCACCTATTCATCATTAATTATACTAACTTTCATAAACTAGAAATATAAAAATGTTCTACTTCTGCTTTTAATGCTCTACTATAAAATGTAAAAAAACAGAAAAAAGTCCTTTAATGTAATATTACCCGCCGCCGGAGGCGGATTTTTACCCTTTATGCATTTTAACATCAAGCACGGTATTCTTTTCTGTATGGCTTCTCTAATAGCTGCCTACGTCCCTAACTTTATAGTCAAAGTTAATTCATCCCTTCCTACTGAATCCCCTTGGGAAGAAAAAGCTAGAGCAACTATTACCTCTCAATACTCTCTCAAATCTCTTACATTTACTTCTACTGTTATAGGCCATAATAGAGTTAAAAGTAAGTGCTCTACACTTCCTTATAGCCATGTTCTATTAACTTTTAAAGCTACTACTAATAATAACTATAAAACCTCTGGTTATTATTGCTATAGCCTTAAATCTAAAAGAAATATCGTTCGATTAAAACATTTCTAGGAGAATATTAATGATTAAAACTGTTGTGTGGGGCACACTTTTGTTTGGTTTATGGATTGTCCTTATGCAAGAATCTCACCCTTCTATATCAGAAAAAGAAGCTAAAACCTTTTTACAAAAACTAGGCTACACTAAAATCTCTATTAAGGAAGATGGTGTTGATCTACACGGTAATTATTGCTCTGGCAGATATAGATACTACTCTTTCTCTGCTCTAAAATCTAAAGGTTATGTCTGTATAGATGAATATGGTCAACCTTTCCTTATGCCTTTTTAACTTGCCCGCGCTGCTACTTATATGAGTACTCGAAACCTTTTTTTATTTCTTCTTTTGGCTATCTCGTATCCTAGTTTGTCTAAGTTTATAGAAGAACCTGAATACCGTAAACTAGCAGAATATAACTTAACAAAACAAGGTTATAGTCAGTTACGTTTTCAAAATAATGTTCCTATAGGCTGTAAAGATACTCCATCTTACTATTGGTCAGTAGACTTTACTGCTTATAAAAACTATCAAAAAGTATTTGGAACTTATTGTACAAATATATTTGGGCCCGGCACTTCTATTGATATTAGAGACTAAAGCTCAATTCTTCCTGATTTGCTAAATTTAGAGTGTTAAACTTACTAAAATTACCTTCCGATAAATATGTCTAGCACCTTACTAGAACCTTCTACCCCTTTATTTAAAGAAGACTACTCTTCTTTCCCCCTTAAACCTTATTTAGTCTATTCTTACCACCAGGATCTAAACAAGATAAGAGCTCTAATATGGGCAAGAGGAGAAGAAAACGCAGTAAAACTGTTTATAGCTGAAGTAGAAAAAACAGAAAGTTCTAAGCTAAAAGAACTAAATGGTTTAATGTATAGTGATTTGTTAGCTATTGAACTAACTCCTGGTTCTAGCGAATGCCTAGACTTTTGGTTTCTTCACTTTAATCCATAAAGGTAGCCGCGCGGCTACTCTTTACTCCCTTCCCACACCCTACGATTATTTATGGAACCTAAAAAACCCCGCCGTGTTCTGGATATTCTCGGTGATTTAGTCGATACTACTGAAGAACTCCAAAAAAACGTCAAAAAACTTGTAGCACTTGATAAAGAACTACGTCACGAAGAAAACTCTAATGACTCACCTTAATCTCAAATCCTATGCCTAACAACTCTCAAAAACCCTCTGAAGAAGAATTTTCTAAACTAGTAAAAGAATTCATACATAAACATCCCGCTGCTGTTAAAGCTTTCCTTAACTCCCCTAACGTTAAAGAAATTCTAGAAGAAGAAGAAAAAGATTCAACGAACAATTCGTCTCCTTCTTAAAAAAGTAACATCATTACTAAACCGCGCTTAGCAGTATACTAAACGCGGTTTTAATCTAACTAACATTGTATCACAATAACCTAAACAGGAGAACTCTATGTCTAATCAACAAGATTTAATTAAAATCTTATCTGATCTATATCTTAATAGTATAGACACAACTATACTCAACGATAACCGCTCACACCCTCATTTATGTCTTAAAGTTGCTCTTTAGTTTTAAGCTTAACAAATACCCATCCACCTTTATTATATGATCTACTGCCCTCGCTCTATTATTCTCCTCGCTGGTCCTAAAAACTCTGGTAAGAATCTTGCAGGCTCTATTCTAGAAAAACATGGCTATATATCCGTATCTTTCGCTTTTAAACTAAAACAACTTATATCTTTTATCTATAATCTCCCCCTCCAACCTTTATTAGGTCTTAATACCTCTGATAAAGTCTGGAGAGAACAACTTCACCCTAATCTTTCTTCTACAAAACATTCTATCCTTTGGTCTACTCTTTCTATTAGTCTTGCCTCCCAATTTGTCTTTGGCAATACTACACACTCTGACCTACTCTCTTACTTTCTTTCTAAACACCTCTACCACAAAGACTTCTCTCCCAGAACTCTCATGCAAACCCTTGGCACTGAAGTCTTTCGCTCTATAAACCCCGATTGCTGGTGCTCTCTTTTATTCTCCTCCTTAAATCCTTCCTCTAACTACGTCATCACTGATGGTCGCTTTTTTAATGAGGCTATCTATACTAAAAATAATGATGGCATTATACTCTACTTAGAACCTATTAACAGCACTAATAACTGTAATAATGTACATAGTAGTGAAGATACAATAGGATTAAAGAAAATATCTGATTCCGTTATCAAACACGATTACAATAGAAGTTCTTTAGAATCTTTACTCTTACCTTATGTCTCAGTTCCAACAGCACCTTAATACTGTCATCCTTCCTCTGCTAAGCTCTAACTTTTATCCCTTAGACTCCGGTACTCTTTTACTCTTATATAAAGATTTTTTATATACTTCTAAAAGAGTAGATAGTTTAAAGAAAGCTTTATTCTATGGAAAAGAACTTACTGTTCCTGTTGTAGATCCAGTCACTAGTTTAAAATCTTCTATTAGAGAATGGTTAGATCATTTAGAAGTGTTCCAAGAAGAACACCCACAAGAAACTTTAACTCTAATACAACAAGCTTTAGACTCTGCTGCTTCATACAGCGAGGATTTAAAGGTTTCTAGCACTATCCCTAATGTACCCCCTTCACAAGATAAATATCACGGCTTATTGCTCTTTCAAGAGGCTATAGACGACGTTGTTAAACAAAGGTTTCTACATGCCATTTTAGGAGTAGTAGATGAAGGTTTTGAGTTATTGTTTAACACTGATAAGACTAATCTAATAGAAGAACTAGGAGATTTATCTTTCTTTTTTATTACTCTATTAGAATATTCTAGGCAACTTACCGATTCTTCATTAAGCTTAGAACAGTGGATAGCTAAAATACTAATTGCTAATCGCTCTAAGTTAAAAACTCGTTACGGTTCTTCTTTTGATGCTTCTAAAGCTATTAATAGAGATAAAGAAGCAGAAAGGGAAGCTATAGAAAACTCTATTTAAACTATCATAAGGTAGCCGCGCGGCTACCTATATATACTCATATTATGACTCTACTACTTGATCCTAACTCCTCCCCCGCTCTCCGTACTTGGTCTGATTCCTTTTACCGCCATACCCTCTCAATTCCCCCCTCTGACTTTCTATCTTTCTTAGACTCTCTTCCCACTTTCTATCCCTATATCTCTAAACAAGATTGTTTAATAGACTGCTTCTATCTTCCTCAATTTATATATAATTACCCTAATAACTTCTATATTTCTTTTACTAATTATTGCTACCGTTATGTTAATGACTATAAACACACTAATAACCTAGAAAAGTTAATTAAACATCCTACAGATAAACTTAAATTAACAATTTATGTACAACCTAATAAAGTCAAAATCCCTTGCTGGACTTTCTTGTTAGACTCTAATACACCCACTACTTTTAAAGCCTTTACTCCCCCAATTATAGATACTAAACCTAAACCTAAACGTACTAGAAAACCTAAATCTAATTAACTATTTTTCTATTTTAGATTTCTTAACCTATAATAACTTTACAGCCTTACTTTAACTTTTATATATGTTCATTACGCTCTTTTTAAGGCTAAAAGTTGAGTTAACGTTTAAACTATGATAGATCTATTGCTTGCGACTGCTTTGCCTTTTACTGTGGATTACGGCTATTTAGAAGACGAAAGTAAACCTACAGAAGTCTTATCTATTACCTCAGAAGGTAAGGAATTAATAAAACACTTTGAAGGTCTTTACCTTAAAGCTTATTACTGCCCTTCCGGTAAACGAACTATAGGTTATGGACACACAGGAGCAGCCGCTCGTAAAACTAGTATCACTAAAGCTGAAGCTGATTCTCTCTTAGATAAAGACCTCTATACATACCAAAAAGTGGTTAGGGATAACATTACTGTTCCTCTAACCACTTCTCAGTTTTCAGCTCTCGTTTCTTTCTCTTTTAACGTCGGTCAAGGGGCTTTCCAACGTTCTTCCCTCCGCAAATTCCTTAATAAAGGAGATTACCTACGCGCCTCTAAAGAATTTCCTAAGTGGATTAGAGGTAATAACAAACAAATTCTAAAAGGTCTAGTAAAACGTAGAAAAGCTGAACAAAATTTATTTAACTCTAATTCTGTAAGTTAGCCCCGCGCTTAATTATCCGCCTTGGCTACCTACTAAGCTGCTGGCTCAGCTGCTGGCTCAGGCTCAACTGCTGGCTCAGTTACTGACTCGGCTACCGGCTCGGCTACCTGCTCAGTTACTGGCTCGGCTACCTGCTCAGCTGCTGGCTCGGCTACCTGCTCAGCTGCTGGCTCAGCTACTGGCTCAGTTACTGGCTCAGCTGCTGGCTCAGTTACTGGCTCAGCTGCTGGCTCAGCTACTGGCTCAGCTACTGGCTCAGCTACTGGCTCAGCTGCTGGCTCAGCTACTGGCTCAGCTACTGGCTCAGCTACCTGCTCAGCTACTGGCTCAGCTGCTGGCTCAGCTGCTGGCTCAGCTACTGGCTCAGCTACTGGCTCAGCTACCTGCTCAGCTACCTGCTCAGCTACTGGCTCAGCTGCTGGCTCGGCTACTGGCTCAGCTACTGGCTCAGCTACTGGCTCAGCTGCTGGCTCAGTCGTAGCTACTCTACTAGGTTCTTCTGGTATTACTACTTCTTTTATATCTTTATATACAGAAGGTAAATCTCTTAACTTCTGCCTATATTCAGCCCACTTTTGTTTATCTACCTTACTATCTATTAGTTGTGTCCAATCACTACTTTCTAGTAGGTAATTTCTATATAGCCTTAACCCTTCCCAGGTGCTTGTATCGTATTTAGGCTCTGTTAATATCTTTATAGTCTTAGGTATTAAACCTATTGCTTTTTTCTTTTCTTCATAATTCATTTCTGTCCCTTCTATAGCTTTTTTTATCTCCTCATAAGTTATTTCTTTTACTAACACGCATTCACAGTCATAACTTACTTCCTCTACTTCCCCTTCTATAATACTTAAAAACCTCTTTTCTACTCTTTTTTCATAAGTTACAGGTATTAGTAATAAATAACCCTGTATCATAGGTCTTAATTGTGTTAATTTATATCTCATCTCTATATTACCTTACTAAATAACAATAACTTGAATTTGATACCCACTCACCGTCCCATGAATGCACACTAGAATTTATTTCCCACCCTACCCTTACTATATCTGTCCAGGCCCTATACCCTAAATTGTTATAACCTCTTATCCTACCCCCTAAACTTCTTTTTTCCCAATTATTCATGTCTCCTATATATGAAAACCCTGCTTTAGAAGTTACTGATGTACTTCTATCTGGTACTGGTAACCCGTATGTGTTAGCTCTGTAGTCGTATATAGTATGTCCTAATAGACTAGAGTAAGTATCTGTAGTATTACCCATTCCGTATGACTGCTCTTCGCCCCTCAAAACTATTTGAGCGTAGCCTTTACCATCTTTTATAGGCATGTGAGAACCATCTGGTGTACCTTGATTTAAAAAACTGTTATAACTAATCACGCTATTTACATGTTCCCAAGGATAAAGAGCCGCGCGGTTACTTTCTTTAAACGGCCTTCTCAGATCATTCCACGCCCTAGTGTAGCTCATATTATAATAACTACGATTCTCCATCAATAGGAAATAATAAATCACTTGGTCTAATAACCAATCCCCTGGCCTAAATCCATCTCCCCGGTTCTCTGCATCCCAAATAAGTCCTTGAGTCTGAACCGCAGCGTTAGTTACATAATAATTAGCTTTGTAAAATATTCCATAAGTATTAAACGCATTAATTGTCCCGTTTCTTGTATATCTATAACCCTCATTGTAATCCGGTTGAGGACTTAATGCTATAGGATTTACATTGTTAATACTATCTTCATAACTGTTATGCAAAGTAAACCTATGATCCGTAAAATTCTTAACATTTACAAAATAACTTCCCTTTGCTAACTCTATGTTAGTTAATAACATTATCCCTGCATCTGTAGGTGTACCAGATACATTTGTTATAGGAGTCGACCCTGGTGTTTTTATCTGGAATGTTCCATCAGTTCCTTTATTTGTTATCTCGTAAGTGGTACTAGTATCAACGCCTGTCAACCCGTTCACATTAGTAAATCTTATTCTAGTAAAATTTGCTAATTGATTAACACCTAAATTATCCCCACTTCCTATATTTAATTTTATTTTGTTACCCATAACAGTCTGTTGGACTAAAGGTATTCCTGTTGTGTGGTATGTACCCCACTCATCTGTCCCTCCTTCTGTTAATCCTGGGTACTGCCTCGGACAGTAAAAAACTTTAGTCCCAGTTCTTATAGCAAGAGAATGAATATTATAAGCAGAAGGCACAGCAGCTGCCTTAGGGTATATAGTAGATTGCTCAATCTTTAGTATGCCTAAATTACCATTGTTTAATATTATTCCTTCTGTTTTCCTACTAGTAGCTAAATTCTTAGTTAATACTATATTAGTTAAATCGTGCGTAAGAGATCCAGCAGAAACAACAAATGAAGGATCTGGATTACCAGATAACTGTATAGTAGTTCCTAATTTGCTACATACCCAGTAAAACCCTCCTTTAGAAAACCCATTTATAAAACTTTGCTCTGTACCACTAAAGGTCATTAATAAACAATCTCCTACGTTTACTTTATTAGCATCTGCTTGCGATAAAGTAAAGTTTATTGGCTGTCCTAACTGTTGAGAAGTAAAAGAAGATGGTATAGTAGCATTAAACTTTAAACTCTCGTTAGAACTAATAAATAGACCTTTATACCTAACTCTATAACTGTTAGACGTACTTTCTGGATTTACTGAAAGTACATTAAAATTACTCCCAGGCATTACTACATCCACTGTTTTAGCTAACTCTATAGTAGACCCAGAAACACTACCACTAATAGTCAATAAATTAGTCCCTTTTATTGCATCTTCTCTGCTTAAAGCTAATCTAATTCTTGTGCTAGTAACGTGTCTTACATAGTAAACTGCCCCGGTATCTAGCCCTGTTAAACTACCTTTATAAACTACAGAAAATCCTGTTATTAAACCGTGGTGCGTATACCCTGGCAACCAATCTATTAATAATTCATTACTATCCACTCCGCTGACTGTTAAAACAGGATTAGTAACTTTATCTACTACTTCTGGCGATACTACTACATTAGAATTATTAAACTGTCCTGTTATAAACATCCCGCTTAACGCATTTTCTAAACTAGTAGCTAATCTAAATGTTTTATTAGTATAGTCGGGTTCATTTATATAGTAAAACGTATTCTTAGAGAAAGTATTACTAGTCCCATCATAATTTAATAGAACTTTCTGCCCCTCTACAAACTGGTGGTCAAACTCTGTAGTAAACACCGCATTAGCGTTATCGTAAGAAGTTACTCTCTGAGCTTCTTTAGTAACTATAGGAAATATCGCTCCTCTGTGTATGTAATATGTATAGGATCCACCATATATATTAATAGCATTTCCTGTTTTGGTTTCACTTAAGCTGTAATAGGCCCAGTCAGCAGCTTGGTAAGCTTCTTTTATATAATAAGTTTTGCTATCTACTAAATTAGGAATAGTTCCTATATATTTTACTAATTTACCTGGTTTTAAATATTTAATACCATTTATGTTATTCCTAACATCATTAGCAGCTATATAAAATAATTTTGGATCTGCAGTGTAAGGAGGTGTATTTACAATGTAACGATAAATATTCCAGTATTGAGTATACACCTGTCCCGCTTCTTCTGCTTCCATAGTATATCTTCTATCTTCTACAGAATCCGCTTTTTGGTGAAACGCAGGGTTTAAATAATATTTACTCTTTTCTAAATCACTCAACTGGTCGTACTGCTTTTTGCATATAAACCATAGTATATGAAACTCCTGTTTAACATCAAAACTGGAAAACTCATTTATTAATGTATCTTTTCCTAATATTGTATAATCCTGTCCTACATTCTTTCCTTTTATATTCCACCATCTCTTCCCATCAAAATAATCTTTTCTTATATATGTTTCTGGTATCTCATTCATTACCTCCCCATATTGACCTGTTAAATCCGCTTGTACAGTTCCTAAAGCGGGGGAAATAGCATTACCTGAGTTTTGGTTTCCTATACATTCCCACACATAAACTCTATTAACATCACCTTCTATTATGCTATGGAGGACTCTATCCCCTTTGTTATATGATTTTGTACTAGTATAACTTCCTAAAGAGGCTTGTCCTCTAAGATTTTTATCAAAAGGATTTCTCACCCACGTATTACCTGTTCCTCCAGTCAACCTTAATTCCCCTCCGTTACCATTATAAACGTCACCCTCCTCAATTCTTATCCATCCTGCTTGTCTCTCAAACTGATGCTGAGCACCTCCCCCAACTGTTATAGCCACTCCTCCCATAGCGTCTTGATAACTTAAACTTAATTTAAACTCAGTATCACTAGTCCTAATAACATAATATATACTATTAAGTTTTAAAGTACTATCAAGACCAACTTCTATACATCTAACAGAATTACCTGTTATTAAATTATGATTATTAGTTACTCCCGTACTAAACTCTAGATTAACTGGCTTTTCATGAGCATCGTCATTAGCTACTATACTAGTAGGCCCTGTCGCTTTTCTAAAAGTGCTTAATGCAAAAGTACTGCCATTAGGAGTAGCTGTTATACGATGCACTTCACCAGCTATTAATGCAGTAGTAATATTAGGCTTTACTCCAGTTCCTCTGTCAGGTAACTCTGTATTGTTTTGAACCCAATCTCTACCCGGAGCAGAACTATAACTATTAGCATTTAAACTTAAATAAAACCTTACAGCTCCGTTATCATCTAATAAGCAGGTTTTTATATAACTGTGAGGAGTCAAATCTGGAGGGGATTTAAAAGCTTTTATACTACCGTCTATTTCAGCTCTAGAACCTACTTCTCTAAAATACCCTAAAGTTTCCTCTTCATAATAAACATCTTTTTCCCAACCAAATACTAAAGGCGTTGTTACTTTAGCAGATTCACATTTAGTAGCTAATGAAGCAGCTGTTAAACTAACTATTATATTTGGCTTTTCTAACGTAAGATCAAACGGGGCAGCGTCTCCAAAACTTATTACTGTCATATATATTCTTTTATTATATTAATATCTTTATTTCTAGGCAAGACTGTTTACAAATTCGCCGCCTGTTGAACTATCGCGAATAAACCAACCTTCAAGTTGTAAAGGTCTTCTTTGATCTGGAGTTGAAATCCCTCTTTCAATTGGAGGAGGTGGAGTTGAAATTTGTGACCTACCGTCAAAATATATTGTTTTTGTAGAAGGATTACTGTAACTTAACTTAGAAGCCCATCCACTTAATCCACTTAATATAGACTCATAATTAGTTTGAGTTAATCCAGAATTATAAAACACTGCTAACGCGCTACTATTATTAGGGTTAAAAGAAGTTTGACCACGTAAAGCAGTTAAGTCCCAAGTAGCTACTCCATTACCTAGAAAAGCAGTCGCGCCCGCAAACATCCCTTGTATTGAAGTTACCTTACTTGTATTCCACGAATTAACTTCATAACTTAAAGATTGCCCACCATTATTGTAAGCCGTACAGAACTGGAACATATTGGTCATATCTGTCACATTACCTATCTTCCATGACGATATGTTTTGATTAAAAGAAGTACAACCATGAAATGCCCAACTAATATTTTCTATCACTGGACTACTGTTAAACCAATTATTAAGAGGTTGGTTAAACTTCATTTCATAACCTGACACAGGATAATAATAAGGAAGACTTAGTGTACTACTACCATATATTTCATTGCTTACTGACAATCTAAATGAACTAACAGCAAACATGTAATGTATAGTAGTTACCTTATTAACGTTCCAGCTATTAATGTTTTGATTGAACTCTTTGGCTCCTCTAAACATAGAACTCATATCTGTTACATTAGAAGTATTCCAATTATTCAAAGGTTGGTTAAATAGCTCTGCGTCTTGAAACATAGCTCTCATGTTAGTTACGTTAGACGTATCCCAATTATTTAAATTTCGATTAAATATTTTAGCTCCGTCAAACATCGATACCATATTAACAACTCTAGTAGTAACCCAATTACTAATTGTATTAAGTGGAGGGTTAAATAATTCACATAGGTAAAAGAAACCCATAAAGTTTAGATTATTACTTGTACCGTTAAATCTGTCAGCTATATTAGTATCTGGTATACTAGTTAGTTGCTTACAACCATAAAAATAGTTTCCTAATCCCCCTCCACCTCCACTACCATTAAACTTCATTTGCCCCCAACTTAACACCTCTAATAACATCCCTGCTGCTACAGTATTATTAAAACTAAAACCTTCTAATACTCCTACTATTGTTATAGTATATAGCCCAGATGAAACGTATGTATGGGTTGCTGTGTTTATACTGTCATAAGTACCCTGTTTATAAACAAAATTTCTAGTAGAATCCCCCCAATCTACAGCAAACTTGTAGTTAGTCCCACCTCCTGGTTCAGAAGTTAAAGTTAAAGGTAAAGTAAAATTAGTAAATGCGTTAGGTACTTGAATAGTAAACCTGAATTTAGCCGCGCTCGGATTAATCACTGGCCAATACTCTGATAACGCTACTTCCCCCGGCGCCGGTAACTGCTTATACGCTGCTATCCTATAATTCACAAACGGCTCTGCTGATTTTACTGAATAAGTTGGATTACTAGCATCACTAAAAGCCTGTACGACACTACCCCCAGAGGTTGTTGTTAATTTAAAGTCATTAGGCCCATAACCACTACTCATTACATAATACGTACCAATTACGGTAGTTCCCGTACTTACCGTTACTTTTTCTCCTATCGAAAATCCATGCCCTTTTACTACTACATTTCCTATAGTAGTAGAAGAGACTGTAAATAAATTACTAGAACAACTAGCTGATTTATCTGTAAAGTACAACTCAGCATTAGCATTAGCCGTTAAATTTACTGTTGTTGTCCCTAAATTAGCTGTATCCCCTGTCTTTTCTATATACGCTACTAAATCAGACGCATCATCTGCTGTCTTTAAATTATCTTTTATTATCCCCGTTGAACTATATATCCTATGCCCTTCCTCTGTCGTATTACTGTCTAACCATGTTAATGACATACCTTCTCTACCTCTTATTGAAACGTTATTGACTCATTCCCCGCCCCACTCCTTAATATAATTCTATATACTAATACATCCATATTAGAACTACTATCAACCCTAACAATCCTTAGATTTACTATGCTGCTGCTAATAGTAGCTGAAACATTGCCTAACACATTACCAGTAGAAACGTTACCATACTCCATAAAACTAGGAGTAGTATTATCATGCAATAATAATAATTCTATTACTTGATAATTACTCCCTTGAGTCATTTGCAATATATATTTAGCTGACCTAAAATAACTCACTGGTATAGTGTCTACTATCTCTGTAGCAGTAGAACTTATAGTAGTTCTTAATGTAGTTGTGCCATAATACGTATTAATATCACTTATAGTTAACATTATCTTATCTTTAGAACTACTATAATTCTACTACCCCACAGTTATATTCTCTGTACTTCCTATCTTACTTGGTGCTACTAAAGCAGATTTCAATATAACTCTGTTGTACACTACTTGTGCCGAATTACTAATATCTGTTCTTTTTAAACTAACAGTAATAGTTTTAATAGTCCCAGTTGAGATAGTGACTTCAGGACTGGTTATCTTTATAGTCCCAGTCGATATGTTTCCATACTCCAAAAAGGTTACTTCTACATCGTTATGTATTACTAATAAATCTAGTGTTTGATGATTTGAACCTTGAGATACCTGTATCTGATATCTTGCTGACCTAAATTCAGAAACCGTAAAGCTGTCTATTACCTCTGATTGGTTATTTATAAACGTTTGCTTTAGTACTGTACCTCCTAATTTAGTTTCTAAATTTAGTCCCCCTAAAATAGTCACTACTCCTCTAACATATAAGTCCCCTGTCTGATTACTTGCATTCCTTAGCCCCCCTACTGTTAATTCTGTAAATACTGCATTACTAGGTTGACTTAACCCTATATTAACATTCTTAATAGAACCTGGGTTAGTAGGCTGAATATCTAAATTAGCTGGTTTAATAGTTAATAAATCATTGGGATTTATTGTTACATTACCCCCTAGATTTCCTTGTTTACTTGGGGATAATACAACATTCTTACCAAAACCTTCAGCACTTAAATTACCTGTTAATGTTATGTTGTCAAAGGTCTCTGAACCTAATTGTATCCAGGCTTCCTTAGTAGAATTTAATTTATAAGCTAAAGGATAAGTATCAGATGAAGCATTTAGTGCTAAAGTACCCGCTGGGTAGCGCTCTGGAGCTGGAATAGAAGGTGCACTCTGCACTATTACCAACGGTTTACCTTGTAAGGTCAACTCCGCTGTACCTTGCAAACTTATACCATCAGTGTCAATCTTTACATTACTTCCTACTTCTAAGTTATTAGCTTTTACATTATCAAAAGTAGCTGGTACAGTAATATCTATAATTGCATCAGCTACTGCTAAGTTATATGATTTACCTGTAGCTAAATTAACTGCTTGGTCTCCAGCCCAATTCAAACCTTCGTGGTCTAAACCTGAGTAGAAACATAGCCCCCCACCCACGTTTTTCCTATTCTTATACAACCTCGCTGCAATTGGTATATTAACTGTTTGGAACTGCGGCAAACCTTGCGAGTAGTTTATATATCCTGAATACTCAAATGTATGCCCAGAACATCTTATTATAGATGGTCTGTAAAAACTTAAAGTTTTTCCAGCAGCACTTACACTTAAATCTTGTAAACTAGGAGTTTTTAAGTTTGTGGAACTCAATTGTAGTGAGTTAACTAACTCTAAAATAGCTTGATAAGCAGAATTGCTCTCTAAATTATAATCAGGGGAAGTGACTACTCCATCTGTTACTACCGGTTCGTAATCTACATCTGATATTTGATAAGGCTCTATTAAAAAAGGCTCTGGAGTATTATCTTTCTTATAACCTAATAATATTACTTCATAAATTGTGTCTGCTCCGATAATTTCTTTTGAATCTGCTACCCACAATTTCCCTTTAATAGCATTATTAACACTAGCATCCTTCACTAAAAATCCATAAGGAGGCGTTCTCTTTGGTAAGCTTGGCTGTCCTGGCACTGGTGATGGGGGACTCAACTTTAGTTTGTACGCTTTCTCGTCTAACGTCCTTCTGTCAACTATTCTCTTTATCTGTAATTTCTTACTTCCTATCTCCGCTTTATAAGCTCCTATCTTCTGCCCTCTTATTATAGAATCAGTATAACCAGATATTTGGTTAGGACCGTTAATCTCTACAAAAATGTTTTGTGTTAATGTAGAGTTTACATAGAAGTAATACTTTCCATTTGCATTATTAAAGGTAGCCCCGCCTTCAGTTCTTAAGATTGCTTCTCTTACTACTGTACCAGAATTTCCAATACTAAAATGTATCTTTGTCCCTGCTCTAAAAGTGAACGGGTCTACTTTAATTGCACTTATTAATTCTGTTACATATACTCTGTTTTTATCCCCACCTGGATTATTTACAGTATCTAAATACCAAGCTATTGATGAGTCTATGTCTACTGTATATGTATTAAACGAAATTACATCAGAACTAGTAAGAGGTTTAGGTTTCTTGATAGCGAATAACCTAAAATCACTATCAGGTTTTGAAGCTACACTCTTAATACCATAGGCAGACATTGCTGTCTCCCCAAAGTTTGTGTTGGAATTAGTGATTGACATATCACCCCCATCCTCCACTACATAACCCTCACTAGGTCCAATACAAAAACAACTTACTATCTGCACAAACGAATTGTTTGTCGCATAAAACCCATAATGCCTCCAATCCGTTCCTATTAACCCATTACTTAATCTACTTCTTTTGTATCTTATAGCTTGGTCTGTCGGCTCTTGGTTAGCTTCACTTATTCCATGTATATAATCACTATATAAAGCAGGCTTTAAAGAATAATAATTGTCTGTAACACTTAAATCTTCCCATCTTTTAATATTACCATTCCATTTCTGGTAAGCTTTTGGAAACCTCTGTATAGTAGTCTGAGTAAACTGTGCTGTTACTAACGACTTGAACCCAGTCACTCTAGAACCGTCTATCCACGCCCCACATAATCCCCATACTGACCTTACAGAACAATTATATATATACGGAGAACTACCTTTTACAGTGTCTGTTCTATTTTGGTCGTTATCCCCCGCAGGACCTACTATCTGCAACTCCTGACTCGTACTTGTGTAGTAACCTAAATCCGCTAACGGCGCAAACGCTTTCCCTAGTTTCCTATAATAATTCGCTTTATACGCTGATGCTTGAGGATCAGTTGTACTACTAAACTCCCAATCATCATTCGCAAATGATAAACAATTTACTTTATGATGTGTCCACTGCGCACCTAAATGGTCTTTGTAGGTAGCTCCGTAATGGTAAGTACCACCAGTTACTTTAAAAATAGTTGTACTAGATACATAATCTAGGTCGTCTTGTGCTATATATAACGGTCTTATCTCTGTTTTTCTTAAATCAGTAGACACAAAAGAAACGCCTTTTGGCACTGTTACCCCACCTACTAATACCCTTACTCCTTTATTCTCTACTATAGAATAAGGATTTATAAATCCTTGTCCTGGTCCTTGCTCCTTTAAAGTATTTATTAAAATATTCAATAAAGTTTCTATAGAAGATCTTACTGTAGTATTAGTTATTAAACTTTGGTTAACACATTGTGTGCGTAACGTAGTTAAAGCTGTAACCATACTGTCTCTCTCAGTTACTTCAGCATCACTAGTAGACCCCGTAAGGAAATTAGTTCTTATCCCTGTAGCACTCACATAAAGCTTAGAAATGTCTAATAAGTGTACATTACTAACATTCAATAAATCATTTATTAAATGGTCTAAGACTATCTTTAAGTCTCTCATACACTTCCATTGAACTTCTGTCACTCCCTCAGTTATACTTCCATTATTATAAAAACTTTCTATCTTATCATTAGTAAATGTAGGATACGTTAATACAGGATACACAGCTCTTATAGCTTGTGTTAATATACTAAGAAGGTTACTCCTTAATACCCCCGCTGCATTCTTATAAGGTAAATAATCTGTATCATAATCTTTTATATTCTCTTGAGTATCTATTACTAAAGTAGGTGCATTAAATTCATATAAAGAAGGGAATATACCTCTTTGTAATTGCTTAGATACTATTCTAGGCTTGTTGTTAGGATCAATAATCCCTGACACTGTTAACCCATTTTCTTGGTTAATAGAAGTGCCAAGTAATAAAGTTTTATTAATCTTGTCTACTGTATGTACAAAATAAAGAGTATTAATATTAATATTAGATAAACCACCAGTATTACTAAACCTTAAAGATAATCCTTCATCAAAATCATCTACAGAACTTAAAGTAAATAATGTTTGGTTATTATTAGTTTCTATACTAGTTATGTCAACCTTGTTATCCTCCCAAGGGTTCTTATTGCCTTCTAATGCTCTACTAACTATATTTAATAAATAAACAATTCTATCTTGTATAGCTGATAATTTGCTTCCTTCTAATACAGGCAAATTATTTATTTTCAGATAATTTGAAGGACTAGCTACATTTGTTAAACTTCCTGTATTTTTTATTACCTCCTGCATCCTTGATGTGAGGTTTAATATAGCCTGTTTAAAAGCGTCTACTTGATCTGATGTAAGATAATTATTATTTAGAGTGCCGTCGGGCAGTCTATAACCTCTAGCAAAAACAGTAGTGTTTATATTCCCTGCTGCTTCTAAATCTTTTACTATTGCATCTATTAATAAAGTTAAATCTCTCTTACATAATTTTTGATTCTCATCACTCAAGCCTAGTATTTGTATTAAACTAACCGAAAATGCAAATTCTAATAATATATTAAAGTTTATTTTTACTACTTGCGCACTATCTACAAACTCTTTATAATAATTAGGCTTGTCTAACTGAGTAGAATTAGTAAAACTATTAGTATATAGATTAGCTGTAGTTAGTCCTGGTGAATTATCTATTAAATAGACTCCAGGACTCATCACTATTGCTATCTGATCATATCTATCTGCCGTGTCGTCTGTTCTAGATAGCCGCGCAGCCTCTAACAACGCTCTCTCTAAACTCTTGAACGGTAAGTTTAGATTCTGCCCACACTTCGTTTTATATGAATCATAAGCATCGTTTATACTAGGCGCATCAGGGTCTACATACAATTTAGTTGCTTTAATAACCGCTTTCTGTATCCCAGTCTCCTCTAAGTTAGAATCTCCTAAAGATATGCTCTTTGCGCTTAAATTACTAAAGTACCCTGTCCACCTATCTATTTCACTTCCTATCTGTTTTCCCTCAGCATCTATTCCTCCACCTCCATCTCCTCCTAATAAAGGTCTTAGGTTATTATTATTAGGACGGTCAGACGTATTTGTCCAACCTTTTAATACATACAAACTTTGGTCTAACTGTGAATACACAGTCATCCCTTCAGTCATCCTCTCTATAGGATAATTATTTATAAAATCTAGTCTTGAACTTACTGTTACATGTCCCCCCTTCCCATACTCTGCTATATGCGTTGGGTACTTATCATCCACACCAGTCGGCACTATCGCACTCGTTATCTTTATCCCTTTATCTATATTAGTCATATCTTTATATACCTTTCTATTAACTTATATCTATTATTAATGACCCCGAAAAGGGATTAAAACTTCTATATACTTTATAACTCACATTAAAAATTCTACTATCTACTGTTCTATTCTCTAAGTATGATGAATTTCTAGTTATGAAAGGTACTTCAAAACCTCCACTTCTCATAGAACTTATTACCCCATAATTCTCTGGCAATAATATATATAAATACCTTGGTGCAGTAGCACTAGCAGTAGTAATTCTCTGTACCTTTTCTAGTAACCCTACAATAGAATTATCTGCTATAATAACTCTATCACTAGTAGGTATACTAGATAAATTATCGTCATCGTCTCCGGCTGAATGTTGAAATATTATATTTTTGTAGGCCCATTCATACTTTATTTCATTACTAAAATACTCTTGCCCAATAGAATCTATTCTTTTAGCTCTAAAACTTATAAACCCCGGTATCTCTGAATAATGTGCTGCTGTGCTACTTCCACTATTACCAGATAAAGTTAAACTATTAGTTGTTGGTATATTAGTAGTAAAATTAGCCTCTGTAGTCCCAGCTCTACCTTTATACTTTAACTCTACTTCAGTTGTACCTGACGTATTCGGCATAACTTCAAAAGTTATCGTGGGCTCTGCTGCATTATTCCCCACTATTGATGCTCCTACTTCTAACTTCCCCGCAGCTTTTAACGCCGGACTCCCTGTTACTGTAAAACTCGTTATCTCCTCAGGCTCTAACAACACTTTTACTACTTTCTCTAACTCTACATTCTGCAATACTACTCCACTTCTTATCCCCCCTACCTGCCTTTTTGTTGTCCCTGTATACTTGTAATTATTTATTAATGTATATTGTGTTCCTGTCCATTTATATACATAATTAGTAGACTTGTCTAAATATATATAAGCTTCGTTACCAGCAGAAGGAAACAATTGTCTACTATTATAATCTAATACTGGCGTTTGTTCTATTATGTCACTAACTGGATTATAGTAATATTTTGGCATAATTTTTATTCGTTATATAACTTATATGATTGACTTGCTCTATTAACCCAAGCACCTGTCAAGAAAGAAGGGTTTGGTCCTTCTCCACCTCTAACAAAATCTATTGTTAATATACCGTCGTTTTCTCTTATCCTCTTTATCATCCACAACCCTCCCCTTGTTAAGTATCCGTAGTACCCTCCGTTAGTATCCGCATACGTTAACATGTAATTCTGATCCGCTACCATCAACGCTCCACTATTGTCTACCGCTAATGGTACGTTATCCCCTGTATACCCTTTCCCCGTTAACCCTAAATAATTTAAATTCTCTGTCACTGTCATATTCCTTTGTCCTCTTTTAATTAAATTAGTTTATCTTTGTCTACTATCCTACTACCTCTTCCTCTCGCTTCAACTTTTTAACGGTATCCCCACTAATGATCTTAGCCGTATTTAAATCTGGCAATCCTGTTAAAAAGTTAACCTTACTTAATTAACGTAGTTTAACGCTGTAATAACTTCTTGTTATGTTTTAAACAGGACTACCCTGCGTTATTGTTTCTAAATCATATCCATCATATATCCTATTTATCTTATTTATAAAATCTCTTAGTATATCTGCACTCCACGCTACTACTAACTTAAAATTTCCTCTCTGTAACTTAACAGAGGGTATATACGTCATAATTTACTTACTTTAATAATAAAAAGAACTCACGTAATTAATTATAGTTTTAATAAATTCCTATTCTGCCTATTTTCTAACCCTTCAGTTTAAACTCTAAAAGTAGCTTACTCTTAACTAAATTCTCATGGTTACAAGTTTCATATCGTATCTACAATCTGTCCCACTCAAAGAACTACAACGTTTAATACAAGAAGAAGTCATCTCCTTTACACCTGAAGAGAGTCAACTATACTTAACGTACTGTGTCTACCCTCTATTTAAAAATAATAAGATATCCCTCTTCCAACTTAGAGAGATTACACTCTTACTTCTACCTGACCTCTCTATAAACCAATTTAACTCTTAAGTAAGGTAGCCGCGCAACTAATTGTTTATATCCGCTTTATATATCAACGAATAGATCGTCAATATATAAAGCGGATTTAATTTCCAAAATTAGTTGTCAACTCTAGAAAAACCTGTCAATATAAATTTAATTCACTTTAGTTTTTCTGGAACTTTACCATGTCAATAGACTCTACTACTAACGATTTAGCTACCTCTCATTACTTTAACCTTGAACCCAACCTTGCTACCGAAGCCCAAACTATTGCCTCTGATGTTATCTCTCTCTTAAATAACCTTAAACGTCATAACCTTAAAATAGCTATAGAATTAGGCTCTAAACTTTCCCGCGCTAAATCTATTTTTATCAACACTCGCTCTCTAGACTACTGGCAACGTTGGATAGAACAAGAACTTAATAATGAATTAAGTCATGATACTGTTACTAATTTAATCAATCTTTATAATCTATCAGAAGAATACGGTGAAGAATACTTTAAAGGTATTTCTAACCTTAACCTCGGTGCTCTTTATATTCTCGCCCGCTCTTCTATCGAACCAGAAATAAAAGAAAAAATCCTCCAAAAGGCTGAGGAAGTCTTAGAAGATACAGGTAAACCCCTTAATAAACAAGAAGTCTCTTCTCTCCTTACTACTTATCGCAAACTTAAACTTGCCCAAGCTAGTGTTAATCCTCAAGCTATACCACTTCTCTCTCAATCTCCTCTGGCAGAAGATCCTAAACAACTAGAAGCTTTAGCTAGGTTATCACAAAAGAAACAACTTGAAATAGCTGAACTCATTGACTCAACCCCTGATAATCTCTCTGTTAAAGAAGCTTTAAAAGAACTTAAAGAAGGCCGCGCGGAACCTCTTCCTACAGAAGAATTTATCCTCTCTCCTATTGAATCCTCTTCCTATAAATCCCCTGGTGTCCACGGCCTTAAAAAACTTAAATCAGAATCTGTTCAAATAGCTTTTGTCGAAGCTCCTATGAACTCTGATTTTGTCTGTAAACCTGATAATGATTTCAAAAAACTCTGCATCGAACTAAATCGTATCCTCACCCCCGGCGGCTTTGCTCTCTCTGTTATAGGCCATAAAGCTTCTACCTTTACTGGGCCTATAGTCTCTGAATGCGGCTTGTCCTGCGCTCATGTCTTAGTCCTCCGTAGACAACCCGGCCGCTCTCACCAAATCGTTGGTATCAATATTATTGCCGCTTCTATCTTAATCCTGTTTATATATAAACCTCCTTTCTCTCATCCTCATAATATGATAGCTGACTTATATACTTTTGATGAGTCAGACCCCTCTTCCTCAGAAATAGTAAGCGGTATCGAAAACGGTCTTTCTCGTATCATTACTCCTCTTATTAACCCCGGTGATTCTATCGTTCATTGCACCTTTTCTGACCAAAACTTCTCCGTCAGACCCTTTCTTAAAGAACTCTCTAACAACAACGGTTGCTCCTCTTTTATAGAAGTTGGTCCTTAATTAATGTATATAATAATTAATTATGTCTATATTAATTATTATGGCTAGAAAGAAACAACCTCTTATTATAGAACGTCACTCGGAACTTAATTTCTCTAATACTAATGATGGCTTGGGTAGCTTCCTTAAAGAAATAGGTCGCTATCCTTTGCTTAAGCCACACGAACAACTTAACTATAGTCGTAAGGTGCGCGCTGCTGTCTCTATAATAAAAAAGTTCCCTTCCGCTAACCTCTCCCTTGATAACCCTTCTGTCTCTCTCTCTCAATCTTCTATAACCTCTATCCCCCTCCCAGAACTTTCTAATATCTTTAAACAAGCTTACTACTCTAAACGTAAACTTATTGTCTGTAACCTCCGCCTCGTTGTTCTAATCGCTAAACAATATTCTAAAAAACCTAATCCCCCTCTTATCGACCTTATCCAAGAAGGCTCTATCGGCCTTAACCGCGCTTCTGAAAAGTTCGACCCCAGTAAGGGTTTTCGCTTCTCTACTTATGCTTCTTGGTGGATTAGACAAGCTATACAACGCTCTATACAACAACAAAGTAGAACTATTAAACTCCCAGTTGTCGTATTCACTCAAGTTAATGAACTTAAAACCGCTACCAGAATCCTCACTGAACAAAAAGGTAGCTCTCCTAGTATCTCAGAACTGTCTAAATACCTTAATATGCCTATTAGTAGAATAAAAGACCTGCAAATATGGTCTCAACCTGTTTGCTCTACTGATATCCCTATTGATCCAGATAAGTCTTTTTGTGGTTCTAGTAGTATTAACTCTTTACTCTCTTACGATGAGGTCACTAACACTTTTAACGAGATAGACTGCCAAATCGCTGTTGATACCCTTCTCCAATACCTTAACCCCCGTGAACAAAAAATTGTTATCTGGATTAATGGTCTTTACGGCTATCAACCACACTCCGCTTGCCAAGTAAGCTCTTTCCTTGGTATTAGCCATGAACGCGTTAGACAAATCTACAAGGAATGTCTCCTTAAACTTAATGTCGCTTCCTCTCTCTATAATATCTCTTCTTCTATCCTTGATTAATTATTAAAACTAGCGGCGCGATTACCGCGCCCCTCTCTACCTAACTATTTACTCTTAACCTTATTAAATCCCTTAACTCCTCTATCTGCTTCTCTAAACCTCTCACTAACTCCCTTACATACTTCGCTGGAACTAAACGATTATCCTGCATCTCTCCTTCGCTTAAACAATATACCGGCTGCTCATACACAACCCCCGCTGTATACACTACGTTACTCTTGAATGTTACTTCATTCTCAACTTCATAAGGTACCTGTAAGTTTACTTGTACCCATTTAATACCATCATATATCTTTAATTTGGGTTGTTCTCCTGGCTCTAACCATAACTCCCCTTTACTTAACCCTTTTTCTGATAACCATCCTGTAACAGGTGAAACCATTACTCCCCTACTATTCGGTTCCTCTACTCCTACATGACACGGTCCTATCTTTATTAACTGCTGACCCTCTGTCTTGAAATATAGCCCCGGCTCCTCTAACCCATCATTTAACACTAACTCCCCTTTTACTATCGCTCCCGGATTTACTCTATAACTCTCTGTCTGATCCGCAAATATCGCTGTTCTTTTCATGTTTTTTTCCTTTATTAATATTATTATTACTTCACCCTTACCCAATGATAACACACTATATATGGCTGCATTATCTTCATAGGACTACCTTCTCCTGTATTATTTGTAGTTAACCCACCAGTATTAAGAGTATTATTAAGTACAGTATCAATACGCTCTTCTGCGTCTCCTGGCCTAGTCGCTTGATTACCGTTAGATAATAAAGTTCTTGAACCACCATTAGCAGTATATTGCCCAAGCCGATCTGTGTTTAAGTAATGATTATGAGGATCAATTGTATGACCGTGCGCAGGCATCTCATTAACTGTCATAGACCTCTTATATAAACCACCATATTTATAAAATGTTGGTAGCTCTCCTACTCCTTCAGGAGGACTAGGTGCATTAAACGCCACTCCATCAATAGTAAATGTGTGCTTGTTAGTTTCCCCAAACGGAGCATCTGGTAATTGGTTGTCCGGCTTCCCTAACCCTTCTCCTGTAGTCCCTACTGATACTCTTCCCCTCCTGTCTGGTAACGCTATTTCATTATTACCTATTGGATTAGGTCTGCCTACAGCCTCCCAATACTCTGAATAATTATCTTTTGGTATTAAACTCCCATCACAAAACTTCCACTCCCCCCATGCTGGCTTAAAACTACTTCTTGATATAGATTCTATAATTGTACCAATTGGCATCAAACTGTTTAATACCGCTGCTAATGTTTCTACTGTAATAGCTTTAGGGTTGATGTTCTGAGTTGTAGGGTAGGTTTTAGCTTCATTATTGGTAGCTAACTGCACAAACCCCGCCGCATCACTTTTAGCGTACGTTCCTGCTGTTAACCCTAATTTCATATCCGGATATGAAGTTCCTACTTTCTCCGGTCTCTTAAACTTACTCTGGTTATCTACCCATATATTCTCTAATACTTCTCCCGCTACTCTCACTGGCAACGCTTTTACATTCACCCCCGGCTGATTGTCCCTGTCTGCGTCGCTCTTCCTTACATACCCTACAGTGTCATCTAACGTTGCTAACTGTACAAATCCACCTTTTGCCTCTTTAGCATAAGTCTGACTCAGATAGGTTATAGGCGTAGTAAAATTAGTCTGCGTATCCATTGATAATTTAGTTGATCTAATATCTAAAGTAGAATTAGGAAACATTAATAATCTTTCAGAAACTGTTACTCTCTTGAATACTTTAGAATCATTACTCTCGTTAGATATCGTGTTCCTCTCTTCCCCTGTCTTTAAATCTATTAACCTATTTCCTATATAAAAATTACCATCTTGATCCATCGCTGTATGGTACACCCTCCCTCCATTAGTCTCCCTCTTCATCCTCTCTAGACTTTGCTGGAACGTTAATACCTTATCCTGAAACTTGGGTAACGCTGAACTGTAATTCATGTACCCTACCCACTCAAATGTATGCCCTGAACATCTTATTAACGATGGTCTTAAAAATTCTGTACTTATCTGTTTGTTATTTAACAGTTTTTTACCTTTATTAACACCACTATGTTCTGTAGCCTTTAAATAGTCTGCTATATCTCCTCCTAACAGCGCTGTTATTACTTTACTAGTAGCCTGATAGGATATCCCAGAAGGTGATGTCTCTATAGAATCTGTTACAGCTATTATATTCTTTGTTATTGGCGGATATATATTATCTAATAAATCATTAGCTAAACTATTAGAACTTAATAAACTAATTAAGTAACTACCAACCTGTAAAGGTGTACCATCATGGTAAGTATCTTTAACTAATCCAATAAAAATCTTGTTTCCTAAACTTTTATTATCTGAAGTACCTGCTCCAAACTTTAACACAAAGTTTTCTACCGGTCTTCTCTTTCCTACTTCTGATAACCCTGTTACCTCAAACCAGTAAATCCTTTCGTCTACCGTCCTGCTATCTGGTATCCTTTTTATAAACACCGGATACCCATCTATTGCTTCCTTGTTATTAATTATCTCACTCCCTGACTGGATATTTATAAAATATCCCTTATCATCACTCGCTAATATAGTTCCACTATTTACTATTAACGCTGTTCTTTGTACTGGTACTGTCTGACCACTCACAAATTGGTTTACATACAACGTCTCCCCATTTAAAAAACTAAACGGCGCTAACCTCTCTAATATCGACTCCCCATCCGCTCCATCTGCATTTAAATATAATTTTGTATCTGTACTGTCAAAACTATTAATTGTTAATATTGGTATATCTATAGGCTTAACTGGTATCTTCTTAGGTGGTATAACATTAGTTATTACCCCTCCTTTATCCTGCCCTAAAGCTTCACTACTATGACCTTCTGCTACTAATCCTAAGTCTCCAAAGTTAGAACAACTATTAGTTATTGATAACTCTCCACCTCCTTCTACTATATAATGTTGTGCTGAACCTATAACAAAACAACTTACTATCTGCACATAACCATTGTTTATAGCCTTGAACGCAAAATGCCTCCATTCAGGTTTATATGCTTTACCCCCCGGTGAACTATTATCTGTTACGAATGCTGTAGCATCTACTTGTAACGACACATTCGTAAACTGTGCTGTTACCATCGACTTCAAACCAGTTACTTTATTCCCATCTACCAACATCCCACATAACCCATACCTGCTTAGTACAGAACAGTTAAATACATACGGCGATGTCCCCGCTACTGTATTTACATTATTACTATTGTTGGTCGGTGCAACTATCTCTGTCTCTTGCTTGACTATATTAAACTCTGCTGCTACTAATACCGGAGTTCTAGTTGAACCTATGCCTTTTACTATTTTTTGGTAGTACAGTCCTAATTCAGCATTACTACAAAACTCTACGCAAGTACATATATGGTGCGATCGCGCTTCCTCTAAGTTATCACCAAACGTAAACGTTGTTATGTGAGTTCCCCCTGTTAACTTAAATATCGAAGTCCTCCCAGGCGCAGCACACACGTTGTCTTGCTGCCATAAGGATAAATCTCCTAAATACCCTGGCCTTATTCTTGTCTTTCTTAAATCCCCCCCTACTATCGAACACCCCCTCGGTACTATTATCCCCCCATCATTATTATTATATTGAAAATGCTGCGGCACGTATATCTTGTTTACTACGTTCTCTGCTATATTACTATAAACTGTTCCTTTAATCATCTTTAATGTGATTGTATTACCGTTTATAGCTTCTACTACTGCATTACCTAATCCTTCATTATTAGCTCTACCAAAAAATATCTGTTTTCCTTCCTTTACTTCCCCTGATAACCCACTTACTGTTATTCTCCTCGTTAACGCATCATAACTATTTATAGTGCCTACTTCTAAAGGTTGTATAGGCCCTTTGCTATTAGCTGTATGGGCTACTATAGGATTAACATCAGAACATCCTTGACGATTATCTACAACATAATCTCCTATACCTACATAAACACAAGAGTTAGCATAATAGTCATTAGAAGTAGTATCTGCTTTATTACCTGGAACATAGCTAAGTCTAGAAACTTCTAATAAAGCTCTTTCTATAGTTCTAAAAGGTCTGTAAAGGTCTCTACCATCATTTTCTATAGAGTCATCCCCAGCATAACCATCTACAAAAAACTCAAATGAGGGTTCTTTTTCTGTTACTATTTCTCTTACTTTTTTCCAATGCTCTAAGGTAGCCGGCGTGACCGCTCTCTCTATATCTACCCCTAACTCTAATTCTGTATTATTAGCTAACTCTATTAACCCTAACTGCTCTCTACTAGCCTTTATAGGTGTTATCCTTTGCCACTTACCTTGTGCTGTATTTATATAAGCTTCTGGTAATGAATTATCTAAGGTATTCTGCTCTTCTACAGTATCTCCTTTCCTTAACCATAATTGCCCTATTTGTAATAACTGTGTGTTAGTAATGTTTGGAATGTCTGGTTGAAAAGGATCACCCGTTTGAGGTTGGGGTGCTTTCTTTGCTATATATGCTGGACCTATTCTTAATAGTCTATCAGTAACTACTTCTTCTTGTTGATTTCCTACTCTGAAAAATAGCCCGGCGGATGTTACTACTATCTCATTACCCACCGTCTCCATATACGTCTTTAATGCTATCTCCCCTTTATATAACCCCTCTAGCTTTCCCTCTCTCTCCCCTATCGATAAACTAGCTATAGCATCCTTCTCAGGACTGTTCTTTACTACTATTCTTGTCTCTTTATACTCTTCTGCTCTCTCTATAGCCATATCTAATCGTTATCCTTTATTACTATTGTCCCTATACTTGGCCCACCTACTACATACCTGCCGTCTTGTACTGCTCTAACCCTTATTACAGCTCTCTTACCCCCCTCCTTAACCTCATTGTTTAACACTATAACCGTTACTGTCACTCTATCTAAATTACTCCCTATAGTTACTGTACCAGTAATCCCTGTTTTAGCTGAAAAGGGATCTGTATTGTAACTATTAGTATCAGCAGTACCTATATACTCTAAATCTACCATTAAAGGACTATTCGTAGTTAAGTTTCTTTTAATTATAAACCTTCCAGTATTAGTAGTAGAACCTTCTAGTGCTTCCGCGTCTGTTACTTCTATAGTAACTACTTGACTGGCAAAAGTTCCACCATACAGTATGTTATTCGCAATTCCCGAATCCTGAATATCTTCTATCTCTGTTTCTAGACTGCTTATCTCTTCTAAACCTTGGTTTACCACCTTCATATTGTCATTGTGATACCCCGCAAAGTCATACACTGTATCAGCTTCTAAATCGTTCTCTACTGTCCCTCGGTTAACTAATTTTAACCCTTTTGTTGTTGTTTCTATTGCCATGTTTTTTGCTAATCTGTAAAAAAGATTAAAAAATGCTAGAAAATATCTATAATCTTATGTCTACTACTATTCCTGATTTCTTTAACGTCAACGACCTTACTATCTCTAGTAATCTCCGCTCCAACATTAATTCCTTTGTCTCTCACTTTCGTTCTTTTAAACCTGTTCTCCCCTTTAACTATAAAGTAGCTCACGACTATTGGTATGACTACTTCTGTATATGTGATATCCTAAAAAAATATGATGAGTACCTCTATAAACTGTTTATACAAGAGTGCAAAGTAACATATATGCCTGTTGTATTACTATCATGGTTTTATCCTCATGGTGATTGTAATACAATTTCTTTTGAAGATGCTATACAGACTCTCTACACTATTGATTCTCCTGTAGATATCTCTTTTCTTTCTAGAAATCTTATTCTTTCTTATCCTCTTGCTGTTAAAGAAGCATGCGTTTTTGCCTCCGGCTGTTTCCCTCGTGAAATCTATAACTATACTAAGTATACTTATTTGCCTGAAGAACAATCTAAAACTAATTATAACAAGGCTATTAAGTTAGTACAGCACATGTATACAACTAGTAACAAACCTTTTTCTATAGAAGAGTTTAAACGTTATATCGAATATCATAAGTTTGATTCTCTATTTATTAGAAAACTATCTGACTAGTTATTATAGTTAGCCGCGCGACTACCTGTAAAAAAGCATAAAACCTACATCTCTTTAACCTACCACTCCCCTTTTATGGATTACAAAGAACAATCTCTTATTCAACTCCGCTACGCTACTCTACTTGATATCCTTGTTAGTAAATGCCGCGAACATGTCGGCTCCCACGGAACTTATAAAAATCGTCTTCAACTTAAAGTGTACAGATGGGAATATAACTACTTGTACTACTTTAATTGTATTAAGTTAATCTTTAGAAGATATGATGAAAATAGGAAAACTTCTTTAGAACAGCTATTTATCTCTGAATGTACTAAAGCCTGCTGGCCCTTAGTTTTAACCTCTTGGTTATTAATAGATATTACTCCAGACTCAGATCACTTTGCCATATATGGCACTCTAAAGGGTTTCTTTAAACATAATACTTACCATCCTATACTAGATGTTGATCTATCTCTCCTCTCTAAAAGTGTTTATTTAACTCATCCTTTAGCCATTCTGGAAGCTTGTGGCTTTGCTACAGGTCTATTGTTTGATTTAGAAAATAATGTTAACAAATATACCTATTTACCTAAGTTTGATTCTATTGATTGCCACAACCTAACAATAAAAACAATACAGGAACTTCGTACTCAGAATAATATTAAATTTTCTATTGAAGAATTATACTCAGAAATAAACTTCTTACCATCAATCTTTGATTAACCTCTTACCTTAACTTATGAACACCTCTTTTCTAGAAAACCTTAAATTAGATTTTAACGGCGTTTTCTACCGCTCAGAAATAGATTTTCCCTTGCAATTCTCCTTACTCTCAGTACCTCATTCCCCTAAACGGTCTTCTGTAATAACTCTAGAAGAAGTATTTGACAACTCTATCCTCTCTTCTCAAAGACTAAAAAATGAACCTAAACTTTTAGAAAATAGTATAAAGCTTAACTCTCTATATTATATATTGAAGTATGGTTTTAAAGATGTTTCTGTAATCACTGAAACTAGCAGTGAGTTTTCTAATACTAACATAATAAGAATACTAGCTACTCCCTGTAAGCCTGATTATAGTAGCTGTATCTTATGTATTAAATTAGAAACTGTTTATTCCTAATTTTATAGGTAGCCGCGCGGCTACCTCTTCTTCCTTTTAATTAAATGTTGTTACTCTTTTAATAGGTTTATTAGAACATAACCTTTACAAAGGCAAACGCGGTACTTATGAATCTTTCTGCTGCTATAAATATAGAACTTAACCTTCAGATTAAGGAGGTATCTAACGGTTCTATAAATCTCGATAACATACCAAAACTAGAAGAGTTCTGCTCTAACTTCCTTAAACTCTCTTACCTTATCTCTTCTAATCATCTCTCTTTTAACTTTAATAACTATTCTATTATAGAAAGTTATTCTCGTATGGCTTGCTTATGCTACCACAAATCTATTATATCTTTACAAGAATTATCTAAATTACTTGATTTACACCCTGATTCTTGTAAAAGATGTTGTAACTGTTACTTAACGTAGCCGCGCGGCTACCTCTTTACCTTTTAATTAATCCTTTAATTATAAGCTTATGAGCAATCCTATCCACTCTTTTGATTACCTTAACTCCCTGTTAGAACAAATCTACTCTTTTTCTATCGAACTGTCTTCTAATAAAGTAAAGCTCCATGAACTAGAATCTTCCTTTAAAATCAACGCTTCTTTCCCCCCAGATACCCTTAATCTCTACATTAAATTATCCAACGACCGTAGCCGTGATGCTTATATCCTTAAACAACAAATAGAGTCCTCTGAATGGCATTGCCTTACTAGAGATATAGATATTATCAAAGCAAAAATCTATAAACTTAAATGCCAGGTCGCTTTTTTACTCAAAAACTCTGGTAGCAGTATTGATTCTACTGAAAATGAATGACTGTCCTGATATCTATTACTCTAACTGCTCTAATTCTCCTAACCTCTGCAAGCTCTGCTGTGCAGGGTTCGCTTCTAAATCCTCTAAACTTCTTTATTCACCCATTCTAGATCATTTAGCAGACCACCCGTTTAAACGCCCCAACGGTAAACCTAAACTACGTAGGGCCAACAAAGTAGAACAATCTCACCGCTCTACTATCTCCTCTTTTACTCCTTCCTCTCCTCTTTCCAGTATCCCTATAATACATCAAGACCAAGACTATCGTAAGTCTTGGTCTCTTTCTTTTTCTCAGTTCTCTCTTATCTACCCCTCTAACTCTATTCTAAGCATTTCTATTAACTCTACTAACTATCAGGCTCACTTTACTACTGATAGAGTATTATCTACTATCCTTTACTCTATCAGCAATAACTCTCCTTTCTCTATTACCCCTACTGTTAAGTCTGGTTCTATCTTTAATGATGGTGATTCTCTTATATCCTTTCAAGATAACTCTTTAACTCCTCTTAGGTTAGAATCTAAATTCCTCTCTAATAGAAATTCTTGGTATTTCTCTGTTAAACAGTATCTAAAAGGAATTAAACAGAATATCTCTGTCTTTGCTCTTACTATTTGTAGTTCTCTTAATTCTCCTAGGTATACTGTTTGGGTTATTTCTGATTCTCTATTAGAGTTTGTTAAAAGGTAGCCGCGCGGCTACTTTACTCTTTTAACCTTTTATCTACTTACTAGTATGCCTCCTAAAAAGCCTAAAGAATCCTCTGATTCCAATACCCCTAATCTCCAAGATTTCCTCTCCTCTAAGTTTAAAGATAACGTTTTCTCTACTCCTAGCACTCTCCTCCCTCTTACTCGCCTCCCCTCCGGTATTCCTTCTATTGATTATCTCCTTGGCGGCGGTCTACCCCTCGGCCGCGTTGTTCAACTCTTTGGCCACCCCTCCTGCGGTAAATCTTCTATCTCCCTTTTTATCTCTTCTTATTTACTCCGTCATTCCCTTACCCCAGCTGTCTTATATATAGATGTAGAACGTACCCTACTACCTTCTTATATCTCTAAAATGGGCTTAGTACCTCCTATATCCGATAATCTTATTTGCTCTAGCCCTATGTATGGAGAAGACGCTCTTACTATGGCTACCGAAGCTGCTGCTCACGCTAAGTTAGTAATCCTTGATTCTATCGCTGAATTACTCCCTCGCTCTGTTCTTGAAAAGCTAAAAGAAGACCCAGACTATAAAGCTCCTATAGGAACCCTCGCTAATCTTATTAAAACCTACTGCCAACCTTTAAGAGAATCTTTCTATCTTAACCAAAGCTGCTTCTTTATCCTTAACCAAGTTCGGGATAACATTGAATACAAAGGCGTTCACTCCCCAGGCGGTAATAGCTTACGACATCTTTTGGCTGTTAATTTACATGTCCTTAACACTAACACTACTGCCAAAGAAGGTGGTAAACTTCTTATCACAATAAGAACTGATAAGAACAACATTGCTACAGCTGGTCTGTCTACTGAACTTCTTCTTGAATACGGTGTTCCTAACGTTTACCAATCCCTTCTCTCTGAATGCCGTCGATTTAATCTCGTTACCCTTACCGGCTCTTGGTACAACTTCTCCCCTGATACCGCTCAAGCCCTTGGTCTCGAATCCGTTAAGCTCGGTCAAGGCATCGAAAACTCCTCCTCTATCCTCCAAGAAAACCCCTCCCTTTACTCCTCTCTCTACTCTTATTTCCTCTCTTCTTGCTTCTGATTAATTACACTTAATTGAAGATTTAACTAATCTTTATTAGTCATGAACCAAGAAGAACTGTCCCTACAATACAAAAAACGCATCTACCAAAACTTAGAAGACTTAGCTCTAGAAGTACAAGAAGCTGAGAAAACTCTAAAAAAGACTAAAGATAAGCTAAAAAGAGCAGAATATGATGTAGCTTGCTTTGAAAAGCTTAACAAACTAGAAGAGTAAATCTAAGTTTATAAGTATGAATTTTACTTACGTCACTACTATCAACGATTATACTGATGCTTGCAAGACTCTTTATTCTAGTCCCAGGCTTGCAGTAGATACCGAAACCTATGTCCTCCCTGAATGGTCTCTTAAAGGCGGTTCCGCCCTCGACCCCCACACAGGTTCTATCTCTTTAGTTATTATTAAAAATGATTCCCTTCCTCCTTTTATCTTTGATTTACTCCACTTAAAAGCTCTGGATTATGATTCTAGTCTGTTAATAGATACTTTAGAATCTGTTAAACTGTATCAATTGGGTATTAATTATAAGTTTGATATTAAATTCTTTATGTCTACCTTTAATTACTTACCTACTAAAGTACGTTGCCTTATGGTTATGGACTATATGCTTACTAATGCTACTGGTTCTAAAATAGGTAACTCTAGAGGTCATAGCTATGCTGATTTATGTCGTGAGTACCTTGATGTCCATATCACAGGCAAAGATACCCTCCGCCTTTCAGATTGGGGTATACCTCTGCACTACCGCTCTCTTAGTAATCCAAATTGGTTGTCTAAACTAGAATACGCTGCTAATGATGTCTCTTACCTCTTTCCTATTCATGACATCCTTGAGGAAACTATCCGCACCCCCCTCCCTACTTACCCTATTACTCAACCTTTTGGTCTAGGTATGGAGTCTGTATTACAAACTGAATGCTCTGTTATTCCAATAGTTGCTCAAATGGAATATAATGGAATAGAAGTATGCAAAACAACTCTGCAACAATACCAAGAACTAGTTGAAAACAAAATAAAAGAGTTATCTGTCTCTATTTCTACTAAACTTAATCTCTGCACACTTCAAGTTAACTGGGAAGGTTCTCTTGTTGTTCCAGACAAAATTATGAAGGTATTTAGATCCTCTTCAGGTCTATTAGATATACTTCAAAAAGCTATTAAACTAGAAAAATTACCTGATGTTCAATCAAGTACTCTTACTCGCCTATTTAATATTATTGATTCTCTCTTTAATAGAGCTTCTATTACAGAATCAGGCGATGGTCATTCTACTCCTGTAGACGATATTTTTATAAACGAAGAAGAATCTCTTATCTATAACTCTCTAATAGAACAAGAATCCTCTTTCCTACTAGAATCTTCTTCTCTTATTAAAGATATACTCACTCTTAAACAACTCCTTAAACAACAAGGAATGAACTTAGAAAAGTATATAAATCCTAAAACAGGTAGGATTCATTCTTCTTTCCATCAAAACTGTGCTTCAACTGGTAGGTTTACTTCTACTTCTCCTAATAGCCAACAAATATCTAATATTTGTCATGTTCTTCTTACCTTAAATAAACCATGGCTTTCCTTAACTTTGGAGTAACTTTATCCCCAGAGGAGAAATCAGTTCTCCTCTGCTTTAAATTCCCTTCTTATAAACTCTGTTACCCAGATTGCTCTATCCATAAAAAATCTATTTATTCTTCCCTTAAATCCCTTATATTTAAACAACTTGTTTCTCACTCACAATACTATACCTTAACTAAAAAAGGTAAATCCGTTTGGCTATCTCTTAAATCTATTTAATTTATTATTATGACTACTGAACCTTTAAAACGTCGTATAACAGACCTTTCTGAAGAACTTAAAAAAGAAATACTTAGTAAATTTGTCGCAGGCGCTAAAATAAGTCAAATTATTATAGAATATGACCTTAGCCGTAAAACTGTTAACAAAATTATAAGTAAGTACGGTGGCCTTCCTACCTCTGTTCGAGGCGCTAAAAACCGCACCGCCCTTAGCCTCTCTGAAGAAAATCTCATTATCGAAATGTATGTTCAAGGTATTAGAGTTAAAGACATTACTACACGCTTTAGCATTACTACCGCTAAACTTTATGGTATCCTTAACGTTCGTGGTATCCCTAAAAATAAACCTAACTACGGCGCTCCCCCTAAAGGTTACGAAAACTTAGATAAATATTAACCTACTTAACTTAAACTATGGAACTTGGCTCTTTTTCTTTTTACGCTAACCCGCGTGTTATCTTTCAAGTCCTATCTAGTGGTTATGTTTTTTTTAGTTTGGATTACTCAGGTCAAGAACTCAGAACTAGTGCTGCTGTCTCAGGTGACCCTACTATGGTCACCTCTTTTGTTTGTGATAACACTATCCTCGGCCCTGATGGTAAATCCTACGTCAATCCCGAAAGCGACCTCCACACCATGAGCGCCGCTAAATGCATTCGTTCTGACCTCTTCCAAGACCAACCACTCTACCTTTGGCGCTCTATTGCTGATAAGTCTAAAACCCGTAAACAAGCTAAACCTCTTAACTTTGGCTGCATCTATCTTATGACCCCTTCCGCCGCCAGCGAAAACTTCTCTGTCCCACTCCCTACAGCTGAACTCTGGATTAAAAACCATCGCTCTACTTATAAGCGCTACTATGAATGGGCTGAGGAATATGGCTCTCTATCTTCTACTAATGGCTACGCTGTCTGCCCTTTTACTGGAGCTATCCGCTGGGTTTTAGAAGATAATTCTAAAGGCTATGGCGACGGTTCCCACCGCTCCGCTGTTAACTTTGCTATCCAAGGCGCTTGTTCTCAAATGCTTAAAGTCGCTTTAGCTAAATTAAATCCTGTAGTCAGAGAATACGGTGGAAATATAATTAACGTAGTTCATGACGAAATAAACTTTAGAATGCCTGGTGAATGCTGGATAGACACTTCAGTCACTCCTATAAACCATAAAGGAATCATTGTTGACTCCTCTGGAAAACCTTGTTCCCCTAAGTTTAAATGGTCTGAGTCAACTGATCGTAAAGCTAAAATATTAAAAAGTATTATGGAAGACGTTGAAACAGAATTCTTTCAACGTCTTAATAGCCCTATTAAAGGTCTAGTAGATTATAACGTCGGACCTTATTGGGTTCATTAATTATGTTCCACGATTAACTCGTCAATGACAGCCAACAACATTAAGGTAACACTAAAATATAAAAGATCCGCATTACAGTTAAATATCAAGGCGAATAAATTTGCCGTTGGCACTTCCTCCACTGTCTAAAGCCAAGTGGCTTCCGTGCCTTTCGGCGATTTTCTTGTGGAATTATAAGATTTTAATGTTGCACCCTTTTTTAGTTTTTTAGGTACATAAAAAGTAATTCCAGTTTGACACTATAATTCTCCCACTTGAATAATCTATAGTCAACAGATATGTACGAAGAGTAGAAGAAAAAGCACCGTATGATGTATAATCACGATGATATCCAAAATCTAAATAACCAGTAGTTACTGTAGATGTATTGTTTTTTGGCGAACCAAAAACAGGTATAATACCTGTTTTATGAACCATTCGATGACTTGCATAATTCCATCTATAATATCCTTTAACTGTAAAGCAACCTAGTAAACTATTATATCGATTACCTATAGAAAAAATAGGTTTTAATACATCACTATTTTTATATGGAACAGCACTATAATAAATATTTAAGTTTTCTTG
>Ga0172367_10000576_pt1 | contig 56527 bp, 50 predicted proteins | sample Lak10m_FD_114542 | JGI IMG/M metagenome (GOLD analysis project Ga0172367, IMG submission 114542) | Freshwater microbial communities from Kabuno Bay, South-Kivu, Congo - kab_022012_10m | ecosystem: Environmental > Aquatic > Freshwater > Lake | place: Democratic Republic of the Congo: South-Kivu... | reverse complement strand
TTTTTAGAAATACACTCAGAATCTGGGCATTTTAGCTTCATAAGAAACTATAAATGCGCAAATTTAACGCCAAAAAAGCGGCTCGCTAATTTTATCTAAAGAACAACTTTGTAGACCAGTTTGAGAATTTTAGGCTGACTGGCTTGAATCGAGCGCTTTCTCAACCTGGGACAGAAATTCGCATCTTTGGCAAACCCGCTACTCGACCTTACCGTCGAATGGCGGTTGCGCTTGCTACAGCAAAAAATATTGTTGATGCACGAAAAATTGCAAAGAAAGCAGCTTCGTCAATTCAAATTCATTATCAGGATTAAGGGGCTTACTTGATTTCACTCAGTCTTCATGCTTTATCGAAAAAACGGAGAAATCAACCATGACTCAAACTTCGCCTTTTCGTTCTCAAATCAAGATCTTCCTCGATGGCGCCGATCGCTCTGCGATGGTCGAAATGGCTTCGCATCCGATGATTCAGGGATTCACCACCAACCCTAGCCTGATGAAAAAAGCAGGAGTCAAAGACTATCGCGCTTTTTGTAAAGAAATCCTAACTCAAATTCAGGGCAAACCTGTTTCATTTGAAGTCTTTGCTGATGAATTCTCAGAAATGAAACGGCAAGCAAAAGAAATTGCCTCGTGGGATATTGGGGATGACAATGTTTACGTCAAAATCCCAATCATGAATTCGCTAGGAGAATCTTCGATCCCGCTGATTGAAGAACTGAGTAGCACAGGCGTTAAACTCAACGTAACAGCAATTTTTACTCTTCAACACGTATGGAATACCTGCCAGGCTCTTCGCAAAGGAGTTCCGTCTATTGTATCTGTTTTTGCTGGAAGAATTGCTGACTCTGGACGAGATCCTTTACCTCTGATGCATGCTGCTGCAGAGCTTTGCTCGAGCATCTCTCCTCAATCTGAACTGCTTTGGGCAAGTACACGTGAAGCTTTTAACATTGTCCAAGCTGAAATGGTGGGTTGCAAAATCATCACGGCCCCTGGAGACCTGATTAAAAAAGTTTCTGGATTTAATCGCGACCTCAATGACTTAAGTCTGGATACCGTCCGAACTTTCAAAAAAGATGCGGAAACTGCAGCCTTCTCTCTTTAACATGCTGTGATTCCACTAAAAATTAAATTGACAACATAAATTAATGCACGGAGCATTAATATAATTCATCTTATTGAATGGAGCCTCACTGAGGCTCCATTCTTTATTTTTCGACAAGGAGGTCGCGATGAATAAATTTCTAAATCTTGTACTATTCTTGATTTGGATTTCTTGTCTTTTGACCTCTCAAGCATCCCACGCTTCAAAATGTCAGGAAATTTTCAACAGCCACAATGACAAAGGCAAATCTCTAGCTACTAAACTTGAAGCTTTAAGTAGAACGGCAACCACCTTCAGTTCAGAATTCCAAGAAAATAAAGTCGACGATCGAGATTTCGACCGAAAATGCAGTCGTTTAAAGCAAATTTATACCTTTATCGAAACGGAACTCACTGACTCCACTCAAATAAAAAAACAGTGGATTAAAAACAGATGCACTGAATGCAAAGCATCGGGAAAATCATCCGTTTTTTCAAGCGTTCAAAGCTCGATAAAAATTTTAACCGACCAAGCTTGCCGAGCTTTTTGCAAAAGCAAATCTGCAATGATTGGAAATGAAAAAAAATGTTTCTTTGGCACAGAGGAACTGAGTAACGCATTTTAACTCAGTAGATCTCAAAATTTTTTAAAATCGACGTAAAAACTGACCGCCTCCTTTTCCGACTAAATCTACAGTACTCGCCTGAGGCCCTTCCTCTCCAGCTTCTTCAGCGTATCGAACTTCATCTCCTAATTGAAGCTGGTCAAAATTACCATTAAGCACACTATTCTTATTAAAATATATTTCGCGCCCATCTTCTGTTTGAATAAATCCGTAACCCCCATCTTCGTAACAAAGTCGAACCACCTTGCCATGCAATGGCCCTACATGACCTTTCTCATGCACTCGCACCCGTCGCTTTCGGACATAATTTTTGAGCTGTCTTTCGACGGCAAGAAAAGTATCTCGAATAGCGACATAAACATTTTCGTGGGCGTGATGATTACCCGAACTTCGAGCCACCACAATCTCTTCGCCCGGTACCGTTAGATCCACTCTCACATGAAAGAGATTTCCCTGTCTGTGCCGCCGATTTTCAAATTCAACCACTACCCGACACCCCGTAATCGAACCAAAAAACCGCTCGATTCTTTCGACCCGCTGACGAATTGCCATTTCTACTGCATCCGAATGCTCAATATTCCTAAAACTCACCTGAAGAGACTGCTGCAAGAGGATCACCTCCTTGTTTTCGCCAGCCTAAAATCCACTATGGATTCAAGGGCTTTGCTTTCTTCCTGAAACTGCAAAAAGGATACTGTGAAAATTTGTAAAAACTGCTTGTTAAAAATACTTGATTCTTTTAGAATAGTATTTACGGAGGAACGTATTATGAATCGTTTACGAAAATGTACACTTCCGGCTGAAATCCATGCATTGGGTCCCCCTAAATTAAGCTAGCGTGAGCAAAGCCGCAAAGGCGTCTGCGGTGCTCACGGACTGCCGGATCGGTCCTGGCCGGGATCGACCGCGACAGCAACAAAAAAATAAAAGTATTTAAGTTTAACCCAAGCACAGCGGTTCTAGACCCGCTGAATGTGGCAAACCAGGAAGACATCCTGAAATAGCCCAGAAAGGGGAGATTCTTTTTAGAGCCTGGCCTGATCAGCCGGGCTCTTTCTTTTTTTAAAACCCAAGGCATAGTTCTCATATGACCATTCGATCTGCTGACTCGGCCGCTCCCTTGATTCAAACTCGTTTCATCGACGCCCACTGCCACCTAGCCGATCCTCGAATGTTCAACTCGGAGGAAGGACTCGATCAAATCCTCGCCCGCTCTCAAACTGCCGGCGTCACTCGTTGGATTCAAGGAGGAGTTGAGCCATCCGATTGGAATCGACAAGAGCAGCTTGTTTTACGATTTCCCGGGCAAGTCATCCCCTGCTTTGGCCTGCACCCCTGGTGGATCGCTCAACATTCTCAGGCAGACATCCAAGCAGGGCTTGAACAACTTAAGGAAAGAGCCAAGAATGCCGTTGGAATCGGAGAATTAGGACTCGATTTTTACTCGAAGGGAGATCAGGCAAAACAATTGTACGCATTCGAAAATCAACTCCAGCTCGCCTACCAGATCAATAAACCCATTGTTCTCCACATTGTTAAAGCCCATGAGCCCGCCCTAGCTGTCCTTCGACAAATTGGAATTCCAAAAGCAGGTGGATTAGTTCATAGTTTTTCAGCAGGTCCCGAAATCGCCCGTCGCTATTTAGAATTAGGGCTCACGCTCTCCGTCTCTGGGGTTGTTGCTAGAAAAGGCTTTGAATCCCTAAAGAGATCTGTGGTAAAAATCCCACCCCAATCCCTCGTGGTTGAAACTGATTCTCCTGATCAAACACCCGAGCCATTGAAAAAAGACAATGAGCCTGCCAACCTCGTTCGGATCGCGGAGGCGATCGCAAATTTAAGGGGCGAAAGCGCCACCAAAATTCTTGAAAAAAGCACTGAGAACCTAGAAAAGGTTTTTAGTCTGAGAAAGTGAGAAATGAGAATGGATTCATCACAGATGACGCCTGAAGAACTCGAAACCTATACCCTTCATCGCCGATTTGATCGAATGGGGCGTCTCATTGGCGATCGTAAAATGAAAAAGCTCATGAACTCCCATGTGATGGTCATCGGGCTCGGAGGAGTAGGTTCGTGGGCTGCTGAATCCATTGTTCGATCGGGAGTCGGTCGAGTGACCTTGGTCGATTTTGACGAAATCTGCGTTACAAATTTCAACCGCCAAATTCACGCCTTGCAAGGGCTCGTCGGAAAAGACAAAGCAGAAGTCATGGGCGAGCGCATGCGCAAAATCAATCCCCAGGCCAGGATTGATGTCATCTCCAAATTCTATAATGCTGATCATTGCGCTGAAATTTTTGGAATTGGACTCAATTCATCTGATTTTGTACCAGATTTTATAATTGACGCGATTGATAACGTCACCGCCAAATGCCATCTTCTGCACTTCTGTCACACTCATAAAATTCCCATCATCAGCTCAACCGGCTCTGGTGGCCGCATGGATCCTACTCAAATCCGAATCGCTGATCTCGGAAAAACTGAAGTCGATCCACTCGCTCGATCCATCCGTCGCATTCTTCGGGAAAAATATGGCTTTCCGCAAGAAGAAGGCTCCATATTTGGAATTTCTGCTGTCTATTCTATCGAACCTCCTCACGCTCCCGAAGAACTCGCTTACGACGGAGGAAAAGGCTTTCGTTGTGTTTGTCCCCAAGGTCAAAACGAATTTTTTAACTGCGACAATAGAAACCTAATCATGGGAAACGCAAGCTTTGTAACTGGAACTTTTGGACTCTATTGTGCTTCGCACGTCATCCGAGAACTCACTTGCGAAAAATCGTCTTGAGCTCCGAACCGTTTACAGCTAAAGATTTTTCATTATGTTGAAATTTGATCGTCAAAAGTACCTCCGCATGATTCAGACTCATGGCAACAATGCCGCCCTCACTGCTCTCCACGCTGATATTGAAAGCTGGGAGCACGAAACTTTTGAAGGCGAAAAAGGCTATCAACCTGAACTTTGGAAAAATCTGGCTGACGCGCGAGCGTTCTCGCGTGAGCTCTGGGAAGCAGCGCTCAAACCAAGTTCCGTCAGCTAAGCTCACTGCAATAAGAGCTTTTTAAGTTGCAGGCATGGAGATTGCTGTTCGCTAGAGGAAGACAAAGGATGTCTTCTCATGACACAAAATCCAAAAAAGCCTGCTTTTAAAAACTTCTCCAAGAAAATTCACTTTCTCTGTTTCTGCGGTCTCATGATCGTTGGATTTGGAGGTGGATCAGCATATAGCTCAGCTGATTCCAGCTATCTCAACCAACTTAAGATCGCAGAACGCAAAGTACTTCGCACTCAAAAGCCAAGATCAGACGGACCATCAACATTATCAGCGTCTCATCTAGATCATTCTTCACTGACCTCGATAACCCCCCCTCTTTATTTCGGAAGAAATTATCAAGTAGGTGACACCTGGCGCGTTGCAGCTCTTCAAACTCCGTCTTCGATCATGCGAATGACGAGCAACCCGAAGCATCTTCAATTATTAAACGGTCGTATCGGAATTTTCAGGTACCGCGTTGTTACCGTGAGTGATGGTACACAGCCTGAGTTCACATTGGAGGTCACTCAAGAGTCAGGAGAAAAATCTAGCATTGACTCTCGAGTGGAAAGCCTCACTCTCAAACTGAGTCACAACTCCGTTCAAACTTTAAAAGAGTACCGCTTTCGCGGCGTGAATCACCCGATCCGAGTTGCACCCGATGCACTCCGTTCAGCTATCACACCCTTAGAGATGTACCCACTGGATGTTCCAGAAATTTTTACTGCCGAAAAAACTGTCGCTCAATCATTTCCAAATCTGCCTACTTCTCTTAAGAAAATTCATTCTCAGCAGTCTCATCGTATTGACCTCAAACAAAGCTCTTGGTTTGAACAGGATGACTTTTTTGGCAGACCAATTCAAGTACTCTGGCAAAAAGGTGACCCATGGCCAGCTTATATCAAAACCTCAAATGGGATCGCGATTCTTCTGAGTCAGGAGGCATCATGAAAAACATCAATATTTTTGCTCTGAGTTTCGCTCTCACTCTAGTTGCCTGCGGTGCACCTTCATCTCCAATCCCGAATGATTCATCATCAGAAGAAACCCCTATCGCAAACCCTTATCCTCGGTTTCATGGAAATGAAGTGCATGGAGAAAAAAACTTTGCAGTTCTAATTAATAATTATTCTGAAGGGAGAGTAGAACCTACTCCTTGGGCTGGTTACTGGTGGCCTTATACAAGTAACGGTATCGCCAATGGATCCTACGGCGGAGGCCTGAGCCCTGCTGGAAAATACGACGCCGCTCGCGGAGGAGCAACTAACTCCCAAGGGTGGGAAGTTGGAAACCACGGAGCTCGTGTGCGCGGTGTTCAAGGATGGTGGGGGCACTGCAACGGGTGGTGTGCAGCTTCAGCACTTTTTCCTGAACCCACGGATTCAGTTTTTGTAAATCGAATTCAATTTGGAATTGCCGATATTAAAGCACTCCTCACAGAGGCAGGCATGGCAGCAAGTGCTGATTTTTACGGTACCCGAGTAGATTATGGTTCCGATTATGAAACACCTAAATACACCGACACAGTTCCTGATCAATATTTTTTGGTACTCACTAATTATATTGGCAAACTTCATCAAGCTGTTTTGATTGATCGCTACACTGGAGATCAAGTTTGGAATCAGCCATTAGCGGGATTCCGTATAGAATATCCTACTCCAGCAAATTATTTGGGAGCTGATCCTGCAGCTCCCAATGTTTATCGCATTCTCGTTAACTCAGCGATCTGGTGGATGAATGACGAGGTTCCCCCTGGAGTCATCACCCCCCCCTTCAATTTTGAAGACAATCAATTTGTATCATCCCGCGTTTTGAGCATGGAAGTCTGGTTAGATGCCCCCGTTGTATTTGGTCCGGACGGAAAGATCAAATCCGCGGGTAATGTCATTGTTACTCGACAAGGAGACTACTTTGCAGGAGGAGCATGGCGAATGGGCGATGGGGCTTTTGCAGAAGCATGGCCTGATTATATGTGGGTTCCCTATTCTGTTGTAAAAGTTCCCACTCCTGAAGAAGACCCTGATTTAGATGAAGATTACGCAAATCCTTATATTGACATCGACTGGCTCCGAAAACACGTCTTAGTCCCTAATGGAATGGATGATCCTTCGGTGGATCCACGGCCGGTAGACCCTGCACCGATTCCGTCGGCAAGTCCAACCCGGCCTTCACCTACGAACACACCCTCACCTACAAATACACCCTCAATGATGCCTCAACCGGAACCATCCAGTAGTGTGAGAAGTTAAATTAGGTCAGTAACTGCTGAAGATCCTCGTAACTGAGCTTGCGTAAAAAGTCTTTATCTTCTGAGATAATAGACTCAGCAAGCTCACGCTTACTCTTTTGCAGATCAAGGATTTTTTCTTCGACTGTGCCTCGCGCAATCATACGGTAGGTGAAAACCTTTTGGGTTTGACCTAAACGATGAGCCCTGCCTATCGCTTGAGCTTCGACGGCAGGATTCCACCATGGATCGAGAATAAAGACATAGTCAGCAGCAGTTAAATTCAGACCTGTACCCCCTGCTTTTAAACTAATGAGGAAGACAGGGCATTTTGGATCGGTTTGAAAGCGTTCGACAGGTTTTTTGCGATCGACCGTACTTCCATCCAGATATTCGTAGGTAATTCCAGCACGCTCGAGATCCACTCGCACGATATCCAACAAACTCGTGAACTGTGAAAAAATCAGAGCTTTATGCCCTTCTTGGATAGCCTCTTGAATTGAATCAAGCAACTGACTCAACTTAGCGCTCGACTCTGATTTCAGCTCCGGATTGACAAGACCTGGATGGCAAGCAGCCTGTCTGAGTCTCAAAAGTGCTTCTAAAACATGAATTTTAGAACGACTCAAACCAGACTTCTCAATTTGCCCGGCAAGCGACGCACGATAATGATCTCGTAGAGTTGCATAAACTTGTCGTTCTACTGCACTCATCTCACAGAAAAGCACTTGCTCGGTTTTCTCTGGCAATTCTTTTAAGACTTTTTCTTTAGTGCGTCTCAATACAAAAGGACGAAGCATGCGCGCCAACAATGAACGCGTATCATCACCCATTTCTTTTTCACGGGATAACCCTAAAAGTCCAGGACTTGTAAATTCTAAAATCGAAAAAAGATCTCCGAGCGAATTTTCAATAGGCGTACCCGTTAAGGCAAGACGATGTTTTGCTTTGAGCATCTTACAAGCTAATGCGGCCTGAGACACTGGATTCTTAATCGCTTGAGCTTCGTCAATGATCGCAACGTCAAATTGAATTTCTTTCAGCTTTTCAATATCTGTTCGTAACGTCCCATAGGTCGTTACAACGAGATCTGCTTTAGCAATTTCTTTAAAACCCTTGGTCCTTCCAGCACCCGAATAACTCACCACACGTAATCCTGGAACAAACCGTAATGCTTCATCCATCCAGTTAAAAACTAAACTTTTTGGAGCTACAACGAGACTGGGCAAATTGCTCTTTTTGCGTCCCTGAAGAAAAGCAAGAAGCTGGATCGTTTTTCCAAGACCCATATCATCCGCAAGAATACCGCCTGTTCCAAATTCCTCGATAAAATCGAGCCAAGCCAGGCCTTCTTTTTGGTAGTTTCGGAGTTTCCCTCGAAATCCTTTTGGCGCTTTACTGGGCTTTACTCCCTCGAATTTACGAATTTTCTTCTGAAACGAAAGAAATCCACGATCGGCTTTGAGCAAAGGTTCTTCAGAGAGAACAGCATTGAGCATGAGTCCTTGAGAGGAATTAAATCTTAAGGTGCCGTCCTCTGTTTTTTGGCCAAATTGAGTCCCAAGCTGACAAAGAGAAGCTAAGCGCGCTAACCACTCTTGAGGCACCATCCCCACTGACCCATCGGGCAGTTTGACTAATCCATTTTTTGCCTCGAGTGCCGCCATCAATTCGGGCTGTGATGCCTGTGCCTCTCCAAAACTTGCTGACATTCTCAAGTCAAACCAGTCAGTAGAGGTACTGATATTCATTTCAAAATTGCCCCCCACTCTGAGACGCTGATTTTCAATATAAACTAACCAACCTTGATTGCTCAGTTCGGTAGCAACACGATGAAGGTCTCCGACAGGAAGGGTTCCGGTCCCTTGTTCGTCTCGCAAAATTTCAAGCGCTTGACGAAGGGTCTTTTCTTCAAAATCTGAATTTCTCAGATCCACACGCTTCCGTTCGATATCGACCAGCATCTCTTTTGTGTCATCAAGCGAAATTTCTTTTCCCGCATAATCGAAACTGACAGTCAGAGTAAGCCTACCTGTTGCTGGATCGTTGCCAAGAGGACGAAAAACACCTTTAGGTCGAGGTTCAATGACTTCGGTGCTCCAACCCAGATCACTCGGCCAAGTCACTTTGGGTGCAGAAGAATCAGTGAGTAATCTCCGAAGAAGCTCATCTCCTTCTTCTCGCGGAATCAAAAATTCGTCTCGACTCCTAAGAGCGGACGCCCATCTGACTTTGCGAGTATCTTCAAGTCGATTAATCCGGTCTGAGAAAAGAAGGTAACCACTTCGAAAAACACAAAGTGGATCTGTCAGTGGACGAATCTCTCCGTCACGTCTTAAAAACCCATCTAATCGATAGTAGCCAGTAGGAGCCCCATGATTTGCTGCATCGATTTTTAATTGCAGATCCCACAATTTACCGCGATCCATTCTCAGAGGTCGGTCCGCATCATCCGGGGAGCCATTAGGAGATCGTGAAAGAAAGAACTTACCGGCTTGCGCAAGATTAGGAATCAAATGAGTTTCAAGAATAGGATCAACACTAAATCGAGAGGTGAGACTTCCTGACGCTCTTCCAAAGGGAGCAAAGGTCTGTGAGTCACTGGTTTTTAACAAAACAGAAAGAACCTCTTGATCGCGTAAATCTGAGAATCTTGAAACATCGTAATTCATGACACGACTGGGTTTAAGCGGTCCTAATTCACCATTAGGAAGTCGATCTCGAATCCATAAATCCAAAACCAGTCTTCCACTAGAAATTGTTTCAGCTGCATTGATCACAAAAAACGCACTCCAACTGCTCATAAAGGTGCTAGCTGAAGCATGAGGAACAATCAGGGCATTTGGATTCTGAATCTGATCTAAACGTGTCACCCAGTGAGTAGCACTGCCAGGAACTCCGATGGTCACCGGAGAGCCTGAAGTCCCATTAATACTAGGTAATTTATTAGGTACCGACGGAAAAGTCGTAGGAACGCCATTGATTGAGATCACAGGCTGATTTGGAGAAATACCGGCGGAATAAGCTCCTGCACGAATTTGTCCTTTATGAGAATGACGGAAATGATGGCGATAATTTTGCTGCCCACGCAAATGCCCGTTTTGAAGACGAGGCTGAACATGAAGAACGCGAAGCGGGCCTCCTTGGGGAATCTCATTGGCCAAGCCTGCTTGATCCATCTGAAGAATTGCTGCCCAAAGATGTTTACATAATCCTCCGCCCTTATAATAAGGACAGTCACAACGGCCTTGAATACTCTTTGCCGACGACGCCTCGGAGAGATCGAGGCGCACATGATAATTTCCCTCGTTTCCCTTCACTGAGAAGGTAAAAACTTGTCCTTCACGATTTGAATCAGAAACACGTCCAGAGAGAAAATAATCGCGACCTCGGGCGCGAGCGCCGCCTTGAAATTGGCGTTCACAGCGCTGAGCTAAACTGATCATAGCATGAGAATGTGAATGACGCTGGGAATAACGCGGATGATGAGGACGCCCCTGATACGGTCTTCCCTGATGAGACTCCTGTTGAGACACAGGCTGAAGCTTCAATTGCTCAGGCTCAATGGACGGGGCAACTTGCAATTGGCTTCCCTCTGTATCGCTCTGGACTACTGGAGAAACTAGAATAGGGGGTGTCCCTGTAGAAGGGGGAGTTCCTGCTAAAGGATGACGATAGCCACCACTTCTCGCTCTTCTTCTTCTTTTTGGTTTTGAATTCATCATCATGAAAATTGCCCCAATTTTCTCATTATCTTCATCAGATCGAATTAATCAGATCGAACCGTAGCGCTTGACGTCAACGCGAAGTCGATCCAAATCTTTCATAAAACAAATTGCACTAGCGTACCCGTCAAACCAGCCACGGGAATTAAAAGCCACGCCGGTGGTTTCAACCAAACTGCAAACCCCAACATCATTGCAAACACGATCCCAGCAGCCAAAGAGGAACTCACAACCATTGTCCCAATCCTGACCGCTGTAGCCAAAATCCCCCCGATCACCGCGGGAATCGCCCAGCCAGCAAATCCTTGAGCCGCCAGCGTTCCACTAAACCGACTCCAGAGCTTTGGCAAAATCCAGAGCACGTTCACAAAAGACGGTAAAAAAATACCCAAGGTAGCAACCCCTGCCCCTAACCAACCAGCGGCCTTATATCCAATAAAGGTCGCAGTAATGACAATGGGCCCCGGTGTAACTTGTCCCATAGCTAGACCGTCAATAAACTCAGAGTGAGTCAGCCAATGAAAACGACTAACAACATCCGCCTCAAGCATGGGAACAATAGCTAACCCTGTTCCAAATACAAAGGCTCCGGCTTTGAAGCAAGTCCAGAAGATTTGAATCAGCTGAATTTGTAGAGCTGAGAGCCCTCCTACCCAAGCCAACATTCCGGGAACGATCGCATTCATTTTTTGAGAAACCTGAGGTTTCTCATGGGCTTTGTACTCTATTCCTTGAGCAGCTCGAAGGGTTTTTATTATCCCTAGCACGCCTGCACCACAAATCACCACAGGCTCCCATCGAGGGGCAAAAAATACCAAAACCCCTGCCACAATAGCAAGCACCCAAGCATAAAGACGCCCTAGATAGGGCCGTGCCAGCTGAAGGGTAGACAGAAGGATAACCACTAAAGCCCCAGCCTGTAGACCTGAAAAAACCCCTCCGACAGAAGCATATTTCTGTCCCGAATGAACATAAAAAGCACTCATCAAAAGAACTAAAACAAAGGCTGGAGAAATAAAAGCTATTCCGGAGACCATTCCCCCTAACCTCCCTCTTCGAAGGCTCCCAATGTAAATAGCCATCTGGGTACTCACAGGACCAGGCATGACTTTGAGCAAGGCATAAACTTCAGAAAAATGTTGGGTAGTTAACCACTTCCTTTTGGTACAAAACTCATCCTCCAGCATGCCCATCACCGCAACGGGACCACCAAATCCCAAAACCCCTAATCGAAGAAAACTCCTAAAGATCTCGCCCATTACCTTCACGCCCCCTTATAAAAGAATACTCAACATTGACACGCTGTGCACAAACTTATACAGTCCCAACATGTTTGGAATATCAGGCGAACATCTTCTCGTACTTGGCATTGTCCTTTTAATTTTCGGCCCCCGCCGCCTTCCCGAATTAGGAAATACCATGGGTAAGGCAATTCGCAACTTTAAGGATGCAATCTCAGGAGTCGAAGAAGCAAAATATCGCCACTTAGAAGAAAAAGACTCCTCTGCTTCTGCGAAAGTCGCCTCTTCTACAGAACCAAATACTGAAAACAAATCCACTTAATTTCAGTAAATCCTCTTTATCTGAGTCCATGCGTCATCATGAGCTTCTCATCATCCAGAATCTCATGTGAAACCCCATCACAAATCACTTCCCCTCGATCTAAAAGAATGACCCGATCACAGAATTCTTTTGCCCAGAGTAAATCATGGGTGGCGATCACCTGAGTTAGAGGAATCTGTTGAAGAAAATTCTTGAGCTCTCTCCTACTTCGAGGATCCAGATCACTCGTAGGCTCATCTAAAACTAAAATCTCCGGTTTACAGGCAAGAACACCAGCAAGACAAACTCGCCGTTTTTCTCCGCCACTCAATTGATGAGGAAGGCGATCCTCAAAACCAGTCGGGCAAAAAATCTGATCATTAGGATCTTGAAAAAGAAATCCAACCTTTTGACGAATTTTTGAAAGGCAACGAGGATCAATTGCTTCTCCAAAAATTCTCACTGGACGTTCTGACAACCATCGTTCTGGCAGAATTCCATTCAGATGAGACAACAAGGTACTTTTACCAGCACCATTGAGTCCAATGATCGCAACACGTTCTCCCTGTTGTATCGAAAAACTAATATTCTTCAACACTGGAGATCGATTCAAATAAGAATAACTCAGATTTGTCACTTCAATTGCCGGAGACATTCCAACCTCTCGCACACATCGCAGAATAAACCCGTTCTGCTCCTAAGACTGTTCGAATAAAAAGCTGTCCTGCTACAGATGCCTCGAGCCACCACAATTTCATTTTTCGACGAAAGTAATTCGAAGAATCAAAAGATCGACAATAACGGGCTCGTTTCATCCGAGCCGCTTCTTGAACCAGTAAAAATCGATAACGGTACATGAGGCTGATCGTATTAATTAAAAGGAGCGGAACACAAAACTTCCGTAATGCTTTTAAAATCTCACTGAAACTCATCACCTCTGAGAGAATGATCATAGCCCAAAGACTCAAAGAACCTTTGAGCACCAAAATCTCCGCGCGATCCCACGCGAGAATCCAAATCCCAACAACAAAAGGCTCTAATAAAAACCATCTTCGAATTACAGATGTCCAACGAACCGAAAAAAACAGAGATAGCGCAAGCAAGATGAAAGCCGGTACAGTAAGCCAAAGAGGATCGGCAATCGGAACCCACGCGATGATAAAAACAATACTCAAAAAAATACTGAGCCGAATTGCGCCCAACATTTTTAACACCCTACTTGTACCTTGGTTCTTGCTTTCACCCTCATTTTCAGAAGACGAGTCAGCACAGATACCGAAACAAAGAGAGCGACCATACCCAAAAACTTCTCAATGGGAGTAGAAAAACTACCCCAATTAGGCGCCTGATCACGAAAACCAAGAAGTTCCGCAGTCTTCTCTAAACCGTCTGGCAACCGTGATGCAAATGGCGAAACAAAAATCACTAATCCAGCAGAAATAAATAAACCTTGAAGAACCAACCCTTTTTGAATCTCGGGCTTTTTATTAGTCCAATCAGGTAATAAATCGGGTCGAACTCGAACGACCGCATGTAGAACCAAACACGTGATGATCCCTTAGACCAAACCAATGATCAAATGAAACTGGGTCATTACAGGAAAAACTAGAGTAGGACGTACCGTCCCGGATAAAGCGAGTTCTCCAGAACAAAAGAGTGCGGAAAAAACAACAATTACCACAGAAGCAATAAACGCAGCCACTCGATAAGATCTTAAAAGATAACTCAAACCACGATAAATAACAAAACCAGAAACAGATCCTACAATCCCAATATTGAATAGATTAGCGCCCAGCGCGGTAAGACCACCATCCGCAAAAACCAAACATTGAATAATCAAAACAGCACTCATCACAACAATTGCGGCACTAGGGCCCAAAAGAATTGCGACCAATACGCCTCCCATAAGATGTCCGGAGGTCCCACCCAAAATGGGAAAATTCAACATTTGAACTGAAAAAACAAAGGCTGCGGCTAATCCCAACAGAGGAATACATACAGGCGGAAGATGACGTCGCATTTCGCGAAGTGCGAACCCTAGGCTTCCAGCCGCAAGTCCTGCAGACACAATCGCTGTTTTGGCGTCTAAAAAACCGTCAGGCAAATGCATAACATTTTCTAATATTAGATGTTTTCTCCCTCAACTCTTTCCCTGGCAATTCATTAAGGAAAAACTTATTAAATTGAGCTATAAATGAACTGATGCATGAGATTTCATTAGTAGACTCGATCGTGACCCAGGTATCCCAACTCGCCGAGCAAGAGGCTTTCAAAAAAGTTTTTCGAATTCATCTAGAAATCGGTGCCATGAGCGGCGTTGTTCCTGAAAGTATTGAGTTTTGTTTTCCCGAGCTTTCGCGGAATTCTCCACTCGAAAACGCTTTACTAGTCATCAGGCGTACAGCTCTTCGAGTTCAGTGCAATCCCTGTTCTGCAGAAACTGAACCTGAAATTCATGATATTGAATGTAAAAAATGCAAATCCCGCGAAGTAAAAATCATCGCGGGTCAAGATTTTAAAATCATCGACTTAGAGGTGGAATAATGTGCAAGGACTGTGGCTGCCAAGAAGCAAATCTCAAACTCCGCGCCCAATGGACTGCGCCTTCTGAGCCTCTTCAATTCCGCGTACCTACACAGATTTCCGAACATTCTCACGATCACTCACACACCCGAACTTTGACTCTCGAGAAAAAAGTTTTAGATAAGAATGATTCGATCGCTCAGAAAAATCGCGAATGGTTTCAAAGAAAACAGATTCGAGTAATGAATCTCATGAGCTCTCCTGGAGCTGGAAAAACCTACCTATTAGAAAAAACAATTGAAAAACTTTCGGACAAAAATAAAGTCTCGATCATCACAGGCGACCAAGAAAAAGATTTTGATGCACAACGCCTACTCGCTCGAGGGGCTCACGTCAAACAACTCAACACGATCAGCTCCTGCCATCTCGATGCCGCAATGATTCAAAATGAGCTGGATCAATTCATTCGACCAGAAAACACTGAGTTATTGATCATTGAAAACGTAGGAAATCTCGTTTGCCCTGCTGCCTTTGATCTAGGTGAAAGTTTTAGAGTAGCTCTTTTATCCACAACCGAAGGAGAAGATAAACCCAGCAAGTACCCTCTCCTTTTTCATACAGCTGATCTCATTGTGATCACTAAGATCGACTTAGTACCTTACTTAGATTGGAATCGTGAGCTCTGCCATTCCCACATTCGCAAGGTCAATTCTCAAGCTCAAATTTTAGAAATTAGCGCCAAAACAGGCGAAGGCATGAGTGTTTGGTTGGATCTGCTTTTGAGTTAGCATTTTGCGCTCGCAATAACAGCCTGACCTAAAGAAACTCCCCCGTCATTGGGAGGGATATCTCGGTGTTGAAAAACACGAAGAGTTCTTCCGTTAGTCTTTGACTGGAGTCGAGTCACTAACTTTTGTGGTAGCTTTCGGGCTAAGAGTTGATTTTGAAAAACACCCCCGGACAAAACCACATTTTGAAGGCCTGTTTTTTGGATACCATACTCAATCAGATCGCACGCCACTGCCAAGAGAGTTTCGTGGAATCGGCAGGCAATTTGATTGGGGTTCACTTGCCGAATCCGCTCGTTACAAATCGTAAGAAAGGTTTCTCTAAAATCAATTTCCATCAGCCCAGATGAGTGCAAAACCGCAGGAGGCGCAACAAAATCATAAGGATAAGGCTCGAAATCGTGCTCTAAAAAACCGGATTGAAATGCACGTTTTTCAAGAAGAATGGCAGCCTGCCCTTCGTAAGAAATCTCTTGATCAACACAACCTAAAATCGATGAAACTGCATCAAAGAGTCTGCCTACCGAAGAGGTTAAGTAACTATTTAATTTTTGTTTAAATATTTGTTGAAAAACTTTCGCTTCTCTACTCTCGATTCCGAGAAGCTTGAGCCATTCTGGCGAATGAGCCACATCTATTCCAGCTTCAAACAGTCTGGCGAAGCCTTGCTTCCATGGATGTAAAATCGCAGATTCTCCGCCGGGAACCAACGTAGGCCGCAATCGTCCCAAACGATGAAAATTCTTAAAAGTCACAGCAAGAAGCTCTCCGCCCCAGATTGTGCCATCTGTCCCAAAACCTGTCCCATCAAAAACAAGAGCCAGGGCTTCGGTTAATTGATGATCCAGCATACACGACACCGCATGAGCATGGTGATGCTGAACCTCAACACAAGGAAGCCGTCGATCCTCAGCGAGCTTTCTTCCAAAGATCGAAGAAGCGTACTGAGGATGAAGATCGACAGCTATTACTTCAGGAGATTGATTGAGTAGTTCAGAAAATTGATCGACATTTTCTTTAAAATAACAATAAGTTTCATAATGAAAAAGGTTGCCAATATGCGGACTCACCATCACTCGGTTTTGAAAAGCGAAGGAAATCGTATTTTTTAAATCGGCACCTAAAGCAAGAACGGTTTTAGAATTTTGATCAGGTCGAACCCACTTTCGCGGAGCAAAACCTCTCCCCATTCTCCAAACTTGATAATTTGAACCGCTCGAGATGAAAACCGAATCGTCACAACGTCTTTCAATTTCACGATGATGAATGAGAAATCCGTTAGCAATCTGGGGTTGACTTTGAAGCGCCTCATTTTCACTCAAATAAATGGGCTCATGACGAGCATTACCACTGGTCACAATTAAAAAATCAAACGCGTGAGGAAATTTTACACCAAAAAGCAACTGATGCAGAGGTGTAGTCGGAAGCATGACACCTAAAGTTGTCGTATCTGGAGCAAGTAAATCCATTTGCGAATCTTTTTTTCGCTCCAAAATCAGAATCGGTGCCGTCGACGACTGCAGCAAAGCTTCGTCTTCTGTATTCAACTCACACAATTTCCGAACACAGGAGAGATCACGCGCCATTACAGCAAAAGATTGATGAGGACGCTGTTTGCGCCGTCTCAGTGTCTCGATAGCTTCTCGATGAGTAGCATCAACAACCCACTGAAATCCGCCTATCCCCTTAACGCCAAGAATTTGGCCTTCTTTTAAACGTCGATGAACTTCACGCTCCATTTCCGCAAGATCTTGGCCTGGTTTAAAATCCGACGGAATGAGAGAAATCTGAGGACCACAGTCAGCACAAACCGTAGTTTCGGCATGAAACCGCCGATTCGAAATCGACTCATACTCCTGCCGGCAACAGGTACATAATGTAAACGGAGCAAAAGTCGTATTGATTCGATCATAAGGCAAACGCCTGACAGTTGAATAACGAGGACCGCACTGGGTACAAGAAAGAAGTGGATAAAGATACCGGCGATTAGACGGATCTAAATACTCCTTTTGGCACTCCGAACACGTAGCTAAATCAACAGGAATACTGAGATCACGAGCATCGCCCGAGCTCTCGATGATTTCAAGAACCTCTCGATCTTGAACCTTTTCAGAAAACTGCTCTACAGATTCAATCCGAGATAAAACAGGTGCCTGATTTTGAAACTCATTCAATAATTGCTGGATCGAATCAGCAGCGCCCTCTAATATCGCTTCAACAAAATCTCCCTGATTTTGAATCGTGCCTTTCAGTCCCAACTGATCGGCAAATCGATAGAGAAAAGGTCGAAACCCTACGCCTTGAACCAAGCCTCGAATCACGAGACGAATTGCTTGAATAGGATTTTGATCTCTCACTAGCAAATCCGAGGAAGCTGCTCTCCTGCCAACCAATACAAGACTCTTCTTCCGCCCAAATTGGATCGAACCTCTACGAGAGTGTCGCGATCCTCGCGGACTGTTCCGATAGATGCGGCATTCCTTCCAAGAGAATGAGCCTGCATAATTTCGAGAACACGTTTTGCATGTTCTGGAGCGCAAAAAACGACCAGTTTTCCTTCATTGGCTACATTGAGTGGATCGATCCCAAGAAGTTCACAAGCCGCAGCAACTTCTGTTCGAATGGGAATAGCACTTTCTTCGATCATCATCCCAACACGAGCTGCATGAGCAATCTCATTCAAAGTCGCTGCCAAACCGCCTCGAGTTGGATCTCGCATACAATGCACATCTGGCACTTCTCGAATGATCTCTCGAATGAGTTCATGAAGCGGGGCAGAATCTGATTCAATCGAAGTTTCAAAATCGAGGTTTTGTCGCTTAGAGAGCACTGCAATCCCATGGTCTCCCATATAACCACTGACCAAAATCTCGTCTCCAGGCTTGACTCGTGAAACCGACACTTGAATACGAGGATTTTCAATCACCCCGACACCTGTCGTTGTGATAAAAATGCCGTCTCCCTTTCCTTTTTCTACAACCTTCGTGTCACCTGTAATCACAGGAACACCCGTAAGTTCTTGTGCTTTTTTCATCGAATTTACAATTTTTTTGAGCTCAGAAAGCGGAAACCCTTCTTCTAGAATAAAGCTTGCTGATAAATACAAAGGCTCTGCGCCACTCACGGCCACATCGTTAATAGTCCCATAAATCGAAAGAGATCCAATATCTCCGCCCGGAAAAAAAATAGGAGAAACAACATGCGAATCGGTCGAAACAACCAATCGGCCCGAGATCGCAGGAACTACAGCTTGATCGTTTTGCTGATGGAGATATTCATTTTGAAATGACCCTAAAAAGAGCTCTTCGATCAATTGATGCATGCTCTTACCGCCTGCACCATGAGTCATATCTATGCATCCATTTATAAGATCGAGTTTTTTAGCCATGAAACTCACCCTTTTCGATAACTATAATAAGCGGCACAGGTTCCCTCGGACGAAACCATACAAGATCCGATTGGATTATCGGGGGTACATACCTTAGCAAAAAGTTTACAATCTAACGGCGTTTTTAAACCGCGAATGATTGCGCTACACGCACAAGCAGGATGATCTCCTGTCGAAAGAACTCGGATCTGAAAATTTTTCTCTGCATCATGAGCTGCAAACTCTTCTCGAATTTGATAACCGCTGCCGGGCACCTGGCCTAAGCCTCGCCATTCAAAAACAGCTCGAGGCTCAAAGACTCGATCGACTAATTGCTGCGCTTTTAAATTCCCTTCTCGGCTGACTATTCGCGTGTACTGATTTTGCACGCCAACTTGCTTATTAGGATCACACCTGAGAGCATTCACTTCTCTCACTAACAACACCCATGCTTGAAGCATATCCAGGGGTAAAAAACCCGTCACAACTACCGGCTTCTTGTATTGCTCAGCAAATTGTTCATAAGGCAGCGTACCGATAACAGAACTCACATGACCTGGACCGATAAATCCATCCAATTTTACCGCTCCTTGTTGACTGACCTCAGGCAGATCCAAAATACTTTGAATCGCCGAAGGAGTCAGGAGATGCATGCAGTAAACAAAAAAATTATCTACACCGAGCCGCTGAGCCTCCTGAATGACAAAGGCTGTCGCTGGTGCGGTTGTCTCAAAGCCAATCCCTAAAAAAACAACTTTTTTATTTGGATTTTGTTGAGCGATGCGAAGCGCATCATCGGGCGAGTAAACCATCCGGACATCTGCCCCTTGAGCCTTCACTTTAATCAGGCTTAACCCCTCACTTCCGGGCACCCTCATTAAATCAGCATAGGTACAAAGAACCACCCCAGGATAGTCGCGCGTCAGCTGAATGGCAGAATCAATTCGCCCGCGAGGAAGAACACAAACCGGACACCCTGGTCCGTGAATCAAGTGAAGATTAAACGGAAGGAGGTCCTGTAGACCATAACGGAAAATGACATGAGTATGGCCGCCACAAAATTCCATAAAATGATATTCTGCAGAGGGATCTACGGTACGGCGAAGGATCTCCAGAGTTTGAAGAATTTTAGTTTTATCCCGGAATTCATCGATAAAAGGAATGGAACTCATTTCAAGCCTTCCTCAAATAGTTCCGATTGAAAGACCTCAGCAAAAAGTTCTAGAGTTTTCTGAGCCTCTTCAAGATCTACCTTAGAAAGCGCATGTCCTACATGCACCAAAACAAAGTCACCTAATTTTAGATCGTCCACTAAGCTGACTGAAATCACCTTTTGGACCCCACCCACGCTCACCTTGGCCTTTTGGCCTTCGATGAATTCAACAATTTTTGCAGGCACAGCAAGACACATAACTTTTTCTTTTACCTCAAGATGGGTATTAAATCTTGCAAAACCCTCTAGGACACGGCAAATTGGCAATATAACGAAGGATTAGGACTTTATGACCATTGATGAAAAAAATTTCACCAAGTATCTCAGTCGTCACGAAATCGATGCATCTGTTCAGGCCTTAGCCGCTCGAATTAATGCGGATTACGCTGGCAAGCAAGTGGTCTTGGTAGGGGTTTTAAAAGGTGCAATTATTTTCATGGCTGATCTTATTCGGCACCTGACCGTCGACGTTGAAGCAGAATTTGTTCGCCTGTCAAGTTACGGTAAAGCTCGAACCTCAAGCGGCACGGTCACTATCCTCAAGGACATCCATGCTGATATTCGCGGCAAACATGTTCTTATTGTTGAAGAAATTATCGATAGTGGCAGAACTTTGAAATTCCTATACGAGCGTCTCCTCGCTTCGGGGCCTGCTTCGGTTGAAATCGTGACACTCTTAGACAAGGCTTCCAAGCGTGTCGTCGAAGTCCCCGTAAAATATGTAGGCAGACCAATTGATGACCAATTCCTCATTGGGTATGGTCTCGATCTCGAAGAATACTGCCGTAATCTTCCAGAAGTTTTCTACCTCAAATATCCGAATTAACCTTTCAGCGAGGTTGACGTTTTTCAAAAAGATCTTGAAGGATCTCCGTAATCTTTTTGCGGTGAGTTAATAATGCACTCACAGATTCGGTGATTGGCATTTCTATGTCGTGGATCTGAGCATATCTCCAAACAGAATGCGTTGTAGTGACTCCTTCTGCGGTGGCTTCTAGGTCATCCAAAATCTGAGAGAGATGTTCGCCTTGAGCTAAACGATAACCCACCTGATAATTTCGACTCAATGAGCTGCTACACGTCGCCAAAAGATCCCCGACCCCGGCTAAGCTCAAAAAAGTTGATTCCTTGGCCCCCATTGCAACGCCAAATCTGACGATCTCTGCTAGGCCTCGTGTGATCAACATCGCACGCGCATTCCATCCCAATTGAAGTGCGTCCAACGCTCCTGCCGCGATAGCCAAAATATTTTTAAGAGTCCCAGCAAGCTCGACTCCAATCACATCGCTTTCACGATAAATTCGAAACTGCTCGCTAGCCAAGAGCAGTTCGCCGGCCTGAGCAACTTCAGCAAATACAGATGCTACCGTCGTCGCTGCCGGTTTCCCTGCGGCAATTTCCTCGGCGAGATTCGGTCCACTCAGAACCCCAATTCGACGGGTAGGCAATTCTTCACGAAGCAATTCTGAAATACGTTTCAAGGTTCCTGCCTCAACACCTTTGGTCGCATGTAAGACAACCTCATTACCGTTAAAATAGGGAGCAATACGCTTTGCTTGCTCTCGACAACTACTTGAAGGAAGACACCAAATCACTGCATCAAGCCCTCCTTCAAAAACACGATCCAAAGCACTCAAGGCCGAAACATTCGAGTGCAAGGTATAGTTCGGTAAATATCGAGAATTCATTCGGGTTGCATTAATAGCCCGAGCGGAGTCTTCGTTTCTCACCCAGAGACGAACTTCCTGACAATTCTTTGCAGCGAGATTCGCTAAAACGGTCCCGAAACTCCCTCCGCCGATCACAGCGATTTTGGAATTACGCCAAAAATCCTTTGGAATCGATTTTTCCGGGTTGACCACCTAAGCCTCCTCCAGCCTCTGAAAGGAGCGAAAATCCATATCCACAGAGACGATTTCGATAGTAATAAAGCAAATTCATATCTTCGGTCCAAACGACGTCATCGACCACCTTGACGACCGCAGCATCATGAAGAAGACCCAGATTCTGAATTCCATCCTTAACCCAAGTACGAATATCCGAAGTCTCAAAACTTTTACTCATAAAGAGCTGACCTCGATCCGCCGCATTCCGAACAATCTGATAAAAGGTTTCAGCATGAGTTAGAAACTCAAAATAAGGCATCGAGCGTTGAGCTACTGAAAGCCTGAGAAATCGGTAAAGATCTAACTCCGGATATTTTTTTCTCAATGCTTCAAAAAAAGAAAACGCCACTAAATGTGACGTAAGAACCGTATTGCCTTCATGAAACCCCTGTACGATCTTAGCTCCTAACTCTCTCGTGTATTCGTGATCTCGTTGCGGCTCAGCTTTGAGCTCACCACAGGTAGTCAACCAACGCACTGGTTCAATAGTCGTTCCATTGGGTCCGATGGATTGTCCGTCCTCATCAACAAAATTACCAAAGATATCCATCGGTCTTCCGATACGGGAAGTGATTCCACTCTGCGAAGAAAATAGCTTCCAAAAAAAGTTTAAAACTTTTCGAGGATCCCATGACTCGTCATCAGTGATGATGAACCGGTGCTTACCTGCTTCGGCCAAATAATCTTCAATTAGAGAAGAAGCCTCTAAAACAAAATGATAACTCATCACCATGGGAACAATATAAACATTGGGCTTTTCGGCTCCTACACGCAGATTTTGAAGCTGCGCTTCAAGGCCTGTACCCAATAGCCCTAACTTCAATTTACTTTCAATTGCCCCACTTCGTGATCTTCCTCCCCCCGGAAAAAAAATCGAATGAACCCCTTCTCGAAGGATTCTAACGCTGTAATTTTTTAAAGCTTCTTTATAGATCCCATTATTTTTTTTACGATCGACTGTGTATGCGCCCAATCGACTCATAAAAAAACTTAAAACAGGATTCGAAAACAAATTAAGACCCGCTCCATAAGAAAAGGGCGGTAAAGACATCAGATAAATCAAATAACCGATCAATACACTGTCAATATTACTCTGATGAGTAGGCACCAAAAGAATCGTTCCGCGATGAGCCAAACGCTGAAGCATCGAAACTTCACCAATGACATCTAATCGAGAAGCCAAAGATTCGGTCATCCCCCACGGCAAAAATCTCTGAACACTAGCTGCATTGAGCAACCAATTCATTCCCCAAGGCACTGCATGGGTTGCAAAGCGATAGACTCGAGGATCAAAATGTCCCCCAATCTCCTCTGCGTAATGCTTGATTACGGATCGCAAAAGAGCTTTGCGATCTACCGCGACAGATGACTCCAATAACCCATCTTGAACTTTACTCCAGAGAGCCTTATCTGCCTTATAGCGTGTTCGTGTAAAAAGATTTGCCCTTTCTCTTTTTAATCGAAAACGCTCTGAATAAAGTGCCTCTCCTAAAAGAAGATCGAGCTCAGATTTTGAAAAAGTCTCAAAAGTTTTACTGACAACATCCGCTAAAACTCGAAGTCGCGTTTGTTCGAACCGAAATAATTGACCCTCCACAACAGGAAGCGACTGAAACCGAACACCAACTTCGCCTGTTGGGAAATCTGTAGTCATAAAAATTATCCGCTTTGTACAATAATCAGAAGCCTACCCCTTCGAATTTGCACTTTTTGTTTAACTGATTCAACCACATTGCTCAAACCATACGACGAAGGAGTTAAATCTTCATTCTGCAACAAATAACGAAAGCCCTCAAGCACGACGCCTTGAGTGACAGGAGCAAGAGAAAAAACTGAAACCATGGTCCCTTTTTTCAATTTGCCGGTCCAATGTTTCACGCCGCCGGCTAGAAAATGGTACTCTGCTTCTGGCCCCAATGATTTAAAAACTTTGAGTGAAATTCCACCATCAATCCGTGCAGATTCTTCAGCAATGGCGGCCATATCTAAAAGAGCAGCCAAATGATGATCTGATCTGCCACCAGTAAACCCGATCGCAATAATCTCTTCGGGCACCCACTGAAGTGCTGCCTGCAGTGCGTGATAAAAATCACTTCGATCTTTATCGGGGCTCAGCACTAAATGAGACAAAGAACTCATGACGCGTCGACGTTGACGCGTATTTACGCTATCCCAATCTCCCACTGCAAGATCAGGATGAAATCCTAATTTGAGCCATGTCAAAGTTCCTGAGTCAACTCCAACGAGTCGATCTAACGCAAGCGCAGGACTTCCTCTTTTAACCAGAGCAGGATTGCGGATTTTGAGGTCTTGCAAAATCCGTTTGAGAAGCTTGAGATCTTGGGCCGATTGAAACATCGGCCCAAGTAGAATCACTCTTTTAGGTAGTTTCACTTAAGTGACAGGAAGACGCTTGAGAGCAGCTTCCAGCTCCGTACTTTTACTCAGAAGCTCCTGCTCACGCTTTTTCTCTTTCTCAACTAGCTGAAGAGGCGCTTTCGCAATGAAAGTCTCCTGACTCAGTTTATTTCTAACAAATGCTAAATCGCCATTCACTTTCTCGATTTCCTTTAAGAGGCGCTTACGCTCCTCTTCAAAGTTAATCAGTCCTTCGAGCGGAATTCGAAGCTCAACCACAGGATGAGCCAATAGAATCACCGCCTCAGTTCCTCCTGCTGATTGATTCTGAGCTTCAAAACCACTGATGCGTGCAAGAGCACGGATATCTGCCAAGTGATGCTCAATCAAAGTAAGAGCTTCTTGAGAAGCTTGGCGATAACGAACAATAAACTCCACCTTAGGAGAAATATTGTTTTCACCACGGAAATTACGAATAACTTCTATAACCGCTTTCAAATGAGTGATCATCTGTTCGGACTTCAATACTTCAGCAGTTCCAACAAACGCGGATTGCTGTCGAGGGAAAGCCTGAAGCATCAGAGTCGAAATGGTCATTTCACGATGTTCACGATGAGCCACTGCTTGACGCCATGGCAGTGATTGCCAAAGCTCTTCAGTGACAAACGGCATAATTGGATGCAGCAGAGCGAAAAGTTTCTCCAAAACATAGCGAAGGGTATAGAGAGTTTCGATCGCCTTTTCGCCTCCCTCACGGAACGGGAGTTTTGACAGCTCAATGTACCAATCACAGAATTCGCCCCAAGAAAAATCGTAAAGCGCTTGAGCAGAGACATTCAATTCAAAGTTTTGAAACCCTGTTTCAACCACTGGGATCAGCTTTTGAAGTTGTGAAAGAATCCAGCGATTCTGATTGAGCATCCCTGCACGATGTTCGATCAACCAATTTTCTAATCCACCTACAGGCTCTTCAAGAGAGATACCCTTTTCTTTTAGAGCATCCCACTGCAAGTGGAAAAACTTGGTCGCATTCCAAAGTTTGTTACAGAAAGCACGATATCCTTCGACACGATCAATCGAGAGCTTAATATCTCTGCCTTGGCCTGCCATTGCAGCCAAAGTGAAACGAAGAGGATCTGCGCCGTTTTTATTGATGAGCTCTAAAGGGTCAATGACATTGCCCTTGGACTTGGACATCTTTTCGCCCTTTTCATCGCGGACCATTGCGTGGAGATAGACCTTATGAAACGGGACCTCACCCATGAAATGGATTCCCATCATGATCATGCGGGCTACCCAAAAGAAAAGGATGTCAAATCCAGTTTCAAGAATCGCGGTTGGATAAAAAGTTTTTAGTGTTTGTGTTTTTTCTGGCCATCCTAATGTCGAAAATGGCCAAAGCGCCGAACTAAACCAAGTATCCAGGACATCTTCATCCTGCTTCAACTCAGAAGCTAGAGCCTGACAATGAGCACATTGTGCAGGAGCTTGACGCGATACAGTGATCTCCTGACAGCGCCCGCAATACCAAGCAGGAATTTGATGTCCCCACCAGAGCTGACGCGAAATACACCAATCGCGAATATTGTACATCCATTCAAAATAGGTTTTTTCCCAGGAAGCAGGACTAAAGGTAATTTTACCTTCTTTGACAGCATCAATTGCGGGCCGTGCCAAAGGTTCAATTTTCACAAACCACTGTTTTGAAATGATCGGTTCAGCTACCTGATCACAACGCTGACAAAGACCTACCTTATGAACATGATCTTCTGTCTTAACTAAAAGCTGACTTTCTCGAAGATCGAGTAAAACTTTTTCGCGAGCTTCAGCAAACTTCAGTCCTGCATATACTCCACCGGCTGAAGTAATCCGACCGTCCTTACCCATGACAGAAACCATAGGCAGATTGTGACGTTTGCCAATTTCATAGTCATTGAAGTCATGTGCTGGAGTGATCTTTAGAGCGCCACTTCCAAATTCTTTATCGACATAAGAGTCAGTGAGAATTGGAATCACTCTTCCCAAAAGAGGAAGAACAACACTCTTGCCATGAAGATGAGTGTAACGCTCGTCTTCAGGATGAACGGCCACAGCCGTATCACCCAGAAGAGTCTCAGGACGTGTAGTAGCGATAACCAAGCTTGCCTGAGTTCTATCAGAATTTAGGACAGGTTGATTTTGTGCATCCACCACTCGATAGACGAGGTGCCAAAAATTTCCTTTGCGCTCAGTCGGAATCACTTCAAGATCCGAAAGGGCCGTCTGACAGCGAGGACACCAGTTAATAATTCGCTCGCCTCGATAAATGAGTTTTTCTTCGTAAAGTCTAACAAAAACTTCACGCACAGCAGCAGAAAGACCTGGATCCATTGTAAAGCGCTCGCGCTTCCAATCCAGTGAAGACCCCAAGCGTTTCAGCTGATTTGTAATCTCCCGACCATGATCTTCTTTCCACTTCCACGTACGAGCAACAAAGGCGTCACGCCCAAGGTCATGACGAGTCAGGGGTCTGCCCGAAGGGCCTTTTCCTTCTTTGGCAATTGCTTTTTCGACCTGAGCCTGTGTGGCAATACCAGCATGGTCTGTTCCGGGTAACCAGAGGGTATTATCCCCTTTCATACGGCGCCAACGAATCAGAATATCCTGAATCGCATTGGTCAAAGCATGCCCCATGTGTAAAACCCCCGTCACATTCGGAGGAGGAATCACGATACAAAAGGCTTCTTGTCCGGGCGCATTCTGATCTGCTGCCTCAAAACAACCATTTTTTTCCCAAAATTCATAAAGAACCTGTTCGAACCTAGAAGGCTCGTAACTTTTTTCTAAACCATGAAATTGAGGACTAATCGGAGTATTTACCGGCTTTTGAAATGAAGACATAAGGTCTTCATACTCTATATCAACCACCAGAAATTGACAAACACCCACCCATTGATCGGATTAATTCAATGAGTAAGTCTTCAACGATACTCTTTGAAGGGTGGATTCAAAAAGCTTCCATGCGATATCAAAATCATCTCCATCCGGATCGGTTACCCCTGCGGTAGATTTCCATTCTTCGGAACCTTCTGGATGAGGCCCTGCAATGGTCACAAAGGCATTACCGCTTCTCATTTGCACAATAGCAGGAGTCCCATCGGAATAACGAGCAATCACACCGCCTCGAACTTCAAAAAGTGCCGGCCCACCCCAAAAAAGGATTTGCCGTTGAGTTCCGTCAGCAAAAGTGATCGGAAGACTTGCAGCTACATCATCATTCCCGTCTTTATAGGGATAAAAATAATCAAGAAGATTAGAAGCAGGAATAATGGAAAACCCATAATCAGGTCCAGACGAACCTGGCGAGGTCGGGCCCACCGCCAAAAATGCTCCCGCACAGAAACCTACGTAATTTACTCCTCGCTCAACAACAGCGACTCGAACCCTCTCTCGGGTCTCTGGATTCAAACTACTACTAAACTGCCCTCCGTAACCTCCTGGTACAGCAATCATTCTGAATCGAGTCAGATTATCTAAAGACATGGAATTCAATTCAGCAGAATTCACCATACGATAAGTTTTACCGTGTTTTTCGAGAATAGAAGCGATCGATCTCGCATCAACATCGGAGAGACCCTCTCCATTCAAAATCAAGACATCTGCTTCGACATCACGCAAGCCAAAATCATTTCGAGACAAAACATCTTCATTCGCCCCCGAAACACCCGAACTATCTGCAAAACAACCCGTGAAGCTTATCAGCCCCAACTGAAGCACAAGAAAAGGGATCCATTTTTTATAAAATCTCACTTTTTACCCCCCTGACCATAAATGCAATTAAATTGGCTAGGGTAAAAAACGTAACAAATTTTATATAATTTATATATATATTTTATTTTAACGGGCGGCTAATATATAATTGTGATTTAAAAATCACTAGTGCCGTCTTCCATGGGTTCATTCACGAAAAAAACATAATCAGCGATTTTTCCGTAATACTGATCATACAAAAGACCCATGAGTTCTTTTTGTTCATAGTCCGAAGCATCAAAAACTCGAACGACTGCAAAATCTTGTGGCAGATTAGGCCGTGCTTGCAGACGAGTTTTAAAGCGAGCTGCCACTCCATCCATAAAATCAGTATGAAATTCACCCGTGATGAGAAATTTACGTGGCGTCAAAGCCGTATTAACCAAATGATAAGCCATCACATCATCGGTAAGACACTGAGCTTCGAAATAATGTTGAATCTTTTCGGGAGAACCATGCCCTGCCATCAGCGATTGAAAACGATCAAAATATCCCTCACTCCCCAAAGCAAATCCTGGTGGCAAAAGCGTCGGATCCAAAGCGCCAATCCCGTCTTTAACCACAGGAGTTTTTTGGGTGCGCGAAAGATTCACACCCAAAAGCTTTCCACCCAGTTCACGAGTGACATCAATCACAGGAGCATAGATATCCGCGAGCTCGGCTCCTTGAGTGGCTTTTAAAAATTGTACCGAAGAGATATCACCCGAAACAACTTGCGCATACAATTGATCTGTAACCTCTTGAGAGGTCGCATTGAGAAATTCCCACGCAGTTGTAAATGCTTTTTCTGAACCAGATAAACGAACTACATCACCAATGATTCGCGCTTCGGCTTTCTGAACTGCGCGAGTGTAGTGTTTTTCACCGATCAAGATCGTTGAAACATCTTTTAATTCTTTCATCAGTGCTTCTTGCGAGAGCTCAACCGTAACACCCTGTGAGTTTACTTTAAATACACGCTGATCCCATTGTGCATGAGCGACTGAACCCACGAGTAATCCCACTACTCCCATCAGTGGCCCAAAGTAATTCTTGATCGAGATTGTCATAACGTGGCTTTCTTTTACGGATGAGAAAAACTCTCTCATAAAATTCAAGAAGACATTGGTGCCGAAGGAGAGACTCGAACTCTCACGAGGAGTGAACCCCGGTGGATTTTGAATCCACTGCGTCTGCCATTCCGCCACTTCGGCATCAAAAACTGGAAGGCTTCATTTAACCTAAATCAAGACCGCTGTCTACTCAATCCAATCCCAATTCAGCAATTCAAAGGCCCCATCTTTTCCTAAACGGTACTCTCCATAAGGAAGAGGAGCTCGATCTGGTCCATGACCCACCGGCAACCCATAAGCAACAGGAACGCCACAAGAAGCTCCAATTTCCGCAAAAATCCGAGGAATCATTCGCTTTGGGTCTAATTTTTTACGTAAAGGAGCCAGCTTCTCTGATCCTAATTTTGCCAAAACTCCGGGCGGATGGTCTTCACAGCCTTCAAAATTACCCAAAACGATTGCCTGCGCTCCTTGAATCGCCCCAGACAGTTGGAGCTGAACCAAAAAACGATCGATTCGATAGAGACTTTCACCCACATCTTCAAAAAATAAAATTCTGCGAGAATTTCGATTAGGCCCAGGTGCAAATGAAGTCCCTAAAAGGGCCGCCCAGACAGTGAGGTTTCCACCAAAAATTTCGCCTCGAATTTCCTTTCGAGGCGGTTTTCCAATAAATTTGAGCTTTTTCTTTCCCCAGGGCATGGGAGTCGAGTTACCCCGTACCCATTCGAACAATGGCTTGCTTTCACGTGGCGACATGCGAGAAAAACTGCGTGCACCTGGCATCGGCGCATGGAGGACGGACCACCCCCAACGAACTCTCACATACTCCAAAAGGGCTGTCGCATCAGAATACCCGACTAACAGCTTTTTAGATGGGATCCCTCGCTCCGATGCTAAACGATCTAAAATAGGCAAAATTCGAAGAGCTCCGTGCCCCCCTCGAGCGCACCACAAAACAGAGACACGAGGATCATGGGCATATTCAAAAAAAGCTTGAGCTCTTTCTTCATCTTGGCCTGCAAAAAAAAGATGACTTTTACGACATTGAGGATGAACAAAAACCTGAAACCCCTCTTGCTTGAGCCGCTCAACACCCATCGTAAATTCAATTGCTGGGACCTTCGAGGAGGGAGCCACAATACCAATACCCAGCCGCGTTGCCATCACCCAGTGACCTCCATTGTAGTTAGCTCAAACTTGAGTGAATTTAGACCATATGTGAGAACTGATTTAAAACGATGAGACAGCCAAACACGACTGACCAACAAAAAGTAACTGAAAGAAGAAATAATCCAAATAAGGTGACTACGCGCTGAGCCTGGTCGGATTTAAACTGAAAAACAAACGCAGGCTGCGTCAACATCAACAGAGTTAAAAGCACCAGCCAACCTTCGACGACCCAGGCAAAAAGCATCTGTTTAGACATTTTCTTCCCCTTCCCACTTTTGTTTTAATTCCGCGGCGAATTGTTTAAGACCGATCTTGGCTTCACTCGAAACCCAAAAAGCGCGATCGGGATCAAAGCCTAATTCCCGCAGAGCTTGTCCTGCTTCTTTTTTACGTTTTGATCGCTCCGCTTGATTTTTCAGCGCATCGACCTTCGAAAATACAAAATTAACCGGAATACCAGTTAAACTCAAGAAACGGATCGCGTCTTTATCAATGTCAGTAGGACCATGACGCGCATCAAGAATGACAATCGCCTGCTCTAAATTTTCATCTTCTCGAAGATAAGCATTGATGAATTCAGACCAACGCTCACGCTCGACATGACTCGCGCGTGCATAGCCATAACCCGGAAGATCTGCCAAAATTTTGTCTCCATCTTCCCACAGATAAAAATGGATCTGCCGCGTCTTACCTGGCTCTTTACTCACGTGAGCTTCTTTTCCTCCTAAGAGGCTATTAATCAGAGAGCTCTTGCCTACATTTGAACGCCCTACCATAGCAATTCGAGGACGAGAATGTCCTTTGAGAAACTTACCCCGGATCAATCCGGTCATTTCTTTAATATCACTCAATGCCGCGATCCACGATTTTGTCTGCTTCATTTTATTCCTACTTCAATTTGTTACCGAGAAATCCCAAAAAAATCTCTGTCATGAGCTCAATGATAAAAACAGTTCAAAAATACGAGCGTCAGAAAAAAACTGGACCTCACCTCAATCAATTCTTTTTTAAAAAGGATATCGTACCCCGCCTAGCTCAGCAATGAGCACAGGCACAAATGTTGCTCTAAGTCGCTCCAAAAAAGGAGAAATCCCACTATGTGGCAAGCACGCATTCACGATCCATCTGGCGAAACTCGCGTAATTCTACTGAAAAACCCTCAAAAAGAAACCCTCATCCTCGGTCGAGGCGAACTAGCTGATATTCCTCTGCGCGACCCGAGAGTATCCACTAGCGCTGCTCGACTGTTGGCACAAACCCACACTCATTCCCAACACCTTTCACCCTTTTGGATCGAAGTTTCCAAGGACTCAGCACCCGCCATCATCGGCGACTTAGCAGTCCGTGAGGCTCAGGTTCCTGCCGGACTCCCCATCCGTTTGGGCGAATCTGAAATCTTGATCGAACAATGTACGCAAACACAGCCCCTCCCTTTATTTCCATCTCAAGGGCGCCCCTGGCTCACAGTTTCTGAAAAAGGTCGTCAAACTCTTTGGACAACTCGAAAAGCAGCTGCCACTCCCCTTTCCCTTTACTTGGCGGGCGAGACTGGAACAGGCAAAGAGGTTCTCGCACATTTGATTCATGGATGGAGCGATCGAGCCAGCGGCCCTTTTGTCCCTCTTCACTGCGGCGCCCTTCCTCTTTCTCTTGCTGAAAGTGAGCTTTTTGAACACGTCAAAGGCGCCTTTACGGGCGCCTCTCATCTACGTACAGGAGCTCTCATGCAAGCTCATGGAGGAACTCTTTTTCTCGATGAAGTAGGAGATCTTCCTCTAGACATCCAAGTGAAGCTCTTGCGCTTTCTAGAAAACGGTGAAATTCGACCCGTCGGGGCTGATCGCCCTTCGCGTGCAGATGTTCGAATTCTTTGCGCCACCCATCACCCTTTGCAAAAGCTAGTTGAAGAAGGAAAATTTCGAAGAGACCTCTATTACCGTTTGGCTTCTATCACGATCGAAATCCCCACCCTACGAGAGCGCCCAGAAGATATCGAAATGCTCGCCAATCAATTTGCCTCTGAACTGAAGCGGAGCCTCTCAGCTCGAGCGATTTTACGTCTTCAAGCACATGCATGGCCCGGCAATGTCCGAGAACTTCGCCATTCGGTTGAAAGAGCTGCAGGACTTGCCGGACCTTTTAACTCAGTCCTGTGCGAAGATGCCTTTGAATTCCTTCTGACCCCTGAAAGCGTCACCCGAAATCCAAATGTCGAATTCGGATCAGCCGTCCTGAGCTTAAAAGAAATGGAAAGAGTCATGCTTATAAAAGCACTCCGTCTTTCAAGTGGAAACCGTGGAAATGCCGCAAAAATCCTAGGGATTGCGCGAAGTACACTTTTTGAGATGCTCAAACGCCACCGAATTCAAGGCCCAAAGGCTTCTCCGGAGAGTTTGACTTTTTAAAGACCCGCTTCCGTGATAGCTTCAGGCGATTACAGGAGCGAAAATGGAAGCCTTTTTCGATTTCGAAAAGCCAATCGTCAACTTGGAGAAGAAGCTTCAAGATTTAAAAGAACTCGCAAAACAAGAGGGTGTCGATTTCGGTAGTGAAATCGCAAAACTCGAAAAAAAGGTCATCCAACTCATTGACGACACTTACGCCAAGCTCACTCCTTGGCAAAAAGTTCAACTTTCTCGTCATCCTGCGCGTCCCTATACGCGAGACTATATTGATCTTCTTTTTCCCGACTTTACGGAACTTCGTGGGGATCGAGCCTTTGGAGATGATCAGGCCTTACTCGGAGGCGTCGCTCTCTGGCCTCCTTCTCCGCTTTCAAATGAATCCGAAATGGATTCATCGAACTCAAATAATTTAGTGACCACTCCTCGGATCCCAGTGATGATCCTAGGAAATCAAAAAGGCCGAAACACGAAACAAAAAATGGAACGAAACTTTGGGATGGCCCGACCCGAAGGTTATCGCAAAGCGATTCGACTGATGAATCTTGCCGAACGCAGCCGAATGCCTATCATTACTTTTATCGATACTCCCGGTGCTTACCCTGGACTAGATGCTGAAGAGCGCGGACAGTCTCAAGCAATCGCTGAATGCATTCAAGCCATGTTTAATCTGACGGTACCTACTGCCTCTGTCGTGATTGGCGAAGGGGGTTCAGGTGGAGCTCTAGCCATTGGATGTTCACATGTCGTGCTCATGCAAGAATTCACAATTTATTCGGTAATTTCTCCAGAAAGCTGCGCTTCTATTCTTTGGAGCGATTCCACTTTGGCAGAACGTGCCAGTGAACGCCTTAAAATGAATCCGAATGAACTTTTACGATTAGGGGTCATTGATGACATCATCACTGAACCCAAAGGTGGAGCACATCGTGACTCACGACTTGCGGCACAATTGATTCGAGAAGCTCTCATCAAACACCTCGATCCTTTGATAAAAGCAGGTAAGAAAAACCCACAGAAACTGATGCTCGATCGAATGGAAAAATTCCGTAAAATGGGAGTCCATGCATTAGATCATGCCCCTGTCGATCCTGCCTCTACTACGACAACTTCGGGGTAATTTATGTCTCAATTGATCATCATCTCCGCTCCCTCTGGAGCCGGAAAAACGACCCTTTGCAAAAAACTTCTTCAAGACTTTCCAGAATTAGTTCTTTCCATTTCTTCAACGACCCGTGCGCCGCGCGGGAGTGAAAAAAACGGAATGGATTATCTTTTTCTCTCAAAAGAAACTTTCGAAAAAGAGATTCAATCCGGCCGCTTTGCCGAATGGGCCATGGTTCATGGAAATTATTATGGCACTTCAAAAGCAGTGATCGAGCAAGCGTTTCACGCAGATCAGTCCTTGCTCCTCGATATTGATATCCAAGGAGCAGAAAGCTTGCGAAAAAGCTATCCTCACTGCTCTATGCTCATTTTTATTGCACCTCCTAATCTGGAAGTTCTCGAAAATCGTCTCCGCTCGCGAGGAACAGACCGCGAGGAAGTGATTCAACGTCGTCTTCACAATGCCAGGACAGAGCTTGCAAAAGTAGAGATTTTTGATCATGTTATTATCAATGATACCCTGGACCGAGCGTATGCAAAGCTTCAGGAGTTGGTCAGCTCGCGCCTTCGCTTACCCCAGAGATCAAAATCGGAGAATAAAGGTCATCCGCATGGCTAAATCACCCTCAGCCACATTAGCTACCATCTGCAATACAATTGCGAGTTATTATCCAGATGCAAAGCTAGATATCATCAAAAAGGCGTATGAATTTGCTGAAAAAGCCCATCATGGACAACTCCGTTCAAGCGGAGAGCCTTACATGATCCATCCTACGGATGTGGCTCAAACTTTAGCCAACCTCAAACTCGACCTCTCGAGCATTGTCACCGGTCTCCTTCACGACACGGTCGAAGACACTCACGCTACCCTTGCACAAATTGAGCAAGAATTTGGCAAAGACATCGCTGATCTCGTAGATGGGGTCACCAAACTTTCTCAGATCAGCTTCAAAACTTCAGAAGAAAAGCAGGCTGAAAATTTCCGCAAAATGATTTTGGCAATGGCCAAAGACATTCGAGTCATTCTAGTTAAATTAGCAGATCGCCTCAATAATATGAGTACATTGGAGCATCTGCCGCTCGCTAAACAAAAAACCATTGCTCAAGAAACTCTCGACATCTACGCGCCTATCGCCAACCGCTTGGGGATTGGCTGGCTCAAAACCGATCTCGAAGACCTTTGTCTGCGTTTTCTTCACCCTGACGTTTATTACCGAATGGCGCAAAAAGTTTCTAAAAAGAAACGTGAACGCGACGGGTATACAGAAGAAGTTTGCGGGATTCTGATTGAGAAACTTAAGGAATACGACATTCATGCCCAAGTCACGGGGCGCTCCAAGCATTTCTTTTCCATTTTCAAGAAAATGGAGCGAAATCACATCGACTTTGAAGAAATCTTTGACCTGATCGCATTTCGCATCATCGTAGACAATATCACCGAGTGCTACAAATCTCTGGGCGTCATCCATGCTGCCTACAAACCGGTCCCAGGCCGATTCAAAGATTACATCGCCATGTCCAAAGCCAATGGCTACCAATCTCTTCATACGACTGTGATTGGACCTTCTGGCGAACGAATTGAAATTCAAATTCGCACCCAGGACATGCATCAAGTGGCTGAGGGCGGAATCGCGGCTCACTGGAAATATAAAGAAGGAAAATTTGATAAACGCTCGAGTGAAAACGTTGAATGGGTGAATCGACTTCTCGAGTGGCACAAGGATCTTTCAGACCCCAATGAGTTTTTAGAAACAGTTAAAATCGACCTCTTCGACGAAGACGTTTTTGTTTTCACCCCCAAAGGCGAAGTCAAACAACTTCTCCACGGCAGCTCGCCCTTAGATTTTGCCTATGCAGTCCACACCGATGTCGGACATAAATGTGTCGGTGCTAAAGTCAACGGCAAGCTGGTTCCCCTGAAGCACCGTCTCAAATCAGGCGACACAATCGAAATTCTGACCTCTCCTTCTCAAACACCCTCGAAAGATTGGCTCAAGATCGTCCGTAGTTCGAGAGCTAAGGCTAAGATTCGAGCCTATATCACACAACAAGAACGCTCACGCGCAGTTGAAATAGGACACGAAATTTTAGATAAAGCTTTGCGCCCCTATGGAATCACTGCTGCCAAAATTGAAAAAAATGGGGAACTCCTGCGAGCAGCTCAAGAACTGAGCATTCGCACGCTTGAGGAACTTTATATTCGCATCGGCTATGGGAGATCGACTCCCGAGGAACTGATTGAACTACTAGTTCCTAAAGAAACACTTGAAGCGATCAAGAATCAAAACGCCAAAGCTGAAGATGAAAGCTTTCTCAAAAAAGCTTTTAACATAGCCAAAAAACGAAGCGAAAGCCGCACTGCAATCACCGTCGACAACCTAGAGGACGTCCTCATTCGCTTTGGCCGCTGTTGCACGGCTCTTCCGGGTGACAGCATTATTGGATTCATTACCCGCGGACGAGGCGTAACAGTCCATACCACAACTTGCACAAAAGCCTTAGACAACGATCAGGAGCGTAAAGTTGCTGTTCGTTGGAATGTCGCAGACAAATCCATCAAGCGTCATGTAAAAATTCGAGTTTTCTCGCTGGATGAGCCTGGCTTACTTGCAATCATGTCACAAACAATTAGCAGCTCTGGAGTGAACATTGCTTCGGCAAATATCCGCACCACTAAAGATAAAAAAGCCATTGCGCTTTTTGATCTCGAAGTCGGTGATCTAGGGCAACTTCAAAAAGTCATTAGCTCCCTTGAAGGTAAAAAGGGAGTATTAATGGTCGAAAGAGTGAGGTCCTAGTGATTGTAGTGGGGATTGGTGCTTCGGCAGGAGGATTAGCTCCTCTTTCAACTATCGTCCAACAGATTCCTCACGACATCTCCAGCTGTGCATTTATTGTAGTCCAGCATCTCGATCCATCTCAACCTAGCTTACTACCAGAGCTTTTGAGCCAATCGAGTAAGATCCCTGTGATTCCTGCGCGAAATCAAACCAAAATCGAATCAGGAAAAATTTATGTCATCGAACCCAATACTGTTTTAACGATTCACGATGGCAGGATTCAAATTTCTGAACCTTCAAAAGTAAAAAACATTCATAGCGGCGCTGTTGATCAACTTTTCAACTCGTTGGCTACCAATTACCAAAACCACTCCATTGCAATTATTCTTTCGGGTATTGGAACAGACGGGACCTTAGGGGCTGAATCGATTCAAGCCGAAGGCGGACTGGTGATCGTTCAAGATCCTCAAACCGCTCAAGAAAAAGGCATGCCCGAAAGTGTGATTCACTACGGCGTTGCAGATTTTGTTGTACCCCTAGAAAAAATCGCAGAAACGGTCTTGAATCACATCACGCAATTTTTAAACTCAGAACATCAACCTGAGTCTCGACCTAAAAACCAGCATCTAGAAAAAGAAATTTCAAAAATTTGGCCCATTCTCAAGAATCAGACAGGGCATGACTTCAGTGGTCATCGACAAAACTCAATCCTGCGACGCATTGTGCGCCGGATGCAAATTCATAAATTGAAAAATCTTTCAGATTACATCGAAATTCTCCAAACTGATTCAGCCGAAGTCCAAGCGCTCTATCAGGATCTACTCATCGGAGTAACTCAGTTTTTCCGCGATCCTGAACATTTTTCTCGTATTGAACGAGAAATCATCCCTCAACTCTTTGAAAACAAATCTCCGTCGACACCGATACGTGTCTGGGTACCAGGTTGTGCATCAGGAGAAGAAGCCTACAGTCTGGCTATCCTACTTTTGGAATATCGGTACCGAAAACGATTGAGTTGCAACATTCAAATTTTTGCAACTGACCTGCGAGATGAAGCACTCGAAATTGCTCGGCGAGGAATTTACCCCGAAAATATTCGAGAAGTGATTACAGAAGAGAGAATCGAACGTTTTTTTGATAAAAAAAATGGCCATTTTCGAGTGAGCCGAGAACTCAGAGAATGCTGCATTTTCTCACCTCATGACCTCATCCGAGACCCTCCTTTTTCTCGACTCGATTTAATTTCTTGTCGAAATCTTTTAATTTACCTTGAACCTGAACTTCAAAAAAAAGTTTTGTCGCTTTTTCATTATGGCCTGAAACCAGAAGGACATCTCTTTCTCGGCCCATCAGAAAACGTATCCATTGCGCCTGATCTTTTTAGAGTCTGTGACTCAGTCCATCGCATTTTTCAACGCAAAGAAACCGTCAGCATTAAGCCCAGTTTGGTTTACCCTCTGACTGACGTCGAGCGGACACATACCTTCCATACTACTCCACATCGAAATCCTTCATTAGAAGTTCCTCCAGTCCGAAAATTTTTTGAAACCACGATTCTTTCGGACTATGCCACTCCAGCAGTCCTAGTAGACTCACAGGATAATGTCGTTTGCACCTCTGGAAAAATAAACCGTTACCTCGAATTACCCACAGGCGCATTAGATGTCCACATCGTCAACATGACGATCAAAAGTCTACGCGCTGACTTAAGGTCAATCCTCTTTCGAGCCCGACATTGTCATGATCCTGTTCTCCATTCTAACGCTACCGCCGATCTGGGTAATCGAACTCAAAAAATCAATCTCATTGTACGGCGCTTTTCGGAAGCAGGCCCAGAATCTGATTTCTTGCTCATTCTTTTTAAACCGATCGAGGAACCTGAAGAAAAAAACGAAAAATCGACCTCTGACTCAAGTCATGATGTCGCCAAGAATATCAAAGACGTCAAAGATGTTATCCATCAACATCTCGAGCAAGAACTTCGGGAAACGAAGGAAAGACTTCAAGCGACCATTGAAGAACTCGAAAGCTCAAATGAAGAATTAAAATCTTCAAATGAAGAACTTCAATCAATGAACGAGGAACTCCAATCCTCAAATGAAGAACTCCAGACATCCAAAGAAGAACTTCAATCCCTCAATGAAGAACTCGAAACAGTTAATCATGAGCTCAAAACAAAGATTATTGAACTGGATACGACTTACAGTGATCTTGAAAATCTTTTCGAAAGCACCCAGATTGCTACCATTTTTCTAGATAAGGAATTTAGAATCAACCGCTATACTCCGGCGGCCACTGAAATTTTTCATTTAATTAGTAGTGACATTGGAAGAAAGCTTTCAGATATTCGACCTAAAATCGGAGATATCGATATTTTAAGTGAAGCACGTCGAGTGATTCAAACACTGACTCGTACAGAAATCCCTATTAAAAGCAACGAAACAGGTCACCACTACGTTTTGAGAATCCATCCTTACAAAACGCTCTCCAATGTCATTGATGGCACTGTCATCACCTTTTTGGATGTAACCGAACTAAAACGGACTCAAGAACAAAATGGACGCCTAGCTGCCATTGTAGACGGATCAGGCGATGCCATTTTTGGTACCAATCTCAATTATATCATCACCAGCTGGAATCTCGGGGCTGAGCGTCTTTATGGTTACTCTGAAGATGAGATGATCGGGAAGTCGGTATCAATCATTATTCCTCCCGAAAAAATTCCAGAAAGTAACGAAATTCTCAATAAAATAAAATTAGGTCATCGAATTGAGCATTTTGAAACCACCCATCTCCATCGGAATGACGGGCTCATTCATATTTCTCTCACTCTGTCTCCGGTCTATAATGACGAAGGAAACTTAGTAGGAACCTCTTGCATATCTCGTGACATCACTTCTCGCGTTATGGCCGAACAAGGATTAAGAAACAGCGAAGAACGTTATCGCTCACTGATTTCTGTACTTTCGGCAGTGGTCTGGACAGCTGATCCCAAAGGAAATTTCATCCTTCCTCAATCCAGCTGGACTGCCTACACAGGGCAATGCTGGCATGATCAAAAAGGAATGGGTTGGACAAAAGTCATCCACCCTCAAGATCGGCTTGCCTTTCAAAAAACTTGGATGGATTCTGTCGCGAATCGATCCAACTTCCAATTTGAAGGCAGGATATGGAATGAGAAGAGTTTTGAATTCCACCATTTTATGATGAATGCAGTTCCACTGCTCAACACCGACGGAAATATTCGTCAATGGGTGGGTACTTTTAACGATATTGAAGAATCCTTTCAAAACGAAGAATCACTTCAACTCGCCAATGAAAGATTAGAAACAGCCATCCGCGCATCCGGCGTTACTGTCTTTAACCAAGATATTGATCTTCGCTACACATGGATATTTAATCCTCACTCCAAATTTGGAAATAAAACCATTATTGGAAAATCAGATCCTGAAATTCTTGAACGGCAAGATGAAGCTGAAAAAATTAGAACTTTAAAAGAAACCGCATTTCAGACCGAAAAGGATGTTCGCTCAGAAATCAGTGTGCATATTGATGGAAAACTACATGACTACGACCTTGCTATTCAGCCATTGATCGATCGAAACGGCAAGATCATCGGCATCACAGGTGCAGCTTTAAATATTAGTCATCGTAAAGCCATGGAACGCAACCTCATTGAATCGGCTCGTAAAAAAGACGAATTTTTAGCCGTTCTGGGACATGAACTACGAAACCCCCTCGCAGCCATTCAAAACTCAACTTTTCTTCTGCGTACCCAAAAGCTCTCTGAAGAAAAAATTGAAAAACTTCATAAAATCCTTGAGCGTCAATCCGAACAACTCTCTCGACTCATCGACGATCTACTAGATGTTTCCAGGATTGCTAAAGGTAAAATTGACCTCAAACCAATTCAGATGAATTTTGTGGAAGTTACACAGAAAGTCATTGAAGATTTTTCGGATGAATTTTCAACTGCTCAGCTCCACTTTGAATCGGATTTACCTAAAAATCCGATTTTAATTTTTGCTGATCCCATCCGAATGACTCAAATCATAAGCAATCTCTTCTCGAATGCCCGCAAGTTCAGTCGCGCTGGAGATCACATCAAAGCTACAATAAAATCCGATGCCACCCATGTCACTCTTTCGATTCAAGATACAGGCATTGGGATTGAACCTCAGATGCTAAACAAAATTTTCGATCCCTTTATTCAAGGCCATCAATCTTTAGATCGAAAAACAGGAGGCCTGGGACTTGGGCTTGCCTTAGTCAAAGGATTGACTGAACTTCAAAACGGAACTGTCAGAGTTACCAGTGACGGACAAGGAAAAGGTTCTCATTTTTCGATCTCTTTCCCTATCTTAAGCGCACCAGTTCAATTCAGCTCACCACTCTCTATCGAAAATATTGAAACACACGCGAGTAAGATCCTTTTAATCGAAGACAATATCGATACTGCAGAGTCTTTAAAAATGGCGCTTGAATTTTTAGGGTTAGCGGTAGAAATCGCCTTCGATGGTCCACAGGGAATCGAAGCAGTACGAAGATTTCAACCTCAATTGATCATCTGCGACATTGGTCTTCCCAGCGCTATGGATGGGTTTGCAGTTGCACGAACGATTCGGGCCGACCCCACTTTAAAAAATATAAAACTCATCGCTCTCAGCGGTTATGGTCAAGAAAAAGACAAAATTAAAGCAAAAGAAGCTGGTTTTGACCAACACCTCACCAAGCCGATTGATTTGACAGAGCTCGAAAAAATTCTACCAGGGAAATAAAATTAAAAATATTTTTTAGGCCAGAGATCACTCGGCGGTTGTTCGCCTCGCCCAAGAAATTCTTTAAATTTCTTAAGCCGATTAGCCTGCTCTGACTTCATGATCTCAACACGTTGCTCAAAGCTTTGAGTGAGTTGATTTCTTTCGTTTTCTTGAGACTTGAGCAAATCTTTTCTTCGACTCACCCAATCTTGAATATAGGCCCGGCGATCTTTTCCTTGCGGATGAGCGTCAAAAAACTCGCGACGAGCACGCTTTTCGATCTCTGACCACTCTTTAAAATAAGCCGAATGCGTTGCCTTCAAGGTTTTCAAATCAGATTTTTCTTTTCGTTTAAAAGCTTCAAGCTCTAACCATTGCGCCTTGGTGAATTCATTTTGAAGTTTTCGCGCTACGAAAAAACCAATCGGCTTCGATCCGCCTTGGGATACGATATTAAGAGGCTGAGGGCTGGGAATCGGAGAATCACCAAAAGCGACGGATATTCCAATTGAAATCAAAATCGCAGAAAAAATTTTTTTCATACACTGATTTCCTTGCGTCCTCGAACGCGAACGGTAGGCGTCATCTGTCCACGGAATCGATTCAATTCAGGCACACCCGCCCACTCTGCTTCACTCTTCAAAAACTCATCCGAAAGTTCGTGACTTTCGGCAGCATGAAACCAAATGGCTTCAATCGATGAAGAATCCTGCAACTCAGTACTTCCAGTCAGATTCAACTTGAGATGACGTCCTTTTAAAATACGGTGATCACGAATCGAAGCTCGAAAGGTAAATACGGGTTCCGGGTTACCGGGACCAAATGGTCCAAGCTGTTCGAGTTCTTCAAGGGTCGGGATATCCAATTCATCAATAGAACAACTTCCTTCTACCCAAAGAGCACCTGCGGCAGAATCTTCAGAAATGGATGCTAAAGCTTGATCAAAGGCATCGGCAAAAGCATCTACTCGATCAAGTCCAAGAGAAAGTCCTGCGGCATGCTTATGCCCTCCAAAGCCTAAAAGATGCTCCGCCGAGGCTCTCATGGCAGCCAAAATATCTTTGCCCCCATAAGAACGCACACTGCCTTTGCCATAGTCTTCGCGCAAGGCAATCACAGCTGCAGGTCGATGAAAGGTTTCTGTCACTCGTGAAGCGACTATTCCAATGACGCCTTCGTGCCACTGCGAGTCAGCAACGACAATCCCATGCTGAAAGCGTCCTTCAGCAATTCCCTTTTCGACACGAACCCGGATCTGATCCCAAATCTGATTCTGGATTTCAGCTCGTTCTTTATTCAGGCGCTCAAGTTCTAAAGCAAGTTCAGTTGCTCGAATACTGTCCTGAGTCGTCAACATCTCTAGAGCAAGGCTTGCCGAATGCATTCGGCCCGAAGCATTAATTCGAGGCCCAATCACAAACCCTAAATGCCCCGGACTCAGATCTCGTTGCCCTACCCCTGCTGCATCTAAAAGAGCTCGAACTCCTGGCTTGGTTGATTTTTTGAGAACGGTTAAGCCGTGCCTGACTAAAATATGATTATCCCCAGTAAGAGGTACCATATCAGCCGCCGTAGCCATGACGACAAGATCCAGGTGTTGCTTGAGATTAGGCTCTGCTCCGGATGGAAACCACCCGTCTTGTCGTCCTCGAGAACGCAACGCCATAGCCAGATAGAATGCTAAACCGCAACCACAGAGCTGCCTGAGACCACTTTCACAATCAGGTCGCTGAGGATTGACCACTGCTAAAGCAGGAGGCAACCCTCGATTCGGATCGAGTTGATGGTGATCCACAACGATCAGATCTAAATTCAATGCTCGAGCTTTTTCGGCAGAATCAAAGCTAGTGATCCCACAGTCTACGGTTAAAAGAATGCTTGCACCCGACCCTGCAGCTTCTTCAACCGCCTTCACATTGAGTCCGTAACCGTCTTTAAAACGGTCTGGTTGCCTCACCTCAAATCGAAATCCATACTCTCGAAGGATCCAAGCGAGTAAAGCTGCTCCAGTGGTTCCATCTACATCGTAGTCGCCAAAGACCCAAACCAGCTCTTGTCTTGCACGAGCTTGAGATAAACGATGGACGGCTCGATCCATATCCCTAATTTTTAAGGGACTGGTCAGAGAATCGAGTCGAGGCTCCAAAAACTGTCGAATAGCCAAAGGCGTTTCTAAACCACGCCCTACACAAACGCGGAGAGTCATGGGTGAAAGCCCAGTCTCTGCACTCAATTGCAGAATCTCAGGAGAATCCGAGTTAAACGAACTACACTCTGACCTAAGCTTCCACTCTCGACTCGATTGAAAAACACTCATGCATTACAACACTAACTGATAAAAAGAATTATGGCTGAAATTTTGGCTCAGGTCGTACGTTCGGCATAGACTTACGCTTAACAGAAGTCGGCTTACCACCGCCTGAGATTTTTAATTTAGCAGCACGGTTTTGTTGATACTCTGTGAGATAAATCACAAAAGAACTTGCGATAAAGATCGAAGAATAAGTTCCCACAACAATTCCAACCATTAATGTAAAGGCAAAGTCTTCGATGACTTTTCCGCCAAAAAGCCAAAGAGCAAAAACGGTTAAGAACGTACAAAGAGAAGTCAAAATCGTACGACCCAAAGTTTCGTTCACGGCACGATTAACACCTTGCTCAATCGTAAGCCCTGGATGTTGGTGAAGAGTTTCGCGAACACGATCATAAACAATGATCGTGTCATTATTTGAATAACCGATCAATGCGAGTAATGCTGCCAAGATTTGAAGGTCAAACTGCTTTTGAGTGATAATAAAAACACCCAGAGTAATCACGCTATCATGAAATAGTGCGAGGACCGCTCCTGGTGAATACCGAGTATCGAATCGAAACGAAACGTAGAGCAAAATACAAAGTAACGCATAAAACATCGAAAGAAAGCCGCTCGTACGAAGACTGCTGCCTGCCGCGGGTCCGACTACATCGGTCTTCTGGATTTCGAATTCTCCAGTTTTCAATGTCTTTCCTAAAGCTTCTTCAACCTGTTTTGAAACCAGGTTCAGTGATTTCTCATCCCCTTGAGCTTTAATTAAAAATTGATGCGAAGCAGCTTCACCAATCTGTTGAACCTTGGTGCCTTTGACACTGGATGCTTCCATTGCCGATCGGACTTTAGAAATGTCCCAAGACTCAGGAACTTTGACTTGGACCTCAGCTCCACCGGTGAAGTCGATACCGTAATTCAATCCTTTAGTGAAAAAAAGAACAATGGTCGCCAAGATAGAAATGATTGAGATCCCTATCCAAAGATGCCTTTTCCCTACGAAATCGATCTGTGTACCCGGACGAATGATTTCAAACATGATTGTATCCCCAAATCGTCGTTAAAACGGCCATCAAATACTGAGGGTTTGCACTACACCCTTACCTTGATTTTTCTTTTCGAGAACATGCAGGTAGATATCAAAAATGAGCTTACACACAAAAATAGCGGTGAAAAGCGTGGTCAGGATCCCCACCAAGAGTGTGACTGCAAAACCTTTGATTGGGCCTGTTCCATAAACAAGAAGAACAATAGCGGCAGCCGCATTTGTTACGTTTGCGTCCAGAATAGTTCTAAACGCTTTTTGAAAGCCTGCTTCAACTGCGCCAAAGATATTTTTACCCAACCGAAGTTCTTCACGAATTCGCTCATAAATGACCACGTTTGAGTCAACCGCGATACCAACGGTCAATGCAATCCCTGCAATACCAGGCAAGGTCAAAGTAGCTTCTAGACCTACGAGTGTAGCAAGAACAAAGAGAACGTTGAGTACCAACGAAAACACAGCAATGACACCACTGACTCGGTAATAGAACATCACGAAAAGAAAAACTGCGAGACTTCCGATCAAGCTAGCCAAAGCGCCTTTGTGAATTGAGTCTTGGCCTAAAGACGGACCGATCACGCGCTGTTCTAAAAACTCCAACTGAGCAGGAAGGGCACCTGCACGGAGTACAATTGCCAAGTCCTTTGCTTGTTTCATCAAATCATCGCCATCGCCCCGTCCTAAAGTAATCTGACCGCGACCACCGCCAATTCGGCTCTGAATCACTGGAGCAGAATGAACAATATTATCGAGAACAATCGCCAAACGCTTACCGATATTATCAGCTGTCAACTTATCGAAAAGAGTGGCGCCATGAGGATTGAGAGTAAAAGAAACATTGGGGCGTTGGTTTTCTGGATCCACTTGAACCGAGGCATCCTGCAAATCATCGCCCGTCACTTCACTCTTTGAAAAAAGGAGATAAGGGACACGAACAAGAGCCTGTCCTGGAATACCTTCACTGCGCTCAAAAGCAATTTCTTCGCCGGCAGGAATCTTACCTTGAGCTGCCTCATTCATCTGAGCAACATACTGAGAGAACTTGTCGCCTTCTTTGAACGAAATATTCTTTTCTTTTTCGATGTCCGCAATCAACTTAGAGAGTTCCGCAGCACTCATGGTTTTATCGTCAACCATCTTGAACTCAAGCTTAGCGGTTCGGCCAATCAAGTCTTTTGCGCGATCAATTTCTTTTACGCCAGGAAGCTCAACAACCACCCGGTCAGTCCCTTGACTCGCGATGACGGGTTCAGACACTCCGAACTCGTCGATACGGTTACGAATGACTTCAATACTTTGGCTAATGGTACGATCACGAACTTCGGTCCGATATTCGCTGGTTAAACCAAGTTCAAAACGTCCAGCCGCTTCGGAAACCAATCGAAGCATCCAATATTCTTTTTTGACCAATCCGTAGACCGCTTCACGCTGAGGCGCATCAAATTCCACGACCACATGCGGATCATCTGCAGGTAAGTTTTGGGTAACCACTTGAACCGACTTAACAGTGACCTGTTTTTCTTTGAATCGTGTCTCCAAGCTCCCGGATTGGCGCTGAACCACATCCTTGAAGACTTTATTGAAGTCCACACCCAAAACCATATAAAGACCCCCTTGGAGATCAAGCCCCAAATTGATCTTTTGTTTGAATGGAAACCGGGTCTTTTGAAGATCCAGATTAGCTACCGTCGGATATACGTAGACTACCGACAATACCGTAATAAACACCAAAAGAAAAAACTTCGCCCACCAGCCACGGCTCATTGAGAATGTCCCCCTGTATTTAGAGCGTCTTTATGAGAGTCTCTTTCGTTACAGGCTCTTATGCAAGATCTTTGATTTGTCCTTTGACGATTTGCGCGACCTGACTCTTCAACATCTTGATCCGCACATCGTCGGCAACTTCAATGGTGACAACTTTATCTGTAATTCCAGAGACTTTTCCCAGAATACCCGAAGTCGTAATCACCTCGTCACCCTGTTTCAATCCTGCGAGCATATCTTGTTGTTCTTTGATTTTCTTTTGCTGAGGACGAATCATCAAGAAATAAACAACAGCAAACATCGCAACAAATGGAACCAACATGGATCCTAACCCAGGTTGCTGCGGCGCTCCAGCAGCAGGAGTCTCTGCCCAAGCTGAGGAGACAACTCCTCCCAAGAAAAGAACCCACGAACCGAAAGTAAACTGAGTTATTCCGATATTTTTCATCATGATTTTAAGTCCTCAATTTCGTATAGAAAGATTTGGCCCAATCGTCAAACCGATTCTCCAGAATCGCTTCTCTCATTTGGCCCATGAGTCGAATGTAATAACTGAGATTATGCAAAGTATTGAGCCGCGCAGAGAGCATTTCTCCTGCTACAAATAAGTGCCGGAGATACGCACGAGAATATTGTGTACATGCTTCACACGGACATTCTGGATCCAATGGCGAAGGATCTTCGGCATACTTTGCATTCTTAATATTAATCTTACCTTGGCTTGTAAAAAGTTGACCATTCCGCGCATTTCGCGTTGGCATCACACAATCAAAAAGATCAATCCCCGCACGAACCCCTTCGACCAAATCTTGGGGACGACCCACACCCATGAGGTAGCGAGGCTTATCCCCCGGAAGCAAAGGTACGGTAAAACCTGCCATCTTTTGCATAAGATCAGGAGTTTCTCCAATTGAAAGGCCGCCAATGGCAAACCCATCAAAAGGAAGTGCGGTAATCTCACGTGCTGACTGAACACGAAGATCTTCGAAAAGCCCCCCTTGAACAATACCAAATCGATTCTGATGTGCCTTCAGAGGAACTTGAAGCCCGCGCTCGGCCCATCGAACCGTACGCCTCATCGCCGCCTGAACTTGTTCAGGGGTTGCTGGAAAAGGCGGACACTCATCAAAAGCCATAACAATATCACTGGCCAATGCACGCTGAATTTCCATCGAAAGCTCAGGAGTAAATCGATGGTAACTTCCATCAATATGAGACTGAAAAGTCACTCCCTCATCATCAATCTTATTCAAACCCGAGAGCGAAAAAACTTGAAAGCCTCCGCTATCGGTCAAAATCGGACCATCCCAATTCATGAATCGATGCAATTCTCCGAGGCGCTCCACACGCTGATGTCCCGGTCGCAGATAGAGATGGTAAGTATTTCCTAAAATAATTTGAGCACCGATTTCTCGAAGCTCTCGAGTTGTCATCGCCTTGACTGACCCGACGGTGCCTACCGGCATGAACATCGGCGTAAGAATCTCGTGAGACTTTCCTTGAGCACCAGGCAGAGTCAGCTTCCCTGCTCGTGCTCGAGGTACACCTTGTGAATCTGAAATCGACTTCTGTAATTCAAAAACTAAACTCATAAAACCAACTTATAAAACGAAATTATAAAAAAGGATTTTCTCTTTTCTCAATGCCAATTCTTGTCTCAGGTCCATGACCAGGACAAACACGCGTATCGTCATCAAGAACTAAAATTCTTTTTCGAATACTTTGAAACATTTGATCAGTATCAGCTCCCCAAAGATCCGTTCTCCCTACACTGCCTTGAAAGAGGGTATCTCCAGAAAATAAAGTTTCTTTGACTCCTAATGCAACATCTTCATGAAGTCTCAAGCAAACGCTTCCGGGACTGTGCCCAGGAGTATGAATCACTGAAAACTTCAAATGACCCACGCGAATCTCTTCCGCATCCATCAAATAATGATCAACAGGGAGAGGTTCACGATAATGAGTGAAACCAAAAAGAGATCCTTGAAAGACGAGCTTCTGATAAATTTCTTCATCTCCGCGATGAAGTGCGATTTTAGGAGAATTCAGCGTTTCACAAATATCACGGGTAGCTCCGATATGATCTAAGTGTCCATGTGTATGAAACACGTATTTAACCTGAATAGAGGTACCCTCAAGAGCTTTTAAAATTTTTTGAGGCTCATCGCCTGGATCAACCAAAACAGCCTCGCCCGTTTTTGGGCAAGCAAGCAGTCGACAATTACATTGAAAAGGTCCTACAACGAGAGTGCGATCCAACATGGAGCCAGAGCTTTAGCATACCTAAGGTCCGGTTGCAGTTGGGTTTTACAGAATCAGCATACAGTCGCCGTAGCTAAAAAACCGGTATCTCATCCGAACTGCTTCTTCGTAAGCTTTTAAAATGAGTTCTCGACCCGCAAAGGCGCAAACCAAAACTAAAAGCGTAGACTGAGGTAAATGAAAATTAGTCAAAAGGCGATCCACGACTCGAAATGACGCATGCCCAGGTCGAATAAAAAGAGAGGTTCGACCCGGACCACTCCTGAGATGCCCACCCTGAGCGTGATCATCGGATACCTCCCATGCACTTTCTAGTGTCCTTACACAAGTAGTACCGACTGCTAAAATTCGTTTACCATGAGACTTGGCGACTGTGATTGCCTGGGCGGTTTTCTCAATAATATCATAGCGCTCTTCGTGCATCTGGTGATCACTTAACTGAGGTGTTTTGATTGGCCGAAAGGTTCCTAAACCGACATGTAAAGTGACTTCATCCCAACTGACTGACTTCTGCCTGAGACGCTCGATCACTTCAGTAGTAAAATGGAGTCCCGCAGTGGGAGCAGCTGCTGATCCAAGATCCTTGGCATAAACCGTTTGATAAGAAACTCCTGAATCGCCCCCCGGTTTACGGATGTAATGCGGCAAGGGAAGCTCGCCCGCATCAGCTTCAATCGGATCTCGATCAAACTCAGCTACCACTGTGCCATGAGGTGATTCGGAAACACCTCGAACTAAAACACCTCGAAGCCCTTTCCCATCTGGAGTAGGAATCTCAAATCGCAAGCCCCGCACATAACGGGCACTTGCATGAAAAAGCCCTTCCCAAATCCGAGGCCCCACCTGCTCAAGAAGAACAAACTCGACATGCCCCCCTCGTACCCAAGCCCCGTTTTCTTCGCGTAATCGAAAGCCCAAAAGTCGAGCTTTAATTACACGAGAATTATTCACGACAACTAAATCATGAGAGTCTAAATAATCTGAAATATCTTTGAAATATCGATGTTCAATGGTCCCACGTGCTCGATCAACAACCAACATTCGAGAAGAATCGCGCGGCTCAACAGGACTCTGAGCAATCAACTCTTCGGGAAGGTGATAATCATAATCACCCAAGCAATTAGAAAAAAGACCAACCATATTCACGCCACTACCATAATTTCTGAATAACTGCGTCAGGGTAATAATGTTTTAATATTTTTGCCATGGTAAAACCTTTTTCTCCCATGGTCTTTGCCCCATATTGACACATTCCAACCCCATGACCGTAACCGCGTCCTCGAAAATGCCATTGATCCGAAGAAAAAGGCTTTACTTCAAAGACGGCACTTTTTAATCGAGTCGACCCCATCCACTCCCGAAAACGATGACCCGAAACGGCCAAGGAACTCATTTGTTTTTGATCCCCTGATGGCAATTGCCATTGCGTAACCACATAAGAAACGCGATTCCCTAATTCCCCTGCTAATTGCGAAGCCCCGGAGATCACCTGAATATCTGTTAAAGCAGCCTCACGAATAAATTTTCTCCAATCCGCTGAGCCTTTTTTGACTTGAATGGCCTGCGAATCTGAAAGCGCTCCTTTACGAAACCTTTCCTCAATCATTGAAGTACTTAAATCAAGCTCCCAACGAAAAGCGGGTGAATTTGCACAAAAAGGACAAGAAACCCTCTGTTTAAACCCAGGAAAAGACTTTCCCCAGACTCGCTCGGGCAGCTCTGTTTTTCCGGCACAAGTCGAATGATAAAAAGCCTTGAGGGGCTCGATTGATTTTTTTCCAGGAACCATCAGCACCATTCCACGAGTCTGAGCCACTAATCGAGATGCTCGCGAATCTTCTCGAGCCGAACCATCATAAACTTGATCACGAACACTTGAAGTCACATCGTAATGAAGCTTTCTTGATTGCTCAATCTGATAATAAGCATAACTTCGAGCCGCAATAATCTGGGCTTGAATCGATTCATCGCTCCAACGAGACGAAAATTCTGAGTTCACTAAACCATCGAGATATTTTTCAACATCTAAAATATTGATTACCTCGCAAAGCGAACCGAGCGAAAAAATACGAAATTCTTCGCGAAATGGCCGTCCATTGAATTGAAGAAACCCTGCTTGACTGGCCACCTGAACAGGACTTTCTAAAACGAGCGTTTGACCACGATCTCCAACTTGAACTACCTCTACTTTGTTTTCGTGACATCGAAATTTCCACTCTTGCGCTCGTGCCACATCTTGAGGCCTTGAAAAATTCCCCTCAGAATTTTTAATTTGAAGATCCATCCCTCGAACCCAGGCCTCTGGAACCCCTGAAGACAAGCGAACTCGAATCCGAACCGAATCACTGCTCAAAGCTTCTGAAGTAGTGAACAAAATTGCTAAAATAAAAAAGGCACTCAGCCTGATGATCTCTCTTCGTTTGAGCATAATTTTCTTATGATGCTGGAATTTAAACCATACGGCTAGCATGATCCTAAAGGAAAATTTTACCTATTCAGAAACTCTCCCCCACTCCGAAAAGATGAATAAGAGGCCTCAACGATCCACAACCACATTGGGGAATCGCAAAAAGGCCCTAAAAACCTCAGAAATTTTTTCTGACGGAAAATCACGAGGAGAAAAAAATGAACGAGAGAAACCGAAATGATGAAAAATCACCGACTTCTCCGTTCTTTGGCACCGTAAAAGAAGTGATTTCATCACATAATCACTGTACATTTTGCGGTGCCAATCTCCATTTCACGCATGTGACTGACTTCAACCGTAATCTCACCCAAGAAACCGCTCGCTGTCCGGAATGCGGCTTAAAATGCCGAGAGATCCTTCACCGCCTTCAATAAACTGCCTTTTGGATTTACATCCCCCTGCTCCTCAGCGATAGTACGGCGTATGGAAAAATCCCAAAATCCCTTGGCCATTTGGCAAGGGTTTCTTCCGCCACGTACCGTCATCATGGGACAGCACCGTCCGCGAACAACTGAGGACTCATCACCCAACTTGTTAACTGAACTCGAGAGCTGCAGTCGGTGTAAACTTTGCCACGCAAGAAAAAACATTGTGATCGGAGAAGGCAATCCACACGCCTCTCTTGTATTTGTAGGAGAAGCCCCCGGGGAACAAGAAGATCTTCAAGGTCGTCCTTTTATCGGAAACTCAGGCCAACTTCTCGACCGCATGATCGCGGCTATTACCCTCAAACGTGAAGATGTTTATCTCAGCAATGTGATCAAATGCCATCCTCCTGGTAATCGCAATCCAGAACTCGATGAAATCAACTCATGCAGACCTTTCTTAGTCCACCAACTCCAGCTCATTCAACCTCGTGTAATTGTTGCTTTAGGAAAACTTGCTGCACAAACTCTCTTAGAAACTGACACCCCTATCAAACAACTCAGAGGCACCTTTTATACACACCCTGCTTATGGAAAAGCTCAAGTGATGCCTACTTTTCATCCCTCTTATCTTCTTCATAATCCGGCGGCTAAACGAGAAGCTTGGAATGACCTCAAAAAAGTTGCCCGTGAATTGGGCATTCAAATTCCCTAACCCAATGGAGTGAACCCATGGAAATCATCTCAGGAAGCTTCATTTTTGCATTCATTGTTTTAGGCCTATTTTTTACGCTATTTGTAAAGGTTATTAATGAATACGAACGAGGTGTCGTCTTCCGTTTAGGACGAGTCGTCGGCGCAAAAGGTCCTGGGTTGATTGTCTTGATCCCCATGATCGACCGCATGGTGCGTGTGGATATGCGAACCGTGACTTTGGACGTTCCTCCTCAAGATGTCATCAGCCGAGACAATGTCACGATCAAAGTCAATGCGGTGGTGTATTTCCGCGTTGTCGAACCCAATCGTGCAGTTGTTGAAGTTGAAAATTTTCTACTAGCAACTTCTAAATTGGCTCAGACTACTTTGCGATCAGTTCTCGGCCAGGTCGAGCTCGACGAACTCCTCGCTTCTCGGGAAAACATCAATCATCGACTCCAATCCATTTTGGATTCGCAAACAGGACCTTGGGGCGTAAAAGTTTCGAATGTTGAAGTCAAACAGATCGACCTACCCGTCGAAATGCAACGTGCAATGGCTCGGCAAGCAGAGGCCGAACGTGAACGACGCGCTAAAATCATTGCTGCCGAAGGAGAACTCCAGGCTTCACAAAAACTCTCAGAAGCGGCGCAAATCATGGCAAGTAGCCCAATGTCTCTACAACTGCGTTACCTTCAGACCATACGAGAAATGTCGAGCGAACATACGACAACGACAATTATTCCTTTCCCAATGGAGCTGATCAAACCTTTTCTAAGTAAAGAATAAGCAAAAAAGCTCAATCCTCGTTCGAATTAAAAATTCTCTTGGACCTGACCACGCGATGGTAACTCACCGCAAATCGGTGTGCCTCATCTCGAATATGAGTCAGAAGTCGATAGGCCTTTGTGTTGGGATAAAGAGAAACGGAATTTTTTCGATTAGGAATAAAAATTCTTTCCATCGAAGATTCGACTTCTTTGGCTTTAAAATCACGTTCTGTACGTGCTTTAGCAAGCCCAACAACAGCAACATGAGGAACATTCAACTCCTCTAAAATCGCAACGGCTTGAGCTAACTGTCCCTTACCGCCGTCCACCACAACTAAATCAGGCAATGCTTCGTCTGCCCGAGCAAATCGCCTTCCGAGGACTTCTTTCATCATGGCAAAATCATTAGCGCCCTCGACTGTACGGATCTTATATCGACGATAAAGATTTTTGTCGGCAGCTCCATCGATAAAAACGACACGCGAAGCAACAGCGTCTTCGCCCTGAATATTTGAAATATCGTAACACTCAATTCGGTGAGGAAGCCGTGTCAAATGAAGCTTATTTTGAACCTCATCGAGTGCATCTAAGCCATGCCCAGAGGCTGTCCTACGTTTTTCAGATTGAACCTGGGATTCGAGCGCAAATTTGGCGTTAGTTCGCGCAACATTCAACTGCTGCTCATCCAAAGAGGATTCCGCAATACACAACTGAATTCCTAAGGTCCTCTCAAGGAGCTCAGGATCATCCGGTGTAATCGGAAGTAGCACTTCCTGAGGAGGCACTTCTCGGACTTCGGCTTCTTGGCGATCTTTCTCTAAAGCCGCATAATATTGAGCAAGAAAGTCAGCAAAGACTTCTGCATCTGACAGACCTTCGTCTGTGTTCTGAAGATGAAAATGTTGAACAGAGATCAAACGACCTGCTCGTATTTTTAAAACTGTTCCATGCGCAAGCGCACCTTGGCGAGAGAGGCCCAAAACATCACGATTTCTTTGCGAACCCGCCTCCACGGCACCTTGAGTTTGAGTCACGACTTCGAGATTTTGAATTTGATCTCGAATAAAAGCCGCTTCTTCATAGGCTTCTTTTTCAGAGGCTTCTTCCATTTTAGCACGTAAAGAATCAATCAAACGTGCGCCTCGCCCCTCTAGAACATCAATCACCTCTTGAATCGATGCCTGGTAATTTTCTGGATCATTCTCTGATCCCTTCTCTTCTATGTCCCGCACACAAGGCCCACTGCACTTACCCATCGAGTACAGAATACATCGACGACTTCGATGTCGAAAAGTATTCTCCGAGCAATCCCGCAATCGATAGGTTTCTGTCAGTAAAGTCATCACCTGACGAGCTGCCCATGCCGACGGAAAAGGTCCAAAATACCGGGCCCCATCTCGCTGTACCTTGCGGACATATTCGATTCGCGGAAAAGCTTCATTCACTTGAATCCGCAAATACGGATAAGCCTTGTCATCCTTGAGACGAATATTGAATTTGGGCTGATGTTTCTTGATCAGCGTACATTCAAGCAAAAGAGCTTCTGCTTCGGTTTTAGTCAGAATGACATCAAAGCGGACAATGCGAGAGACTAAGATCTCGGTCCTGATATTTTCGTGCGGAGCAGGCTGAAAATAGCTACTGAGCCTATTCTTAAGATTCTTGGCTTTTCCCACATACAAGAGACTTCCCTCTGCATCTCGCATGAGGTAAACTCCTGCAGATGTTGAAGCTTGATGAGCGGCTTCTAATAAAGTAGCTTTTAGGGTCGCTTTTGCTGCTTGAGACACTTGCTTTTCCATCCCACTCCACTATAAACACAACTGAAGGAGAATACCCATGGCTCGAGGAGACGTCAACGTCGCTAAAGAAACATTAGCGTATTGCACTAGCTGCAAGATGGACTTAAATCATGTGATCGTCGCAATGAAGGGAGATCGCATTGCTAAGGTCCAATGCCTCACCTGTAAAAAAGAGCATGTCTATAAAGCTCCTAAAGGTGTCACGACTCCTTCTGCGGCTCCAAAAACAAAAAAGAAAAAGGAAGAGTCCTCAGAATCCATTTCGAGCACTTCGATTGAAGTTGAGTGGGAAAATCTCATGGCGACCCACAAAGCGGCTCCTATAAAGCCCTACTCCACTAAAGGCGTATTCCTCCTCGGTGATAAAATTCATCATCCTACCTTCGGTGATGGCATCGTCGGCAAACTCATCTATCCAAATAAGATTGAAGTGATTTTCCGAACTGATCTCAAAGTCTTAATTTATAGCGGCGAGCCTCAAGTTCGTTAATTTGACCTTTCACGGATATGCTCCGCAAAATTTTTGGTTTGTTTTCAGCAGCCCTCGCGTTTGGGATGAGCCCAAGCTTATCTGCTGACCCCTTTAAATGCGATAGAGTGGATCTTCGTGAAACAAAGCCTGCTTTAAAAGCTTATTTCCAGGATCATCGATCCCAGGGTGGTTTAGATTGGTGCTGGGCTCATGCTGCGGCAGACGTGCTCACTTATCGAGTGGAAATACCTATTTCGGCAAGCGATCTTGCCTTCAGAGCATTGGCTGAGCGATTTCCAGTAAGCTTTACTGAATGGCTGAGTGGATTAGGCACGCCTAATATGACGGGCTACTCAGAAGACGCCTTTGAAATAGCAGCGAAATACGGCGTTTGCTCAGAAGAAGACTCCCCCAGCAATGATTTTCCTTATAGCCCCAAGTTTAGTCCGGTCTCACGTGCAATTTCTGAAGTCCTAAAAATCAGAGAACTTATTACCCAAGGTCAAGTCTCCCCAGACTTTTTTGAAAAAATGACCTCCATTAAAGCCGTTCAAGCCATTTTCCCTCACCTTCAGTTCACTGAGATCTTTGATATTATTCAAAGGACCACTGAGCACTCACCCGTTGAGGCGTTTGATTTATTGACTCGATCCAACTGTGCACAGCGACGGATTGAGGTTCCCACTTTTCAATTTTACGATCGAACTTTCGGCTCAGTGGAATCAAAAATACAAGACTTGCACAAACAAATTTCAAGACAAACTCCCGTGATTATTTCTGCTAAAATAAATATGCTTTTTCAGACATCTTCTAATGGAAATCATGCATTGACCATCTTCGGCAGAGACTTTCTCGATGGTAAATGTCAGTTCCTCATCCGAAATACCTGGGAATCTCAATGTTCCGTATTGAAATCACCCTTACGAAATCATTGTGACAATAATGACGGTAGCTTTTGGATCAGTGAAGAAGATCTCGCTCTCGCTCTCAACCGACTCTATTATATTCGCTAAAATCTCATAAACTGGTTCCCTAGCCTGTGCTTGAGGACAGGGTTTGATCCAAAAGCGGAGTGAGCACGTCATTGTGATAACGCACGTAAATGGAGAGATGATCCACCAATCCTTGAATCGTTTTGCT